>Ga0210043_1000025_pt1 | contig 169664 bp, 149 predicted proteins | sample CryGeymet201501t_FD_183990 | JGI IMG/M metagenome (GOLD analysis project Ga0210043, IMG submission 183990) | Groundwater microbial communities from Crystal Geyser aquifers in Utah, USA - Crystal Geyser metaG 2015-01t (SPAdes) (version 2) | ecosystem: Environmental > Aquatic > Deep subsurface >...
ACTCAGGTCGATACCTACATACCGAATCTTCTCTTCCATTTCTCCCTCCTTTTGGATATAAAAAGGACTGGGAGTCTTTGGTCAGACGCGAGTTACACCGTACTCCTATTCGCGGTTGCACCGGTCAGTCGGTGCGCCGCTCTATGGTGTTCGGTGGCAGGTTTTAGTTAATCTCTAAAGCGAGGTCGTGTGCCTCTCGGTCCCCTCAACCTACTACCGGCTCCCCAATCCCGTCAGATTGAGGATAACCCCTTCCGCCCAACCACGTAAATCATACCATCTCTAAAATCTATTATTCTGGCCAAGTTGGTCATTGCACCGCAATGACTTAAGAGCGAGGGATATCCTAGAAACATGGTTTTTAGAGGTCCCCATAAGCTAAGTATAGAGAAAAACCTTCTCGAGACAAGGGGCGGGAGGTATGGTATCTTTAGGCTTCGGGCACCTCTAACCTCTAGGGTTCTGGCTCCGTTGGTTATTGCAACCCAATAGCTTAAGATCGCGGGGATAGTAAGAACAAAAGTTTTTGGCCGTGTCCGTTTCTCTAGTTACCGAAAGGAGTGTCCACCGTGAGAGCCCTCGATTTGATTACAAAAAAAAGAAGTGGCGAATTCCACACCCGCGCAGAACTTGGTTTTCTTATTAATGGCTACGTAGCGGGTGAAATCCCCGAATACCAAATTTCTGCGTGGCTTATGGCGGTTTTTTTTCAGGGGATGACACCGGGAGAAACAAAGGATCTTACGGAAATAATGATTGAATCCGGGGAAGTAATCGAACTTACCGGTGTAAAGGGCCCTTTTGTAGATAAACATAGCACCGGGGGAGTAGGAGACAAGGTTTCGTTGATTCTTGCCCCAATGGTGGCCGCCTGTGGGGTGCCAATTCCGATGATGAGCGGAAGGAGTCTTGGTCACACCGGTGGGACTCTGGATAAACTCGAGAGTATCCCCGGTTATTCAACTGCCTTGAGCCCCGAACGATTTCGAGAAATCATCGGTCGGGTCGGTTTTGCGATGACCGGCCAGTCGAAGGCAATTGTCCCCGCCGACCGACTTCTTTACGCCCTGCGGGATACTACTGCAACCGTCGAGTCGGTTCCCCTCATTACCGGTAGCATTCTGAGTAAAAAGTTTGCCGAAGGTTCCGACGCCCTCATTTTTGATGTTAAAACTGGTCCCGGGGCCTTTATGAAGACCCCTGAAGAAGCGCGGGCCCTGGCTACCAGTCTAACTGCCACGGGAAAAGAACTGGGCAAAAAAATTGTTGCGGTCCTCACCCGCATGGAAGAACCCCTTGGGACTGCGGTGGGCAATTTTCTTGAAGTTGAAGAAACCCTCTCCTGCCTCAAACCCAATTCTGACGCGTGGAAAAAGGTCTCGAAACCCGATGGATCCCTAGGGTTCAAGGGTCCATCGGCTCAACTCATGGAGGTAACTCTGCGACTGGGCGGATGGATGCTCGTTGCTGGAGAGAAAAGCACCACAATCGATGAGGGAATAGAACGGTGTGTCCAAGCGCTCGAGTCTGGCGACGCCTTGAAGCGATTTGAAGAAAATGTGGTTCTTCAGGGAGGGGATCTCGAAGAGCTCTATAGGCGGGTGGGGAAGTGGCGTGCACCGGTTATGGTCGAAGTGATAGCTCCCTCGGACGGATGGATTGGGTCTATAGATGCGTATTCGGTCGGTATGGCCGGGGTGTATTTGGGGGCCGGTAGGAGTAAGAATACCGATCCGGTCCATCCCCACGTAGGTATTGAAGTACTTCACCGGGTTGGCAATCGAGTAAGAAAAGGGAATGTTCTTTTTCGCCTCTGGGCTACCCGGGAGCAGGAGGCCAAACAAGCCCAATCCCTCTTGGCCACCTGCTTTACCATTGCAACCCAGGAAGTACCCGAGGTTGCGTCGATGATTCTTGAGGAAATAGCCGCCCTATGATTTGGGACTTACCCGAAATATCGAAAGATGAACTGGACACCCTTGTAGGCCGCTTTTCCTGTGACCCCCTTGCTGCGGCGGTGCTTTTGCGCCGGGGAATTAATCGTCCCGAGAACTTGCGGTACTTTTTTGACGATGATCTGAAAAGTCTCCACAACCCTTTTCTCTTTACCGATATGGTCGATACGGTCGACAGAATTCTCTTGGCTAAAGATGAGGGCGAGCGGGTACTTGTTTTTGGGGATAGGGATGTCGACGGAATAACTGCTACAACCCTGATGGTTTCCCGCTTGGAAGAAATGGGTCTCGAAGTCTACTGGCAAATTCCCCTTGGAGACGAACACTACGGACTCACCGAGGAAGCGGTGCGGCAGTTTGCAGAAAAAGATGGAACCCTCATTATTACCGTTGACTGTGGTATTACCTCGGTGAAAGAGGTAGATACAGCCCAGGCATTGGGAATAGATACCATAATTATTGACCATCACGAGCCTCAAGATATTCTTCCCGAAGCAGTAGCAATTATTGATCCAAAACTCGACGACTCGGGCTACCCCTTTACCGGCCTCTGTGGGGCTTCCTTGGTCGGTAAGGTACTGTGGGCCCTTCGGTTTGCCCAAACCGATTTATATCGCCAGCGTTTCACCTTGCTCAATGTTCGCCCAGGCAACGAATCGATAATCTTTGAAGCCCTAAAAATTGAAAACCTGGTCGAGATCGAAAGGTTAGTCGAAACCTTGGTTCCCGGCCTCGTTCGGCCAGAGGATACCCGTCTGGTGAGCTTCCTCAAAGAAGAGGTCATTTTTCTTTACGATGAGAAGCCCCAGGTACGCCTTTTGCGGCAGGTCTTTGGAAACGACACACAAATTGGTGTCACCGACATGGCTCCTGAGATTGCCAAGGTCTATCCCAGTTTGTCTGGCATGAGTCTTTTACGTATGCTTCAAGGTAGCAAGTTAGCAAAGTTCGCCCAACGCCCCCCCCTGGAGGTCGAAGCCTTTCATCAATTAATTACAACCTTTGTCCTCTCAAAATACCCTCAACTCTTGAAGCAGATGACCGAAGACTTGGATCTGATGAGCCTGGGAATCGTTTCGGATATGATGCCGATGGTCGACGAGAACCGAATCCTCGTGAAACACGGTCTACAAGTCCTGGAATCGACGCCGCGGCCGGGCCTTCGGGAGCTACTCTCTGCCAACAAGCTCCTGGGAAAGCCAATTTCGGCTATGGATGTAGGGTGGAAGGTGGGGCCAGTTATTAATTCTACCGGAAGAATGGGAAAGCCCGATTTGGCGGTAAAATTATTATTGGCAAAGGATAGCGACGGTGGCGAAATAGGTATCTTGCTGAAAGAGGTACTTTCCTTGAACGAGACCCGGAAGAACCTGGGGTCTCAAGCCTGGGATAGGGTCTATCCCAAAGCTCACGAGAGTAAGAAGCATTTCCAAGGTAGATTTCTCTTGGTCCGCGATGACTCGGTACATAGGGGAATTACCGGTATTTTGGCCGGTCGGCTTTCCCGGGAGTTCAACGCTCCTGCGGCGGTTGTTGCATTTCTAGGCGATAGAGCGGTAGGGTCTATCCGTTCGGCGAGGGGATTCTCTGCCACCGGGTTTCTTTCTCATTTTGAAGATCTTTTCGAAAATTGGGGAGGTCACAAGGCTGCCGGGGGATTCAGTCTTCCGAGTCATCGATACGACGAATTTTCATCTCGTATCTCCCGAGTTCTTGATTTGGTACCCCTCGATGAAGATGAAGAAGAGAAAATTCTCATCGACCTCAAGGTTCCGGCCCAGCGGATGGATCCAAGTCTTGAGGAACTTGAATTGAGTCTTCAACCCCAAGGGCAAGAGTTTGGTAGAGTGGTATACATGGCTACCGGAGCGCTCATTGAAGATATTCAGTTTATGGGGAAGGGTCAGGAACACGTGAAATTGACTCTCGGTTTAGGAAACCATAAGTGGCCCGCAATAATGTGGAATTCGGCGGATCGAGTGAAACGAGACATTCACCTGAGGTCAAAAGTAGATATCGTATTCAATCTAGAGAGGAACTTCTGGGGTACGAATAAGACCCTACAACTCCATGTGCTCGATATTCGAGGCACCTAAAGCATGGGGTGGTTTGATTGGCGATGAAACAACAAAAGCAAAGACTGACTCTCGTTCTTTTTTTTCTCGTCCTCTCTCTTGGATCAGCCCAAAACCTTCCGGTAGTTTTTGAATCGGTAGAGGGGCGAAGCGAAATTCGTCCTGGGGAGGTAGTAGTTCTTCAGGTTTTCGGAACCAAGTACGAGAAAATTGAAGTAGCCCTCTACGATTCATCAAATAGAGTGCTCACCAGGGTTCCAGGATATGTCCGAGAGACCGAGGGTCTTGGGTACGCATTTCTGCCGATACCGAACACAATCAATGCTGGGTACTACAGAATCGATGTGATATTAAATGTACTGGGAGGTCAGAAGTCCACAATCCATCGAATTATTCGGGTATCCCCCCGGACCTTTCCTGAGGAAAGAATTACCCTCACCCGGGAGTTAACAAACGTAAGAACCGCTAACCCTAGCCTCCGGGCAAGAGAATCCGAGATCCTGGGGCAGGTTCTTTTTACTCCGAATCCGAAAAACTGGTTTTGGACCGATAGGTTTATTAGTCCTCTGGAGAACATTCGAAGAACAGCCGACTATGGTGCCCGAAGACTCTTTCTCTACGATGACGGAACCTCGGCGACCAGTATTCATGGGGGGAGAGATTACGGGGGACCTATTGGTACACCAGTAATGGCTCCCGGGGCAGGAAGGGTCGTTTTTAGTGGATACCGACAGGTAACGGGCTGGACTATTGTTCTGGAACACTTACCGGGAATTTTTACCCTTTATTATCACTTGGATTCGCTGGTAACCACCATTGGACAGGTTGTTGCCCAGGGTGAGAAAATTGGTGAATTAGGAAGCACCGGTTTAGCCACCGGACCCCATCTGCATTGGGAGGCCCGGGTGCTCATTGATACGGTCGATCCAGAATTTTTTATCCAAGTCCCCTTGCTTGACAACACCTATCGCATTTTCTACAATGGTGAGATTCAGTAAAGAAAGGTGGTGATTCCAATAGCTCAAATACGACTCGATGAAGGCGAAAACCTGGAAAAGGCAATAAAGCGCTTCAAACGGATGGTAGAGAAAGAAGGCATTATTCGTGAATGGAAAAAACGCGAGTACTTTGAAAAGCCTTCCACCATCAAAAATCGAAAGAAAAAAGCACTCGTCCGAAAACTTCAGAAGAAAGTTCGGAAAATGCAACAGATGAAAGCATACTAGGGTTTTTTCTTGGTTCGGCGATGTCCGATCAGAATTTGGCGCTCCTCCCTCGAGGAGCTTTTTTTTGCTTTTTCCTTCTAAGGGTGCCTCTGGCTACTACTCCAACGAACACAAGAATGAGGATTCCAGGGGCCCTCTAGGTCACTGGGGAAAAATAACCGGGAAGAAGAAGTCGAAAGGAGAATTCTTGGTGCCCAAAGCTCAACTACAATCGATTTTTTTCCTCGTTCTTTTTCTTGGGAGCTGTACGGGAAGTCCGCCGGAAATAATCGAGTTGTCCGGCGGAATTTTTTGGGATGGCAGAAGCGAGTCCCTCATACCGACCCACCTCGCAATCGAAGTGTTGGCAATAGAAAGGAATGGAATCGGTGACATTGAATCGGTGGAAGTTTCCCATCGGGGGCGAGAGTTGTCATGGCTGATCCCCATTGGAGACCTCTCGATAGAGGAAGGGCCAAGGGGTCTCACCCTCCTGCTTCCTCTCCTGGGATATGAGACTTTGGGGACCGAAGAACCAACTCCCTTACCCTTAGGTAATTACGAGGTCAAAGTCACAGATCTCGGGGGGGCTCAAGCTCTCGGAACTTTTTTCCTCTCCCCTGAGCTACCACCCGAGAGAAGGGTTCGTTTTGAAGGGAACTTCCCATGGGACTTCAGTTTGTACACAACTTCCCGGCAGTCGGAATGGATTTACGGCGCACCGACCCTATCGACGGGAGAATAGGCTGGCGATCTTACGCCAGAGTCCCCCAGCAAACTTCCTCTTGAAGTCTGCCGCAGCCGCAGCGGGCGAGATTTCTTGTCCGTATTGTTCTTTCAGAAAGTGCCAGTGCTTAACCAGCCACATGTAGAGGTCCGACTCTGTTCGCTCGGGAAAATACCCGAGCAAATTTGAGCTCACAACATGATCAATAATCGGAAGGTATACTTCCTGGTACCAAAGGATGACGGCTTCTTCGAAGGAAATCTCCTCTCTTAGGTCGAGGTTTGTATAATATTTATGCTCGTATATATGCTTAAGGAGTTCTTCGTAGCGCCCGGGAGCGGTAAAGCTAATATCAAAACCTGGGAGAATTTCTTCGATCTTTGTAAACTCAAAGAACCGTCTCCGTTCGTAACAGACTATTTCTTTTAAAATCCGACTCTTTGTCATTTCGGGGGAAATTACGATGTCCGAGTCGAGGGAGGTTACCTCGGCGTCGATCATTTTTGCCCCTTGCATCTTGGCTACCGAAACTCGGTGGTTTCCATCCCTGACAAAGTATACTCCACCTACTTCGTATAACTGAATCGGCGGAAGGATGACGTCGGTGAGGTGGGCTTTATCGATGCTTACCCAGCGATTTCGCAAGTGTTCTTTTTTCGGGAGGAATTCTTTACTAAAATCCTGGTATCGGCCCTCGCTACCAACAATTTTATCCAGGTCTATAGTCTGAATTCCCCTGTAGCTTTCGCCTCGAGTAGGAATGATTTTACGCATTTCATCCAGGCTAAGGAGTTTTTCCCTCTCGGGTTTGATCAAGTTGAGCACATGGGAGACAAATGCTCGGGCCTTCGCCCGATTGAAGTCTTCCCGTGCCGCGCCATCGATATAATTTCCCATAGGCTAGGCCTCCAATTCTAGGACGTAGTGATCATATACATTTACTATGTGGGTTTGATGAAAGTGTATATGGCGTTCCTCGTTAGGATTATATAAATGAACATGACCGTGGAGCATATACCGAGGTCTAAAGGTCTTGAGGAACCAGCGGAAAGAGATAAATCCCCTATGGCAGTCATCTTCCCGGTCTCCAAGCTGCCTTGGGGGGGAGTGGGCAAGGAAAATGTCCAGATATCTCCCATGGACAATCTTATTCCACACCAAACGGGGAATGAGACGAAAAATTTTCCAGTACATTTCCCGGTCAGTAAACTGGTTTTCTCCGCCATTGTAAAGAATACTGCCTCCCAGACCTACAATAAGGAGTTTGCCTTTGGCCTTTACGCACTTGCCGCCAATGTAGGTTGAACCATAGAAATTCTTCAGGTATCCCGCCCCTTCGGCGCCCTCGGTCAAATTATTTCCAGGATTCTTAAAGAGTTGAAGTTTCCGTAGGTTGTGATTCCCAAAAACAAAGTAGATTGGCTTATTCAAGGTCGCAGAAATAAATCCCAGGTAGTCCATTGGCAAATCGCCTGCTCCTAGGACAAAATCGACATCTCGAAACCGTTGCTTTGCGTTTGGTGAATACACCAAGGGGTCTATATGGTCTGCGACACACAGTATTTTCATGGTTTGAATTACTCTGTACTTGGCTTTTTGAGAATTTTCTGCAGCATATCCTTATCGTGGAGTTCTATAGGGCGGTTTTCCGCAAACAGTTGGGCCATTTTGGTAAATGTCGATGAGGCAACAACAATTCCTCGCGATACATTGTTAGTCCTTAGTAGTTCGTTAAAGTCTCGAAGGGTAGCTTCGTCTACTGGATCGGTCACTCGCAAGAAATGAATGAGCTTGGGGACCGATCTTTGATTTCGCCACTTGGTTTGTCGTTCCTCTGCGATTACCTGGCAACCATCGGGTATCGATTTTAAATCTTGTATTGTCAAATTGAGGTTTGCAGCTGCGGTTTTGCAAAGCTCTACAAACTCATCGTTTCCTGCGGTTAAAAAATCCTTGAGTACATCATCGGTACGGAGGTCTTGAAAGTTGGTTAGCTTCTGGGCAACGTCTCGGTAATCGGTCTTAACTGCGTATATCTGTTCCCATTGTTCTATTGCTTCTTCTATCTTGCGGTCTTGCTCGTAAATCATTCCCAGAAGATACCGGGCAAAGAGTACTTCGGCGGCTCCAGGGCTGGTCGAGAGCTTTATCGCCCGATGAAGCTCGCTTTCGGCCCTCGTCATGTCTCCCGAGTACATGTAGCAGTGACCCCGCTCTGCCAAGGCTTTTACTTTGAAATTGCTATCCTTGGCTGCTTTCTCAAAAGACCCAAGGGCCGAGATATATTCTTTTTCTTCTTTTTGAATTTTTCCCAAGAAAAAGTGGGCCTGGGAATTTTCCGGCTGTATTTTGACCGACTTTTCGAGGGACTGCTTTGCCTCGGCTGGTCTACGAGCCCTAAACATGAGCGATCCAAGGCGGCTATGGGCGTTCGCATGCCGATCGTCTAACGATATAGCTTTTTTGAAGTAGGGTAGGGCCTTATCCGGTCGTTCTCGTTGTTCAAAAAGAAGCCCTGTTTGGTAGTAGAACTCGGCATTGTTCGGATCGGATCGTAGGAGCAACAAATACTCCTTGAGGGCTTCCTCGGGCTGATTAAATTTGGCATAGAGTTCGGCAATTTTCGTACGAAACGGTACTTCTCTCACCAGTCCGTCGAATTTTCCAATCTGATTAACTGCTCGTAGTTCCATGAGAGCGAGTTCGGGTTTACCGTCCTCTAAATAACTCAGTCCCAATAAATAGTGGGCATCGGCATTTCGGGGATCTTTTAACAAAATCTGCTTGGCCAACTTAATTGCAGTAGAAAATTTTCGTTGTTTATACATCTTCTCTATACCACTAACCTTCTTAGGTGCGAGGATAGAACTGACGATAAGAATAATACCAATGATAAGAGCAATCCCAACTGCTATAATAGGAATAATGACCATGTTATTTTCAAGGATACATGATAGGGTATCGAGGTGTCAAATTAGATTAAGTCCATCTCTACCCTTACCCAAGTCATTTGGAGTCTTTTTCATCCTGTTTCTATTTCCCGTACTAATAACAGCAGCCCAACCGACCTCGGCCTACGAGCTGGGTGTCGAGGCATACGTACATAACCGACCAGCTGAGGCCGCGGGATATTTTGAGTCTGCATTAGATTCCGGGAATACAAAGGCTGAAACCTACCTCTATCTTGGGATAGTATACGAGCAGATGGGACTTTACGGCCGGGCGATAGAAATTCTTGACCAAGCAAAGAATAGGTTTCCCAATTTTGCCGCCCAAGTGTATTTTAACCAAGGAAATATCTATTTGGCCCAGGGGATGAAAGAAGAAAGTATAGCTTCCTATTCCCAAGCTATTTCCCAGCAACGAAGTTATTCCGCACCTTACCTGAATCGAGCGAATATCTTCGTTTCAATAGGGCAATTAGAGCCTGCGCTGTCGGACTACCGCCTATTTCTGCAGTTTGATTCTTCTAGTCCCCTTGCTCCCCAAGTACGGCAGATGATTGCGGCTATCGAAAGCGAATTTGCCGCCCGAGAGGCTGCCGAACTAGCTCAGCAGGCCGAGGAGAGAATTAGGGAAATAGAACGTCAGGCCGAGACAGAAAGGCAGCAAAGGGAGGCCGAGGCCCAGGCTCGGGAGGCTCAAAGCCAGGCCCAAGCGGCAGAAGATCGTCGACGAGATCTGTTGAACTCGGTGTTTAATAGCCTTGGAGCCGCATCCTCGACGGCTACCGGACTTGGTGCAGGGGCCGACTCGGTAATAAATGTAGACGAAGAAATCACTATCGATAGTGATTGACCCGGGGACCTCCATAAGCTTGTTTTCTGGCTAAGTTGCTCGAAAATAGAGGTTTATGGAGGTCTCCAATACCATCATTAGGAAAGTAGGATAATGAGTCAAAGCAAAAAAAGAGTAATTATCGGCCTTAGTATTGCCCTCGGGTTCCTCGCCGCGGGAATAGGAGGATATTTCATCCTCACCTCGGGAACTGGAAGTGAAGAAGTAGCCGATGCCCAATCTCTACGAAAAGCGAACGCACTTCAACTGGCTCGAGATTATTCGGAGCAAGGTGAATACGACCGGGCCCTGGGACTCCTAGAGCAAATCCTTCTGGACAATCCCCAAGACGCAGAGGTACGGGCTCTCTTAGATGGTATTATTGCCCTTCGTCGAGAGGCCCTAGCTCGGGCCCAGGCTGAAGCCCAAGCCAGAGATCAAAAAAATGCGCCTACCCCTACCCCAGAGCGACAAAATGCCGAACTTGACGCAGCCGAAGCCCAACGGGCAGCCGCCTTGGCGAGGGCCGCAGAGGCTGAGGCCCGAGAAAGAGAGGCCCTGGCAGCCCAACGAGAGTCCGAAGCCCAAATAGCCCGACAGCTCGCGGAACAACAGCAACGAGAAATCACCGCTCGCCAAGCTCAAGAATTGGCAGAGCGACAGGCGGAGGAAGAACGAATCGCTCGGCTCTCGGCTGAAGAGGCCGCAAAAGCCAGGCAACAACAAGATCTGCTTACCCAAGCTCGAGCATCCTTGTCCACCAAAGACTACGCCCGGGCAAAAACCCTTCTCAATCAAGCAATTCAAGTAAATCCCGCAAATGCCTTACCCTACGCCCGCATGGCCGAGGTATTCATTGAAGAAGACTCGAGTAATCGAATTAATCAGGATCAAGCCCGTACTTTTTCTGAACAGGCAAAGGACCGGGATCCAAACCTTTGGGAGTCTTATTATACCCTTGGTCGAGTGTACGCTGCCCAACGTCGGTATCCCGAGGCAATTGCCGAGTACGATCGAGCCCGAGTCCTTAATCCGGGAACTGGAAATGCTCGGGTACTCTTTGAACTGGGGAACGCCCAATTCTTATCTGGCCGATTTGCCGATGCACGGGTGAGCTATGAGGCAAGCATCCAGTTGGATAGTACAAACGAGAGGGCTTTTTTTAATCTTGGCTCTACCTATGAACGGTTAGAAAACCAAGATGCTGCCATTGATGCCTACCGAAGGGCCGTTGCAGTTAGGACAAATTACGCTACCGCTTACAATAGAATAGGCGAAATTCAGCTATCTCAAGGGAACGCCGCCGGGGCCCTCGAAAATTTAAAACGAGCGGTAGATCTCGATCCATCTATGCGCCATGTAAGAAGCTACGCCCAGGTACTTTTCGAGGTAGGGCGGTATGAAGAATCCTACACCTCCTACGAGAACGTCTTAAAAGCCGAGCCAGATAATCCAATAAATAACTACAATTTGGCAACCGTTCTTTTGGCCCTCGACCGCCCCGAGGAAGCCCTAGACTACGCCGCCAAGGCGGTACAACTCGATTCTGGTCGAGCAGAGTATTCCTATACTCTGGGATTGGCGGCGAAGATGTTGGGGGGGTATCCCCAGGCCGAGGAGTTTTTTGTTCGTGCTATTCAGCAGAATCCCCAGTACCTCTTACCTCGAATTGAACTCGGCGCCCTGTATATTGAACAGGAGTCGGCCGATCTTGCTCTTCTGGTACTTCAGGACGCAGAAAAAATTAACCAAAATAGTTTTGAGGTTCAATCGAACTTGGGTGCGGCTTATCGACTTTCAGGGGAGTATGACAAAAGTGTCGACTACCTAAGGAAGGCGATTCAAACGAGTCCCCAAGATCCAAACCTTCGGTATAGTTTGGCCCTTACTAGACTTCGGATGGAAGATCTTTCCGGTGCCGAAGAGTCTTTTGAATTGGCGATTGCCCTGGACGGCACCTTTTGGGCTGCCTACCATCGACTCGGAGAGGTGCTTATTGCCCTAGAAAACCCCGAGAGAGCCAAGGACGTCTTTTCCCAGCTGTTAGAACTTAATCCTCAGTATTGGGATCGTGAGGTAGTCTCGGCCCTGTTAGAGGGCTTATAGACCGACGTTTAGGTTCTTCCTACAAACTGGAATAATTCTTCTTGGCTCAACTCAAACCAAATCGGCCGACCGTGAGGACATCGAGGATTTTCCATACCCAAAACTCGATCGATAATTTCAAATGCTCTCGATTCTTCCAAGGGGTCGCCGTCCATAATCGCCGCCCGACACGACATGCGGGCGTAGAGCTGTCGTTCCAAGTCCTCGAGGTTGCCCCTAAATGAACGAAAAAACCCTTGAATCAGTTCTTCCTGCCCTTCTAGAAGGCTGGGGATTTTGGTGAACTCCACCTTCGATCCTCGCACTTCTCCGTCGAACCCAAGTCTCTTGAGTTCACCTACGAGTTGGTCTACCGTTTCATTGTTGGTATCTAACTCGATGACTAAGGGTACCAAAAGGTTTTGGGATATCGGATGGGCCCGGTGGTTGTCAAAGAGGATCTTTTCATGGGCTGCGTGTTGATCGATGAGTAAGAGTTTGTCCTGGTATTCAACCACCAAAAAGAGACGGAAGATTTGGCCGAGATAACGAAAGGTTACGGGACCTTGAACACGTGCAGAGGGCTGCAAAATTCCCGGGAGGATGGAGGTTTGAGGAGGGAGCGATTGCGACCAAGGATTCGTGGGCTCAGATGCAGAAAAGTCCTGGTTCGAAGGTGGGGTGTACCGGACAGTTAGGTCAAAGGGGACCCTGGACTTGGGTTGCCACAGGTCTGATTGGGAGGCTCGTTGCTGAGAATACAGGGTCTTGTGGGCCGAGCGCATGAGATGATCCTGGAGAGTTCGGCTTACCGCGTGGTGAATTTCTTGGAGATTCTGAAAGCGGGCCTCCCGTTTTGCCGGGTGGATATTAAAATCGACCGTATCAGGATCAACTTGCAAAAAGAGAAATGCCGCGGGAAATGAGCCTCCAGGAAGAAATCCGTGGTACCCGTATTCAAGGGCTTGCATAAGAGAGTACTCGCTAATTCGTCGATTATTGACGTAAACCTGAAGAAGTTTACGGTCCTTTCTGATTACTCCCGGGCTACCGACGACAATTTTGAACTGGAAACTAGTACCCCTTCCCCCAAGTTGACTAAAAAGGACAGCTGATCCAAGGTCGGGGAAAGCCTCGAGTACCCGGTGGACCAGGTCTTGGTCGCCGATTTGAGGCAAAAAATGGAGTTTTTGCTGGTCGTTTGAGAGAAACACAAATTCCTTTTCTGGGAAAGGCAGGCATTTTTCGATGAATGTAGTTTTTGCCAAGGTGGCTTCGGTAGCGGCCCGTTTAAGGAATTTTTTTCTTCCCGGGAGATTAAAAAAAATGTCTTCTACCCGAACTCGAGTACCTTGAGGCCAAGGGGTTCTTCTTACTGGACTCGGAGTGCCGGCCTCGATGTGAACTTCGTATCCCTCATTGAGCTCTTTCGCATTACTGGCTATAGAGATTCGACTAATAGCGGAAATACTTGAGAGAGCTTCTCCCCGAAACCCCAGGGAACGAACCCGAAGTAAATCGTCTTCGTGGGAAATTTTACTCGTGGCATGGGAAAGAAAACAAAGGGAAAGGTCGTTGGGGGGCATACCAATTCCATTATCGGTGACCGTTATTGAGGCTACCCCACCATCTTCCAGGGCAACCTCTATTTTGCTGGCTCCACTGTCCAGGGAGTTATCCATTAGCTCCCGAACAACAGAGTAGGGCCGGTCTATAACCTCCCCTGCGGCAATTTTACGAGCAACCTCATCCCGAAGAACTTGAATTGTTCTCCGGGATGGGTCTGAAGTTGTTTCCATAGAACTCGAGGGTACTAGAGTCCTATCTTGGTTTCAAGAGTCACGGTTGGACCATATTTTGGTCTTCCGTTAGCATTGTACTGAACAACCCCGGTTTCTGGGTCCCGTTGGATCGAGGTCCCAATGGTCAGGACCAGGTCCATAATCGGCGAGATTTCTACGCCAATGTTTCCCTTAACTACCGCATTCTCGTCAAAAAGGGCAAAGTCGTCGTCGTAGAAGACCTCGCGGAACTTAACCCGGTCGTACTGCACTCCACCCGAGAGCCCCAAAGGAAGAAGTCCCTTGTCTATTTGAACTCCAATGTGGAAGTAGTCATCGGCCGAGAGGTTCGCACTCCCCGCTCCAATGACCCATGGCCAACGGTACCCGATGTTCACATCCAGGAGGGGCAGAATATTCACCGTACCACTCCCGTAAATTCCAGCTCGGGGTACTACATTCGCACCACCGGGATCGGCAAGGTTCTGAAGCACCAGCTCTGTTCGTTCTGCCCGGAGTCGATCATAGGGTTGATTGTAGAAGCTGGGGAAGAACGAACCGTGGTAGTACTGGAACTCTAATCGATAGTCGACAATGAAGAGTTTACCCATGACCCCGGTTTGAATACCATAGTTTCGTAGCTCCAGGTTTTCAATCAGTGAGTCGAATCTGAATCCCGAGGCTACATTGTTGGTACCGATTGTTACCGAGTTCTGTATGTAGGGAACCATTACACCAAAATCTGCGAAGAGCAGAAGGTCGACTAACTCCATATTAAGAATGGGAATGCCCACATCGGCGGCGAAGTTGAAGAACATAGGATCTGCCGTTACAGCGGCTTCTTTGAGAGCGCTGTTGTCTTGACCAACAAATACGTTAGCGTCCTGTGCTTTGGCAGCTTTCAATTCTCGCGCAGGGTTAATATCTGCAGCCGCACTAAGCCCTACTCCCAGAGGGAATCGCGTACCTAAGGGTCTCCACACCAGCCTCGCACCAAAAATTTCTGGTTCGGCAAGGTCATTGGTGAGGAGTTCTATCCCAAGACCATCGGTGTTTACTCCCAGGTTGAGCCCGAGTCGACGGATTGCGGGGAAGTCCGCATCGTTGGCGTAACCATTAATGAGAATTCCGTGTCCAAGGGTCATCGACTCGATATTTCCCAATTTTATGAAGAACCGATCGCCGTAGTCTCCAATTTCGAGGTACTTGATTTTTAAAACCAGGTCTCGCAAGACGTCGAGGACGATGTTGGGAACGTTGTCCCCCTGGTCGGTACCAAAACTCCACTCGTCGTTGCCCTGCCCACGATACCAGGTGCTTCGATCGAAGAGATCGTCGGTGTAGATAATTGGAAGATAGAGTTGGGTTCTAAAGGATCCTGTTTCGAACTTAGGTTGGAAAATAGCTTTTCCGTAGGTATCGCCGTTGATAGTTACCGAGCCAACTTCAAGTCCCAAAAATTCTAAGATCCGATCGGTTAAGGCGTTTCCAGAAGGGCTCGAATCTGAAGATTCAGTTTCCTGAGCGGTTTCGGCTGGCTGGTCCGTCGAAGAAGATTCGTCTGCTTGTTCGTTATCTTTTTGGTCCTCTTCTCCTTCGTCCCCTTCGGGATTTTTGCCCGGTACTTCTTGGGGGTTGAGAGCGACAAATTGAAGAGATTCGAGGAAAGGAGCCAACAATGCAGGATCGGGTATGAAAGCTTCAAAGACTGGTGCGAAGGTATTTGCTGCCTGTCCGGCACCTAAGAGAAGGCTTTGATTCGTAAGGGAGTTCGTAAATTCGACAGATCCCTCCAGGACAAAGAGTTGGTCTGCTTGGCCCGGAACAACATTCATTCCAAAGTCGGTCCCTCGAACTCCACCTACAGCTGTAGCTGTTCGGAATCGATAGTCGGCCCCAGCACTGCGGGCAGCCACTGTCCGGACTCGACCCTGGGCAACGGTAAACTCCGTCGACGTAGAGTCCCCCCGTCCTTGGATACTATCGATAGTAAAAGACGTACCCGAAGCGAGGCGCATAATTGTGCCATTAGGATTCAATCGAAGTTCGGCACTTCCCGCTCCAGTTTCGATCCGGAACCCCGGGCCTAGTTCTTCGCCAAAATTAAAGTCTAGTTTCTCAAACCCCGTCTCATCCCAGATTCGAATACCAAAATCGAAGTATTCGAGGACTGCCGCAGGGGTTTGTGCCCCCAGAAAGCCGACCAGAAGTATGAGAAAGGTTGTTAGGATGACGCTTTTCTTTCTCGTCATAGGTGTACCCTCCTTGGGTTAAAAGGAAATAGTCGTTTCGATCCGGGAAGTCGATTCCCAGTTCTGACCAGTTCCTGAATTCGGGTTGTACCGAATGTCATAGATGAGATTGATTTGGGCAGGTCCTGTTTTGTAACCAATACCGGCACCAATTACCGAGTCTTCGGCACTTATGAAGTCTGACCAGCTATCAATGGCCCTCTTCTCGTAGCTTCCCATTATACTAAATCCTGCCAGCAGGTCTGGAGATACAAAGAGCTTTCCTCGGAGAACAGGGTCGAGTTGGGGATTGTTATCCGGATTCGAGAACGAACCTTCTATACTGGCATCGAAGGTGAATAGTCCATCGGCCAGAAACATTCCAAGGGTAGCGAACCACCCTGCGTAGGAGGGAGTACTGGCAAATCCATTGTACACTTCCCATTTTTTCGAGCGGTACAGGTCGTAGCTCTGGTCAAAGTACACGGGAATGAAGTTTTCTCCCAGGACCCGAATTTGGGCACCAAAGTTCATTACCTTTAACAATCGCCCCCCAGCCCCGATCATCCACCCCGGATTACTCCGTTGAAGAACGAGGTCGGTGAAGGTGGCTAAAGAGATGATATCGGTGTTCAAGATAGGTACTCGAATATCGATACCACCGATAACAACCGACTCCGTGCCATTGTTATTCGAGGCATCTGAGTCGTTAGTCGTATCTCCCCAAAAACTTGAGTAAGCGTTTGTAGCCGTAGGCTCGCTGACCCGTAATTCTTTAAAATCTTGTTCTTCGTAATAGAAGGGATTTAGGTCAGCAGCCACGGTAACACCAAACTGGGCGGTCTCGATTATTGGTACACCGGTCCAAGCAAGCGGTCTGGTATAAAGGCGAGCACCAATAAGATTAAATGCAGCAAGGTTCGACACAAAGGTTTCTATGCCTAGATAAGGGAAGTCGAAAAGCATTGCATCAAAATCGAGGCTAAGACCAACAATTCTTCGCTGGGGCATAAACAAACTATTCGAATAGTTACCAATGATAAAACCATTACCCACGGTTGCATCATCTATTGAGCCAAGCTTAACAAATAAGGGTTCGCCTTTCGTTCCATACCGAATATAACGAAATATGGGTAGGTAAAGATCGAGAAACGAGGTGCCCAAGGTCGTGCTTGGAACCCAGTCTTCTTCGCGAATCGAGAAACCCGAATTTCCGCTTGCATCGGAGAAACGATAATTAATGGTTAAGTCCAGTCCGATTCCAAATTTTCCTAGTGATAGGTCTGGCTGGAGCCGCAAATTCTGCCAGGTAGTAAGTTCACCCGTTGTAGGGTCAGTAAAAGAACTAACCCCTAATCCTAGGTCCATATTAAACCCAAGACCCGAATCCTGGGCGTAAAGGAAACCGCCAAGAAATAGGGCGATCACGATTATCCATATATTTTTTTTCATTGTTCCAGTCCTCCTTTCGGGACAACAGCTAAAGTATACTAAATTAGTGGGGATATTTCATATAGGGGCTTTAGAGTTCCAGAAGAATTTCTACTCCAATTCGACCACCAATATGATGGGACCACTTTTCCTGGCCGGTTGTTAGGGTTCCTCGCCATCCAAGTTCGACAAATCCCCTAAAGTATCCAGTATAAGGAAGGGTAAGTATTGTTTCGTGAATGAGGTACATCGACGAAAGGGGCCTTGATGGACTCCAGGGTACGAAGTCCGCTGAACCCAAGTAACCTTGGTCGGAATTTTTTGCCCCTTCCTCGAACCAGCCAAGGCTTTCTGGGTCGCTGCCGAGACTTCGCGAGCCCCAGGTTCCTTGGACCTGGAAGGTGATTCCTTCGTTATGAACTAGTTGCCATTCTTCGTTTTGGGTCAGAGGAAGAATGGTCTCGGGGGTAGGAGGTAGAGGCGATGACCAGGGGAAACCAGCTTTTAGGTTGGCCGCTAAACCGTAGGAGTCGGCAATAGTTAGGTCGAAGGACTGGCTCAGGCTGAGGGTGTAGGGTAGATACTCGGAACCCAAACCCGGAACCTGGACTTGGTTTTGAATTAGATCTGCTCGGCCCAAGCCGTAGAACCTGGCTCCTAGAGCAAGGGTAGTCCCGTGAATTGGCCGTAAGCTGTCACCAAAGGAGAGGGTCCGCCAGCCCAGGTCCAGGGTGTACTCGTCGGAGCTGAAGGTTGTTGATTTGGGCAAGAGCCCTTGGGTGCCAAACATGTTAATCGGGGTAAACCCGACTCGGGCAGCCCATGATCGCTGGTCTGGGGGGGCTTCGACCCCAGTATCGGTCTTCCGAGCGGTCTCCAGGGCAACGAATGACGGCAGGTACAGGTCTGCGACCGTTCCCCCGATCCGGCGTCGAAGGGTTACCGACAACCGGGGCTCAGAAAAATAGGACAGAAACTCCTGGGGCAGACCGGCGATAAACGCATCCTCTTCCCAGGGACTCACCAGATCCCAAAGGGGAAGCGAAATAAGGGCCTGGGGCAGCAGCGCGGCCCGAGTGGCCAAGAGCGAAAAATCAGCCCGAAGATTTAAGAAATCGTTTCCCCCGGACCTCGCACTCCCCCGACGACTATAGGCAAAACTCCAGCTTAGGTCCGAATCACTCCCTACAGAAAGTTCGATGTCCTGAGTTGCTCCTAGAACCCAAGGTGACTCGTTTCCCAGGGCCTGAGAACCTTCGGCTTTCCAGCCCAATTCGAGGGTGATTCCTGATTCCGGCCGAAAGGTGTGAGTGGTCCCCAAGCCATATCTTCGACCGTCGGTCAGAGAGCGTGGGACAAAATCCAAAAGCCCATACCCTTCTAACCAATCCTTGGGATACTCGTTTACAAAGGGGAAGTCCCGGGGAAGGGCAGTCTGACCGTGGGAGAGGGTTGTAGAAGTCGCATATTGATTTTCTGCTCCCAGGGTAAAACCAAGTTCGAAATCGATAGTTCGCTGAAGCCCACCACTTCCTCGAACAACATCTGCCGTTGTTTCAATATTCCAGGGATCGCCGGGTCCAATACGGGCCGCCATAGAGCTTTCTGCCTGGCCACTGGTGCCGGTTCCCAGGTTCTGGGGAACCCAGGCGAATCGGTCATCGTAGGAAAACCATGGAACGATACCTGCCAATCCTAGTCCGTGGCCCGCTCGGGTTAATTGGGGTCCTGTATCGAGTTGAAATTCGCCTAAGATTTCGGTTCGTACACCCAAAAGTGTTAGGCCTGCCGAGCCTCCGAGGGTTCCAAGGCTGGGAGACTCAGATACCTGGCCGGTTATACGTCCTTCTATCCATGGGGCCCCCAGGACCATAAGACCTCCTGGGGTCGAAAATCCCTCTTGGGTTTCTACCCGGCCCTCGGCGACGAATTGGGCACTGGCCTGGGTTCGGGGGAAAAAGGCGGTTACCTGGTGGAGCTGGAAGGTTCCTGCTGGGGTTAGGGCTGTTGTTGTGTGGGTTGCTTTTAGGGTGATTCCTTGAGTTGTTTTTGGCAGGGAGTGGCTTCCCTCGGCCAGGGTAAGGGCCTTGGGGTTGGTTCCTTGGGTTTGATAGAACGTCCATCGGCCTGTATTTAAGTTTGTTTCGAGTAAGTACCAACCGGTGTCGGTCGTCAAGGTCGAAAGCCCCAGGTTCAAGTTCCCCGGGACATTGTAGGGACGTAGTTCCAGATCATAATCCCCCGAGTCAATGTAAAAGAGCATACCAAAGCCCTCGTAATCGGGCAGATCGGGAGTACTCACCCCCAGGGTCCACAGGGACTGGCCAATTGTCGACGGGGTTACGTTTTCCCATTTCACCGTATAGCCGCCGGAGATACCGGTACTTCCCCCAGGCACCTCGGAATAGTAGGGGGGAGGATCAGAAGATACCCCGGCGCTTGTTGTAAGACTCGCGCCACTTTCGCCGGTCAGGGCCCCTGCTCGAGGGTAGATGAGCCGAAGATCTCCAAAGGCCGCCGACAAGGCGAGGGTGTCCCCGTCGGTGGTTGGGGGAGATTGGGCTACCGCAATAATACGAATTTCTGCGGCACTGTAGTTCCAGTTTACGTTTCCCGCCGATCCGGCTACTTCGGCGATGTAGCGGGCTACTTCGGGGCCTAGGGGTTTCCGGAAGTCCTTTTTCTCGGCACTTATGGTTCCTAGGTAGAAGGTCTGGATCGGAGCCGAGTCTCGGGTTTCTAAAAATCTGTCTCTGTTGAGGTCCTCGGTAGGTGAATCGGGGGCAAAACCGAGGTCGTACTCTTCTTGCCAGTTATTTCCCGAGACTTGGACCAGACCTCGCCCGGTCGATGCAGTCGGGCGGGAGGAAAGGGAGCCATCGGTGTTCGAATTATTGTTGGAATCTTCATCAAGCCGTCCTATTTGAAGGTAGAAGTGCACCGGGCTTAGGGGAACGGGCATCGAGTCGGCACCGGCGGCTGCTCCCCAACGAAGGGCGATTTCTTGAGGTATACCAGATTGAAGCAGGGGGATGGGCATCTGGAAGGCAGCCCAGGTTTCATCGCTATCGGTGGCCCCCGTACCTTCAAACACGATGTCTGCCCGATACCCAATTCCGGAAAATTGGGGACCCGTTCCCGAGGTTGCCAATACCGGGTAGGGCCCGGCCTCGATGATGCCCGAACTGGGGTTGTCCAGTTCGCTGGCTTTGGCCGAAGGCAGGGTTGGGTTTGTGCTTGTGAGCGGGAGGGGATCGGCTACCGAACCAGGGTAGGATTGGGCCCAGAGAATCGGGGCTCGGTTGTCAGAGCTTATGGTAGGAAAGACGAATCCAGTACCATCAGACCCGTCAAGCATCGTCGAAGACGGCACGCCGCCTAATCCAACCCGATTGGCATCGATGAATAACGATTGAAAGCTCGAGCCAACCCCCAAATAGTGCCGAGCATCGTAGCTATTGGGCCGCTGAACCCGACCCTGGGCCTGGGCCTTGAACCAGCCCGCTGGACCATCGATAGCGAACTGAACAATACCCTCGGTGTACATTGGGGAAGCAGGAGATGAAGCGGTGGTAGGGTCCTGCCAGGTCTCCTGAACCGAAAAAGGAATCGAACCGGAAATTCCAAGATCTAAGGTACTCGTGTAATCCTCGGTATCGAGGAGGGTAAATTGATGTTGGGTGCCCGCGGTAAAGGCTGTATCCAGGCCTAAAGGATTATTTCCCGAATAAGTCACCCGGATGAGCTCATTTGTTCCGGGCGGAGGAGTAAGAATGAGCTGGCCGGTTTCTTCATCGAACCGAAATCGAGCCTCCGATTGTTGGTTTCCGAGGGTTCTGGTTACTGAAAGGGATCCGGGATTGAATTCTTTGCCCAAGGAAATGACTGAAGTGGAAGTGGTACTTTCGGAACTCAAGAATTGGGGAATTAGAACACTTCCCCGGGTTTCGGAGGGAGTAAAATACTCGAAGCTCCCTCCGGCTACTACTGCTTCGAGAGGCCAACGCTGGGCCCAGGCGGTTGACCCTTGAAGGGGGAAGATTCGAAGATTCTCATCTCTCACCTGGGTCAGAAGGTCCAGGCTGCTGTAGCCTGCCTCGGACCCCAGGGCACCTGAAGCCGCCGGTCCAGGCTGATAGAGCCCCGGTACCAGTGGGGATTCGGTTTCGGTATTCGCACTGGTTCCAGTTCCCGTTGGCGCAGGGTAGTACCCCAAGACTTCGAAGGGAGAAAACCGTCCGGGATCGTAGAGGAGTATCCCATTTCGGCTCCCACCGTCGAAGAATTGGATTCTCTCTATTCCAAGGGGGACTCCAAGTTTGTTACCTGGATTTTCCTGGCCGTCGAGTCTATCTAAAATTAGATTTTCGAAATCCGAACCCGCGGTATTATTCCACTCAACTTCCGCGGCCGTCCTATCCAACTGCCCCACCAACCCTGGTTTCAAAGCCAAAAAGGGCAGATGTTCGGCCCCGGGGCTTCCGGGAACCAAACTATCGGGCAGTTCGATGATCACCATTCCCCGGGAAGGGGAGGAAAGAGCCAAAAATCCCGAAGGACCGGATAACAAATAGTCAGACCCGGGATTCAGGGGCCGAAAGTAAGCCGACCGAGCCAGGGGCAGCGTTCCAGATTCCCAGCTTACCGCCCCGGGGGCATCGGCCTCGGACTCAACCCAGACCCGTACTTGGGAAGTCGCGGCCACGGGAATCCGATAGGGAAGCAAGAAGTAGCGGCCCCGCACGGTCGCTCCGGCATTCAGGGAATTTTCGACGATCTCCCGGTTACCCAAGAAGGTCCGAACCTGGGGGTCCCGGGTTTCTATGCGCATAAACAGGTCGTGGGTACCGAGGTTCGAGCGGAAGGAGCTGACAATTCCCGGCGAACCGTCTCGAACCGCCAGGGAAGGAAGTAAGGGGCCCGATGCCACCCCAATGCCGTGGGTGCCAGCCCACAGTTTCTGGAGCCAATATTCAGGATCGAGGGCCGAAAATCCTATCATAAACCGATTATCTTCAAATTCGTCCCGGAAATTTATTTCCACAAAAAACTGGGCGTCGATCCACAAACTCAGAAGCAGGTCTACGGTGTTCGTGAAAGGTATGGTTTCCAGACCCGCCATGGGGCCGGTAGTCACTAGGGTTCCCCGTTCGGTTGGTGTCCAGCGAATTCCAAATCCCTGGGCCAACTGGCTTTTCCAGGTACCAAAGAGAAGGAGATCGACCCGCGTATCTTCGAGCGACAGGTCTATCAGGGCTGGGGAGGCCTCGGGTTCTAAATATTCGGCGATGCCTGGGGGTAGGGGACGGTCGGGAGGAAAAAGCTCTTCAAGTCCAAGTCGGGGGTTGGAAAGGGGAACACTTTCTAAAGACGCCCCATCGCCGGGTACTCTCTCGTCATTGGTTTCTGGACTGCCGACTGTCTGGGCAGATCCGATTCCAATCACCAAAGAGAGAAAAATTAGAGATAGTGAGAGGTGGCGGAATCGATTAATCAGCATTTTGGGGCATTATACGACCATGGCTTGTTATTGCAAACGAATATGGTATTATTTCCAAAGGGGGACTCATGAGCACACGACCACATTCGCGTTCGCATATCTGGGAAGGCCTACTCTTTTCCGTGCTTATCCTTTCCCTACTCCAAACCTTCGTAGAGGACTTGGGGACCGTGGCTTTATGGCCATGGTATCTGCGTCGTTGGCTTGTTTTCTCGGCCCTCGTTTTTGATAGCATCTTTACCCTTGAGTTTACTGCCCGGGCATTCGTTTCACAGTATCAGGGTCGATTTTCTCCCTATATTCGAAAAGAATTTGGTTGGGTCGATTTTCTGGCTTCTGTTCCACTGCTTATTTTAGATTCGGGCCCACGTTTCCTTTCGGTTATTTCCGGGGCACCGTTCTTTTCGATCCTCGTTGGAGGATTGGCAACCCTGCGACTCGTTCGGCTCATTCGTATGATAAGACTTTTGCGGCTACTGCGTTTGGTTCGGGCAACCGCTGGTATACCGAGTCGAAGGGTTGAGGGGGCTCAAGGGCCGCTTACGACCATGACCGCTCTCATTTTGGGTGGACTTGTTTTTGGGAGTATAGGGTTTGCCGTCCTGGAAACCAGTGCGGGTTTTCGTGGTGTCATGCCTCTGAATGAGGCCTATCTGAAGACAATTACCCAAGAGGTTATCCGAGTACAGTCCGAGTCACCGAGTTCAGACGAGGCTCTCCAGGGACTGGCCAGTCGACATCCAGTCCTTCTTGGTGTCAACGAGGGAGGACGCACTGTCTACCTCCGGCATTCGCCCGAGGATAACGCTCGTCTTTTTGGTGTTTTCGACTATGTTCGAATATCTGAGGGGGATACAGAAATCTATCTGAGCCTCATGGAGATTAACACCGGGGGAGCCAGAGATAGTTTGCTCCTTTTTTTCCTGGGGATTGTTCTTCTCCAACTCATTATTTTTGGTTTTGTTCCTATCCGGGGACGTCAATAAACCTCTATTGAGTAGGAGCATTGAGAGGTTCGTGAATGGTAGTTTCCATGATTCAGTTTGTTATAGAACTCGAGGGTGTTACCTCGCTCAAAGAGAAACGAGGAATTCTTAAGTCCCTCAAAGAACGGATAATCCATAAATTCCGGGTCTCCGCCGCCGAGGTTGATCTCCAGGAAAGCCTCACCTATGGTCAACTGGGCATTGCATTAGTTTCGAACTCCCGGAGTTTTGGAGAGGGAGTGATGAACAAAATTCTTACTTTTGCAGAAAACGAGGTTTCCGGCCGGATACAAGACGTAGAAATCTACAGTCAAGACTACACCTAGGGTACTCTCCCAGACCTTTTCTGACTTATTGCATCGGGTCATCGATACCCGCGGGTATCAGAAAGAGATCCTGAAGGTGGAGGTCTCCCTTCGGTTTTAGAGCTGTCGATGTCCCGAGAGGTCCGGAACGAAGGGTTAGGTTGAAAAAGTGCACAAAAGGTTCGTACTCTTCAGATTTTATTTGGAGCTCTACCTCAAAACTTCGTTCCACTTCGCTCTTGTCCGATGGTATCGGTTTTGGCCAGAAAAGGTAGGTTCCCGGGGTGTTGTCCACTACCGAATAGGGATTCGGCCAACGGGAATCGAGCATCTGTACGAGTTTTCCATCGATGCGAAATTCGATATCCACATTGATTACCGGCGAGAAGGTTATGCCATTGAGGACTCGTCCCTTGATGAGGGGAAAATCAAAATATACTCCCCCGGGAGAAAGTTTCATCTCTGGCTCGTCTATGTCGGTGTAAAAGCTCCGGCGAATGGACGTAACCCTCCGTAGGCCCTCGTGGCAAAGGGTGACAACATCGACCTGCAGCTGGGGGTTATCGTTATAGTCCGATTCGAGGTAGGCAAAACCTCGGCCCGAGGTAACGTACCGCTGGGGAATTCGGTTCAAGACGTAGCAGGCCACATCGAGTCGACACTGCTCGCTAGTACAATAGCTATTTTTGCCGGACTTTTCATCGGCTTCACAAATTTCGTGAAGGGTCTGGAGAACCTTGTCCTCCATGAGATTACGGATTTCCATACTCGTTTTCCCCCTGTAACTGACCAGCAAAATCAAAGAGTTCTGCAATCATGGTAATACAAGACCGAAGATCACGAACTGTTTCTTTGAAAGCGTAGTAATTGAGCCCGGCAAAGTAAAGCTTGGAGAAAACAGAGAGGACGATTTCCTCATCATCCATTCCAAGGGTGAAATAACAGCCGTACTCGTAGGTAATACCCATGACTTCCTCGATACTTCGGCGGATCCTTTCTTGTAAACTCCGAGAAAAGCCAAAGGTGTACCCAATTTCCAGATATTTACTTTGGCTATCCACGGTGAGACCAAAAAGATAGTCGTCTTGGGAAAATATCGATGCCCCGTAGCCATCTTCGGCAATTTCTTCCGGTTCTACGTCGTAGCCCAGTTCTTTTACGAGTATTTCGACTCGGCGGATTCGCTCTCGCATGAGCTTGGAACTATTCATAAGTTGGGGACCTCTAAAATCAGTTATTCCGGCCAAGTTGGTCATTGCACCGCAATGACTTAAGAATGGGGGATACCCTAGAAAAAAGGTTTTTAGAGGTCCCCAGTACTAAAAGCCTATCCCAGATTGACCGGGAACGCAAGTTCTTCAATTTCACTGCCTAAGTCGATAGGTCCCCGGATCTTGGAATACATGTCAACGATTCGTTGGGGCATCGCAAGCCGAATAATCCGCAGGGTTTGGGTAAAGTCTTCAACTACCCGAGGGGTAAAGACTGTTTTGGTCCCCGGATAAGTAATTTCATCCCCTTTTTTATTCAGTATCGGCATTTGAATTTCGAAAGACACCGCTTCGGGAATATCGAGTACCAGGTCGTGTTCTTCAAGGGGAATTTGGAGCAAAGTTTGGATTTTTTTTCGTAATTGGCTCTCTGCCCAACTTCTTTCGGCCATTTTGGTTAGTCTCTGGTGGTGGGGATTCTTGGGGTCGAAGGCCGTTTCACCCGCCAAGCCAAAGAGTATACCTTTCTGGACATCTTCGATGAGGCGGAAGGCGGGGACTCCTTTTTTGCTGGTTAGAGAACTGTAAAAGGTTTCGTCATCCAGGTGATACAGTTCTGAAGGCTCGATAGACCCCTGGCCAAGACCAAGGTGGAGGGCTTTCTTAATCATTCCAGTAGCGAGACGTACGGTCCTATGCCAATATACCGATCGGTACATGAGATATTTGCTAAAGAGTAGATGTTCTAACCCAGAAATACCCTGCTCTTCGAGGGCAATGCCCCCCGAGGGAGCAGGCTGAATGCGCGAAAGGATATAGTCTATATCCTGGGTACCGTAGGGCACGCCACAGAAATAGGCGTCCCGGGTTAGGTAATCTAACTTGTCGGGGTCAAGAGGCCCAGAAAGTATATGTCGAAAAAAGTGCACCTCCCAGTCGGTCGATTCGATATCCGAGTCCACAATTGCCGCAACCTTTCGGGGTTCGGTTCCTACTTCCTCCTTTATAACCCGGGCAAGGGGTTCAGAAAGCACCATTTCGGCGGTAAGAACCTCGTGTTCCTTTAGCGGGAGCTCCTTGAGGCTATGGGTAAAGGGAAAATGACCTAGGTCGTGAACCAGGGCTGCAGTCAAGAAAGCCTTGCCACCCTCGAGAGTAAAGTGTGGGCACCGGGGACTGGTAAGGAGTTTTTGGAGGATTCGCCGGGCGAGGTAGAATACCCCCATGCTATGGTTAAATCGGGTGTGGGTAGCACCGGGGTATACCAAATAACTCGGTCCCAGTTGTTTAATTCGGGAAAGTTGTTGAAACTGGGGAGTTCTGGTAACCAACAGGAGTCCAGGTGTAAAATAGATATGGTGCCAAACTGGATCTCGCAAGGGTATAGTAAAGTTGTTTTCGAGGTAATCACGTAAATTCTGTGTCATATTCCCAGACTACCCGGTTGGTGGTTTTCTGTCTATTCTCTGGTGAGGGACCTCTAAAAACTTTGATTCTAGTCTATCCCGCGGTCATAAGTCATTGCGGTGCAATGACCAGCTCGGCCAGCAAAATAGATTTGAGAGGTCCACTGGCGAATCATTTTTTGCTATAGTATAGTTCATCGGGCGATTGGTAGAAAAACCTAGATATCCCAAAAGGAAAACACGTGTTATGAACCTATGGGCACCCCTAATAACCCGAATAGTAAGTCGCCCTGGACTGAGCCGATCTGGGACATATTTTGGGGTCATAATCCTTGGACTTGGGCTAGTAGTAAGTTTTTTCTACGGACAAAATGGATTAACCCAGGCATTTGAGGACGAAAAGCTTTTTGCCCTTCTCGATTTGCCCTTTGTCCCCCCCTTGCACCGAGGTGAACAGCCCATCGTGAACATAAAGAATCTCTCCAACGACCTCCAAGATTCCTATTCTCGGGTTCGCAGGGCCTTGAATGGAGAGCCTTTTTCTGTGAATAACGGTCGAGATGGGCTTTTTGGAGGAGTATTTTACGACCTGGTTCGGAGGGATTTTGAATCACTTCTTCCGATTTTGAGGAAGTTACAAGAAGTTCGAGTGCTAAAAGCCTATGAAAATGACTCAAAAGAGCGTAGTTGGTTTCAAATTGTCCTCTTTTCTGAGCCCGAAACCCTTCACCTCGTTGTATATTTAGAAAAGGAAGAAAATCTATGGCAAATAACCGGGGTCGATACTGCCTCCTCGAATTGGGAAGAATAGCCGATGGCCCATGAAATAAAACGAATAGAAAAAGAGTTCGTTTTTAAAACCGTATCCGATGAAGGAGCCGCTGTTTCTGTTCACGTGCGAACCCATCGATACAGGGGTGTTTTTGATCCCGTCCATGGGACAAAAATCATTCTCACTATGGAAGAACAACTCACCAAAGAAGTCTTACCCAAGAGGGTGACGTTATTTTTTTTCTTTCGTAGTACTCCAATGACCTGCAAGTGTATTGTTCAGTCGATCGAAGGACAAAAAATTCATTTGGAAATGCCCGATCGGGTGTATCGTGATCTTGGCCGGAGTTATGAGCGGGTCCAACCCGAGGGAAATATTGGGGTAAGTGTTTTACTCGATGGGCAAAGTTTTAAACTCGATTTTCCCAGTTCCGAGTCCTATTACGAAGTTACCGCACCTCCTTCTTTGGATATAGACTTTAATCCGGCAAAAATTGCCCAGCTTATTCAAGGGTTTCGCGACAAGGTTGCAACTATGGGCTCTGAGAATAAAATCATCATGTTCCGAGAACGCAAACAGGAGACGGTTGCAGAAAAACTCATTACGGTCAGCGGCAAGACCCTGTTGCTTCCTTTCGATTCTCTTCGGCAATTTACTGACCTCCACCCTAAACAGCGAAACCTGCTCATTACCCAAGACGATCTTATTCGTCTCTTTCGCGAAATAGACATGGACCCGATGACCGGGGTGAATACCCTTCGGGCCTACATGGAAAAACGAAAATCTCAGAAGGTATGGCAAGAAATCTACAGTCCTATTCTTTACCGGGAATACGTCGTAGGATACATTCTCTTGGTAAGGGGAGACGTTCATACTGGTGGCGTGAGTCCCGAGACCCTCGAGTTCCTCATACAGTTTTCTCGTCTATTGGCCTATGCGCTCAAGCAAAACGGATATTTCAAAGAAATTCCGGTCCAAGCGGAGTTCAATAATTCCGATCTCATCGATATTTCTGGTTCGGGTATGCTGTTTTCCTACCCCCTCGACGGGCCAGAACTTAGTCTTTTCATGGATATCGACATTAAGGTGACAACAGACCCGCGGAACGTACCTATTCGTGGACGAATAATGAGAATCTACAGGGACAGTCATAATGTGTACGTTGGCCTACAATTTTTAGAACTGAACCAAGAAGATCACGAGTTTCTCCTCTCGTATCTTTACGGAGCCGATTACGATGGAAAAATTGAAGTAAACGCCCCCGGTTTTGGAGAGGAAGAGGCCTAGAGTGATTTATCTCTTCCTAGAACTACCCTTCGTTACTCAGCTTGAACAACTTCCAGAGACGTCGCTTCAGGAGTGGCAAGGGGAGTTAGAAGGCGCTGTAGCCGGTAGATGTGAATTATTCCGGAGAACTTCAACTTCGACCTGGGTTCTTAGTTTTCCCCATGTAAAGGCGAGCCATACCCAGGTTGCGGTAGAGGGGCTACGAGCGGCGATGGCAGTTATGGAGGATTGGAAACCAAGAATTCTAGTCTATCATGGTATTATCGTGGCCTCGGAAAAACTTGACCAAGCTTCAAAGAGCTTTGAAGACTTTCGTTTACTCTTGCCTCGCCAGAACCACTTTTGGGCCGATAGTACATCGGTGGAATTGCTAGGAGCGGAATTTTCTTTCGTTTCCCGGGATAGGGGTCTGTTTCAATTAGATCTCGCCAAAGGAAGGCCCCGACCCCAGGAAGTATTGCCCGAAGTTACGAGAATTTCGCCAGCGATCGACGATTGGTTTTGGAATAACCCCGATTCGGTAGCTCTTTTCTTGGCAGGACAAAGGGAATATGCTCGAGATTACGCACGGCAATTGACCCAGCATTCCCCAACAAAAATTGATGGTGGTACCTTTTACCTTTGGGGCGAGCAAACTAAAGAACCAACCCTCGACCCCCTAATACGCGCCCTCCGAGCGTGGATCGACTCAGGAAAGTTGGTAGGTGGTAGCCCATCGAAAATTGCACCTTTTTTCTCGCCTTTGTCAAAAGAGCAAGATTCTATTTCGGTGGAACCGGAAGATTTTTTGTCGAGAGTTCTCGAAACTTATTTTTCAGACCTTGTCGTCGAGTTTTCTCGGGCCCCAGTCCTCATCTTTGTCGACGGTTGGGCCTTTTTCTCCGAGCGTCTGCGAGAAATAATGGTTCGCTGGCTCTCGCTTGTAACCGAAAGAACTTCCACCAAGATTGTTGTTTGTTTAGGCAGTGAGCCTCAAGAAGAATTTGAGCGCGAAATGCGACTCTTAAGGGTCCACAGCCAGGTAAAATTACTTTCACTTCACGAGGTTGCAGAGCCCTTTGTAGAAAGATACTCTCGACTGGACGAAAGTTCTCGGGTTCTTTTAGAAATTCTAAGCATTTGTGATGGAATGTTTAACCTTGACCATCTGGCTCACTTTGCCGAAATTTTTGGCATAAATAAACTTTTGGTTCCACAAATGATGAAAGACCTATCCCACCATGGATTGGTCTATACCAGCGATATAGTTGCCGCGACAGGAAAGCCCATCGTCCGGAAATCGGTACAAAATACCGTCGCTGATTTTACTCTTTCCCAGTGGGAAGCTGGGTCAATGGTCCTGCTAGGAGCTCATATCCGCCTTGCTTTTACCGAAGCTGAGGACTGGAAAGCCCTTTTGCGTCTGGGGTACCTGGTGTCTCTTATTGGAAATGCTGAACTGCTCGAATTCATAATTCGACTTCTCGAGGCTCGAGGGTACCGTGACCGGGAGACGGGGGATGTATACGAAGTCCTGGCCCGGTTGTTGAAAGGGGAGTTGCAGCTTCTGTCGAATCAAATCGATGAGGCTGATCGTAGTTCACTCGCCCTCGATCAAACCCCCTTTCATGAAGACTGGGAATCAATTGATGGGTATCGGTGCCTTTTAAATAGTCGAATAAGCTATTCTCTTCATCGCTGGGACACAGGAGTTCAAGAGGTAAAGAATTCCTTAGTGATTTTTCAAAAGCTCGAAGATCAGTTAGGAAGATTTTTGGGGCTTATGGTCTACGGAGAAATAATCTTTGCCAAGAATAAACTTCAGGATGCCAAGGAGTATTTTCAGATTGCGACTCGGCAGGCCGAAGACCTGGGATTGGGATGGTTAGTTACCCTCTCCAGAGTGTACGAGCTCTTAGCAAATTGTGCCCATGGATTTCATAGTCGAAGTCTCAATTTTTTTGCGGGAGAAGAACCCCTGGATCAGAGACTCTACAGGATTGGCTTGACCCGTTGGGCCTACACGGCTCGCTTTTATTGGGGACGAATTCTCCAACTTCTTGGCGACTATCCCCAGGCCCAAGAAGTATTTAGCCTCGATGGTCTTCCAACCGGTTCAATTGAACTTACAAAATGGGAAGGTACAGAACCGTGGAAACACCTCATGAGCGTCTGGGCTGCCCGAAATCGATCGTTCATCGATCCGGTAAAAGGACTCCAGGAATTAGAATTTTGTTCCCAGGAGTATCCGGAGTACGCATTTTTCTTCGCAGAATCTGCATTTCTCAATCAACAAACCGAAAAAGCCCTACAAATTCTCACTACTCCTCGGGCTGAACTACCTCTCGACCATGTGATGGTAATATGGCGGCCCCAACCTTTTGGGGGCTATACCCTCTTAGAAGATCACTTTATTGGAAATGCCGTAGGATTTCGGGTCGTCGATAATTTGACAAGTGGCTTTACAGGGTTTCTACGTGCCCAGGTTGGCCAGGTGCAAGAGGGTTCCCAGGAGCTATTTCAGTTGTGTCGTCAGCGTACCCTTGCCCAAGGAGACCCCTTCTATCATTGGTACTTGAGCTGGTACGAGTCTGTATTACAAATGTTAAACAACACGGTATACGAAGCATCGGTTGAGGATCACAGTACAGTACTAGGTAGGGCCATAAAAGCGATGCAAGAACGATCGGCTAAAATTGAAGACCCGGCCCATAGGCGGATTTTTTTATCTCTTGAAATGGTCAATAAACAACTCATCGCCAAGGGGCGTAAGCACAACCTTATTTGACCCTGCGGGGACCTCCTAAAATCGTTGACATAAAATGGGTACCTGGGTATAGTCTCCCTCGTCTTATCGTATGGCGGCGTAGCTCAGTAGGTAGAGCAAACGGCTCATATCCGTTCGGTCAGGGGTTCAAATCCCTTCGCCGCTATTTTTTTAAGCACAGCCATTTTGTTGAACAGGGCTCTGGTGATTAGAAATAACCCTGGAGCCCTTGTTTTTTTTTGTCGCATTTTTCAACCCCGATGCCTCCTGCCTAAATTCAGCGAACGAAGAAAACTTCTTGCCCTCATTGGTAACTATACTGCAGAAGATCTGTGGCCGATGGAGTTCAGTGAAAACTTGAGAGAACTCCTGTAGTATTTCTTCACACACCAGACGCGAGTTTTTTGGTCTTGTTACGACGACAAAATCATCGTTTCCGAGGTGTCCCACAAAACCCAAGCTTGTAGGCTCAATTCTCTTTACTACTCGGCCAATGACTTCTCCCAGAAGCGAAATGACTTTATCGCCTTTGACCCTCCCATATTCTTCGTTATATCCTTTGAAGTTAACTATATCGATTGAGCATATTTCAATGGGAATCGATTGCGAAATCATAGAGTCTACCCTACGCTTCACATATTCCGTGCCCGGAAAGCCCGTTAGAGGATTTGCCCCCCAGGCAAGTTTGAGACTATTGTCTGTGACGGTTCGTAAAATTTCGCTAACGCTTACTGTACCAATATATTTGCCACTTCGGGTAACACAAAGGTCATCATACCGGAACAAAGGAGATCGAATTTGGATTTGTTTTGCTACCTTTTCGACGGGCATATAATGGGGAACTATAAGGACATCGGTTTCGATGATCGCTTGAACCGTTCGGTAGTAATTAAGGCTCATACCATACCCAAAACGGCCGACCATATGGTTTTCCATGAACCGATGTCGATTCAGTAAACCGACTATTTTTTGACCATCGAGCACTGGAAAACACAGGGTAGTGGAGGACCCTTGAAAGGTCTCAAGGGCTTTCAATGTTCGGTCGTGGACTTGAAGAGGCATCACCCACTGGGTTATTTGTGCTACGGTCGTTACCTCGTTGTTTGCCGGGGAACGGGCCAATGGAGGCGAATGAGTGAAGGTCTCAGGAGCGATAACTTCGAGGGGATTTTTTTCCGGCCGGGCGAAGAAGAAACCTTGGACAAGTTCAATTCCAAAATCCCTACAGATTTCGAGATCCGAAAGACTTTCAATTCCCTCGGCGATGACTTCTATTCCATTTCTGTGACAAATTGTGGCGATTGAATCTATTAGGTTCTTGTAAAAGGTCCGTTTGTTATCTTGAGAGAAAAAGTGTTTATCAATTTTGACAAAGTCCGGTTCAAGAATCGACAACATTTTGAGTCCACCGTATCCGGCACCGAAGTCATCGATCGCAACCCTCATCCCGGCCTCTCGTAGGGGAAATAGGCTCTCGGTAAAGCTCTGCATATCCGTCACCAACTCGTGCTCGGTAATTTCGAGGACAACATTGTGCAGATCTATATTGTCCAAGAAGCTGGTTCCCTTTTCTAAGATGGTCGAAGGGTTAATGTTTAAAAATAGAGATTTCGACCCGGTGGGACTACACGAAGAACGAAAGTTTGAAATTGAATGTAAGACCAGATGGGTATCAACTTGAGCAGCCTGTCCGATATGGCGGACGTAGAAGAAGAATTCTTCGATAGAGTCGAAGGGTTGGTTTCCGGTAACCCTGCACAAGGACTCATACCCATAGATATCTTTCGATCGTAAACTCACGATGGGTTGATAAAATGAACTCAGCCGCCCCGAGGATAGTAAGGATTCGAGCAATTCGGGTGAATAAAGTAGTCCTTGTCGTGTCCTCACAGGTTCCTCCAAATTCGAGGCTACTAGAGAATTATGAGTTTTTTGTGAGGAAGGAGTATCAAGTGTATGGGCACCTCCTGAAATTCCTTCTTCTGTGAGGTCGGCCCGTATAAGTCATTGGGGTACAATGGTCGAACCACACAAAAATGCTTCAGAGGTCTCCCTATCGAATCTTTTGTATTTCTTCAATGAATCCCTCGAGGTTCTCGAACTTTCTGTACACCGAGGCAAAACGAATATAGGCAACATCGTCGAGTTGTTGCAGTTCAGACAACACGAGGTCGCCTAGACTTCGACTGGGAAGCTCGTTATTGGACTTTGTTATAAGGGCTGATTTGTCTTCGATAGTATTTAGGAGGGACTCAATTTGGTCCTGACTTATATTTCGTTTTTCTACTGCTCGTTGAATTCCTCGTTCAAGCTTTTCTCTGCTAAAGGGCTCTCTACGTCCGTTTGTTTTTACTACCATTAATATTCGTTCTTCGATTCGTTCATAACTAGTAAACCGATAACCGCAGGATAGGCACTCCCGACGGCGGCGTACACTTGTACCTTCTGCGAGGCTACGAGACTCTATAACCTTGTCTTCGAGTTCTCCACAATGGGGACATTTCATGGCTCCAGTCTAAACCGATAGGTCCGACGGGCGCAATCAAAAAAAAGGGGCTTTGCCCTAGCAAAACCCCCTTAAAAATCGAATACTTGGTCTGGGGACCTTCTAGGTTTTAGCCGTGAAGCGATATATCTACGCTCGGACGTAACTCGGCCAAGACCCCGATTGGCCCGTGAACAGGGTGACCCTCAAGTTTTTGAATCAAATTATAGTCGACTGCTTTACCTTCATCAACCGCAGGGTACGCTAACTGCCACAACAAATAGTCGAACCGGGGTGCCCACTTGCGCGATCCGAGCCGGGCCGTGGTCGAGCAGTTGTCGACCATATATGCGACTCCCCTGTAGTGCATGTAGGGGTTGAGGGAATCAACCGCTTCAATAACCGACTCGTTTACTATTTCCGAATAGCTATGGCCGTGTTCTTTGAGCACATCGATTTGCGCCATCATGGTGGCGATGTAAACTCCGGCGGTAAAAGGATGCAAAGGAATTTCTGCCTCTTTTCGCTCGGATCGAACCTTTTCACCGACTTTCCACATTTCGGTGTTATCGATTGTTTCAAAGGGGTAACGCTCAAGTCGGGTACCGGCGAGGTACACGCTGTGAATTTCGTTACCACTCGCGACCTCTTGATAGATTTCTAAAAGAATTTCAAAGGCTGGGTGGTAACTTGCAGAATAGGCTTGTTCGAAAACTTCCTTGTCTTTTCCGCTAAACTTCTTGTAGACTGCCAAGATTCCATCTTTGGAGATTATTTTCGATAGAGGCCCGGTAATCGATTCGACCGTTTCGCGGAAAGCTTGCTCTTTTGAAATCCCTGCCTCGGTATAGCGCCGGTAAAGGCTTTCTACAATCCCGTGGACCGCTCCCAAAAGTATTCCTCGCTCCCCAAAAATGTCCGACCGATACTCCATTTCTAAAGTAGTCATGAAGCTGAACGGTGCTCCCAAGGCAACGGCCCATCCAATAGCATAGTCGGTAGCTTTTCCGTTTACATCTTGGTGGACTGCGAAACTGGCGTTAATACCTGCCCCGTTTACCTCTTTTCCTTGCTCGTAGAGGCGGCGGACCGAAGGGCCCATTCCTTTCGGACAAACGGCTATGACGTTCATATCCTTCGGGAATTCCTCACCCGCAGCCTGGAGATGGCCAAGAAGAAAACCGTGGCTCAGTCCGAGGGTTGCACCCTTTTTCATGGCCTTAAAAATGTCTTTATACAATCCAATTTGGGCGGCGTCGCTTATGAGCAAAATTACTAGGTCCGATGTGCTTACGATGGACATCATCTCGCCCAAGGTACCTTTTGCTTCGGAAAAACCGGCTTTTTCGGCGGATTTCCACGAAGCCGATCCTGCCCGAAGTCCGACGGAAACGGAAATTCCGGTACCCTCCAAACTGTCTTTAAGATTTTGCGCCTGGGCAGGACCCTGGCTTCCCCATCCAATTACCCCAATTTTTTGTAAACCATCAAAGGCCTTGGGGAGGAGGGGGAATAAGTGTCGTCCTCCTCGTACAATGTATTCTTGGGTATCGGCTAGGGTGATTTTTTCTTTTTCGAAAACTGCGGTTTGAAAATCTAACATACGAACTCCTTCTTCAACTGAACTTATCGAAGTACCATACTCCACTTATTAAGTTGCGTAAAATGAAATATATGGGATACTATATTGCTGAAATGGAAACAAGAGATTTGGAATGTTTTGTCACCTTGGCTGAACTCCTCCATTTTGGAAAGACTGCCCACCAAATGAATACCAGTCCCTCGGCCCTGAGTAGAATTATCCAGCGACTGGAAGAAGAAATAGGGGTCGAGCTCTTTGTGAGGGATAATCGATCAACTATCCTAACCGAAGCGGGCCAGGCCTTTTTACCCCGGGCCCGGAGTATTTTAAGCCAGTGGACTCTGGCCCGAAGCGAGTTTTCTCGGCTTGAAGCTAACGCCCGGGGAGAACTTCGTATTTTTGCAACCGTCACCGCCTGCTACTCCCTCCTTCCGCCCTTTTTGCAGCCCTTTCGAAACTCTTTTCCTCGGATCGATGTCCGGGTCCTAACCGGGGACTCGGCCGGGGGGATTGAAATGGTCCTGGCTGAACAGACCGACCTAGCAATTGTACCAATTCCCCCAGTACCTGTGCCTAGGGTGAAATTCTATTTCCTTGGCACGACGCCCCTGGTGTTTGTTGGTCCCACGGGAGAGCCCGAGGTGTCCGACTGGACAAAGACTCCGGTAATTCTGCCCGAGGCCGGGGTAATCCGAACCATGATCGACGATTGGTTTCGTAAAAAGTTCATTCGGCCCCGGATTTACGCTCAGGTGCGGGGCAATGAAGCAGTTTTAGCCCTGGTGCACCTTGGATTTGGCCTCGGGTTTGTCCCCGAACTGGTGGTTCAGAACTCGCCCCTCGCCCAGGGACTATCGTTCTTGCCACCCTTGGAAGGTATGGAGGCTCTTCCTCTGGGAATTGCCTACCTGGCTACCAAAGAAAGCTCGCCACTCCTTCGAGCATTCCTACAAAATCCAGTACCCTAGACTAAACAAAAAGAAAATCACCAGGAATCCAATACCGTAAACGAATGGAGTAGGTTGGAGGCTTTCTTCAACGGCTAAGTTCGAAGGGATCTTTAGTCGTTCGGCCCCCCTAAGTGTAAGAGCTTGAGAGACCTCGGTACTCCACACCGCAGATTCCCGAAGCATTCCCAGGCTCGTTACTCTGGCAACCAGAAGTGGTCGACGACCCGGGCGAATCCCCCGAAGTCGCAAGGCCCGGGAAAGTTCTTTACCAGAGCTAAGAAGGTGCGGGAGGGCAGAAAAGAGAATCATGCTAGCAAGAGAAAAAAATTGGGCTCGGTGAGGGGAAAACAGTCCCAAAACAAGAGATAGGCTTTGGCGAATTTCGCGGTGAGAAACATTGAAGGTAAAGATGTAGACAAGTGCGAGGCTTACCACGAGACGGGTGGTAATAAGGCCAGACTCGCTCAAGATCCGGGGCCACACGGTGGAAATCTCCCCGGGGGGGAAAAAAAGTATTTCCGAAAACTTCGTAATAAATACCAGAATGAAAAGCCAACGAATCCGCCCCAATGAGATAAAAAGATCCCCTAGACCTCCGGCCCAGAGCGGAAGGAGAACTGAAATCACTACAACTTGTATTGAGAGGCTTCTCCAATCCCCTAGGAAAATAAGTACACTTGCGACCAAGTACCCACCGAGGAGAAGCAGGGACGGTACCCGAGAAAGGGGTGTCCCCGAAGGATAAGAACCTAGGCCAGCCATGACATTTCCTCAATTTTACCCGGCGGACGGCGTACCCCATGGTCTTCGACATGGGGCAAAACCCGGGACGGTAGACCATCAGCGACTACCCGCCCCTGGCCGATTACTAACAGTCGATCTGCCAAGGCAAGAATTTGATCCAAATGGTGGGTAACGGCGAGAATCCCCTTACCTTGCGACTTGAGATCGATGAGGATCCGTAAAAGATCTTGTACCCCCGGATAGTCCAGGCCATTAAAGGGCTCATCAAGCAGTATAAACTCCGGTTTCATGGCCAACACACTGGCTAAACTTAATCGGCGAAGTTCTCCCCCCGAGAGGGTGGCAGGATCTTGTTTGTGGTGATCAACAAGTCCCGCCCACCGTAAGAGTTTCTCGCATTCAAATTTCTGAGTTGCCCTATCGAGGCCGAGAATTTCTAGACTTAACAGAATATCTTCTTCGACTGTTTGACCCAAGATTTGGGTTCGAGGATTCTGGGTAACAATACCAACCCCCTGCCCAAGGGACTTGTAGGCCCGGGGAAAGGGGACCCCCCCGAGCAGGACCCTTCCTTCCTGGGGCCGATGGAGTCCAGTAAGCACCTGGAGTAACAGAGATTTACCTGAACCGTTGGCCCCCACCATAACCGATAGCTCACCGGTCATGAGGTCGAGGTGTATTTCTTGGAGAAGCTTTTTTTGGGATAGCCTATCGAGCCAAAGACTTACCCCTTCTACCCGGAGACTTAATCCCACGTTCGAAAGAGTGCCAATCCCCGGGGAGCGACAAACCCCAAGACGAGGATCTTCAGAAGGTCACCGACCAAAAACGGTACAATACCAAAGGCGACCGCACTTTCCCACGACAGGTTGTTTACCGCCCTGAGCCAGGGAGCTCCGACTGCATATACGGCCAGGGTTCCTGCAAGACCTGCAACTAGGGCCCCGAGGCGTAGAAGGTTAGGGGTAGCTTCGAATCGCCGAAAGAGCAAAAATACCCCACCGCTTACCCCAGCCGATAGGATAAAACCAAGGAGGTACCCACCGGTCGGGCCTAAAAGCCTACCGAGGCCACTTGCTCCCTGGGCAAAAACTGGAAGTCCCACCAAACCCAAAAGTACATAGAAGGCCGTAGCAGCCATGCCTTTCTTGGGGCCCAAGAACATTCCTGCAAGCATAACAAAGAGGGTCTGGAGACTCACGGGCACCGGCGATAGGGGAAGGGGAACCGATAAATAGGACCCAAGGGTGATGAGTGCGGCAAAGAGACCAACCCGAACAGGGGTTTGGAAAAAGGATGGCCCTTGGTTTTCAGGAGAAGATTGTTCAATCATGGTTCGAAGTACACCGGGAAAGAACTGGTATGTCAAGGCAAAACCACGTATAGTCGTCGCCATGAATTTTAAGATGCTCATGCTAACGTGGGTTCTTGGGTTAGGGGTTATTAATGGTTCCCTTACGGCTCAATCCTCGATCTATACCGGGTACCCCCAGGTAAACGGCGAGTTCCCAATAAATGAATTCAAGTGGGCTCCAGAATTTTTCCCGAGAGTTCCTGGGCTTCCCGAAATCCAGGGTCCTATTGGTATCCTCTACGACCACGAAAGTGGCATCGTTCTTTACGAAAAGAATATCGATGAACCGATACCCCCGGCGTCTCTCACGAAACTTATGACCCTTCATCTTTTGCGATCGAGTGCGGAAGAACAGGGTCTCGGGCTAGATGACGAGGTACAGTACTCCGAAGCAGCCTATGCGGTGAATGCACCGCCCCGTTCGAGCCTGATGTTTCTGGAGGCTGGGCACCGTACAACTCTGCGGGACCTACTCTTGGGTCTGGCGGTGAGCTCGGGGAACGACGCTGCAATTGCCGCAGCCGAGGTTGCCAGTGGATCGGTTGCCCGCTTTGTAGATCAAATGAATCAAGAAGCTGGGCGGTTAGGCCTACAAAACACCTATTTCGAAGAACCCTCGGGTTACAGCCAGTATAACCTGACCACTGCCCGAGATTTTGCCCGGTTCTTGGGATACTACCTGCACCGATGGCCCGAGTCCCTGGGGCTTTATCATTCGGCGTTGAACTTCACCTATCCCCGACGAGAAAACCTGACCCTCGGTGCTACGAGCCGCTTCTTAGGGGTGACCCAACCTAATCGAAACGGCCTGGTAGGAAGCTACGAGGGAGCAGACGGACTCAAGACCGGATACATCGAAGAGTCGGGGTACAACCTTGCCTTTACTGCGGAACGAGATGGATTTCGGTTGGTCGGCCTCGTTTTAGGAGTCCAGGCACCTACACCGATCGAGGGAAGCCTCATTCGGCAAGTGGACGCCCAAAAGCTCTTGGATTTTGGTTTTCAGAATTTTGTACCCCGAACCCTTACCCTACCGGGAAGCCAGGAGATACGCCTGTGGAAAGGAGAACAAAAATCCCTCTTTCTTGAAGAGCAACAGGTCAGGCTTCCCCTACCAATAAATTTGAGCCAAATCGAGATTCGAAGGACGCTACCCTCGGAACTTCAAGCCCCCCTGACCCAAGGTGGCATCCTGGGGTATCAAGAAATAGCCAATTCCCAAGGGGTCGTCCTCGGGACAATTCCCTTGAGGATTCCCCGGAGTATCGGCGAGAGTAGGGGGATAGGTTTAGAATGGGATCGTTTGGTCCTCTTTGTCCGAGAATTCTTCGGCATTCCTCAACCCCTGGGGCTTGAATAGGTACCGGATTAGTCTCGCATTGCAATAGCTTCGATTTCGATTGGCGAACCCTTGGGCAAAGCTGCGACCTGAATTGTCGAGCGTGCCGGGTAGGGAGCCGAAAAGTAGCCTTCGTAAGCCTGGTTCATTTCTGCAAAATCCCCCAGATCCGTGAGAAATACGGTGGTTTTCACGACATGCTCTAGTCCCAGGCCCTCGAGAGCCAAGAGACCCTTTATTGCTTCGAGAACCAGTTTGCACTTTTCTCCCAGCGGGACTTTTGCAATGTCTCCGGTCGACGGGTCCATGGGCAGTTGGCCAGATACAAAAACCATTGAAGAATGGGCCACCGCCGAAGAGTAGGGCCCCAGGGCCTTACCACCAATTGAAAGAGCTCTTTTCGTTGTTGCCATTGTTGTTCCTTTGGGTAATTTTCCCAAATGCCCTAGTTCCCAGAGGCTCCCGAGTCCTAATGTATAGATGTGAGAGCTTTAATGTATTGAAGACGATCGTATTGCTGGGGATTGTCACTTTTTTCCCGGCAAAGTAGCCCAATTAATTCGTCGGTCGACCGGTAACTATGGGCTTCCATCCAGTCGGTGAGGGTCTGAACCATCTTTCCAATGATTGGGTATCCGTGTTTGTACACTGTCGAGCAGACCTGTACCACATTTGCCCCGGATAGCAACATCTTCACCAAGGTTTCTCCATCGTGGACCCCCGTCGAGGCGGCCAGTTCGATGCCTGCGGTACCGTAGAGAAAACTAATCCACCGCAAAGAGTTATTGTATTCTTGGGGATTTGAAAACTGCACCCCCGCGGTAAGGCTCATATTTTCTATATCGACATCCAGTTGGTAAAATCGATTGAACAAGACAAGGGCTTTCGCCCCAGCTTTGCGAATTTCCCCGGCCAGGTGGGGTATGGCACTAAAATTTGGCCCAATCTTCACCGAAAACGGAATTGACAGGTTTTGGGCTACCTTTTCCACGATTGCCAAGGTATGACGCTCGACCGAAAGACCCGTATCTGCGAGGGTACGAGGCAAATATGAAACATTGACTTCCAGGCCGTCGGCCCCCGATTTCGAAAGTTGGGTCGCATATTCACCCCACCATCGGGTACTTACGCAGTTGATACTGGCAATTACCGGTATTTGGGCTTCTTTTTTTGCTTGACTTATAAGGTCCAAATAGGCATTTGGACCCAGTTGCATACCGAGCCCTGAAAGGTATTCGCTGGCCTCGGGGTGGCTTAGGGTGTCGGCGTCGGCAGTTTGAACGCTGAGATCTGCATCAATTTGTTCTTCAAAAAGACTTTTGAGTACTACGGCTCCGGCTCCGGCGCTCGCCGCTTTTTTTACCCCTTCTAGAGTACCTGTGAGGGATGAACTTGAAACAATTACCGGATTCCGCAGGGGGATTCCCATGTAAGTTACGCTTGTGTTGGTCATGGTTGCTTCCTTCCATCCATTAGTATAGCCTAGGCCCTAGAGGGGATCAAGGAGAATGATGGCATCGAAAATGGGTGGTACAACGGTGATAGTTGGAGCGGGAATTGCGGGGTTAAGCACGGCTAAGACCTTGCGACAGCTTGGCTCGACCGAAAGAATCGTATGGTTGGGTGGGGAGCCCGGTTTACCCTATAAGCGAACTCAACTTTCGAAAAATCTTTACCGACCTTTAGACCGGGGAGAATTTGCCATGATTGGTAGCGATGAACTGATCTCCCTGGATATCGAGTATCTTTCTCCGGTTCGGGTTGAGAAAATCGACTCGGTCAAGAAAAAAATTTTCTATCGACAATCGCCTGCCGACCCCAAAAGTTCGAGCGAAATGCTGGCCTATTCGTCGTTAGTTCTTGCTCTTGGTTCGATTCCTCTCGTCGATCCGGGCTACTATTTTGAAGAAGACTTTCTCAACCTCCAACGGACCCTGGACGGCACTTCCCGGCAGGTTCGAGTTTTTGGTTCCGGAGTTCTTGGGGTGGAATTAGCCGAACAAATTACCCGGAGGGGTCACAAGGTTACGATCACCTGCCGGGGGAGGTATCCAATGGCCAGGGAACTTCCGAATCCCCTCGGTAACCGACTCCTTGGACTTTTGGCCGACCACGGTGTCGATATTTCTTTCGGAGTCACTTCTCCTAATCTCGATCCGGATTCTCTGGTCCTATCGGCGCTCGGGGTCCAGCCCCAAACTCTTCTTGCCCAGAGCTCGGGTCTCCACGTTGGTGCGGGCATAAAGGTAAATTCCTTTCTCGAAACTTCGGTAGAGCATGTTTACGCCGTTGGGGATTGTGCCGAGCACGAAGATGGAAGTATTTCTCACTTGTGGCATCAGGCGGAAGAACAAGGAGAGTATGCCGCGAAGAGAATCTGGGGAGAGTCTACTCCCTTTACGCCCCAAATTTTTCGTACTAAGGCAGAGTTTTTCGGCCAGAGAGTCTTTTCCTCGGGCATTATTCACCAGAGTCCCGAGGTCGACAAGGGGGATGTTTTCGAAATGTGGTCCAACGCTGGCCTCGATTTTTGGGCAAGATTTCGGAATGAGAGACTCATTGGACTTTCGTTTATTGGCGACTGGCCGAAGGATTTCGGCAAATGGGCATTACAAGGGGTGCGGGAGGGATGGACCAGGGAAGGGGTAAAAAAATCCCTCTGATTCCTGGACGATTGGTCTAAACATGAGTACTTTAGTCGTAAAGGAGAAACATATGGCTTTTACGACACCCGACTTACCTTACGGCTACGATGCCCTCGAGCCCCACATCGACACCACAACCATGCAGGTTCATCATGATAAGCACCACACAGGGTACACCACAAAGTTAAACGCAGCGGTTGAAGGTACAGAGTATGCAAACTGGACCATCGAAGACATCATTAAGAAATTAGGAACCCTTCCCGCAAACATAAAGGGAGCTGTTCAGAACAACGGCGGTGGTCATTTGAACCATTCCATGTTCTGGCAGTTGCTTGCTCCAAAAGGTAAGGGCGGTGGCGGCGAGCCAACCGGTGCCTTGGCCGACGATATTAAGGCCACCTTCGGTTCATTCCAAGAGTTTGTTACCCAATTTTCTAACGCTGCAGCCAATCGTTTTGGATCCGGCTGGGCCTGGTTAGTCGTTAACGGTGGTAAACTTGAAGTAGTATCTACCGCCAACCAAGACAATCCCCTCACCGAAGGCAAAACACCTATCTTGGGCCTTGATGTATGGGAACACGCCTACTACCTCAAATATCAAAATCGGCGCCCCGAGTACGTCGAAAATTTCTTCCACGTGGTACATTGGGAGAAGGTGGCAGATCTTTATAAGGCTGCTAAGTAAAGTATTTTCTTGTAAGGAAATAATAAAACCCCAGTGTAGGCTGGGGTTTTATTGCCCACCCATCGCGATCCTTGGTATACTCTAGCCCATGAGTATGAACCGGACTGCAATTTTGGAAGATTTTCCAATCTTATCGTCGACCATGAGGGGAAAACCCTTTACCTACCTCGATAGCGCTGCAACAAGCCTAACCCCCGAACAAGTCGTTCAGGCTATGAGCCGTTACTACCTAGAATACGGTGTTAACGTCCACCGAGGTGTTTACGAGTTTAGCGAAAGAGCGACCCGAGAATACGAAGAAGTAAGGAAAAAGACCGAAAAGTTTCTTGGTCTCCTTCCCCATAGTCCCGGAAAATCCCCCCTGGGACATGTTATTTTTACCAAGAGTACTACCGAAGCTTCCAATTTACTCGCCTACAGCTACGGACGAGCCAAGCTCAGATCTGGGGAGGAAATTCTAACCACCGAGACCGAACACCACTCCACCCTGGTTCCCTGGCACCCGGTGTGCGAAAAGACCGGGGCAATCTTGAAAACAGTTCCTATTAGTCCCCAAGGGACTTTCACCCTGGACGACTTTGCCTCTCGTCTGACCCCGCGGACCAAGATAGCGGTCTTTTCTGCTATGTCAAACGTTACAGGCTTCATGCCCCCAATCAAAGAAATGATTCAACGGGCCAAAGAAGTCGGGGCTCTTACGATCGTCGACGGTGCCCAGTATGTTAGTCACCATGGGGTTAACGTTGAAGAACTTGGATGCGATTTTCTGTATTTTAGCGCCCATAAAATGTTGGGACCCACGGGTCTCGGGGTTTTGTATGGGCGGACCGAAATTCTCGAGACCATGGAGCCCTTCCTCTACGGCGGAAACATGATTCTTAAGGTCAGCGATTTTGCCTCAACCTACCACCCCCTGCCCGAAAAATTTGAAGCAGGAACTCCACCCATAGCCGAAGTACTTGGTTTTGGTGCGGCCCTCGATTATCTGTCGAATATTCGTATGGATACTATTCGAGACCAAGAGAAACGGCTCTTGACCTACGGTTTAGAAATGGCCTCCAAGCGGCCATGGATGAAGGTTCTGGGGCCAAAGAATCCCGAAATCCAGGGTGCAATTATGAGTTTTAATGTCGAGGGGGTTCACAGCCACGATCTGGGTACCCTACTAGACAGCCAGGGGATTGCCGTTCGAACCGGTGTTCATTGTGCCCAACCTTTAATGGAACATCTCAGGGTTGGCGGGGGGGCTGTACGAGCGAGCATGTATTTCTATAACACCGAAAAAGATATTGACACCCTCTTTGAAGGTATTGAACGGGCGAAGGAAATCTTCGGGTAGGAACCTATGAGCTCACTCATGGAAATGTATCGAAATCCTCGCTATCGCGGAGTGCTTGAGGACTACAACCGTTCATCGACCGAAATCAATCGCTCCTGTGGGGACTCGGTTACCCTCTACCTGCGGGTAAATTCCCAGGGGATAGTAGAGGAACTGCAATTTGCAGGGGAGGGGTGTAGCCTCTCCCAGTCCAGTGCCGAGTTAGCCTGTCGGCTCGCCCGCGGACTTACGTGTGCCCAAGTAGTATCCCTATCCCAATCGTTTATCCGTTTTCTACTGGCCGAACCGGACCAGCCTGTAGAATCGAACTTACCCCAGGAGTTTTCCTACTACAATGACCTGCGTCGATATCCAATGAGACAGAAGTGTGCCCTCATGGCCTGGGAGATTTTGGAAAACCTCTGTGTAGCCCAAGGGTAAGGATTTTGATATAGTGTATCCGAAAGGAGAGATCATGTATAAACTGGTAGTAATTCGACATGGCGAAAGCGACTGGAACCGGGAAAATCGTTTTACAGGATGGACAGATGTAGACCTCTCGGAAAAAGGAGTAGAAGAAGCTCGTTCAGGGGGTAAACTACTCAAAAGCGAAGGTTTTACCTTTGATATTGCCTATAATTCCCTCTTAAAAAGAGCGATCAAGACCCTAAACATTGTATTAGAAGAAATGGACCTGTTGTGGATACCGGTTGTCAAAGACTGGCGTCTGAATGAGCGGCACTACGGTGCACTCCAGGGATTGAACAAAGCAGAAACCGCAGAAAAACACGGAGAAGAACAGGTAACTATCTGGCGTCGAAGCTACGATGTACCACCACCGGCCCTCACAGTCGATGATCCCCGCTATCCGGGAAACGATCCTCGATACTCCAATGTAGATAAGAAAGACCTACCCTTGACCGAGTGTCTCAAGGATACGGTCGACCGCTTTTTGCCCCTCTGGCACGACGAGATCGCACCGGTTATTCGCTCGGGTAAAAAGGTCGTAATCGCCGCCCACGGAAATAGTCTTCGAGCCCTGGTTAAGTATTTAGATAACATGAGTGAAGACGAAATTCTCAAACTAAATATTCCGACCGGTACCCCCTTGGTGTACGAGCTCGACAAAAACCTAAAACCCTTAAAGCACTATTACCTTGGAGATCAAGAAGCTATTGCTGCGGCAATGAATGCCGTGGCGAATCAAGGAAAGAAATCGTAATATCCAATGGAACCGGCCTTTTTCTGGGCCGGCTACCTATTTCTCCCATAACCTTCGCCTAGGAGTGGTCATGCAAACCAAGTCTCCGGACACCGCTATACTGCTTTTGTCGTGCCTCGATACCCAAGGCATTGTCAGTGATGTAAGCCACTTTATATTCACCTACGGGGGAAATATCCTTGATTCTAACCAACACTCGGACGTGCAGACTCATACATTTTTTATGCGGGTAGAGTGGGAACTCTCAAAATTCAAAATCCCCCAGGAGAAAATTGCCCAGGCTTTTGAACCAATAGCCCTCAAGTTTGGAATGAACTTTAAAATTCAGTTTTCGAATACCCTGACCCGATTGGCAATTTTTGTAAGTCAATACGATCATTGCCTCTATGACCTCATCCTTCGAAACCGAGAGGGCGAGACCCACGCCGAAATCTGTCTCATCATTGGTAATCATCCTCAAATGAAAGAAATTGCCGACTCATTCGGTTTACCCTTTCATTACACCCCTATGACAAAAGAGACAAAAGACGAAGTAGAGAACCAACAAATTGCTTTGTTGAAGGAACACCAAATTGATTTGGTAGTCCTCGCCCGGTACATGCAAATTCTGTCTCCTCGGTTTATCGAAGAGTTTCCGAACACTATTATCAATATCCACCACAGCTTTCTTCCCGCATTTATTGGGGCTAAGCCCTACCATCAGGCCTACGCTCGAGGGGTCAAAATCATCGGTGCAACCAGTCACTATGTAACCCAGGAACTCGACCAAGGGCCAATCATTGAGCAAGACGTAACCCGTATAAGCCATAGAGATTCGGTTCGCACCCTGGTGATAAAGGGTCGTAACCTGGAAAAAATAGTTCTCAGTAAGGCGGTCAAGCTCCACCTGGAACACCGGGTACTACCCCATGGCAATAAAACAGTGGTTTTCGAATGAACTGGGAAATAGAAATTAAGGCCCATGTAGATGATCCCGTTGAAATCGAGAAACGAATCCTCTCTTTGGGTGCTCGACCAATAAGAGCCTATCAAAAAGTTGATCAGTACTACGAAATTCCCGAAAAGTCAGGAGAGGTCGGCGATGGAGTAAAGGATTTTCGTCTAAGAATCGATGGCGATAAAGCCCTGGTAACCTTCAAGGACAAAAAACGCAAAGAAGGCCTGGAAATGAACAGAGAAGGGGAGTTTACCGTCAGTGACCCGGAAATGTTCAAGGTTTTTGTAAGCCGAATTGGGGCTCGACCTAGAATCGAAAAACGAAAACGGGGGAAGGCCTATCGGCTAAGGGATTTACTGCTCGAGCTCAGCGAAGTCACCGGACTAGGATTTTTTGTCGAAATAGAAGCAATATTCCAATCGGATCATGAACTGAAGGACCCAAGTTTTATCGATGCTACCGAGCTACGGTTATTCCAGGTCCTCGATACCCTGGGTATTCCTCGAGACCGGGTCGAAGCTCGGCCCTATACCCTCATGTTGAGTGAACTCAAGACCTAACATCGTGCTCCTTGGCTACTCGATCGTACATATCGATAACCTTTCGCACCCACTTTCGTTTTTCGGGATAAGGATGGAAGTAAAAACTTCTTTTGAACCCATATACAATAATATTTCTTAATTCTTTAGGGCCTATAGCAAAGGTATCCAAGGCGAGTTTGAGTTCATCTGTAACCGTCGTATGACTGACTAGTCGGTTATCGGTACAGAGGGTGATAGAGAGATTGTTCTCTAACATCCGTCCCAAGGAATGGTTTTGAATGGAGCCTCGAATAGCCGGAACGGTTTGTAGATTGCTAGTTAAACACACCTCAAGGGTCGTGCGACGATCGGCGATATAATCTACAAGGCCCCGAATATACGTTTCCTTATTCGTTACCTGGGGACTTTTCACCGAACTTTCATCGAAGAGGTGGAGTCCGTGGCCAATTCTGTCCGCATGAAGGTCGGTTACGGCCTGAAAAATACTTTCTGCCCCGTAGGCTTCTCCGGCGTGAACTGTTTTCTTAAGAAATGATTTATGAATGAGGTCGTAGCTGTCTTCGTGAGCACTCGCTGGGTAGCCGTATTCACTGCCGGCCAGGTCGAATGCAACCAGCTGAATATTAGAGGTTTTACTCAAGGTTACTGCGGCCTTCGCCAATTCTAAGGAAGCGTAACGAATTACTTCCTTCTCAGTGGAAAACCGGTGGGCCCTTGTAAAATCTCGGTAATACTCGGAAAAATGTTGGTTGAAGTAGCGCATAGCACACACAATTATTCCAAACTCAAACTCTGGGTCCTGGGGATCTAGATTCTGGTTGATTTCGCTTTTTCCCCGACGAAGTCCCTTATCAACCGCTTCCATAACTTGACCAAAATCGAGGGTACTCGACATATGGAGCTGAGGAGCAAATCGCACTTCTAAATATTTGACCCCTTCAGCAGCATTATCTAAGGCCAATTCGTAGGCTACTCGCTCGAGGCTTTCAAAGTCTTGCATGACTGCCGTCGTATAAGCGAACCCTTGGAGGTATTCTTCGAGGTTTTTGTAGTGGGGTTTAAAAACCAGTTCATTGAGTCCTTCGAGGGTATACGAAGGGAGGCTGACCCGTTTTTGATGGGCGAGATCGATGAGGGTCTGGAGGCGTAAACTCCCATCCAAGTGAACATGAAGGTCAGTTTTGGGTAGAGCTTTCAAAAAATCATCCGTATACCACGCCATAGATCCTCCTTGTGAATGTCTAGTGCTCTAAACCGTGGGGAAGGCACTATTTAAAGCCCTTGCAGTCTATTTTGAACCAGTGCCCTGAACTTGTTCCCCCGATCAAACTCGTTGAGAAACTTACCAAAACTTGCACATCCAGGACTGAAAACCAGAGTACGTTCATTTTCTGGAGATTGGGACGCTGCATTCATTCCACGATCCAAACACTCTTCGAGGGTTTCGAACGGTCCCTCAAGTCTATCTGGGCCAAAACCAGCTTCCCGGAAGGTTTGCATGATTTTGCCCGAGGCTGTTCCCCCCAGAACCGAAATCGAGGAACACCGATTCGTGAGGCTACCGAGGGCCCGAAAATCCAGATCCTTGTCGGTGCCCCCACAAATAAGGTGAATAGGCCCGGAAAAACTTGTTGTTGCGGCGACAACGGCCTCAGGAATAGTAGCCGCAGAATCATTATACACCCTCACCCCGTCTAAAGTACCCACAAATTCTAATCGATGGGGGATGCCCCCAAAGGAGCAAAGGCCCTGGCGAATACTCTCCCCATCAATTCCCTGCTGGAGCATACCTATGGCAGCCACACCTAAATTAATCTTCTGATGATCGCCGGGAACTTGGACCTCGGAGGGGACGAGTTCGATCGGTGCTCCTTCGGAATAGGGAGCCCGATACAACCCCCGACCTTCATCCAACCAGAGTCGACCGAGGGATCCAGGATAATTCTGTACCGCTTCCCATTTTGATCCAACCACCATTCCCTGAACGCCCCGAGGAAGCCTGCTCAAAAAGCGGTTCGTCCATTCCCCTTGGTCGGCAAAAAAACACGCCCACGTTTCTGGCCGTTGTTGGAGAAATATGCGTTCTTTGTCCTGGACGTAAGCCTCCATCTCACCGTAGTAGTCTTGGTGATCTCGATGGATATTCGTTATTGCGGAAAACTGCAGGGAAAGATTCGTTGCACTCATCAAAAGATCGCCGAGCTGAAAACTCGAAAGCTCAAGAACCACCGGGGTGTTCGGCGTTTTCTCTATCTCGGTCAAAAAACCAAGAGGACTTACGGTTATGTTTCCCCCCAGCCGGGTCGAGGGGATAACTGTCCTTAGCCCGTGGGCCAGGGCCGAAGAGGTGGAAGATTTACCCTTGGTTCCGGTTATACCCAAAACAGGACCCTTATACAACGATAGAAAGACCGAAATGTCGGTGTGTACGGCCTTTGCAGCCTGCAAAAATGGGTTGTTTCGTTTTACGGCGGGATTTTTTATCACCAAGTCTGCCGTGGCAAAGTCGTCAATTCGATGTTCACCGAGGACAAAATCGATAGCAAAATCCCCCAGCGCATCGATTGAGGGTTTCAATATTTCGGACTTACGAAGATCGGTCACGAGTACCCGCGCACCGGCTTTCGCAAAAAAACGAGCGGACTCAATACCTCCTCCATGGAGCCCCAGACCCATAATGGTGACCTTCATTCCCGAAAGGTCACGCAGGTTCATAGGAAATCTCGTATTCTCTCATATCGTTGTCATTCAAATATAGTCGAACCTGGATCTCCTCGAAAGGTTGCCGCCATTGGGCTGGTACTTTATCGTAGAGTTCCCGATATAGGGGAAGGTCTTCGGAAAATTCGGAGCTTTTTAACTCGGCTTCTATTTTTCGGCTGTGGGCCATGAGAAATTCTCGCCCCCGATGAACAACCGATAAGAACTTTTTTCGTCCCTCACTGTCCAGGAAGGCAACCGAATGGCAAACCGCCCGGTATTTGCAGGTAAAGGGGTAGTAGGGATAGAGTCGTTTTCCCTTTGGGATAAATAGCTTTGAGAAAAACTTTGTCAATTCTCGGTCCAGCCAAATTCCTTGAACAAAATACCCCCTTCCAGTTTCGCCAATCCAAGTTTCCGATACCGTTTGACTCACGGAAAGGATTCGGGTTTTGTCTTCTTTCACCTCAATCGACTCTAAGGGGATGAAATCAGACTCCACAATGAGGCGGTCGGTCTGGTAGGTCGGGCTGAGGTCATTGGTACCTGCCTCAAGGACTTGGTGGCGGGAGGGGTGATAGGTAAGGTCGATCCTCAACAGATAGACGTAGTGTTGTTCACCCGCCCGGTATAACTTGTAGAATGCCGGTCGTAGGTGGTCTCGGGGGTCAAAGTAGTAGGTAAGTCCCTCGGTAATGGGCCCAGCTAGATGGTGAAACTCCTCAATAACTCTCCTAATCCCCTGGCGATAAGCTTCTGTCGGTTCTTTTCGATGAAAAGGATGGTGTATAGGTAGGCTAGAAACGGTGAGGGGTTCAGAAAACTGAATGAAAAACTCCTCATTTTGGTTGAAGTGTAGGGTGTACTTTTTTTCTCTATTAGACGGTTTTTGGATGATATCTTGGATGTCGCCCAAGGGAGGACTAATCGTAAGTTTCGCGTCGCCGTATTCCATCGTCGAAAATATACCGAAGGGAAACGAAGTGTGCAATCCGAATCGTTCTTTGACCGCCGTTTGATTGAATCCACCTTCGATTTGGGTTAGTATGTAGAGAAGATGAGGAGAACCTATGACCCTACGAAATCGGTTCGCAGTAACCAGCATTTTTTTGATTCTCCTAACGACCTCCCTCTACGGCCAAACCAGTGATGGTACTTTTGGAGTAATTTTGTACGCTGAGGGGTGTGGTTTCACTATTTTTCGTGAGGGGGACATCCTTACCTTTAGCCCCGATACGTCTGATGTCTTAGGAACTCCCCTTTTTGAAGGGGACATGATTCAGACCGAAGGGGGAACCTTTCTGGAACTACAACTACTACCGGGGCGAAATATTCTAAAAATTGCCGAGAACACCAGCTTTCAAATCCGAAGTCTGGGAGGAGTACAAGGTTCGTCAATGGAACTCATCTATGGACGAGTCAGGGCTCAAGTGGACCGGGTTGCACAAGCTCCCTTTGAGATTCGAGGACGTTCGGCGGTAGCAGGAGTTCGTGGTACCGATTTTGGTTTCGACTATACTATTCCCCGAGGTAACTCCGGCGAACCAGTGACCCAAGTATATGCTTTTGCAGGATCGGTCGAAGTTACCGCCCTTACAAGACGGGTAGGTGAGAGTCTCTCCCAGCCTCTCGATAGTTCCGGGACGCAGGCTCCTCCGGCGGAACAAACGGTCGAGATTGTAGAAAGTACACCCGTACTCCTTGGCCCAAATCAGATGGTTCAGGTGAGAGACCAGGTTGTCCGGTCCGATGAAGAAATCCTCGCTCCCGAGCAAGTCCCGGTTTCCCCCGATGTTCAGACTTTTTGGAACGATAACCCGATTACTATTGTACCCCTTTCGACCGATGAGCTCGATACTCGGTATCCGGCGCTCAAGATTAAAATACTTGAATCCCGCAGCGAGGCTCTTATCGAAAAGGCTCAACAGAGTTTGAGAACCGGCGAGGTAACCGCGGAGGAAGTCCAAGCCCAGATCGACGCACTCAGATTGCCCGAACCGAGCCTTGCCGACTCGATACCGGTCCTGAGTCCCGTTGGGGCGACGAGGATTCTCCCCCAGCGCGGTGCTCAAGTGTATGTAAGAAATTCTGCCCGTACCCTGGGCACAATTTTCACCGGCCTCGGCGCTTTTTCGGCGGTAAGTTCTGGTGTTGTACTGCTCTGGGGTGAGACCTTTCTGGGTATTCCGTCGGATTCGGTGAACGGGACAAGTTTGGGACTTTTTTTAGGGGGAATAGGAGGCTTAGTTATCGGCCTCCCCCTTTATTTATTGAATCTTTAGTCCGGAAGGATTGACGAAATTAACCAGGCATCCCGAGATCGTCGAAGGGTGAGGACTTCACGTACCCGGCTAATTTCTACCCCAGGACCGGGGGGTGTGGCTTCCATACCCTCTCCTGGACCATCTTCGGGAAAATCTGGAACGTAAAAATCGTATTGGACCCGGACCTCCAGTTCTTCACCCTGGGGATTTATTTCCAGGATCTGAAGATTCTCAATGCCGAAGACTATAATCGAGTCTTCGAGACCCGATCGACCTTGAGCCTCCCACTCCTCGGGGGTTAGTACAGGGTCGCGCATTTCGTAGGCCTGACGTACCCGGGCGGTTGCAAAGAGCTGGACTACCATTTGTCGAAATTCTTTCGCCGCTCCGTCCAGGACTAAACGATCGAGAAGTTCGGCGTCGAGGTTCGTGGCAGCGGCGTAGAACTCTTCTACTACTGTTTCGGGTTCCCACCCCACCGACGGTGGGGGGCTCAGAACCCGGGTTAAAATCGTATTTCCAAGGCTTATTACAAAGATGGCTCCTACAAGACCCGCTAATAGTGCACTCCGATTTTTCCGAACTTTTTCCCGCCATCGAAACCAACCACTGGCAAGCTTCCATCGGGACTCGAGTTTTTTTCGCGATCGTTCGTTTTCGGGAGACCGATCGGAAGATGCCGGAGAATACGGACGAGACAAGTCAGCCTCGAGGGTACCTAGAAGGGCAATATGGTCTTTTGTCCCCTTCTTGAGGAGTGCTTCAATGAGTTTTTCCAGATTGGAGGGCAAACCCGCCAGGTATAAGCCCATGGGTTTAAAAAGCTGGGCTTTTTTTTGTTGGGATATCTCCATAAGATCATCCACCGTGGTAGAAGAGAGGTGAAAGGGAAATTCTGTGGTCAGAGTTTCGTACACTAGAGAACCAAGAAGGTAACCGTAGCGGACTGCAAAATTGGGTTTCGTGCTTTTCCCGATGGCCGGTGGCTCGGTGAGGTAGCGAAATACTTGTTGCTCAACATCACTTAAGTTATGAAGAATTGTTCGGCTCCAGAGTTCCGGAAGCACTAATACCCCCTCATTCTCCAGGAAGAATAACGAGAAACCCCCTAAAGGACCTTCGTAATGAGGACCTACAGTGTCTTCGAGTTGGGAATAACAACGAGCAAGGGTCATGAGACGACGAATTTTTTCACTCCTCTCCAACGACGTCCAAGGGAGTAGCTGACGAGCCTCGATCCAAGGGCCAAGGATGAGAAAGGTATGGTTAAGTTCAATTACCCGTTCGGCCCTCCAGGTCTCTATCCGACCTGGAAAAATTATGAGAGCCTCTTTGGTAGTTGTAAACGAAAGATTTTTTAGCCCATGACCCTGGGATGGTATCGGCGTATGAATACCGAGGTAGGTACCGTCATTGTCTTCAATCTTGAAGAGCATCGACGAAAGAGGGGTAGCGACCAACGAAGCCTCCTTTTGGCGGCTTCAGTCTACACGAAAACAGGAATATTGAACTACCCGGTCTTCTTCTAACAATGGAGAAGTCTGGCAGCCAAGGACTTTTAGCTCGTTTCGACCCAGGGATCGTAGAAAATCCAAAACCACAAGCCAGTTCCAAAAACTCGAGGGGACTAGGTCATATTCCTCGGAATCTAAGTCGGGAAATCCCCCCGAATAGTGTAAAAGAAAGTGTTGAATTTTTGTCCCCAGGACCTCGGTTTCTTGAGGCTTTCCTAATCGAGTAGTATTGGAAACCCCAACGATGAGCGAAGTCCCACCAATTTCCTGCTGGGCAATAGCGAGGGCAGAGGTTAGGGTTTTAGCTATCCTTATCGTGCTATCGTGTTGCACGAGGAGCGGTACTAGGGGGATATCTTGGTAGAGAAAATGAAGAAAAGGCAGTAGATACTCGATCGTATATTCTTGGAGGTGAGGGGTCTCGTCGAGGAATATGCTCATCGAAGAGGTTGTGAGGGAATCGCAGAACTCTCGATCGACCCGCGATTTTCCGAGAGGGCTTACAAAGACGCTTGAAACAGGAAGTTTTATTCCCGGGGCCCCGGGGGAGAGCTCGGGTGACAGAATAACGACCCTCTCGGGGGAAGGAAAGCCCGAAAGCTGGGCGAAAGCCCCACCAAGGAGTTCACCACAGTACTCATATCCGCCATGGGGTACCAACAATCCCCGGGGAGGTGTGGACCAAAGAGTTTCATACCCAGTAGTCCACTCAGACATCCGGCCGGCGATTAGGGCCGCAAGTTCGTTTTTGTTCGAGGGGTAGAAGATGTCCTCAAAATGGGGATGCCGTACGAGGTTGGCCATAGGTACAAGTATTGGTCAGGTACGAAGAATCTGCAAGTCTAGGAATTACTCCTACCGCTGGAAAAAAGCCGGTCAATTCGCCCCTTATCGAGTTTAATAGAGAGGTTTTTTTCCTGGGTAGGGAGCACCAAACCTAGTTTGCCGTCCTTCGGGCGACGTAAATATTTGACCTGGGTATAGTAAAGATCGGCCGAGCCATTGTTTCGGGCTTTGGAATAGAAGAGTGCCAAAGTACCAGCATCTAAAAGCACCTCGAGGGGAATCGATTTCCCCTTTTGGGTTCGAATAAAGACGTATCCGCCTGGATAGTCCCGAGTATGGAACCACAGATCGTTCCCCCGGGTAACCCGTCGTAAGAGATAGTCGTTTTCTTTCGCCGTTCTTCCAACGAGGAAGGTAAAGCCACCGCTGGAAAAAACAAGTCCTGGGGTTTCTGTATCGGTCTTATTTTCTTTTCCGGTGGGAATACTCAGCCTCTGGGAAACCCGGGCATACATTTCGGAAAGCCTAGGGAGGTCACAATTTTCTTCTACTTCGAGGAGGTTGTATTGGACTTCTTCAAGCTGACGTCGGAGATTTTCCCGTTCTTCGTTCATGCGTTCCCGCCCATTTCGGGCCCGCTTAGCCAGGTGAAAGTATCGTTCTGCGTTTTCTTGTACCGTTCGGCGGGGATCAAGGGGTATATGTACCGTGGTTCCTGGATTCCACCAGTCCTCGACCTCTACCTCCTCTCCTCGAAGGGGTAGATTTTTCGCCTGGTTTTTGAGGAGTTCGCCCCATAGCTGGTGTTTTTCTTCTTCATCGTATTCTGCTTCTCTAGAGAGAAGGCCACGAAGGCGACCTTCCAGAGCATTCTCCCTGGCTCCGAGCAAACGAAAGACCCGCTCTTTGAGGTCCGAATACTCTTGTTCCTGCTCTTTGTTTCTGTACCAGCTATCGAGACAGGAGTTGAAACTCCTATTTCTTTCTTTTATGGGCACAGTCGTTTCGAGTAGTTCTTGCCTAAGAGGAAATTTCTCATAAACTGCCGTTGGATTTTGGTCCGAGGGAAGAGAGAAAGTTCCACCAGAGACCTCGAGTTTTCCCGGTCTGCGGTATTGGGTGTCTAAGATCTGGTACGATTCGTCGGTCACCAGAAAATTCGATGCTCCTCCCCAAAGGCGGACGATGCATCGGGTTACTTCTTCTCCTCGATGAACTGTAAGTTCCACAATACGGTCTCCGAGCACTTGTTTAACCGAAACTATTTTTCCGCCTTTTAGTCGAGAACGAAGGAACTCTGCAAACCTCTGGGTTTTTTTTGGTTTTTTTGGCCCCTGCCAAGTCTGGTGAATCCTGGACAGCCCAGGGGAGAGGCAAATTCTCAACCAGAAAGTTTCTCCTGGTCGGTGTAACTGGAAGAAGAGGTTTGGATAGTCCGGTTGCACAACTTGTTGAATGAGAGAACCGGTCAAGGGCAATTCCTCAAGGATCTTGGTGAGTTCGACCGCTCGAATACTCATTTCAATAGCCACCGTGATGCTTCACCGAGAAGGTAAAAGGAACCGGAAATGACGAGAGGGCAGTCCTTTTCTTTACGACTTTGCAGGCCCTTTTCAATCGCTTGAATCGTGTCAAGCTCCAAGTATACTGCAGGTGAACCTACAAAGAGCTCTTGGGCCCGAGCGGCGAGGGATGGGGGATTGCTGACCTTAAAAGTACCTGGGGTAGTAATCCAGATTTCCCGGGCCCTTGAACCTAGGGTCCGTAGAATACCCTCGGAATTCTTTCCTTCTACGATTCCCAGCACCAAGACGAATCCCCCCGGGGTCAGGGATCTAAGATTTTCTACTAATAATCTGGCTGACTCTTCGGTATGGGCTCCGTCGAGGATGATAGGTGCCCGAGTATCGGGCAAAAAACGGACTTCCATTCGCCCGGGAATTCTGCATTCTGCGAGGGCTCGAAACCATCGGTATTTTTCCGAAGGACCAAAGAGAAAATCGAGGATCCGGGCGGAAAAGATTGTATTGAACAGGTGGATTTTTCCCGGCACTACCGATTCCCATGTTTCTCCTTCAAAGTTCGTGGTACTACCTTCCCAGGTGAGAGAGACTTCCTGCGAAAGGTGATTCACCCCGAATTGTTCTGCATTTTTTCCCAGGGGAAAGGTCAGCCGGCAACCTTTCTCGGCACTTACCGTTTCGAGAACTATCAAAGCTTCGGGATTCTGAGGAAACGAGAACACCGGAACCCCGGATTTAATAATACCGGCTTTTTCTTTGGCTATATGGGTCATTGTCGGGCCAAGGATATCGGTATGCTCTAATTCGAGGGTTGTTACTATGCTCGCTTCGGGGATTACTAAATTTGTCGCATCCAGACGGCCGCCCAACCCTACTTCTATTACCGCCAGGTCACAATTTTCATCCCGAAATAGGAGAAAAGCCAAGAGAGTCAAGAGTTCAAAGGTAGTCGGCTCTCCTTCGAAGGCCTTGGGTGTCCTTGCCAAGGTATTTCGAAGATATTGAATTTTCTCGATATAGATAGCCTCGGGAAAAAAGTCACCCCCAAGGGTAATTCGTTCCCGATAGTCAACGATGTGGGGAGAACGATACAGGCCAACCTTCTTTCCAAGAGCACCAATTCCCCGGGCCAAGAGGGTTGCGACCGATCCCTTGCCTTTGGATCCAGCGATGTGAATCATTGGAAGAGCCCGGTGGGGATTTTCGAACAGCCCGAGAAGTTTTTCCATTCGATCCAGTCGATACTCTCTCGAGTCTACTGGCCGACGTTCAAAATTAGTAAAACCTTCGATCCATCGAAATTCTTCTTCAACACCCATGGTGTGCCGACCCGGCCTATCGGTCTTTCAAGGCCGCAGCGTGGCGAGGAAACCCTTCGTATTCGGAGAGGGCAATGACGTGATCCTTGAGTCCCTTGTAACCCTCGGGGGTTACCTGTACTACGCTGGAGTAGGTTAGAAAGTCCCGCACCGAGACACCGGACCAGGTTTTTGCGTACCCACCGGTAGGTAAGACCGCATTTGCCCCGGTTAAATAGTTGGCTGCCGAGAAGGGGAGAGATGAACCCAAAAGAATTTCCCCCGCGTGGGCGACAAGCCCCAAGGAGTCCCAAGGTGAGGCGGTTTGGATAGAAAGGTGTTCGGGGGCATAGGTATTTATTACTTCCCCACAGGCCCGAGGCGAGTCGGTAAGAATTATTCCGCCATACCCCTGGGCTGAGAACACCTGGGTCAAGAACTCCTTTCGGGGCTCGGGGGTCTGGCGGATCATATCGGGCAGCAGTTCCTGAACCCTTTTTCCCAATTCCGCGCAGTCGGTGACCAAGAGGGCAGAGGAGTCGGCGCCATGCTCGGCTTCGATGAGCAGGTCTAAACAGATCTGCCGGGGATTTGCGGTACAGTCGGCCCAAAGAATAGACTCACTAGGACCTGCAGGAAGGCCGGGATCGAGACGGCCAGCCAGAAGTCGTTTTGCAGCGGTTACATACTGGCTCCCGGGTCCTACGACCTTCAAAACCCGGGGAATCGACTCGGTTCCGTAGGCGAGGGCGGCGATACCCTGGGCTCCACCAACTCGAAATACATCGCGTACGCCAATTTTATCTGCAGCGTAGAGGCATGCAGGGTCGAGTGATCCACCCGGGCCCGGGGGAGTAAGGACCACAATCGTCTTTACCCCGGCCAATTTGGCAGGTATTGCCAGCATGTAGAGCATAGAAGGAAAAGACCCCCTTCCTCGGGGCACGTACAGACCAACAGAATCTATAGCCCTTGCCCGCTCACCGGCCAAAATGCCCGGACGAATTTCGTGAAAATCCATAGATCGGGGAACCTGGGACTCATGGAATCGGGTGACATTTTCTATAGCATAATCGAGGGCGGCCATGACCTTCGGATCCAAAATCCGCCGGGCTTCGTCGAATTCTTCATCCTTGGCCCTTAGGGGGATGTTGTCGAGATCGACCGAATCAAAACGGCCAGTGAATTCTCGAAGTGCCCGGTCACCGGACTCTTTTACCTCTCGAATAATGGTAGCCACCGACTCCTGAACCAACGATATGTCGGTTTCTGATCGGCTAAGAATACGGTCTTTATCTGCCCGGGCTATTAAGGACCAGTGGTAGGATGGTATAGTCATAGAACAACAGTATCATGAATGGGGATTTTCGGTCCACGTTTGGGCCTGTTCAGCACTCAGATCAGAATTCTTGAATCCCATTCAGAAATACGATATAGTTGGGTAGGGAACCTCTACAATCTAGTTTTCGGGCCTTGATGGTCATTGCACCGCAATGACTTAAGAGCGCGGGCCTATTTGGAACAAAGGTTTTTAGAGGCCCCCGGAGAAAAAACGAACGAGGAGGGAATCGTGGTAATAAAACCAATGATCCGCAGTAACATTTGTATGAACGCTCACCCAGTCGGGTGCGAAAAAGAAGTCCAAGACCAAATAGTCTACCTTAAGAAACAACCAAAACTCATCAATGGACCCAAGAAGGTTCTTATCATCGGTTCTTCAACGGGGTATGGATTGGCAAGCCGGATTAGCGTTGCCTATGGTTCGGGGGCCCAAACCCTAGGGGTGGCCTTCGAGCGCGAAGCCTCGGAAAAACGTACTGCTTCCATGGGATGGTATAACACTATCGCTTTTGAAGCCCAAGCAAAAGTCGATGGTTTGTACGCCGAAAGCATCAATGGTGACGCCTTTGGAAACGAAATCAAGGCCGAGACAGTAGCAAAACTAAAGGCCGATTTAGGTCAGGTAGACCTGGTTGTCTACAGCTTGGCCAGTCCTGTTCGGACCGATCCGGCAACCGGAATTCAATATAAATCGGTTCTCAAGCCAATTGGTGAATCCTTCGAAGCAAAATCGATGAATCCCGAGACCGGAGAAATCAAAGAATTTAGCATTGAACCGGCTAGTGAAGATGAGGTAGTACACACGATAAAGGTTATGGGGGGCGAAGATTGGAAACTTTGGATCCAGGCTCTGCTCAAAGCGGGTGTACTAGCGCCGGGAGCTAAAACCGTCGCCTACTCATATATAGGACCCGAGGTAACCCGAGCGGTCTACCGGGACGGAACTATTGGAAAGGCCAAAGAAGATCTGGAACATACCGCTGCCAGCCTTACCGCCCTCCTAAAACGGGTCGAGGGCCAGGCATTTGTCTCGGTTAATAAAGCCCTGGTTACCCGGGCGAGCGCTGTTATTCCAGTCGTACCTTTGTATCTCGCGCTTCTTTTTCAGGTGATGAAGAAAGAAGGCATTCACGAAGGGTGTATCGAGCAAATGTACCGCCTCTTTTCTCAGAGACTTTATGCCGGAAAAACAGTTCCAACCGATGACCAAGGGAGAATTCGCCTCGACGATTGGGAGCTTCGTGAGGATGTTCAGGCAAAAGTGAACAAACTGTGGACCCAGGTCAACAGTGCAAATATTGGTGAACTTGGTGATGTAGAAGGATACCACGACGACTTCTTACGGATTCACGGATTTGGCCGCCCGGATATTGACTACGATGCTGAGGTAGATCCGATTCGATGACCATGGAAGCGTTTATTCTGGGGTGTGGAGGTTCCATGCCCCTTCCTCATCGCCATCTGACGAGTCTCTTGCTCCGTCGGGATGGTAATTCTTTTCTTTTTGATTGTGGCGAGGGTACCCAGGTGTCCTTGCGGCGGCTCAATCTAAAGTGGAAAGGCATCCACGCAATTTTCATTAGCCATACCCACGCAGATCATATTACCGGACTACCGGGAATACTCATGCTTTCTAGCCAAGTTGAACGGACCGAGCCCCTGTACCTTATTGGTCCCCCAAGACTTAAGGAGTACGTTGAGGCCTCGCGGAAAACCCTAGAGATGCATATCAACTACCCGGTAATCGTTCAAGAAATTGAAGACCCAAGCCGGGTCCAGGTGGTGTTCGAGGGTGAGGGCTACAGGGTCCGATCCTTTCCCCTTGTTCATACCCGGGTGTGTGTAGGGTATACCTTCGAAGAAATTCCTCGCCCAGGACTTTTTTATCCCGAGTTGGCCGAAGAGGCTCAGGTACCACGGGGTCCACTCTGGGGACTTCTTCAGAAGGGAGAAAGTGTTCAATTATCCGATGGTCGGGTCGTCCAACCATCCCAGGTAATGGGTGAACCCCGAAAGGGACGCAAGGTAAGTTATGTAACCGATACCCTGCCTTTGGAGTATATTTCTACCGAGGTTGCAAACTCAGACTACCTCTTCTGTGAAGGGATGTTTGACGACACCCAAGAACAGACTGCAAAAGAAAAACGACATATGACCGCCCGGCAGGCAGGAATTCTCGCCCGTAAAGCTGGGGGTGTTAAAAACCTGGGACTCTTCCACTACTCACCGAGGTATACCGATAGAGAACTCCTGGTTCTTCAAGAGGAAGCCCAACAAGAATTTCCCCAGGCCTTCCTTACAAAGGATCGTTTTTCATGCCCTATACCCTACGAGGAGTAGTTCATGGTTACTTTTTCCCAGGTCACAAAAAACTACGGTTCGTCCCGAGGAATTCAAGATGTGAGTTTTTCCCTACCAACTGGTGAACTCCTCGGACTTTTAGGTCCAAACGGTGCGGGAAAGACAACAATAATGAAACTTATAACCGGCTTCCATTATCCAGAGAAGGGAAGTATCAAAGTAGGCGAACTTGACCTTAGACTCAATAGTCGGGGTGTCAAGGCGCTCATCGGCTATTTGCCCGAGAACGTGCCACTTTATCAAGAAATGCGGGTACGAGAGTATCTCGAGTACCTCGGTGGTGTCCGGTTGCCGGGAAAGGACCTAAAGTCTGCGGTCATGCGAGCAGCAGAATTGACGGGACTAACCTCCGTTTTGTCTCGGCAAATTGGCCATCTTTCGAAGGGCTACAAACAGCGGGTGGGTCTTGCCCAGGCAATCATTCATAAACCAAAATTACTCATCCTCGATGAACCCACCTCGGGGTTGGATCCGAATCAAATTTTAGAAATTAGAAAACTCATAAAAGAAATGGCTGGCGAGACGACTATTCTTTTTTCCACCCACATCCTTCAAGAGGTCGAGGCCTTGTGTTCCCAGGTAATGATTATTTCCGAAGGCTCCATGGTAGCCCAAGGAACTCCTGAGGCAATCGCTTCTCAACTTCAAGGGAAGGCGGTGATACGGCTTTCTTTGTTGCCCGACACCAAAATTGAACCAAAGAAGATAAAAGCCGATCTGGAACATTACCTACACCAAACGAGGGGTTCTTGGACGGTCGAGCAACAAAGTCCCCGCACTCCGACATACCTTCTGACTGCTCCAGCAGATTTCGAGGAACAAGAGGCTATCGCCCTCCTGTCGCCGTGGATTTGGAAAGGAAAGAAAACTGTGCTTGAGCTTTCAAGTAAAGGAACGGGGATCGAAGATCTTTTCTCGGCCCTTACAAAATCTGGAGGAGAAAAGGCCCAATGATATCCCTCTCGTTATTGAAGAAAGAACTACTTATTCATTTCACTTCCTCAAAAACCTACTTTGGGGGGGCGTTTTTTCTGGGCTTTACGGGGACCTGGTTTTTTGTAGTTCATCAGTTCTTTGCCCAAAATAGTGCAAGTTTTAGGGCTTACTTCGATGTTTTCCCCCTCGTATTCCTCGTTCTCATTCCTGTTCTTACCATGGGAATTTGGGCGGAAGAAAAAAAACAAGGAACCTATGAACTTCTCCTTACCCTTCCCGTGGGTGAGTGGCAGTTAGTTGGGGCCAAGTTTCTTGCCCTAGTAATGGTATTTGGGGTGATGTTGTTGGGTACGGTGCCTACGGTCATTTTGGTCCTTCCCTTTGGTGACTTTGATCGGGGAGTCATTATAACCCAGTATCTAGGGAGCTTTTTTCTTGGACTCGCGGAGCTGTCATTGGGGCAATATATGTCCAGTCGGTCACAAAACCAGATGACCGCCTTTCTATCGACCCTTGGCGTTCTTGTACTTTTTACCCTTCTCGATCGAATAGTTCTATCTCTTGGTTTTAATGGCCCGGGAGCGCAGTTTTTTCTCCAGGGTTCATTCACCTATCGCTACGGAAGCTTTGTTCGCGGAGTTATAGATACTCGGGATCTGGTATTTTTTGTGATTCTTACCTGGTCATTTCTCTTCTTGAATGGGCGTCAGCTTGTCCATGAGCGATGGAGGTAAGTTCATGAATACTTACCTCGCCAAGAGCCTTCGATTCTTACTCACCTTACTCCCTCTCATTATTGGGGTTTTGATCTTGGGGATTTCTGGACGGGCCTATGGCCGATTCGACCTCACTCGGGACAAAATCTACAGCCTATCACCGGTAACCCTCGAAATTATCGAGCAGCTCTCGGACCCGATTGAGGTGCGCTACTACCTTTCTGCCCGTTTAGAACAAGAGGTTCCCGAGGTTCAACTCATTCGAGACCTTCTCCAGGAAATGGCAAGGGCGAATCCTCAATTCTTAACCTTTAGGGTTATTAATCCCGAAAACGATAGAACTCAAACTCCCGAAGATCTAGGTATTGCTCCCCAACAGTATCAGGTAGTAGAGGAGAACGAACAGAGAATCACGACCGTATACACCGGACTGGTTATTACCTATCGAGACGATTTTATGGCCTTGCCTCTGGTAATCGATCCCCAGTCCCTTGAGTACGAGGTGCTAAGGGCAATTAAGGGCCTTACAGCTACCGATACTGCCCTTCGGCGGATAGGGGTTCTCTTTGGTGATAGCTCCTTGGCCCAAAGTTCTCAAGTTCTTTTGTCGTCCCTCGATTCCTTGGCTGAGGTGTCGGTACTGTCCCCCGGCGAAGACTTTCCCCCGGGGCTCACTGGTCTCTTGATTTTTGGACAACGAGAGTTGACCGGATCGGATTTTGAACGAATCTCAAATCATATGAGCCAAGGGAGGTCTGCACTTTTTGCTTTTGACTATCATCGAGTAATTCTTGCCCAAGGTCTTGAGGCAATCGAAGGTGTATCGACCCCGGGTATCGAATTCCTTTCGAGTCTGGGAGTCGAACTCCTTCCCGAATGGGTCCTGGACACTCAAAATCGCCCGATACCAATCCAACAGGCCCAGGGTAGGGTGCTCGTTTCGTCTCTCGAACCCTACGACCTTTGGCCCCGGGCGTCTGGATTATCCGGGGAGTTTGGACACCCCACGATGAATCGTATTGGTGGAATCGACCTCTTTTGGGCTAGTCCTTTGGTCGTGTCTTCCAACGGACTCCTGGACCCTGAGGGTTTTAGTCCTTTATTTTCTGCCAGTCAAAACGCGCGGATTATGGTGCCTCCTCTGACCCTGGACCCCCGAGCATTGCCCATCGGGGATCCGGTAATCGATGAACCCCCGGTCTTGGGTATATCCTACGAAGGAACTCTTGGTAATAGTGGAGAAGTTCGAGCAGTCTTTATTGGAGACCAAGATGTTTTCTCGGATTTACTACAAATTAATCAAAGTGACGATAATCTAATCTTTCTACAAAATGTAGTCGAATGGTTGCTTCGGGATGACGATCTGCTTTTGATACGATCAAAACAGCCAAGAAATACCTCGTTAGAGATCGGGGACTCGACCGAACTTCGTGCCTTTTGGGCTTCGGTTGTAAGAATATTGGGTATTGTTCTCGGGCCGGCTTTGTTTATTTTCCTAGGCCTTTTTGTTTGGCTAGGCAGAAGGAGTGGGGCGTGAATAATGTAGTTCTGGTAAATAACGATCAAAAGAAACTCATTGTCTATTTGTCGATAATTCTTCTACTTAGCCTTTTTTTGTGGCTTCTCGGCACCAGGGCCTCCTCCCAACCGAACGATAATCAAGAAAAATTACTCCCGACGAATTTTGGCCCTTTCCAAGAGTTTGCCTTGTCTTATCCGAACTCAACCCCCCTTGTTTTTCGCCGTTTGGAGGAAGCATGGTGGGTAAGTCTTGGGCAAAATAGCCCATTCCGGGCCCGGGAATCGCGAGTGGAGGATTTTCTTCAAGGGATTTTCGATCTCACGAGTTTACGACGGGTTAGCTCAGGCTCTAGCCCCTCCGTACTCAGCGATCTAGGGCTCCAGGAAGACACGGCCCGGTACGTTGAACTTCAAAGTATCGACGGTAAACGAGTCAAACTCGCCTTTGGACTTCCGACCAGTTTGGGAAACGAGTTGTACTTACGGGTTGAAGGGGCGCCTACACTTTATGCGGTACCTGGTGACCTGGGATTCTTCTTGAATCAAGCTCCTCCCTATTGGCAAGAGTTAAGACTCTGGCCCGATTCTATTTCCTACGAAGATGTTCTTTCGGTGAGTCTCACTATCGATAGCCTTGGAACTCTCACTCTGGTTTCGGATACCGACCAGCGAGGAGAAAGGATATGGCAAAGCGGGGGCACCGAAAACGAAGTCGACACCCGAGGGTCGCAAAAGGTGCGGGACCTCCTGGGTCTAGAGTTCTCCGAAGTAACTACCGAGCTTCCAAGCGGAAGCCCTCAGGGCTCCATAACCGTTCAAGGAGTGGGAAATCAAACCCTCGAGGGATCGTTGTACAGCCATTCAAATAATACCTTTGTCTTCACTACTCAAACCCAGGGGGTTCAACGGATAGGTACGATTCCCGGTTGGAAGCTGGAAAGTTTCTTTAACCCTGTTTCTTTAGAATGAATTTCCTGTACTGCTCAGAATTGGTTCGAAAACCCACTACCACGGCCTCGGGTCCTGTTTTCTTAAGGGCCTGTCTTGCTTCCTTGATAAGCCGGGCTGGCCCGAGTATTCTTCCGTTTCGGGAACTAATACCACAAGTAAAGACCGGAGGTTTTCGGGGGTTTTTGCCATCCCCACCGGTGGCATATCTTCGGCGAATCATCGACATAAATCGTTCTATTTCGGCAATACCCAAGTCTAAATCAATCTGAGGAAGAATTACCCAACAGCTCTTGGCATTTTCTCTAAAAAGTACATCTTTGTAGATAAAATGTTCCCGTAATAGGCCTTGAAATTCATGCTCGTTGGAAAGGTCACTGGAAATAAGTCCAAGGGACGCATCCATTTGATTGCTTCCGGCCCGATGCAGTTCTCCAGCCAACCGATCTTCGAGGGCGTCGTAGGGGTATACGAGGGTGGTATTAAACTGTTCGTCTTCGGTGACCGGGCCTGGACTAGCATCCTTAGGCTCTTGTACGACCAAGGTAGGCTTGGGTTCGGAAACTGCGGAGGAGACTTGAGTCTGTACCGGGATATCAACAACTTCCTGAGGTTTTTTATCGACCCTAGATCTATAGTGGAAAATCCAATACCCAAACAGACTGAATACAAAAAACCCAAGAATTCCTAGGAGGCCAGCCCTGCTTACAAGAAAAAACTCACCTTTTCCTAGCATTCGAAAGACCGCCGAGGTCGAGTTACCGAGCTCGATTTGACGAACAAATAACTCCTGGGTTACCTCGGGAGCGACGAGGACAACCTGATCTTCTCTTTCTACCAAAAGACTATCGTTTCCCCAGAATATTTGGGGAACTCCTTCTTGGACGGCCAAAAAACCCAGAAGAGTAGGGTATCCAGTCTCTAAAAGGGTAAAAAACTCCTGGCCATTATTTTCAAAGGGTATGGTTTCGTAGATTCTGGTAATTTCTGAAAATTGGGTCTGGGCATGGATTTCATTTTGATTTCGTAAAAGGAGGAGGTATGATACGAGAAAAATCAGGAGTAAGACAAAAAATATCCCGGTGATAAACGAAAAAGTCTTTGTTTTCATAATCCCCTTCTTTTTAGCCAGTCTTTCAACCAAGATACCATGAAGCTCCGGTTGATCTCAAAGGATTCTTCGAGAGATTGTTCGTTCTCTCGAATCTTATATCGGTATAAGGCTCCGGGAATGAGACTACTATTGACCGGATCCCGGTGTAAGTACTCAAAAAATGTTCGGGAGCTTTCCCATCCTGACAAAAGAATCTGCCCTGCTCTTTTAGACATACCTTTCCAGTCTACAACTAATTGTTCTTCTAACTCCAGGGGATACTTCTGTGAACTATCGAAGAAATGGGATTTTCCATAGTCCAGGTGTTCGTACCTTCCTCGATGATAGGCTAACTTAATCCGGTCTCCCCGGGCCATAATTTCGAAATCGAAGGTGTCACGGGTCTTGGTTCGGTGGATTTCTTTCCCGATCCATTGGTCTAAATAAGTACCCCCGGCGTAAGCCCGATACTGCGGATACCCGCCATCTATTCCGTAGACTTCTGGATCGCTGGATTGGTTTCTCTGATCTTGAAGACTAAGAAAGGTACCCAGGGAAAGAGCACCTTCTCCCGCCGATCGAAAGCCCGGAAATCGCAAAGTACGTGGGAGTCCAGCCATTTCGAGCACATCGTTAACTGGATGCCCACCAAAAAGGGGAAACGACCGGGGTAGATTTCTCATAAAACCAGCATCGATAGCCCCATCAAGAATCCAATTCGATTCGGAAAGGGCTTTGGATAGACCGATACCATGCAAATTTGAGTACCATTGAGCGTCAATCGACACAAAAATTTTTGTAATATTTCGAAACTGTGGTGAGCACAGGAGGGGGAATACCGTATCGGCGGCAACGACAAAATACGTATCCGGGTTGGATGCCAAAAGTGCCAGACCCTCGGCAAGGCTTGGCCCGGCGCCGAGCACCATACTTCTTTTGTTCCCTCGGGCGGGGCCTAGAAGAGAGCGTGAAGGCAGGGTGGGGGACCACCACTCCAGGTTACGCAAAGTATTTTCCAGCCAGCGATTTCCGAAGCGGCTCTGTACCCCCAGGTCGGGCCCTATCGCAAGGTTATGGTTCTGGAGGGCCTTTTGTACCTGGGCCGATAAGTCGGGAAAGGCACTGAGATATCCAGGAAGGGGTACGTATTGGAGGGGGAAAAAAAGAAAACTATAGGTATAGGTTCGAAAGATCGCAGCAAGCTCCTCATCTACTTTTTTCGAATCTAGAACATGAACCTCTACCCCTTTGGGTAAGTCGGGGAGTGGAATTTTAAGTTCTTTGGGCTCTAGAACGAGAACCAAGGATGAGACCCGAGCAAGTTCTAGGGGAAGAAATCCAAGACCCCAACCGAAAACGATTCGAATACCACCAGGCCCCAAGTCCGCTGCTATTCGCCGAGCCTCTTCTTGAGGGTTGTGGCGAGATACGAGCCACTGAATTGCCTTTCCACTTTCTGCCCTCGGTACTCCCGGAATTTTTAACCCAGACCGGTTGGTAAACCACTGAGTCATTCAGCGGACTCCTGAGAAAAATAGGTAGAAAAGTCTAGGAGGGCTTGGCTTGGTGTCCATGATCCACCCTTCTCAGGGTCAAGAAGATAATTTTTGAGCTCAAAAAAATTATTTTGAATCAAGAATTCATCAACCCGGGGGGAACCTGTAGCCTTTGAAGTGAGTATCCAATTCAGGGGATCTTCTTCAAAACTTCTTGCCTCTGCTTGATAGTCGCTAAAAGAACACCTTTTTCCCATTTCAATTCTGCTTGGGAGTGGTGTTGGCTCTCCTAGAGGTATTTGCGAAAGGGCAGGTAAGACTGGAGTTTTTGGCCACCCGAGTGCACTGCCAGAATCTAGGGAAAAGACCCTTCCGTCCCACGATTTCCGGTGGAGACGAAACCAATTTTTGTAGTGCTCCAGGGATTCTTGACTCCTCACTCCCCGTTCGTAGAGCCTGGTCTCAAAGGGTATGAAGCGATTGGTCCCTTGGAGAAAGAAAGGATCGAAGGGATGAGGATGAACGTGAGAACTCTGCTGAGTAGCGTCCAAATCAAATCCTATAAACAGACAGAAGCCTTCGGTAAAGGAGAGAACGAGCTCCATTGCGGTTGCCGCAACGGTTCCTCGTTCAGGTACCTGATCCATCTCGTCAAGTCCTTTCAAACTCAGGGCAACCTCTTCAATTGCCGTATTCTGAGAAAAGAGCACAGTCCTGTTTCCAGCTATCCTTTTTCCCGTGCCCAAGCAGCTAGTAGGGCATGCAAAAATGGGACAGTTCCAGGAAGTCGGTAGAAAATCGAGACTCAAGCCTGCCCAATAGCCAGGATCTGTCGTTACGATACAGTCCGGTTCAAGGTTAATAGCTTCGAGAAAGGATACGCTGGAAGGCAGGCTTATTAAAAATAATTTGGGTCGTTCTCGCTTGAGCATTTCTTTGTACTTTTCTAAGCTCGGGCCACTTGCAACGATACACGGTACTTTTTCCGGAGGAAAAAAACGAGATATCGAAGATGTGGAATTTGTTGTCCGAAGTATGAAGTTTTTAAGGAAGTTCCTCTTATAGGCATTGGAAAAAAAGCCGCTAGTAAAAAGCTCGCGCTTTTTTGCTACTAGTAATTTCGAGAACGATGCTCGAAATAGGTGTGCTTCCTCGACGTCAATTGATAAATACGAGGGATGAAAAAAGAACCTTGGTGACAACAGAAGTATCAACGGGAGTCGGGGGTCGATCCAATTGAGTAGCGAATCGGTATCAGAAAACTCTCGATCCCAACGACCAATACGTACTCGATAGGGGTAACCCCACCCCTTTATATAGAGAGAGACACTTCTCAAACCCTGGTCTGCCGCAACTTCTGCCAGGTGATTTTCGCCGGGATTGAAAAGAAAGAGAAGACTTCCACCGGGATTTGTAGATAAGAAAAGACCGAGTTGCCTTTCGGCCTCTTTTTTGGGATTGTATCGACTGTGAAAACTTCGACCCTTAACCAGAAACATTATAGAGGACCTCTGGAATCTCATTTTTTGTGTTATTCGGCCATTGCACCGAAATGACCTACATCCAACCATTTGCAAAAACGCTCGCAAGTACCCTGGACGTAAAACTCACGAAAGAAGGTGTTTCCAAAGGGTCCCTATATTCTATCCTCCTAGGAGGAAAAAAGTTGTTCGAGGGTTCCGACTACCCCAAGAGAAGTAGGTATTTCCAGAAGGAACGATCGAGCCAGGTATTCGTCTAATTGCCGAATGACGATTTCATAGACCACTGGCCCAATTTCTGGAACAAAAAAGCCACCCCGCTGCTCATCTATCCAGGTAAAAAGGGTCGAAGGGGGCAGAAACCCTTCCACCCAGCCTCTTAGAAGGGGTCCAAAATTGGCTACCACAGTATCCGGGTAGGATTCTTGGAATACCTTATAAAATAAACTAAGTTCGAGGATGCCGATTGACTGAGGATCTGTAACGGCCTTAGAAAACTGTTCCTTCGGAATACTCCCAGTACTTCCAGGATGTTTCGGCAAAAAGCGGGGAATATGGGTGTCCATAATTTGTGCCACTGGGCCAAAGACAGGGGTGCCCTGTCGCTGGAAGCGAGTAAATGGACCAGAGCCCAAGAGTGCACCCCAGGGAGTTGATAATCCAAGATAGATGAGGTAGTAAGGGTGTTCCGCCAATTCCCGATCTCGACTCGACAGCTTCTGTAATACACTTTCGTCTGCGGCGGTGTAACGTCTCTTTTGTTGATTTTGTAACCCAAGGTTCAATTTCGTAAGTGAACTTGGATCGAAACCGTAGTTAATAAGGGGCTCAAAAACCAATTCCCGAGAGTTTGTCAAGCCCATGAGGACAAGTTTGTCAAAGGCCAAGAGGTCGCGAAGCAGATGAAAACTCTGATATAGTCCTGAAAACCCTTCTTCTAGGGTTGGTATCGCCTGAAGAACCTGAACCAGAACTTCTTCAGGGTCTCCGTCATTATAGCTCTGAGCTTCAGGTGGTTGGGCTGTCTCCTGTCGAGGTGCTAAGGTTTCTATCGGTCCACGGGTCTTGAAGTCCAAGACCCGATGCATGAGCCCCATCTTACAGTCCTAACTCCTCAAAGAGTCGTTTGTAGACTTCAAAGTGTTCAGATCTGGCGAACTCTTCGATTTTTTCTTCAGGGAGAGCTTCAAGCAGTTTATCCATATACGCCAAGACCGATTTGATCTCATCCTTGAGGGAGGTCGACAGCTCAGTCCCAGAGCCGGGAGCAACTTTGGGAGACTCGACTACCGCTATTTCATCGTCTTCTTCCTGAACTTCTTCCTGAATATCCTCATCGACGACTTCTTCTTCAAAATCTATCTCTTCTGTTTCGGTAGTCGGTAGTTCGTTTGATGGACTTAGATCTTCAAAAGAGTCCGGAATTTCGATTGACATTTTTTCGAGCTCAGATTCATCAACCTCAACCTGAAGACTTTCGTCGTCCAGATCATCGATTCCTTCGAGTTCTTTGTCGATGTCCAACTCAGCCATAGCCTTGACTTCGTCTTCACTTCCCGCAAAAGGATCGACTTCTTCTAGGGTAATATCGGTAATAATAGGAGTTTCTTCTTCTTCGCCCGTTTCCTCAGCCAGTGGTTCTTCGACAAGAAACTCCTCGGATTCTTCTTCGAATTCCGAAGGCTCGCCAGCTTCTTCAATAAACTCTGCGGTATTAAGAATATTATCTAATTCGTCTCCGGTGAGAGCGATCGTTTCATCTTCATCGTCTTCGAAGAATCCGCCGGGTACCTCACTAGTCTCTTCGATCGTTAATGCTTCGGCCTGTTCGGCCTGTTCGGCTTCTTCGACGAGAATGTTATTCTCTAGCTCCTCATTATCTGGATCTATAGCTTCTTCTTCGAGAGAGTAGTCTTCTTCAAAGGTGATTTCTTCTTCGACTCGGTTTTCTGTGCTTTCCGCGAGGTCTTGAATTTCGCTGCTTTCGGGGGAGCTTAAGGTTTCCTCATGGCTTTCTGGCTCTAGTAGGGTGTCGGTGGTTCCATCGTTAATCCCTACAGACGCTTCGGCTAGAGTATCGTCATCCTGCGCATTTCTCACTTCAGACAACGATTCGCGAATAGACTGTTCTTCGGTTCGCAATTTGTGAAGTTCTTGTCGCAGACTGGTGAGTTCAAATTTAATGGCCGATAACTCGCTTTCAATTGAAGAAAGGATAGAGCTGCCGGGATCTATTTGAACCGATCCTGCGGACTGTGGGTTTGATGCGCGTACCGACGGAGCTTCAGATTCCTGAGACCCGAGAACAGAAATTGTTGGACCCTCATCCTCATCCTCAACAACAGTTGGTAGCCCATCGGAGTCTGTAAGGTCTTCGGTCAAAGCTTCTACATCGTCAAAATCATCAAGTTCGGGTAAATCTTCGTTTTCGTCTTGTCCTTGAATATCTTCAATATCTAAGGTGTCTTCATCAGAGCCGGGGAGGGTTTCTGCCGATAATTCCTCGGCCTCTTGGTCTTTCTCAAACGCGTCTAGATCGAGATCAATATCTTCTTCAAGGTTCAAAAAGTCATCGTCAAGATCGGGCAATTCCCCAATATCGGGGAGTTGTTCAGCGGCAACCGCTACTTCTTCCTCGGATTCTTCTTCGGGAAGCTCGATGTCTAATTCGGGGTCTTCATCGAAATTTGGTATTTCTAGGTCAATATCTTCAACGAGGGGATCCTCAGATTCTATCGGTTCCTCGTCGAGAGAGGGAATCTCAAGGCTGTCTTCGCTGGATAAGGAAGGAATTTCCAAAGAAGACTCTAAGTCATCTTCGAGAGAATCAAAGTCGAGAGAGTCTTCAGGGTTATCGAGGTCAAGATTAAGTTCTTCTTCGTCAAGAAAGTCCTCTCCCAGCTCTTCTTCGAGATCCAAAGAAATTGCATCATCGTCAAGATCGTCTAAGTTTAGTTCCCCAAGGCCATCTTCATCTTCGAGATTGAGTTCGTTGTCATCATCTATTTCCGGTATCTCGATCGAGAACTCCTCTTCGTCTATTCCGTCTTGATGGTTATTTTCATTCATGAACTGTTCCTCTGCATCTGGGTTTTTATAATCGCTGTCATCGAGACTTTCGGCTTCTTCGAGTTCTCCCAGGAGACCTTCTTCTTCATCACTTAGGTATGAAGACTCTAATTCGATCTCTTCTTCATCAAAGGTTATGGCCTCGGAGAGTTCCTGACCGTTGGGGTTCGATTTTACCCAAACCCCATATTCATCCAGGTCCTCGGTATCCATAACCTCATCGTCGAGCAACTCTTGAATTTCCGAGGATATCTCTTTTTCGGCCATACTTCTACTCCTGGTCAACGTAATACGAAGTTACCTACTTTTCAAGTATCGGCAGGAGTTATTCTTCCATGACCGAATTTTGGTTAAGTTTCTAATGGAAATGTCCGTTGTTTCTACTAGACATGAAGACCACTCATTTCATTATCGCATGTACCTTTGGTATTTTCACCTATTTATTCCTTCTCGGTTGGTATGGTCCTACAGGCTGGCTTGCCTTAGAACATAAGAGGGAGTACCTCAAGGGACTAGAAATGCATCTAGTAAATCTCGAGTACATCCAGGGTAACCTGGCTGGCCGGGTTATTGCGATGGAGCAAGATGAGCAGAAGATTATTCAAGAAATTCAACGACTTGGATATCTTGAAAAAACCCAAGTTATAGTACGCACAGAGGTAGGCAGTCCAAGTCTTTTCGGCGCGAGTCCTGGGTCTTTTCTTGCATATACACCGTACCTACCCCCTCCAACCGGGTACATCATTGCAGCTAGCATTGGAGTATTCTTGGTATTTGCCAGCTTAGGAATCCTCTTTTCCAGAAAACCCGAAAATTCTGGCCGAGACGAACGTTCTACCGACTTTGCTTCCTATTCAACCCTTTCCCATTCAGCTTCGCGGAAGTAGGTATTATCAACCCTGGTGACGGTTCCCTGCTCGACGGTCACAAAAGAGGTAAACTTGTTGCCTACAAGTCTCTTTCCGTCGGCAGTTAATCGAAATTCCCAGGTCATAGGTCGTGCCAAACCGACAATTTGGGTAGCAATATTGTAAGGGAATACTGAAAGATACATTTTGGGGGCGTTAGGCTCATTTTGTCGAACCCGGACAACACCGTTTAGCACCTCTACTTCGAGACTCATAGTCTCATTATCATCGAGTTCTGCGGTAGCTGAACCATCTCGAAGAATTTCCACCGGTCCCAAACCGGCATCACCGATCCATGTACCTACGAGTAAGTTCAGTTGAGCATCAGCAAATAGAGGACTCCCCTGTTGTACCGCGATGCCTTGGCTTAAACTAGGGACAGGGGCATTTTGAATTCCAAAAAGTCCATAAGCCGTACCCTGGAGTTGGGAAACCAAGCGGTCGAAAGAAGGGAAAATATCTTGTCGAGTCAAAAGTAGTCGTCCATTGGTGCGATTATGAATAAAGAGATCGAGGTAAAACTGTGTCCCAAGACGGTTGATTTCTCCACTTATGACACCTCGAGCAAGGGGTTGCCAATCGGAGGATAAGCCTCGGACCGCAAGATCTTGGCCTGCACTGGGAGCCAAGTCCGAAAGAATTGACAGGCGATCTTCAGGAAAAAGAAACGAATAGGGCTCGGTAGAACTAATCTGTACTAAGAACGAAGACAATCGGTTGTCGAGTACCCGCAGTTCAGTGGGGCTCAGTATAGATTCAGTATCCCTTACCCCTAAATAGACAAAAATATAGTCGTCTCTTTGACCAAAAACGGTAACCGATGAAAAGAGGAGAAAGAGTGAAATGAGAAGGGTCAACCCTTTGGACCTCATAAGAAAAAGATACATCCCCGAAGGGTAAAAATCAATCCTCACCATTGGCATCTACCGACCTCTCATTTGGGTACTATTCTTCGAGCTTCCATGTAGTAGCGTTTCTCCTGGGCGTCACCCATGGAGAACGCTTTGCGAGGAAGAGGCCCATTTTTTGCTACGTAGTCGAATAGACGTTCTCGGGCAATTACAGGAAAAAAGAAACCAATATCCTTCGAGTCTTTGAGAGCTCGTTTTGTATGGTCCCACCCATGGATAAAGTCGATAGTTCCTCGACCCAACTTTTCGCGGATGTTTATAAAGGCTTTATCCACTAAACCGTTTGGTAGGGTTTTAAGAGAACGGGGAAATTCGACTAGGTACCAGTTCCCCTCGCTTATTACTCCCACAGCGAACTGACCTTCGGAAGTCTTTTCGAGCAAATGCCGAATTTCGGCTTCGGGTCTGTTTTTTACTTTTGCCTGAAAGTCGGTTCTAAAAACTTCTAGGAACTCCGAAAGATCCCCGGAAAAAACTACCCGATGAATCGGTTCGAACCGCAGGCCAGGGCTGTGGAGGTTTACGATTTCGGCCAGGGCAAAACGGGCTGGGTGATCGGTAAGCGAATCCAAGGAACCACTTTTCTCCAGGGTCTGGGCTTTGAGTTCTTCCCAGACCGTTTTTGCAGTAGCCAGACTATGATTTCCGTCCCCCATAGCGAATAGAAATGATCCTTGGGCCGACAATTGCTCCAATCCCCTAAGAATGCCCTCGATAAGTAATGCATCGGTGCAATTGTATCCTTTTAGGTGACCACCCCCAAGCATCAAATCTAGGTCGTACAGGGGCTCGAGATGGGAAACCTGAGACTCGAGGGGTTCGATTACTGTTCGATCTTGGTCATCGATTAAAATCATAATATGCGGCAGTTCTAGGGGGGCACCTTTACGAATTTCGACCCGAGGAGGAATCCGCTCTAAAATTGTACCCTCGGTCGCTCGAATTAAAGACTTCGATTCAGGGGAGAAATCATACTTCTCGAGATCCATTGCCAAGAGTATACCCTGCCGGAGCCCGGACTCCTCGGTTTCCCGCTGGATGTACACCAGACCCTCTTCCAGAGTCCGGAACAGCCCCAAACGATCGTATTGGATCATGGCCCTTTGGATTGCCGATATTCGTTCCTGGCTCTCCGAATCCTCAAGGTAGACCTCGGGAAATACGAGTCCCAAAGTCGATGGTTGGTCATTTACCAGGGCCGCGACTTGGTTCCAGTATTCTCGATCCGAGGTGTGCTGGTCGCAGGCGATAACCGCCCACGATTTCGGGTCGACCTTTGAACTTGGTAAAAGTACCTCGGGAAAACGGACCCCGAGGTTTTCGAGACGGGCGCTATAGGCTTTATTTGTCTTATTCATGATGTTTCGGATGGTATAATAATTTGACAGAATCTCCAACGGCCTGCATACTTTTTTCATGGATTCTGGTATTTCGTGGCCTCTCCATTATCGATTTTGGGACTTTCCCTTGCGAGCTGAGCTACTTCTCAGTAAAGCTGTGCCCTTGCTCACCCAAGAGGAGCCGGGCAGGTCGGCTCGGAAGATTTTGGATTTCGGACCTACGTTTCCTTGGAGAAGTGAACCTCGACTCTCCCGAGACCCCCGATACCCGGAAGAATTTTTGGTAGTCCTGGCCAACGAGTTACGGGAAGGCGAAGGATTTTCTTGGTACCTTCCTTTGAGTCCCCTTCCTTGGCGGGGGGACCTCCACTTCTACGATCTTTTGGTAGAGGAAGGGAACCCTTTACCCTTTATTCGTTTTCTCCAGGAGCAAGTTGATGACCTTAGAGAACTGGGATTTCGCAAGATAGCCCTTTGCCTCGATCCTCTGAATTTAGGAAAGAACAAAGCCACCCATCTTTTTTTTCAGAGTCTCAAGAAATCGCACCTCCCTTATTGGATAATGCCCCGCCGTCGGCATACCGAGAGCTTTGCAAACCTCCTGGTGCCTTCGCTTATACACGATATTGACGCCCTGTCGAATCGGACCAAAAAAATCATGGCCCTGGGATGTGGAATTTTGGATACCCTCGGGTTTCTGTTTTTGGGCTCGGTAGGTGGGTACGACGAGAAAGAATCCCTCGAACGAACTATGGGGGAGTTTCATCGGCAAAAAGAGCTCCTGCAAGGGGATTGGGAGAAATGGGTCCTAGGGGCCGATGCTTACCTTCTACCTGAAAGTAGTCGCCAAATATGCGAAGGAAAACTCTACGGCCTCAACGCTCTGGAGGAGCTTCTGGAAACCCGCAACAAGGAATATCTACGATACCGTCGGTTATTCCCGCACTTTTCCCCCGAGTAGTTCTTTTCGCAAAAGAAATCCCGTTTCAAGAGGTTGGCTACAAACAAGATACCCCCCTCTTTCGGATCCAATCCGGGGTGTCGGATCTCCGCTACTGTTTAATAAGGAGAAATCACCTGGAAAAAGAGAAGTAGCTGGTAAGGACGGTCCCAAAACCTCGATAGTGTCTTGGTCAGAAAAGGAATTCTTCACGCCCACGAGGTAGGCTCCCGTTTCTTTTTGGCCTTCAATGCTTCCCAAAAAGAGGTGACTTCTTTGGTAGGCCGTATCCATTGTACCAATATTTACGCTTGAGCGGTCAAAGTAGAATCCGGTGTTGTATTCCCTGTGGCTCACCTCATAGAGGTCTATTCTGTAGGGATTTTCTACTGGGTCGGCATCGATGTGGTCCATTCCCCAGCGATAAGCTCGGGTAACCAGGGCTGTATAGTAGAGGCTTTTCATTCGGCCCTCAATTTTAATACTATCCACCCCAGCTTTGGCAAAATCTTGCAGGTAGTCAATCATATTGAGGTCTTTGCTCGAAAGCAGGGCCGTGTAAGAACCCGAAGGGGTCTGGCCGGTTTCGACGGTCATGAATTCTCCCGGACGGGTTTCTTCTTCCAGGGATAGTCGGTAGTCCCACCGACAGTTATGGGCACAGTCGCCCCTATTTGCCGACCTTCCCGGGGACTCGGCAGAAAGAAAACATCGGCCCGAGTAGGACATACACATAGCCCCGTGGGCAAAAGCCTCTATTTCCAGGTCCGGCACTTTCTGTTTCATCTGGCGAATCTCGTCCAAACTCACTTCCCGTCCGGGAACAATCCGAGAGAATCCCATTGAGTAATACATCTTTGCCGCCGCCCAGTTTGTACAGTTCGCCTGGGTACTCAGGTGAAATTCTCTATCTGGAAGATAGGGTCGTAGAATTTCAAGGGCCCCGATATCCGAGACTATGAAAGCATCGAAAGGATACTCGGCAATTCTTTTGGCTTGAGCCTTTAACAACCCAAGGTCTGGATTATGAAAATAGATATTTAAAGCGGCGTAAAGCTTCTTAGATCCTTTTATCTGGGCCACCCTTTGGGGTGTATCGGACAGAGCATCGTCCAAGTTTTCTGCCCGGGCCCGAAGGCTAAAGAGGGGAAGTCCGATATAGGCGGCGTCGGCACCGTATCGGTAGGCATAGGCCAGCTTTGTAAGGCTTCCCGCAGGCGATAAGAGTTCCATGGTTATCCCCTTTAGTTCTGCCAAACTTGGTAAAGATCATCTTTCACTAGGTTCCAAAAGAGCAAAAATCGAAACTGTGACCCTTCAAAGAGTTCTTGCTCTATTTTGGTCGACTCTTTGCCAATCCAACGAAAATGCCAGGGCTCAAAGGCGTATCCCGTAAGACTTTCTTGGCCTTCTGGATACGAGAGGCTAAATCCAAAATCCCAGGCTCGGGCGGCCAACCAACGGCCCGCCGGGTGGGTTGCAAACTCGAGGGTAATAGAGCCAAAATCGATAGTAGTACCCAGCTGGTGTTGGCTCGTACCCGCCCGGGCACTAACTCTTTGGGCTTCTTCTAAGCCCAAACTTTCGACCCAGGTCTGAAAGAGCCCCCGTTGGTACTCGTAGGACCGATAGGCACTCGAAAGATCCAGCACAATACCCTCTCCCTGGGCGGCTTCGGCCATGGCTAACAGATCTGGGAGAATGATCTGGCGCAGCTCCAAACCTTGGCGATTGAGAACTAGACCAGGACTTTGCAGGTCTGGAGCTTGGTAGTCCTCCAATCTCACTAGGTCCGAGGGCACGTACCCCTCGGGCAACAGGTGTTCTTTGTCTGCCAAGAGAAAAGTTTCATCAGGGTAGGTAAAAAGGGTATTCACCTGATCGAGAAAGGTCCGGGGCCGGGCAAGAATTTTTGCCCTTACCCCGTCGGTGAGGGCTCGCGGTTCCTGCTCGTGGAGTCTATCGAGGATCGACTCCAGTTCTTGCTGGGTCAAACGAAAATCTGGGTGCACGAAGGTCGGCTGGGGTAGGGTCGTAGGCGTCTGCCCGGGCTCGCCGTCGGACCCATTGGTAGAGTCACTCTCGAGACTCCCCGAAGGGCCACACCCGAGAAGCCCCGAGAAAAAAATTCCCAGGGCTAGCATGCCAAGTTTCCTAAGAGCTCTCGGACGTAGGGTACCCATTAACCCGCCTGGCTCGATTGGGCCCACAAGTTAATTCCCGCATCCAGAGCATGAACGTCGATCCGCTTGAGTTCTTCTTTGGTGAAGGAAAGATTATTCAGGGCTGCGACGTTTTCTTTAATTTGAGCTGGACTGCTGGCGCCGATGAGGGCGGTGGTAATTCGTGGGTCTCGAAGGACCCAAGCCAAGGCCATTTGGGCAAGAGACTGGCCACGCTCCTGAGCGATTGTGTTGAGGTCCTGGATGTGGGCTAAATTCTCGGGAGTTAAGAAATCCTGCTTGAAAGCAGTTCCCGGAGTAGCTGCCCGGGATCCCGAAGGAACACCCTGCAGATACTTATCCGAAAGCATGCCCTGGGCCAGAGGGGAGAAAGGAATACACCCGATGCCTTCTTGTTCGAGGACGGATAGTAGGTCTTTCTCAATCCAACGATTGAGCATCGAGTACGAAGGTTGATGAATGAGAATTGGGGTTCCAAGGGACTTCATTACGGCCGAGGCCTCGATGGTCTTCTTTCCCGAGTAGGACGAAATACCGGCGTATAAGGCCTTACCCTGGCGAACCGCCGTATCCAAGGCACCCATGGTCTCCTCCAAGGGAGTGTTTGGATCTAACCGGTGAGAGTAAAAAATGTCGACGTAGTCGAGCTTCAAACGCTTGAGGCTTTGATCGAGGCTGGAAAGTAGGTATTTTCTCGATCCCCATTCCCCGTAGGGTCCCGGCCACATGTGGTAACCGGCTTTTGAAGAAATAATGAGCTCATCCCGGTGAGTTCTAAGATCCCGATGGAGAATAGTTCCGAAATTCTCTTCCGCCGAACCCGGAGGCGGACCATAATTATTCGCCAGGTCAAAATGGGTGATTCCCAGGTCAAATGCAGTATGGATCATTTCCCTTTGGGAATCGAGACTGGTCGTATTCCCAAAATTGTGCCACAGGCCCAAAGAAATTGCCGGGAGTTTGAGGCCCCTAGAGCCGGTGTGGTTGTACTTCATTGAATCGTAGCGTTGGGTTGATGGTGTGTAATTCATGGCCCAATTGTAGCATATTTTTCCTGAATGATGGTCCAACAACGGCAGGAGGAAACCAAAAAACGTGAGTTTCCTTGGACGATAGTTCGTTCCCAAGTCTCCCAGTAGACCTTCCCCAGGCGGCGGTAACAGACCAGGAAAATAAAAAGGTGAGGATTCAGAATTCCGATCCCCGGGGCCCGGAAACCGATCCCCGGGGCCCGGACCACCGGTTGGTTGTTTCCTCGGGCATAAAACCAAACCCACTGACCCCAGCGGCAACCCACGGGACCTTGTCATTGGTGGTCAAGACGAACCCGTCACGACGATTCATGTCCACCCGGGATACCGGTTGCTCCCGGATGGGTAGTTCGAAGATCGGTCGACGGTTCTTCGCCCCTATCTAGGACGCCCCGAAAGTAAGATACAACCTTTTCTACGGATTCAAGGGACTTCATCTTGTATGCCCCCCACCTTCCCTCGTCAGGTCATGGATGGCTATATGGTTTGAACCGTGCAATTCTAAGTCCTGGTGGCTTTCGTGAAAGTATCGGGCGTCTCCCCAGTATAGGCCATGGGGCGAGCGTAGGGAGCAGTAGAAAATCTGTCAATTCGGTCGAAAGAAGATATACTAGGAGACAGATCAAAGGAGATCGAAAATTATGCGAATAACCGCGCTTGTTGTTGTGGTGTTCATCTTGAGCGGGTGCTTTTCTCTGCCCTTTGGAGAATTTAATCCCCTTGCACCCTTACAAAACTCTGCTGAGGATCGGATGGAAGCCGAGGTGGCTTCAGGAACAGGGTTAACCGGCGTGGAGGCTCAAATGGCCTTTCAGTTGGTGTTTGCCCAGGTTTATTATGTTGGTGGTTTTGCCTACCTAGGAGATTGGTCCGACCTTCAAGACGGTGAGGGTGCCCTGTGGACCTATCGTTCTATCGACGAGTCGGGCGACCAAGAAGAATTCAGGACCGAAAGAGCTCGCTTATTGACCCTGCCCGATGATTCTGTGTGGTGGTATCTTGGTTGGACGAGGGAGGATGAGGTATGGGAGTTCGAAGTATTGCTGGACATTGCGGGAAATCCCCGGGTAATTCGATACTATAACCCCGAAACTGAGCGCAATGAGCAGACAGTCTTCGAACCGGGCGAAGGCGAAGGGGCGTATCCACCCTCGGTTTACGGTCCCAATTGGCAAGATTCAATCCTGGGCACCGAGAGTGTCCGGGTTGGTGCTGGGACCTTTGAGGCCGATAGGGTAGGTTGGGTCTACGAGGACCCCGAAACCGACGAAAAGCTTTCCTATCAGTGGTGGGTGAGCGAGGATGCCCCCGGTGGGGTCGTAAAATTTGTGTGGGACGATGGAGAGGGGCGGCTCGAAGGAGAACTCACCGGACTTTCATCGAACTATCGAACCCGGTTCGACTCTTTTTAGAGCTTTTCTTCGGACGGGATATTGAACTGGCGGGAATCGAATCGATCGCTCCCAAGCCACAGGTCGATTTTGGTTCCCTTATCTCTTCGGGTCACGTCGGCGTGTTTAATTTGCCAGCCTATTAGAGAAAGGCGAGCGTGACCCACCAGGTCTGTCCCTCCCATCGAGCCGTAATATTCGGCCATTTCTGGACGGGAGGCCGAGTTAAGAGCCGTTCTCATACTTTCTAGTTCGTCTTCTGGTCTTTCGTTATTGTCGATAACCGCTAAATGCAGCCCATCGGACTCTTGATGAAGAGAGATGACCATTCGAGAGGGCATGGCCTCCAAGACATAATTCGAAACCTCGGCCAAGAGGTGCATGATGTATTCTTTTTGTTTCATAGGTGTAATCTCTCCTGCGGATTATGATTTATTTGCTTTGACCCACTGTATTACTGCAACAAACAAGGTGGCGGTTAAACCACCGGCGAAACCGTTGTTATAAAGATCAACTCCACCGTGCCAGGCGGCACTTTGTTCTACCATAACGAGGTGAACAAATCCCGCAGCAAAACCGATGAGGGGCCCAAATTCTCCGGCCAGGGGCGCAAGGGTAGTAGCGAATAAGAACGCCAAAATTGGCCCCGGGGCCACGAGGGACTTTCCAAACAAGAGGGTGGCTACCACAACTCCTGCAAAAATGGGAAGGGTATTGCGCAGGTGTTTTCCAAAGGCACCAAATCCGAAGAGGGTCAATAGACCACCCAGGGTTGGGCCATTAAAATCTGCACCGACCAATGCCATGTACCCCGATGCTACCAGGCCCAAAAGTCCCATGTTAACGAGAGCTCCAGCAACCGTTGCTGAGTCGACGAAGTCCGAGGGTAGACGACCGCTGCTTTTTAAGATCTTTTTCTGGTTAATAAGGATTTTATTTGGGGAACGAATAATCCCCCCGAGGAGAAATAGTACCGAAAAAAGAGGTACTAAAAGCTGGTGGGCGAGGGTAGGTTCTCGATTCCAAAGGACCTCGATATCTACGTTCATATTGGAAGCCCGAAATACTCCGGCGACAAAGAGTCCTAAAAAGCCGGCCGTTAAGCCAATATTGTACAGGTTGTACCCCTCGTGCATTCGGAGCATAACTATACCGACGGCGGGTAGGAAGAACCCTACAACCGTACCAACTCCATAACCTGCGACAAAACCAGAAAATCCCCCTAAGCCAATTTCAGCAATAAAAAAACTTACAACTGGTCCCAGGGCAGTTCCAAAGAGAGCAAAAAGTATATAGTTCTTGAAGGGCTTGCCCGCAAGTTTTGCAGCCAGAACTACACCAAAGACAATAGGTAAGGCATTTGTCGGGGTTTTACCGAAGAGGGCGAAACCCATAATGGTAAAGGTTGCGGCTAAGGTTGGGCCCGAGATTCGAATGCCGCTGGATCGAACCAAGAAGAGGGAAAGTATGGTCATGACGGCAGCATTGAAGAAGGCACCACCGGTTCCGCCGACCAGGGTGAAGTCATTGATGAGCCTTCCAGGGTGGGATTGAATCCGAATGAATCCTTGAACCGACGACTGGAATCCATCTTGAGCGATTCCAAGAAAGAGTAGCACAAGTATCGATAGCCCCATGAGCCAATAGAGAGGTTTTTCAAATTCCAACATGAAAGCAGCTCCTTCGAAAGAGAATTGGTGGCGGGGCGATTCCTTGTAGATTATAAGGGCAAAATGTAGTTTTTAAAGGCGAAAGTTTCCGGGAGGACAAAAAAGGTATGAAAAAAAGGGAGCATTCCCCCGATCAGCCTAGGCTATTGTTGGTTGGGGCTGGGCACGCCCATTTACAGGCTCTGGTGTATCTGTGCCAAGCCTTTGAACAAACCCCCGTGCAAGGGGAGCGAGGGAATTTCGAGGTAGTCCTCCTAGAACAAGCCAACCCTATTTGGTATTCGGGAATGTTCTCGGCTGTTCTTCACGGATGTGAGATTCCCGAACAGAGCACGATAGACCTCGTTGGCTTTGCTCGTAGAGTATCCCAGGCCTTTGCACCCTGGGGTATAAAGTTTACATGGATTCAAGATCGATACCGCAACACCTACGAGAATCGGAAAATAGAAACTGAAAAGGGGAAGATTATCGATTTTTCGGTCCTTTCCTTCAACCTTGGTGCACCGTTGGCCCCGGTTGATCGACTCGAGGGCATACAGGCCAAACCCTTGGCGAAACTCTATGCCGTACTTTTGAGTATTAAAACCGAGGGGCTACAGAACGTGCCTATAGAAATTCTCGGGGCCGGGGCCTCGGGTATAGAGTTGGCATTGGGGATTCGAGAGTTTTTGAAGGAACTGTCCCCCCAGATCGTAGTTGTGGGATCAAGGGGGATTTTGCCTACTCGGCCCCGGGCAGTCCAGGACTTTATCGTCCATCTCCTCCAAGTCCGGGGAATAAAGTTGGCTGCAAATTCAGAGGATAGCCCCTACCTGCGAGTGTTTTCTACTGGCTTTGTAAAAGAACCATTCTTTGAAGTAGACCACGACCTTGGAGTTCTTGGTCGCCCTTCTACCTACGCCGTGGGGGACGGAATTCAGTTCGAAGGTCGAGAGATGGTGTGGGGTGGGGTTTTTCCAATTCGCCAGGCCCCCTACATTCTCCGCCAATGGATAGGGGCCCAAGACTTACCGTGGCCCCGGTCGATTTTAAACGGACGACCTTTGGGAAAAATCCTGCCTCCTGTCAATCGGAAAGCGGTGTCGACAATAAAAAATAAAAAGCCCCTTCAAATCCTCACCTTGGGAGGGAAGGAGGGCGCGCTGGGACTCCGGGGTAGGTTCTGGATTCGGGGCTCTTGGGTATTAAGGCTCAAACAGAACATTGACACTCGATTTGTTGAGCAATTTAGTATAAAAAAGAGTCCCAAGAGGTAACAATGAATCAACTCCTTGGTCTTGGAGTTTCCTTTGGTTTTGTCTTTGGGCTGGTTGGTTTTGCTGCCTTTCTCCTCATGGGCCGAGTGATTTCGTCCTCGGTTGCTCGGAAGATTATCCATATTGGTGTAGGTCATTGGTGGTTTTTAGCCGAGTACTACTTCGTTGATATTTCCTATGCTCTTATTGGACCCGGGGTTTTTATTCTCCTCAACTGGGCTGTAGGGGCATTTCATCTTGTTCCAGCGATGGAGAACAAAGAGTCAAACTGGGGAACGGTTTACTACCCAATAAGTCTCCTTTTATTGGTGATCGGTGTCTGGGGGCTGGGAATGCCTTCGTGGATCGGTGCCATGGCGGTTATGATTTTGGCCTGGGGCGATGGCCTGGCAGCGGTGGTAGGTAAGCTTATTTATCCCACCTCGACGACAAAGACCGGAGCTGGGTTTGTTTCTATGGCGGCAATTTCTCTGGGTTTTCTGGTTGTCTTTACTGTGGGGGCAGGCCTCTTCGATTGGTCCCTACCGTTCTTAACCGGGCTCGTGGGTTTGGCTCTCGGGGCCGCTTTAGTAGAATATTTTACGCCCTGGGGGCTGGATAATTTGACTATTCCCCTGTTCGTGTCCCTCGGCACCTGGTATTTTTTGGTATGAATGGAATCTTAGCTATAATCGCCAACGGTCTCTTGGCCGGTTACGCCCTAAAAAAAGGGAGCGTGAGTCCTTCCGGGGGACTTGTAGGGTTTGGAATAGGATTTCTAATTTTTTGGGGTGGTGGGGCGAGGGCTTGGATTGTCCTGGGGGTATTTTTCTTGACATCGAGCTTTTTGAGTAAACTAACAAGTAGATCGAAGCGATTTGCCGAACAGTTAAATAAGAAGGGTAGTCGACGAGACGGTATACAAGCCTTTGCTAACGGTGGGCCCGGGGCTATTGCCTTGGCATTTTTTGGACTCACCGGCCACTATGGGTGGATAGGGTTCTTTCTTGGCTCCATGGCCTGTGCCACCGCAGACACCTGGTCCAGCGAAGTGGGGGTCCATAGCTCCCGCCCGCCTCGATCGATCCTGACCGGTCGAATTGTCGATCCTGGCACCAGCGGTGGTATTTCACCCCTAGGAACCCTGGCCGCTGTAGCCGGTTCGGTAGTCATTGGTCTATCAGCAATCCCCCTGCTTTGGGTTCAAGGACTACCCCTTGGCCTATTCTTCTTCGTTTCTCTACTAGGGGGAATATTGGGGAGTTTTCTGGATTCATTTTTAGGCGCTACAATCCAAAAACGATACTTGGGAAACGATGGAAGACTCACCGAAAAATCTGAAAAGGATGGGGTCAAACTTCCTCGGGCTCCGGGTCTGGGACTTTTGAACAATGACGGGGTCAATATTGTGTCGAATACCCTAACGGGGCTTGGGGCTTATGGAGTCTCCTACCTGTTTCTGGGGTAAGAGCAGTTCCCGTAGAACTTTTTCTTCGGTTTTTAATTCCGCCAGAAGGGTTCGCCAGGAGTCTGCGGTTCCACTTGATTCCTCCAGTTCCCGGGCGAGGTTTGCCATACGGTGAATTGCCATATTTAGACACGATCCCTTGATCGCATGACCGAGGCTTTTGATTTCTTTCACATCACCTTGGTCGATCGCGTGATTGACCATATCGAGTTGGAGGGGTAGTCGATCAAAAAAGAGCTCGATGAGTTGGTCAAAAAGTTCCGTATCCCCACTTATTCGATCCATGAGAAGGTTTTTGTCAAAATGGAGCTGGGGTATAACCTCGTGGATGATTGTCGGGCGAGAGGTCGGGGGTGATTCCAAGAAAGGTTTGAGAAAAGCCTGGAGGCTTTCGAGGACCAGGGGTTTGGTTAAAAATGTATCCATTCCGGCGTTCTCGCACCGTTCGCGTTCTTCCTTTAATGCCCCCGCCGTAAGTGCCGCAATTGGAACCCGGGTACCACTTCCGTATTCGGCGTGGCGAATACGACGAGTTGCCTCCAGCCCATCCATAACGGGCATTTGTACGTCCATAAGAATGAGGTCTGGTTGGAGCTTTTCCCAGTTCTCTAGGGCTACCTTCCCATTTTCTGCGGCAAAAACGGTTATTTCCTTCGATATTGTTCGCAGGTAAGTCTTTACCAAGAGCATATTCATATCGCTATCTTCGGCCACAAGAATTTTTAGTCCCTTCCCTTTTTGAGTTTCCCGAAGAGAGGTTTCGGGGGTATAGGTTTCGACGGAGCTCGGAGAAATGATAGACCGAACCTCTTCGTATCCGAGGGGTTTGCGAAGACTCCGGTACTTCTGATTTTTTTGCTGGTGGGTATGCTTTTCTAACAAAATAATTTCGAGGGTCGGGGCCCCAGACTTTTCCTTCAAACGTTGTATCAGGCCATCAAGATCTAAGGTAAAGGACTGACTAAGAAAGATTGTTGTCCACCGAGGGTTTTCGGTTACCAGGAAAAGAGCCTTTGCCTCGCTGTCTGCCTCGTCCCAGGGAATGTTCCAGTAATTGAAAAATCGCCCCAAGAGGTTACGAACTTTTTCTAAAGGATCGAGGACAAGAATTCCCAGGATTGAAGGATCTACCTCGACTAACTCGGGGTACTCTTTCTCGTAGTCGGTTTCGAGAGCAAAGGAGAACTGGGAACCGTGGCCAAGTGCACTGGTTATGTCGATTTCTCCCCCCATCTTCGTTACCAGGTGGGACGATATTACCAAGCCTAAGCCGCTGCCTCCGTACTTCCTGTTTGTCGATGAATCGCCCTGGCTAAAGGGCTGAAAGAGTCGTTCTTGTTGCGCTGGTGCAAGTCCTATTCCCGTGTCCGTAATGGCGAAGGAAAAAATGCCCCGTTTTTTGCCCATGGGAGTAAAGGAAATCGCCAATTCAACCCAACCTTCCTGGGTAAACTTGATAGCATTTCCTACCAGGTTCAACAGGACCTGGGACAGTTTGGCCGAGTCGAAAATACCGAAACGGGGAAGGTCTGGGGGAATCGAGAGAATAAAGTCGAGGTTTTTTTCCGCTGCCTGAAAACTCAAGGTTGAAGCTATCTGTTTTACAACCTCCAAGAGATCGGTTTTTACCAATTCGAGTTCGAGTTTTCCCGACTCAATTTTAGAGAAATCAAGGATGTCGTTAATTACCGACAAGAGAGACTTTCCTGCAGTGTTTGCGTTTGTGACAAACTGGTACTGGGTTTCGTCGAGGTTCGTTTTTTTTAGGAGGTCAGTAAAACCTATGACGCTATTGAGGGGGGTGCGAATTTCGTGGCTCATATTGGCTAAAAATTCTGATTTTGTCTGACTGGCCTTTTCCGCCCTCTCTTTTTCCCGGATTAAGTTCCCTTCCAGGGTATAGCGCTGGTGAATATTTCCAATCATGCGGGCAAAAAGAGTAAGGAGAATCTCATCTTGCTCATCGAAATGGAGATGTCCATGACTAGAATCGAACCCTACAAATCCAATGAGGGTTTGTCCCTCGAAGACGGGAACCGTAAGGGTACTAATAATGTCCAGGTTCTCGAGAAAGTGGCGGAATCGGGATTCGGGCTCGGCGTAGATATCGGGTATAAAAACCTTATGTCCCTTGGCGTGGGACTCGTACCACGGGGAAAGGGTATCTAGGGGAACTTCTTGGAGAGCCTCTCGTTGAGGATGGGTATTTGCTCCACACCATTCGTGGGTTACCCTGACGACTTTTTTTGCAAGGTCGTAGGTGTATAAAGCCGCTCGGTCGGCCTTTGCAAAGGAACCAAGATCCGCTAAGGACGAAAGAAGAGTAGCGTCGTATTCGTTATAGGGTAGATAAATGTAGGTCGTAGCAATCTTCACTAACATTGACTGCATACGAGCCTGTAAGGCGATAGACTCCTCGTTTTGCTTTCGACGGGTAACATCCGAAAGAGTTCCCGCCATCCGATACGCTATTCCCTCGTTAGTTCGGAACGTTTTACCTCGGGCGAGAACCCATAGATAGGAACCATTCTCGTGACGATACCGAAACTCCCGTTCGAAAACTGAAAGTTCTCCTTTTAAACACGAATCGATGGTCGCTTGTACGGTATCGCGGTCCTCGGGATGAAAGCGGTTTTTGAAACTCGATAGGTTCCTTGGTAAACTTTCTGGGCTGTGCCCCCCAATTCGTTGCCAAGCAGGGGAAAGGTAGATACACATGTCTTCGACTTTTAGGTCCCAAATTCCGTCGCTACCACCCTCAATAGCGAGGAAATACCGTTCTCGGGTAAGGCTGAGCTCCAAGTCTTTGGTTTTCTGCTCGGTTACGTCGGCCATAAAGCCCCGCCACACGATGTTGCCATCGGAGCCTTTACTCGGTTGAGAACGGGCTCGGATCCAGCGTTCGCCCTTTTCGGGCAACAGTACACGAAAATCCACCTCCCAAGGTTCGAAGTTTTGGTAGGATTCCATGAGGGAGTGCATGTATTCCGAATAGTCTTCGGGATGAATGCGTTCGGACAGAAGTTCGGCATTTTTTAAAAGACTTTCTGGGGCAATTTCAAAAAGATCCCAGGACCTTTCGGAGGCAAAGGTAAAGCGATGATACTGGTGAACTGGTATTTCCAGGCTAAACAGAAAACCCGGAACTTGAGCGGACATTTGGCGAAAGACTTCATCGTTTTTTTTAAGAGTTGCTTGAATACTCTCTTTATACAGACGCCCGGCAACCTGTGCTCCAAATCTTTGCTGTAAGGCCCGAGTTTTCTCTTCTATAGGATCCTTTGGCAAAAAGAGAAAAGCCCCCAAAAGAAGGTCAGAATAGACCAGGGGTAGTACCTCGACTCCGGGGATGGACTTGATCAGGGGCCAGGAAAGGACGGTTTCAGAAATCCATGGCTTTAAACCATCCCTGGTAGATGCCCGAATTTCTAAGACTTTCCGAGTAGAGTCGTAGGTACCTAGGGCCGCTTGGGTAGTTCGACCTAATACACAGAATCGATGTACCAGTTCGTCATATCCCTGAAAGATTTCCTCGGCTAGGTCTGACAAATATTTTTCTTCGGTAATGTCAATTCCTATTGCCGCAATAAATGTGGGTTCCGGGGAAAATAGCGAAAACTTAAACCATCGCCGGTTCCGGGTCGAGAAGTACTCTACTTCTCGGGAGATAGCCGTTTTGTGGACCTCCCGAATGAGGGCAATAAACTTCTGAGCTTTGACGTAAGGCTTAGGGAAAAGGGACTCGAAGGGCGTACCCTTTTGCAAGGAACCAATCTTGAGCATTTCTTCAAAGGGTGTATTTGCGTACTCTATGGAAATGGCAACGGTATCTCCGCCATCGGCTGGATCAACCCGAAGGAGCACAAACCCGAAGGGGGCTTTGTCATAAATTTTTACATCGAACGAGTTCTTCATCTGTTTTGTATTCTACGAGATTTGCCCACCTTAGGCAAAATTATTGTATCCTTCCAGCCCCATTTATCGTATTTTTTCACTACCACGATCTGTGATGAGAGGATATTGTCTATGAAAACATTACTTTTGGGTATTTTGGTTGGGTTGATTCCCTTTTCCCTCGCCGCCCAAACTCCCCTGGAAAACCCTGGTCCTGTTCAGGTATACCTGGACGCCGAACTTGGGGCAGTTAAAATCTTGAGCCATAAAATTCAAATTGGAACCGGCGGCACTAATTTCGACTACGTCCGCCAAGGAGGGCAGGAGATTCTCTTTCCCTTCACCCGACTCTCGGCGGGTCTGGAGATCGTCGATCGCCACCGAATTCAGTTTGTCTACCAGCCCCTGAGCCTGGTGACCAACGTGCGGTTTAGGAGTGATGTAGTTATTGATAGTGTAACGTTCCCGGCCAATTCCGCTATGGAGGTAACCTATAATTTCCCCTTCTATCGGCTGAGTTATTGGTACGATTTTGTTCCTACCGGCCCCTGGGATGTGGCTGCGGGACTTTCTGTTCAGCTGCGAAATGCAAGTATTCGGTTTGAGCGGCTTGATGGGGACGTTCCTGCCGGTGTTAGTGATTCTAATCTCACCGTCAGCCAAAACCTCGGCATCGTGCCCGCGTTAAATTTCTATACCAAATACCAGTTCGAGTCGGGCTTTAACATCGCCTTGGACGTCGTAGGCATCTACGCCAGTTCGCAGTTTATTAACGGGGCAGACTTTGAGTTTACCGGTTCGCTACTGGATGCCTCCTTGAACTTTGGCCTTCCTCTTCGGAAGGAGGTTGAAACCTACCTGTCTCTTCGGTACTTCGGTGGAGGTGGTTCGGGTACTAGTGAGTTTGACAACCGGGATGTTATCTGGTCGAACAGTGATAGTGGATACACCGACAATTTTTTGAGCACCTTCATAGTTTCTCTAGGAGCGCGGGTTCGGTAGGTCTTTTTGAATCCTTCGGGTCCTGTTTGGGCCCGAGGTTCCCGCCAACATTACCCCCAAGAGGGCCAGCCCACCGCCGGCCCCTTGGACCAGGGTAAGGGTTTCTCCTAACACTAACCATCCAACTACCACCGTAACCACCGGTATTCCATTTAAAAACATCGATGCCTGGGGTGCGGGAATCCGTGACAAGGCATAATTGAATCCCAAAAAAGCCCCAAAGGTAGCCACCAGCACCAGGAATCCAAAGGCCACTACTACCGAGAAAGGGGGAATAGCCCCGAAGATTTCAGATCCCTGGACCAACAATCCGGGGAAAAAGAACAGCCCCGCGTAGAACATTTGATACCCCGTTAACTGTAGTGAACTCACCCGCTTACTCAAATGTCGGGTCAAGAGAGTGTAGACCACCGCTGCCAGAACGGCGCCCAGGGCAAAGAGGTTGCCAACTAAACTCTGGCTCTGGGTCGGAGAGTCGGGAACCAAAAAGGTCATAATTCCAATACCCAGAATCGACAAGAAGGCCCCAAACCATCCCCGGGCCGAAAGGTGTTCCTTCAAAAAAAAGCCCGAAGCCAGGGCGACTACCCCCGGGATGGCGGCGATAATAATGGATGCGCTTCCAGCAGAGGTCCTTTCCAGGGCCAGGGTCTCGAACACAAAGTAGAGCACCGGCTGAAAGAGGGCCAACACTCCCAGGGGAAGGATGAGTTTTTGGTCAATTTTGAGTTGCTTCTTTGCCCCCAGAAAACCCAGGAAAACCAGAGCACCAGCGGCGAATCGCATACCCATAAATCCCCAAGGGGGCCAGACCGCTAAAATCACCTTGGTAGCCACAAAAGCCGTCCCCCACCCGAAAGTCGTAACTCCCAGGGCGGCATAGGCTGTCCAATTCGGACGGGCGACCGATTGTCTTTCGCTCATTGGGATGCCTTTCGACGATGTAACCAATAATCGACCCCCAGCACCACCAACCAAACCACCAGGAGCAGGATCAAAATCCACTTGAGTTGAGTAAGGCTCGATGCCAAGAGCACCTTCGATTCGGTGACCGTTCCCAACAAAATGCTACGAACCAAAAAATTCTCACTAAGGTCGACTACAAAGAGGAGGGTGGGTAACAAGGGGGCGAGGTTCTTTGATCGTGAACTCGTCCACAGAGTGAGAAGCCCACGGTAAGCGAGCAAACAATAAAAAAGGGGGAAAAAGAAATCTAAAGGAAAAATCATGCCAAAATAGATGGTTCTTGATTCATCCGATAGACTCTGGACAATTTCCTGAGCTGTTTCGTAGGAGTATCCCGTAAACGAAAGATCGAACAGTGTATTCAATCCCAAGTCCGGCTGGATAAGCGAAAGGGCGAAAAACAGCCCACCATAGACTGCCAAAGTAGCCATGCCGAGGATAAGATTTATTCGGGGTTTCATAGGCTTTAGTTTCTACGCTGGGCTCGAGAAAAAGACAAGACGATTTCTCCCCTAACTTGACACATTCACTCCTGTTGAGTATATTGCCCTCACACGACGCAGGGTAGAGCAGTTGGCAGCTCGTCGGGCTCATAACCCGGAGGTCGCAGGTTCGAGTCCTGTCCCTGCTATATAAAAAACAAGGCCATGTCCATTAGGGCATGGCCTTGTTTTTTATATACTGTGCGAAGCAGGACTCGAAAAGAGGCCCGCTGGGTACCGGAGCGGCAAGAGCCGATGCGAGGAACCCAGCGATTCCGCTGACCGAAAGGGAGGAAAAGCGGACAGGAAGTCCGCGACAGGATTTCCGGCGTGCCCGACTGGTCCGTCCAGGAGGACGGGCCATGAAGGGCGAGTCCTGTCCCTGCTATATAAAAAACAAGGCCATGTCCATTAGGGCATGGCCTTGTTTTTTTATACTGTGCGAAGCAGGACTCGAAAAGAGGCCCGCTGGGTACCGGAGCGGCAAGAGCCGATGCGAGGAACCCAGCGATTCCGCTGACCGAAAGGGAGGAAAAGCGGACAGGAAGTCCGCGACAGGTTTTCCGGCGTGCCCGACTGGTCCGTCCAGGAGGACGAGCCATGAAAGGCGAGTCCTGTCCCTAGATAAAGATTACAGAACTAAGTTATGTTCCGGAGTATCCACAGGATTCGCGTTGAACGATGTAACCCTCAATCATACGAGTCTCGACTGGGGCATCGGGATTCTCCAGTCTCCATAACATTAAATTTAGCGCCGCGTTGCCGATAGCTTTGGCGGGTTGGTGATAGGTTGTAAGTGGAACTCGTAAAAGCTGGGCATAACGAACATCGTCAAAACCAATGACTCGAATTTGGTCAGGTACCGATATTCTTCGTTTCTCTAGTTGACTTAGAAGGGTAGCGGCAGTTTCGTCGTTTCCGCATACGATACATGAGACTCCGGTATTAAGAAAATCATCAATCAAAGAACTATTTTCTGGGGCATCTATGTGTATCCAGTCTTTATGGGATTCTCCAACTAGGTCAGCGAGGGCGGATCGGTATCCTTTTAGTCGTGCATCTACAGTATGGGCTGAGTGGGGGCGGCCGAGAAAGTCGATTCGGTGGTTACCTCGGTCCGCAAAGTACTTCGTGACTTGGTATCCCGCACGAAAATTATCGATACCGACAAGATCGTGTTTGCTTCGGAATGGGTAATCTAGGTAGTCAGAATCTATGAGAATTACCGGTATGCCTGCATTGTCGAGAACGTCGATGACCTTTTGATTAACGCTGTCGAACGTAGGATCAAGTTCGAGGGGTTCGAAAAATACCCCGTCAACCTGCTCGGATATGTACTGCTTCGCAACGGCGGTGATCGATTGTCCAGGATTTGCAGACTGTAGATCGGATGCACTCCATAAAAGCGAAAAATTCTTCTCTTCAGCTCGCGCGGCAATTTGTGCACAGATTGGTTCAAATATTTCACCTTTTCCGAGGCGGGGTACAATCAAACCAAAACGACGGGCCTTTACATTTTTTTCTGAGCTCTGGTTCACAAAGGTCCCGGCACCAGCTTTTCGGGTAATGAGATTCTGATTACGCAAAGCGTTTAGAGCCCTGGTTACCGTCGGTCGAGAGACCTTATATTGCTCCGAGAGCTCCACTTCTGTAGGAAGTTTATCATCCGGGCCATAGTTGCCGGATTCCACCATCTGCTTCAACTCTCGATATATCTTCTCATATTTGAACTGGGACGTATGCATAATTAGGTTTCCTTAGGATCCCAAGTCCGGAAAAGTATCTCTTTCCTTACGTTACTTATGATAGGCATAGACGATTATACCAGAGAATAACCTGACATTACAACGATTAAAGCTGGCATTCGACTTTACAAATGAAATTACATTTACCGTTTCGTTTCTTTGTTATAACTAAAAAAATCAAAAATATATAATAAATACGCATCAATATTGCGAAAATGAACAAATGTAATTACAAAGTAAGAAAAAACGAACAACAATGTAAAAATAATATTTGACAAAAAAAAGAATGTGAAATTACAATCATACTTACAAAGCTAGAGGAGGCAGGTGTGGAAACCAACGATTCAGCAGGGAAAGAAACATTGGATCCAGATTTGATTCTGAGTTGCGAAAATGTCAGAAAGAACTATGGGGGTACGGCTGCCCTTCGGGGGGTTAGGCTCCGAATAAGACGAGGCGATATCCATGCGTTAGTCGGAGAGAATGGTGCAGGAAAATCTACCCTCATGAATATTCTTGTTGGGCTAGTCCAACCCGATGGGGGCGAAATTTTCTTTGATGGAAAGCCCTATGCCGTCGCAAATCCCTTCCAAGCAATTAATTCGGGAATTGCCATGATCCATCAAGAATTAAATACCGAGCCCTATTTATCAGTGGCAGAAAGCATCTTCCTCAACCGGGAGGATACGTTTCCAGGGACCCCTTTTCTTAATAAAAAAGAAACAAACGAACGCGCCAAGAGGATCTTGACAAAATTCGGTATCGATCTGAATCCAAAAATTCATATGGAGCAACTGACTCTCGCACAGATGCAGATGGTAGAGATCATTAAGGCGGTTTCGACTGACGCAAAACTGGTGATCATGGATGAGCCTACATCTTCATTGGATAGCGAGGAAACAAAGCGCTTGTTCGAAACAATAGCCGACCTCAGAAGCCACGGGGTTTCGGTAATTTATATTTCTCACCGAATTGAAGAAATTTTCAGCATATGCGACTCCTATTCGATTTTCCGGGACGGTGAATCCGTGGCTACCGGAGCGATAAAAGAAACCACAAAAGACGAACTGATTTCCAAAATGGTTGGTCGTAAAGTCGATAAGATTTTCCCGAAAGCTGATATCGAAATAGGAGAGACTCTCTTTGTCGCGGAGAACCTATCGGGACGTGGTTTCCAGGACATTAGTTTCGATGTAAGGGCTGGCGAAATTCTCGGGGTCGCCGGTTTAGTCGGTTCGGGCAGAAGCGAAACTATGCAGGCCATTTTTGGGATGGACCCCCTCGAGAAGGGTAAAATGTATCTCGAGGGAAAAGAAATCCGCCCGAAGGACGTTAAGGCTGCCCAACGGGCGGGAATTGCTATGGTTAATGAAAACCGGAAAGAGTACGGACTTTGTTTGTTCAGATCGATTCGGGAAAATATTTCTTTGGCAAGCTTGAGTGAGAGGTATCGGGGTCCCTTTATTAATCAGACCCGGGAAAAAGATGAGTGCCGACAAATAGCAAAAAGACTCAATATCAAAATGTCGAATCTCGAAACCGAAGCCTTTGCTCTCAGTGGAGGTAATCAGCAGAAAGTCGTAGTTGCCAAGTGGCTCATGGATCGACCGAAGCTCTTGATCCTCGATGAGCCAACTCGGGGCGTGGATGTTGGGGCCAAGGCAGAAATTCACAGCCTTATGGGTACCTTCGCGGCTAGTGGAATGGCAATCATCATGATCTCCTCTGAACTCCCCGAAGTCATGGGAATGAGTGATCGGATTCTTGTGTATCACGAGGGTAGGGTCCATCACACAGTCACCAGAGAGCAAATTCTTTCCGGTGAAGAAAACGAAGAAACTATTCTAGCAAAACAATTTGGTAGGTAAAGGTGGAAATATGGAAAAGACAGGTAAGTTAGCCCATTTGCTGAAGATGGATCAGCAAGAATTCAATCTGTTTATGAAGCGGTATGGAATCGGACTGGTGATGTTTGGAATGTTCATTATTCTGTCTATTGCCTCACCTCGATTTCTCACGGTGAACAATCTTACGAATGTGCTGACAACGGTTTCTCTAAATGGGATTCTTGCTATGGGTATGGTGTTCGTCATTACTGCTGAAGGAATTGATCTTTCGATTGGATCGATGCTTGCCCTCGGAAGTGTGACTATTGGCCTCGTTCTCAATGCCACGGGGAGTATTTTTCTAGCGGCCGTTGCCTCGATCGTCGTGTGTGCGATTTTCGGATTCATAAACGGATATATGGTTGGAAAGTTTAACATGTTCCCCTTTGTCGTCACCCTGGCGAGTATGCTTGTTATCCGCGGTGTTGCTTACGTCCTTTCGGGGGGCTACTCCTTCGCCTTGGCCAATCCTGACTTCGCCCAGATTGGTCTGGGCCAACTATTCGGAGTAATCCCATTTCCCGTCATTTTACTGTTGTTGGTAACCCTCATCGCCTACGTATTGCTTCACAACACAAAATACGGCCGCTACGTCTACGCGGTTGGAGGAAACATCCGAGCAGCCCGGGCATCTGGGGTAAATGTGATGTGGACTAGGGTTGGAACCTTCGTAATCAGCGGTATCACCGCCGGTACGGCTGCGATTATTATGACAGCCCGAATTTACGCAGCTCAACCGAACATCGGAACCGGTTACGAAATCGATGCAATAGCGGCGTGTGTAATCGGCGGGACTTCGTTCTCTGGTGGAATCTCGACAATCCCCGGAACTTTTATTGGCGTAATAATAATCGGCCTCATCTTCAACGGGATGAATCTTCTCGGAATAAGTTCCTACTGGCAAATAATTATGAAGGGTCTGCTGATCGTAGGGGCAGTTCTTCTGGACAAGATGATTAACCAAAATAGGGGCTGAGCGAAATAAAAACAGACCAAAAAAGTAGGGGGTAGGTATGGGTAAATGATCCAAGTAAATATAGAGAGAGGTTGTATGTTGGCTGGTACGCAATCGTACCTGAATTATTCGACGTTTTAGAAAGGAAGCACAATGAATAAGAGATTAATAGTATTCGTACTCATAGCTATGGTTGGATTAGTCCTCGGAGGAGGCAGTGTATTTGCTCGGGGTCAAGCTGAGCCTGAGAGTGGCCTCAACGTAGCGTATATCGCAAAAAACACCGTTGACGCATTCCATGCGACCCTTAATCGGGCCGCGAAGGAATCACTGGATTCTCTGGTTGCTAATGGTACAATCAACCGTTGGCAGCTTTACGATGGTCTTACCGATCCAATTACTCAAGTGAACCTCTTCGAGAATGCGGTAAATGCAGGGGCCAATTTTGTCATCCTTCTACCCGCTGAGGCAGACGGAAGTGCCCCTATTGTGAGTCGAGGAGCTGAACTTGGTATTCCGGTCATAGTCGTTAACTCCACTACCAATAATACCGAAAGCCTCGCCACCGCATTTGTCGGATCTGATGACATCGAAGCCGGGGAGATTATGGCGGATTTCGTCAAGTCTGTGGTTCCGACAGGTGGACTTTACGCCCACATGATGGGTGTTGTTGGTAACTCAGCCCAGATTGCCCGAGGTAAAGGTATACAGAATATTCTAGGTGATGATCCTAACTGGGAGTCAGTAGGCGACTATGCCGCAGACTGGCAGGCTGATAGAGCTGTTGGCTTCACGACTGACGTAATCACCGAATACGGCGATGCGATCAAAGCTATTATTTGCGACAACGACGATATGTCGTCTGCGGTTCAGAACTATTTGAACTCTATCGGTCGGGATGATGTCGTGGCTATAGGTGTAGATGGAAATGCAGGTCCTCTAAGTATGGTTAAGGCCGGTACTCTTCGGGCGACAGTACTCCAGGATGGCGCTGCTCAGGTACAAACCGCAATTGCCATGATCCCAGACTATCTTGCAGGTAAGGAACTTCCAAAAACGACAATGGTTCCTTTCACGCTGGTGATATCTGAAAATGTCGACGAGTTTATGTAATACCAGTTATTGACGAGAATTCATACCCGAACCGATTCTACGGAACGGTTCGGGTTAAATTTTACGAAAGGCGGATGCATGTTTTTAGGAATAGATATCGGTACCGGTTCTGTAAAAGTTCTTCTTCTCGATTCCGAGGGACAACAGCACCTACGGACGAAAACTTATCGAGTTTCTGCCCCGAAACTTGGTTGGGCTGAGATCGATCCTGAAATATGGCTCAACGCCGTACGTAGCGCGATTAGTGACCTTCCGACCAACGATGCGATAACGGCTATTGGATTTTCCGGACAAATGCACGGAATTGTACCTGTCCGGGTCCAGGGTAAAAGGATCGAGTCCATCGGAAATGCAATAACCTGGGCCGACCGTCGAGGCGCTTCATACGTGCGGGAGCTAGAATCTCTGAGTCCTGCGATTCTCGAATCCATGGGAAACCGACCTTCAGCGGGAATGGCCGCAATTAGTCTTCTTTGGCTTCGAGATCATGAGCCTAGGGCTTTCGGTAGGGCCGATATGTTTCTCCTGGCGAAAGACTATATCCGCGCCCAGTTTACTGGCCAATGCCAAACCGACTATTCGGACGCGAGTGGTACTCTATTATATAATTTTACTTCTCACACGTGGAACGATGCTCTCTTGAATGAACTCGGTCTATCGGAAAAGACTTTGCCCGAGATCGTTTATGGTAACTCGGTGACCGGAACAGTGACCGAATCGGCAGCAGCTTTTTTTGGAGTACCCCAAGGGATTCCAGTTATAGCGGGAGCTGGAGATACGCCTGCTTCTGTTGCAGGAACCTGGATGGAACCCGACGGTTCTGCTCAGATCTCCATCGGTACAGCAGCTCAGATAACGATGATCGCACCTCCTGATTTTCGGATCCAGGATCGTTCTCTCAGTCTTTTCGAGGGAGCTTTCGAAGGTCAGCGTCTTGTTGTCGCGGCGATGCTCAACGGTGGGTTGGCTCTGGAGTGGGTGCGTCAGATCCTTAAGTTTTCCTGGGACGAACTCTACAACCGTTTAGAGGAAAGAGGGTTGCGGGAACCGATGGATCTTCTGTTTATTCCCCATTTGTCGGGAGAACGAACGCCTTATATGGACTCGACAGCTCGAGGAAGTTGGGTAGGGCTTTCGCTTCATCATCAGAGCGAGGATCTAGCCCTTGCGGCCTTGCTAGGAGTAGCTCTTTCGGTACGATTAGGGGTAGATACTCTGACAAAAACAGAAATGGGTAATCCAAGGGTGTTAAGATTGGTTGGAGGAAGCGCTCATTATCCTTTTTGGAGGCAACTTCTGACCGGTGTTCTTGGTCGTGCAATTCATGTTTCTACGGTAGCTAATAGTTCAGCTCTTGGAGCGGTTCGACTCGCGGCCGAGGGCGTTCATGCAGGCACATTGCTTCCGCGGCCCGAATTTACCGTTGAACCAGTACAGAATATCCCATGGATTGATGCCTATTATCGGCGATATTTAGAAACAACTGATTGGCTACGAAACCATTCTGGAACATCTAGCTTGGATCCATAACAAACCGTCCAAAGGGTCTAGATAAAAATCTTGCCCGGTAGATTCTATTTCTTCGAATTCAAATTCATCATTCGAGGTAATCCCCTAAAAATATCCTTGACAACGGCTCAAAGAATGGTACGATGGAGGCAGGTGTTACGCAACACCTAATATTATTTGACGGACTAAAGTCATCCCTTTGGCCGTTAAGGAGGATTTACTATGAAAAGAGCGATAATTTCGTTCGTTCTGGTCGTCGGTCTTGTAATGACCGTCTTCGCCGGGGGTAGCCAGCAATCGTCTAGTAGCACAACTGCCGGTGGCGATAAGGTAGTTACCATGTACCAACTAAAGGTAGAAATCAAAGATGCCCTCGATGCTTACGCAGCCGAGTATTCTGCCGCCACCCCAGGAGTAACTGTGTCTGTTGAAACCCTCGGTGGTGGTGGAGACTATGGTGGTGGACTCCGCGCCAAGTCCCAATCGGGACAAATGCCTGACATTTTCCAAATCGAAGGTATGGGTGGGTATGAAATCTGGAAAGACTACATCGCAGACCTAAGCAACGAAACTTGGGTAGCCGATACGGACCTTGGCTTCATGGTTGATGGAAAGGTAATGGGATTCCCTGTTGCTATTGAAGGTTACGGGCTTGCTTACAATGCAGACATTCTTGCAGCGGCAGGAATCGACCCTGCAACCCTTACTACTCGTTCTGCTTACGAGCAAGCATTCCAGACCCTGGAAGCCCGGAAAGCTGAATTGGGAATTGATGCACCGGTTGCAATGGCCGCATCGGTTTCTGGTGGTATGTGGTGGGTAGCTGGCCAGCATAACCTGGCGGCCTACTGGGGTGGTGGACTCGATTTTGATGATACCAGCGTAATTGAAGCAGCCTTGGCTGGACAAATGGACGATGCTCGTTTCCGAGAATATGCCCAATACGTTCAACTTCTGTTCAAGTATGCAGACCAAAATGTGCTACTCAACGGTGGATACGATCAACAAGTTGGAGCATTTGCCCAGGGTCGAACTGCCTTCCTTCACCAAGGAAACTGGGTAGATCCTAACCTTGCACAACTCGGAGTAGATTTCAAAGTCGGTTACGCTCCTCACGCGTTCACGAATACTCCCCAGACTGGATTGTATCTTTTTGCTCCCAGCTGGTACGTAGTAAATGCCCAAAGCCCCAATGCCCAAGCTGCTAAGGACTTCCTGACCGCTATGGCCACAACTTCGGCGGGCCAACGGTTCATGGTAGAGGGTGCGGGTATGATTCCTGCATTCAAGTCTGTAACCCTGCAGCCCAGTGGTCAGCTTAGCCAGGCTCTTATGGCTGCGAATGCTCGAGGTGGCAACTACGGTGTATTCTTCGGAATGCTTCCCGATGGTGCTGGCCAAAACGTATTTGGTCCTATCTATGACCTCTTTGCCCAAGATCCCGATAATCTTGACCAGTTCATTGCCGACATGAAAGCAGCAATCGCCGGTCTTCCCCGAATGTAAGTAATCAGGCAGCACCGATCGGGTGCTGCCTTTTTTTCTGGTAGAATTACTTTTCTCTGGTAGAATAATTTCCAGGAGCGTAACTATGAAACAAAACAACTGGGTGAACGTCTTTTTTCTCATTCCTGTCCTGTTCGCCTTTACGATGATTATTGTAATTCCCTTTCTTTTTGGTCTGTATTACTCGATGACCGATTGGAATGGCGTCCGAATGGTGGTAAATTTTGTTGGGTTGCGCAACTTCGCAAATCTCTTTTCGGCTCCGGATTTTCTGTATTCATTCTTAATCACCATCGCTTTTACTCTTATTAACGTAATTCTAGTGAACATAGTAAGTTTTGCTCTTTCGCTCATAGTTACCAGTAATGTGAAGTTTCGTAACTTTTATCGAGCCGGATTTTTTGTACCTTACCTCATAGGTGGTATTGTTCTTGGATATATCTGGCAGTTCATTTTAAACAATATTTTCTTGTCTGTTGGAGATACCTTAGCTATCGAGTTTCTACAGACCTCGTTCTTAAGTAGGTCCGAGTCCGTTATATGGGCAATGTCTGCGGTAAATACCTGGCAATATGCAGGGTATGTAATGCTTATCTACGTTGCCGCAATTCAGAGTATCCCAGCGTCTCTTATGGAAGCCGCCAATGTCGATGGAGCTCCCTATTTGACCCGAATTTTTCACATCCTTATACCAATGATGGCAAATGCCTTTACAATTTCCCTTTTTCTTACTTTGACAAACTCTTTCAAACAATTTGACATGAACTTTACCCTGACGAATGGAGGTCCGGCGACCCGGTTTATGGACGTGCCGGTCAAAGCCAGTCAGCTATTGGCAATGAATATCTTTAATACCGCCACCGCTAATCGGATGGCAGAGGCCCAGGCGAAAGCAGTAGTGCTCTTCGTTGCCCTGGTGGTCGTTGCTCTTGTACAGGTATCGATCAACAAGAAAAAAGAAGTGGAGATGTAATGAGCCAGATAGCCCCAACTAAGCCCCCAAAAATGAATAGTAGCCTGAAACCCGGACTCATAGTCCTTGAGGTTTTCACCATATTTTTGTTTCTCATTTTTATGTTTCCGTTCGGAATGGTCGTTTTGAACTCTGCAAAGACCTCCCAGGAAATTATTTTCAACGCTATAGCATTACCCACAAATTGGGGTCAGTTGTTTACGAATATTTCCCTAATTTTTCATAATCCAACAGTAGACTACCTTGGCGCTTTTGTAGACAGTGTCGTTATTACCGTGCTTTCCCTTCTTATAATTGTCGTTTTTTCTTCCATGGCAGCGTGGGTCCTGGTTCGGAACAACAAGACCTGGTCTACGGTAATATTTATGATTTTTGTTGCAGCCATGGTAATCCCTTTTCAGGTACTCATGTATCCTCTTGTTCGTTGGATGCGGGTTTTGGGGGATTTTTTGAATATTCGCCTCATTGGTTCGGTCACGGGTATGGTATTTGCGTATCTCGGATTTGGCTCCTCGTTATCAATCTTCATCTTCCATGGGTTTATTAAGAATATTCCTTACGAGCTCGAAGAAGCTGCGACTATCGATGGATGCTCGAGACATCGAACATTTTTCGAAATCGTATTTCCCCTTTTGCAACCAATTATCGTAACAGTTCTTATTCTCAACGGAATTTGGATTTGGAATGACTACTTGCTTCCCTTACTTGTTCTGGGTTCGAATGGGGCAGTACAGACCATTCCAATTGCCGTTACTGCCTTTGCCGGTGCGTATCTAAAGCAATGGGACCTAATTCTTACTTCCACCTTCTTGGCAATTATCCCAGTAATAATTTTGTATCTCTTCGCCCAACGATACATCATAAAAGGTATGGTAGACGGTTCGATAAAGTAAACCTATGTCGACTATAAAACAGGTAGCAATCAAAGCGGGAGTTAGTCCAACAACGGTTTCAAATGTACTGAATGGGAATGTTTCAAAGGTTTCACCGGATACTAGAAAAAAGGTTGAAGCTATTTTGCGGCAAGAAAACTACGCTCCGAATATGGGAGCACACATTCTTGCAACCAAGAATTCCCGAATCATTGGGGTTATCATGTTCATGGAGCCCCGTCGCGATGAAACCGTTCTTGAAGATCCCTTCTCTTCGACTATCCTCGGTGCAATCGAGGTAGAAATTCGCAATCACGGTTATTTCATGATGTTACATACAACCAGTGACGAGGAAGAGGTTCTTCGCCTTTCTCGGACCTGGAAGCTAGCCGGGTTGGTACTACTTTTTGTCCCCAGTAAAATTAGTAACCTTATAAACAAGACAATAGGTATACCCGTTGTGTTTGTTGACAGTTATTTCCTTGACGACGGTCTTACCTACCACAGTGTTCGCTTGGACGATCAGCGAGGGGGCTACGAGATTGCCAAGCATCTTTTGTCTATGGGTCATCGGAATATCGTGTTTTTGGCCAACGATACGTTTATTCCCGGTACCGACCATAGTCGGTTTCTTGGTTGCCAACAAGCTTTCAAAGAACAGGGTCTTAGGTTTGAGAGCGATCGGTTTTTTGCCCTTTCTCGGGACAGAGAGGAGAGAAAAGTACTTTATGCTCGATTAGTTGCTCAAGAACCTAAGTACACTGCTATTGTCTTTTCTGCCGATTATTACGCAGCTGAGGCGGTCACCCAACTTCAAGAAATCGGTATTTCTATTCCCGATCAGGTATCGATTACCGGTTTTGATGACAATATTTTTTCTCGACTCGTGCGTCCGAGTCTTACAACGGTCCACCAAGATGTTTTCATGAAGGGCCAGTTGGCGGTTACCCTCCTGACCAAGTTCATTCGTGGAGAACCGGTCGAAGAAACGGAGGTTTGGTTACCGGTGAGGGTAGAGGTCCGGGACTCGGTTCGGCGTTTAGATTAGGAAAGACGTTTTAGTATTCGGTAGGTAATCCAACCAATTATGCCCAGTCCCAAGACAAGACTCGGGTAAGATATCCACAGGGGCAAACTACCGGTCATTGAGGTAAACTCGGACATACCACCAATTCCAGCAATGAGGTTGAGGGGCATCAAAACGACGCTTATTATTGTAAGACGTTTTATGAGTTGGTTCATCGTGTTATTTACAATCGAACCCCGGGCTTCCATGAGGTTGTTTAAGATATTCGAGTAGATTTCGGCCAATCGATTGGCTTGACGAATATCGATCAATAAGTCGTCTAGGAAATCCAGATGATCTTCATCAAATTTTAGCCGGCGGGCATTCCCCTTCAATTTTTCCAAAAGTGTGGTATTTGCCCCAAGGGCGGCAAGATAGTACACCAGGCTTTTCTCTAGGGCGAACATTCCCATCAAGTATTCGTTTGCCACCGATCCGGTGCCCTTTTTTTCCAAACTCTCAGAAATTTGCGCTATAACCTTTAGGTGATCGGAAAAATGACGAATCGCCCCACTAAAGATTCTTAACATCACATCGAGAGGATCGTCTATTTTGTGATGTCGGGACCCTTCATCTATTTTGAGATCCTCCGACGGGTGAACGATGATTAATTTTTCGGAGACGAGGAACATCCCCATCGTGTGCACGCCAAATAGGAGCTTCTCATTCTGGGAATAGTTTTTTGGTAGGTTTAACACTATTGCAATATGATCGTCCTCGAACTCAATTCGTGCCCCGCTCGAAGGATCGAGGGCAGACTCCAAGGTGTGATAAGAAATACCCCAGGTTTGGGTTAGCCATTCTTTCTTTTCAGGACCTGGCTGGTCGAAAACGATAATTGACGCCGACTCTAGAGGACAGGCCTGGAGCGTATTTGATTGGATAGTATATCCTTTTCCCATAGTTCTTCTCCGTAGAGTAATTGTAGATGAATTTTATCGAAGAGTAACCTGTCTTGTAAGAGTTCTTTTCTATATTCTGCTTCTATAAGTTCCTGTTCCAAATCGAGAATTTCTAAACGGGTCCGAACACCTCCGTTTCCGAGAGATTTAAGAAGTTCAAGATGGTACTGTATATCGAGAGTTTCTTGGATTGCACCTTCTATTTGTATCTCAATGACATTCATGCTTCTACTTCGGGCACTGCGGTCTACAATTTCTTCTAGTCGTTGCCTTTCCTGGTTAGCTTCTAGTCGTGCTTTTTCCAGCTCAAAGTCTTCACTTAAGCTTTTATTGGAAAAAAATTGGACGGTCGGCGACCAGTAGATCCGTATACCTTTTGTTTGTCCGATAAACCCATCGATAGTTACGCGACTCCCCTGGTCTACTTTCTTGGTCTCAAAATACTGGACCAGGTTCCTATTCTCGAAATCTCGAATTAACGGCTGTGGGTTGATTAGTCTGCCCAAGTTACCATTGGTAATTGGAGAAGGGGAGAGCCTGTTCGGAATTTGCAGCAACAACAATTCTTTTTGGAGGACAAGAACTTCCCGGGTTCGTTTTTCAGTCGATAATTTTTGCCTGAGGGAGAAAATTTCGAGTTCCGATACTCGATTTTTTTCGATTTCTTTCGCTAATTCCGTTAAAGCGGGTGATATAAGCAAAATTATTTTTTCGACCCGTTTAAGCTCGGTGTCTAGGTCTACTAATCCCTTGAAAATAGTCAAAGCCTCTAAAGCCGTGTTCTGCAAAAAGAGGGCTTGTTCTATTTCTAATTGCATGAGGGAGAGATTTATGGTCCGACGAGGTAAGACTCGTAAGGGAAAATTGATGCTTCCTTGCAACTTCGGGACGATAATCGGCTCTCGTTTTGGTTCGTGCAAAGGGAGCAGACCTTCCGCCGTCCCAGACAGAAGGAGTTCGACCCCAAATGGCAACTTTTGACGAAGTTCTATCGCTGCTTCTACCTGAAAGAACCGTAGGTCTGTACTATCGTGGTAGAAACCACTACTCACTGGAAATGACAGGGCAGGAATAAAACGCTCTTTTTCTCGGCGCATTTCTCTATTCGATTCCGATTGGAAGATTTCTAATTGGTGTTGCACTGCTGTCTGGGCCATCCAATCGGAGAGAAAACTATCCCATTGGTATTGGTCGCTAAAGGTAGGAAAAACTAAAAAAGTCGAGAAGAAGAAAAAAGGTAACCAAATTGTAGAAGGTCCAAGACGTACTCGCCGAGGGTAGTCGTTGCGTAGGTGACCAATCCCTCGCCTAACAGTTCTGCCGGTAAATTTGCCACCGCCATTTCGGTCTGGAAATTGCCTGTCCATTGAAGTAGCACTCCTTCCGCCAAATACACAGCCTCGTCTTTTTGCCTTTCTTGTGCCTTGGCAGAAACAGCGGTTATTTTACCAAGGCCGAATCCCCAGTTCCGGGGTTGGAGGGAATAAAATTGAACCCGCAAGGGCATACCGGGTTTGACCCGGGATAATTCCTTTGAAGGAATAGAAATAACTAGCTTCGTCTGGGGTTCGGAAATGGCTAGGATTTCCAGCACAGCCTCACCTTGGGCAAGAAAGTCTTTCATTTGGAGTTCCCTTAAAAAAGTTACTTGTCCATCAACCGCCGCCCGGACCTGGTGAGAGTCTAACTCTTGGCTGAGTATTTGATACTGGAGCTCAAGTTCCAAGATATTTTCGATTACCCGACTTCGTTCTTGCTCCCAAGACGACAAGGTATCTATGATCCACCCGGCGAGTTCTTTTTGCAGGCTCACAATCTCCCTTGGTTTTAATTCAAGATCACTTCGGTTTTGCAACGGAGCGGGGAGAGCTTGCACTAGATGAAGCTCGTTTTCTGCGATTACTATTCTATGCCTTAGAAAGTCCTCCTGGGCTCGAAGGGAGTAGTAAAGGGGCTCAAATTCTCTGGCGTTCTCTCCTGGAAACCTAGGTGGTATCTTGTCTAACAGATACTGGATCAAACCATCAATGGATAGCACCCGTAAGCGACCAGCCTGAAGTTCTCGCTCTACACCCATTAGTTCCGCCTCTACTAAGGGGGATTCCAGGGCAAAGAGGAGATCGCCCTTTTTTACCTCTTCGAAGTTAACTACCGCAACCTTCGATACCGAGGCACTGTATGGACTACGAGTTTTGCTACTATTCTCCTTCCTGCGGAGTTCGACCTTCACCCTCACGGTCCGCTCAATGGGAAGGGAAGGAACGAGAACAATTGCGATACAAGAAAGGATCAAGATCCCAAGTCCTAAACCAAGACCGGGTACTCGAGGAAAGTAGTAAATTGAGCCAGAGGCGCGAAGAAAATTTCGGAAGGGATTTTGGTTCAAGAGATACCCCCTTTAGACCACAGGGCATAGTACTGCCCTCTTGAAGCCAATAGGGACTGATGAGTTCCTCGTTCGTGGACCCGACCAGAATCAAAGACCCAAATTTCGTCACAGGTTTTGGCAAGCTCGAGCCGGTGACAAACTAACAAAAGGGTAACCCCCTGGTCGCTGAGGTCTTTTAGAGAATCGAGTACCCCTTGCTGAGTTTCGTTGTCCAAGGCGCTGGTAGCTTCATCAAAAATGAGAATTTGTGGGTTGCGTAACAAGGCACGGGCGATGCCGATTCTTTGGCGCTCTCCACCCGATAGGTTTTTCCCTCCCTCCTCGATTAGGTATTGAAAGCGATCGGGAAGGTGTTCGATAGTTTCCAAAATTCTGGCTTTTTCACAGGCTTCTACAACCTCCTCCCATGAGTATCGTACCCCCGCACAAAGGTTTTCCAAGATAGTACCGTGGAAAAGCCAAACCTCCTGGGGAACATATCCAATCCGAGAGCGTAGATCTTTCTTTCCGATGTCTCGAAGATCGACACCACCAATTTTGATGGTACCCGACCCGATTTCGTAGTAGCCCAGCAAAAGCTTTACCAGGGTAGACTTTCCACTGCCGCTGGAACCCACTATTCCAATGCGGCTTCCCCCCGGGACGTACAAATCTACATTATGGAGGACCGGACTTTTCAGGAGATAGGAAAATTGCACCCCGCTCATTTCTATATCCCTACCTCCTGCGCCCTTAGGTCTTGGTTTAGCCGGAACTGGGGAATCAAGTACCTCTCGAGGAAGCCCCAGAATCTCTCTTAGCCGTCGGGCGGCCGCTCTCGCTCCTTGGACAGCCGGTTGCAAGGTCAGAAGATTTCCTAAGGGTCCTACAAGATACCCGATAACCGCTTGAAAGCTTATGAGCTGCCCCAGGGTCAGTCGCCCCTCGAGGATTTCATAGGCACCAAACCCAAGAATTGCAATCCGCACGGTACCCTCAAACCCACCAATAAGAGTTCCTTGCAAGGTAGCAAGATTATCGAGTTTAAGATTTTGATAGACGGTTCGGAAAAACCTATCCTCGCCAATTGAGGCAGCACGTTCCTCAAATTGCAAACTCTTGGTAGTAGGAATTCCGTCTAAGGTTTCGATTACATAGGCGTGACTCTGTCCGTGGAGTAACAAGGAGGTTCGATATTCCTTAAAAAACCGAGGCGCAAAAAAGAGGACCGTTGCGACCGAGGGCGGTACCGACAATAAGGCTATCAAGGTCAGGCGGGGCAGGGTAAGTAGAAGGAAGGATCCGAGTCCAAGAATCAGGGTCGTATCAAGAAAAAGTGAAAGCCCGGTCCCGGATACTACTTTTCGAATATACTTAGCATCTTCGATTCGAGACAGAAGTTCTCCCTTTCTGCGTCTATCGTAGAATTCTAATGGGAGTGAGAGAAGATGTCGAAAATATGTCGACATTACCGCAAAATCTATCGTATTTCCTACCGATGCCAAAAGGACTTCTCTAAGGCCAAAGAAACTCACTTGGAGCAACACCATCAAGATGGCCCCAAGGCTTGCGGATAGTAGGTTCGTGTACAAGCCTCCTGGAATCACCTCATCGAGTAGGTACCGAAAGTATACAAACTGTCCCATTACCCCTAGGGTGCCTGCCAATGAACACATAATTGCTAGGGAAAATCGCGCCTTGAACTCTCCTAATAGGCCAAAGAAAGGAGATAGGGGGCCATGGAGGCCCCGCTCCCGCAGAAAATTGCTTTCTGGTTTAAAAACAATGACGCCCCCGGACCAGAAGGAGAGAAAGTCTTTTTTGCTCAACCTTCTCACCCCCCGAGCGGGATCGGCAATTCGATATGAACTTATGCCTATCCTCCACACCACCATGAAATGAAAGCCCGACTTATCGTTGGAAATGCCGTGCACTATACACGGACAAGGAAAAGTTCGGGGTAACTCTATACCCTCAGACTTCAAAGCCTGAACCGAAAATCCGAAAAATTCTGCCCCTTTCATCATTCCAAGAAACGTAGTCCCTTGATCGTCAGTCTGAGTGACATCTCGAAGCAGACCCGGGCTGGGATCTTTACCAAAGTACCTACAAACCATAGCCAGACAAGCTATGCCACAATCGGAGTTTGCTTGTTGGTGGACAAAAGGAAAACGACTCACCCTTTGACCTTCTTTGACCAGTAATACTTCTGGCCCAACGAAGGAGTAAGGCGTACCTTTCGTCCTCTTTTGCAAAGGTAGAAAGAAGATGATCGGGTCCGGATTGCTTTTAGAAATTTTGCTTTTCGACTCTGTTGGTATACGAGTTCTTGGGTTACTTTTCTCTCGGGTACTTTTAATCTGACCGAGTGTCCGTACGCGGGAGTTTGTAAAAGGAATTGAGCTACCAGAACCACCAAAACAGCAATGATATTTTTCATAGAAACCTCCTAGTTCAAAACACGAAGGCTTGCAACAGACCAGTCGCTTCTGCTGTTACCCCCATGGGGATCGATCATCGACGCGACATCCCAGTTAGAAAGGGATACAAAGTGAGTCAGTGAACCCTTTCGAAGTTCCATAATTACATTTCCATTTCCTTCTTGTCCGGGAAAAGCTTGCTCGCGAAAAGAATCAACTACGGTTTGAGCATTAGAAAAATTAAGCGCACCAGGGGTGTTACGGTTGTCAGCGTCCAGGGCGAATCGAAGAGTTGCTTCTCGATACTTTGTATCGCCGGTACTCAGAGGTTCTACATGAAGAACCCGAGCGGCCAGGGCCAAAAATTGATCAGGATCGTTGACGTAACCGTTACTCTGGACAACGGGGTTCCCGTTCCATGCTTCGTTCGTCGCGGCGGACTTCATAACTTTCACTAGCGAGGTAACGTCGAGTTCTGCCCCATTGTCCACATAGGTTTGAAGAAGAGCACCTACGAAGCAATACCCCCCCTCTTCCCCATTCAAGTAGAGAGCATCTAACACCTCCCCCAAGGGCTGGGTATCAAGAACCTCCTGGGTTAGATGAAATCCTCTGGGTTCTCCCAGAACTTTAGAATTTTCGACTTCTCCGGGTGCTTCAGGAACCTCTCGGTCTTTGGGGTTTTCGGGATTCATGACACTTTCGGGAATTGTCGTAGGGGCCAAAGATGCAAGAACCATTTCAGATTCTGGTTTATCCTGGGGGAGCGGAATGGGATTCGGAGTAGGAGGTATGAAGGTTGATTCTTTCGATGACTTAGGAGCTAAAGAAACTTGAACTTCTCGTCGTCCCTTGGATACCGGGGCAGCCGGAAGAACTGCCGAAGGAATTTCCGGTTTTGGGTTAGGTTTTGGGTTAGGTTTTGATCTGGATTTAGATGAGACAGAAGAAGTGTTTTTTATCTTTCTTGGCTTCTTTTTCGATGGAACCGATGAAATTGATGAAACCGTGATAGTCTTAGGTGGCTTCGGCTTTGGCTTGGTTGATGGAGCAGATGTTAGCCCCTTGGGGCTTTTATAAACCTTACTCGTAGTGGATTTGGATTTTGTTGCCCCACCTACCCATTCGATAAGTTCTTCGGCTTCTAAAGGCCGAAATCCGTCAAAGAGCTTTTTCATAGTCGCCTCCTCAATAAAAAAGTACTCGTACTTCTTTACTGGGCTGGAGGCTTATCTGATTGAATAAATTGAAAAAAAGTTGAGATTTTTTCTCCTGCTACAAGGATGCCCTTTGAGAATCATCCTGGAAGTTGAACATTCTTAAAAGTTGAACCGCAAAGAAAAGAAGCAAAAAGAACACCAGGTAGGAAAAGGGAAAAATGAGACCCACGAGGTAGTTGTACCCTCCGTGAAGCAGCACAGCGACTACTGGACACTTCCAACAGGCCTTTCCTAAACTCCGGGTAGAAATAAAACGACTCCCTAGGGCTCCGGTTATCCCGTGAAGGATAATTGAAGTGACCCCCCTTAGGAGAAGAGTATTTGGGCTATCGAGGGAAGACAGGATAGCTTCTCCGAGGCCGAACCCAATGCCCATAGCCAGCCCATACAAGCCCATGGTTCCAATTGCAAAGGTTCGTACCCGCGCAGAACTCACCTCACTCATTCCCCTTTCCATTCGAGGAGCAAGAACGAGGCCTAGCACCAGAATTTTCCCGAGCTCTTCGACGAGGGGACCGAATAAGGGGTTCCGCAGCAGCCAAAAGCCCCGAAAGGCCAAAAACAATCCACCCAGCAGCAACACGGCCAAGAGCCCGCTGCCACCGGCTACCAGCACGCCCAACCCCAGGTTGGACTCTCCAGCTACAGGCCACCACCCTCTCGTTCCCGAGAGAGCAGGCAGGGCCCTTCGAAATCGACTGAGGGAAACAAAAAAGAGGATACCCGAGGTGCCTAAACTCATAAGTATCCAGGCTCCTACCTGGGAAAAACTTCCCATGACTAGACCCGAGTTCCCAAGGACGCAACAAGTTCTCGAAAAAGCTTTTCCACCAGATCGTTATCTTCGTTTGTACCTATAGTTATTCGAATGTGCTCGGGTAGGCCAAAGCTCGCCAAATCTCGGATCGTGAGACCTCTTTCGGCCAAGAAAGTATAGGCCGTACTTCCAGCAATTCCTAGGGCCCCGGTATGGACACAGAGGAAGTTTCCTTGGGTTTGGAAATAGGGGAATTTGAGCTGGTCAAAAAGACCCATGAGTCGAGACTTGCCAGCCCGGTTTGTTTCAAGGCTACGGCGAACAAAGTCCTCGTCGTCGAGGGCTACAGTTGCTGCGGTCAAAGCGGGGGAATTAATGTTAAAGGGTGATTTTAGTCGTTTCACATTTTCGATTAACGACGGATTTCCAAACCCGTAGCCCACCCGCAAGGCGGCAATTCCATAGATTTTCGAAAAGGTCCGGGTAACCAGGAGGTTTGAGAATTTCTCGATAAGTTCCCTGGAACGAGGAAACTTTGGGTCTTCGGCATACTCCCCGTAGGCCTCATCGAGTACTACCAAGGTTGACTCGGGCAAAGTGCCAAGAAATTGGAGAACTTCATCGTGGGTATACCAGGTTCCGGTGGGATTATTTGGATTACAGAAGAACACCAAGGGGGCCTTGGTTTCCCGCACTCGCTGTCCAATCTGGACCAGGTCATATTTACCCTCGGGGGTGAGGACTATTTCATCAATCACGCCACCAAAGATCAGCGAGGCAAATCGATACTGGCTAAAGGTTTCTTTAGCGGTAACAACCCGAAACCCCGGTTCCAAGACCAATCCTGCAGCGAAGTTTAAAATTTCGTCGCTACCGTTACCAAGGATAAAGTTTGTCGGGTCTAATGAATGGACCCGGGCCAAGGCCCGAACCAGGTCGGTGCCGGCTCCATCGGGGTATCGGTGAAGCTCGTGGGCAACTTGACAGTAGGCCTCAAGGGCCTTTGGCGAAGGACCGAGAGGATTTTCGTTGGAAGATAGCTTGAGAGCACCGGGTATTTTTTTCCCCGGGTGATAACCCGGTAGGGCCATGATCGTATGTCGAATTTTCATTGTAGGTCCTCCTACTATGGTATAAGATTGGAAGTCCGGTCAAGGAGTTGGTATGGTCGAATTAATTGGATACGCTGCATCTTTATTTATTGCCGTATCCCTGCTCATGGTCAGTCTCATGAGACTACGGATTCTCAACCTCATAGGATGTGGATTTTTTGTGGTGTACGGGGTCATCATCGGAGCCTGGCCTATTGTAGTAACAAATAGCTTTATTTCGGTGGTGAATATCGTTTTTCTCTACAAAATGTTCCGTCAAAATATTTCCCATTTCTCCTACGTCGAAATGAATTCGGCCCAGGGGGATACGGTTCTCCAGCTTGTGCAAGACAAGATGGATGATATCCAAAAGTTCTATCCCTTGTTTCACTCGAAGATGATTGCATACGCCTTCCAAGGTCACGGAAAAGTCTTTGGCGCCTTCCGTGTTCAACGGCTCCAAGGGATTTCAATTCTCCTGGAGCTCGAAAGCCTTCTGCCAAGTCCTCCTCCCTTCTGGGGTGACCAGGTGGAATCAGATCCCCTAGAACCAATAATCCTTGAATTGTGCCGCAAGTACCCCGGTCCAAGTACTTACCTCATGCCCGCCGACTATTTAGTGCCTAAGTATCGCGACCTAGGAGTTGTTGGGAAGTTCCATCAACGACTTTTGGCCGATCTTCCCTTTTTAATCGAACGTATATGTTGTCCCGTTCAACGGAAAGATAAGGGTACCCGTCGCTACTTCCAGCGAAATGGGTACGAAAAAGTGCTTTCTCTCGGGGATGTTACGATTTTTGAACTGGATTTGAGGGATCTTCGGGCTGGACTTTCTTGACCTGGGGTGGATTTTGTTTCAAGTACTCGTGATCTTCGCTCATATCTCCTATCAAGTCCTTAAGGACCATTTTGAGTGAACTTGGAGTCGTTTTTGCAAAAATAAGATCTGCCGGAGGGGTATACAAACCCTTGACGGCTTTCATGATCGAAGAAATCTCTTCGTTCGAGAATCCATTCAAAATTACGACCTTATTTTTTAAATACCGATGATTTTCCTCTTCATGCTGTCCCATACCATCACTCCTTCAAAGTAATTTGCCTGAAGCACCTACTTGATACTATCTTACTCACATACCCAAAGAAAAGGAACCAAAAATGAATCCCGATAAACTCACCAGGGGAGCGGCGGCGGTTCTTCAAGACGCCTCGTCCCTGGCAATAAAAAGTAAACATTCCCAAATCGATCCGGAACACCTGTTGTTTCCCTTGGTTGAAAAACAGGACTCTCTTGTAGGAAGCCTCATTACCCATTTGGGTGGTTCTCCCGATCGAATTTTTCAGGAGCTCACCAGTAAAATCAAGGCGAAGCCTCGGGTATCTGGAGATTTGGGGCAGATGTCCCTTTCTCCGTCGGCTGCTGCAATCTTGGCCCACGCCGAAGATGAAGCCAAGCGGTTTAAGGACGAGTTTGTAGGATCTGAGCATCTGTTCTTAGCTATGCTTCTCCCCGATTCTCCCTTGGCTGGTTGGCTCAATTCCCAGGGGATTACCTCGGATAAGGCCCGGAAGTCTCTAATCGATGTTCGGGGTACCGAGCGAATTACCTCCCAAGATCCCGAGGGTACGTACAAGGCTCTCGAGAAGTATACGAAGGACCTCACCGCTTTGGCGGCCAAAGAAAAACTCGATCCCGTCATCGGTCGAGACGATGAAATACGCCGGGTGATGCAGGTTCTTAGTCGCCGGACAAAAAATAATCCTGTGCTCATCGGTGAACCGGGGGTTGGTAAGACGGCGATAGTCGAAGGCCTTGCCCGACGTATTGTATCCCGGGATGTACCCGATAGCCTCAAGAACAAGCGGGTGCTTACCTTGGATCTTGGAAGTCTCTTGGCGGGTACAAAATATCGGGGAGAGTTTGAGGAAAGGCTCAAGGGAGTTATTTCTGAGGTAGGCCGGCAGGAAGGGAAAATTATCCTTTTTATCGATGAACTCCATACAATCGTAGGTGCCGGAGCGGCTGAAGGGGCTATGGATGCCTCAAATCTCCTGAAGCCTGCCCTAGCCCGGGGAGAACTCCACACCATTGGTGCTACAACCTTAGACGAGTATCGAAAGCACATAGAGAAGGACCCGGCCTTTGAACGGCGTTTTCAAACTGTCTTTACCGGCGAACCTTCGGTAGAAAATACTGTTTCGATCTTAAGGGGGATTAAGGAACGATACGAAACCCATCATGGGGTCAGAATTCGAGACGAAGCCCTGGTCGCCGCAGCGGTCATGTCCGATCGGTACATTACCAATCGATTTTTACCCGATAAGGCTATCGACCTCATAGATGAAGCGGCCAGTCGTCTCAAAATGGAGATTCAAAGTCAGCCCGAGGAACTGGACGTCCTCGAACGAAAAATCCTCCAACTCCAACTCGAGCAACAGGCCCTCTCCAAAGAACACGACCTGGCAAGCAAACGACGACTTTCTGATCTTCAAAAGGATCTTCAAGATCTTGAGGGCCAAAGGGATTCACTCCGACTCACCTGGCAGGGCGAAAAGGACCTAATATCCCGAATGCAAACCCTGCAGGAGACGATCGAGCAGCTACAGGGGGACGAAAACCGTTATACCCGGGAAGGAAACTTGGCCAAGGCCGCAGAAATTCATCATGGGCTGTTGCCTAGGGCTCGGGAAGATCTCAAGGTCGTCCAGACCGAGTTAGAGACCAAGGGAGAAACAACCCTCCTACGAGAAGAGGTGCGAGAAGAAGATATCGCCGAGGTAGTCAGTGTATGGACCGGAATACCCGTGTCGAAGATGCTCCAAAGCGAGGTCGAAAAACTCTTGGAACTGGAATCTATTCTAGGAGAGAGGGTAGTTGGACAAACCCAAGCAATTCGATCGGTTTCCGACTCGATTAGAAGGAACAAGAGTGGACTTTCGGACCCAAACCGACCTACGGGAGTCTTCCTCTTTTTGGGACCTACGGGGGTCGGAAAGACCGAGCTCGCCAAGACTCTTGCCTCCTTCTTATTTGATGATGAGCGGTCTTTGACCCGAATCGATATGAGTGAATACATGGAAAAACACGCGGTTAGCCGTCTCGTAGGGGCCCCTCCGGGCTACGTCGGTTATGACCAGGGTGGTCAACTCACCGAGGCTGTACGGCGACGGCCCTACTCGGTCATTCTTTTCGACGAGGTCGAAAAAGCCCATCCCGACGTGTTTAATATCATGCTCCAACTCTTGGACGATGGTAGACTCACCGACGGTCAAGGTAGGGTAGTCGATTTTCGAAACACAATTATTATTCTTACGAGCAACTTAGGCAGCGACCTGATTCAGGAGACCGAAGATCTGAAAACCCTTCGAACCACTATTCGGCCCCTTCTTCGAGCTACCTTTAAGCCCGAGTTTCTGAATCGGCTCGATGAAATTATTATCTTTCATCGTCTCGGAAAAGAGCATATTTTGCAAATTCTCAACCTCGAGTTGGTCAAGCTTTCCACCCGACTGGCAGAACGAAATTTGAGCCTCGAATTAGATGAACAGGTGAAAAATTTCCTTGCCGCCGAGGGTTACGATCCTTCCTTCGGTGCCCGGCCCCTCAAGCGGACGGTCCAGTCCAGGATCCAAAATCCCCTAGCAAAAGAAATACTTGGGGGAAAATTTCCTCCGGACACTCGAATTCGAGGAGTCTTGGAGGGAAACGAGGTCGTTTTTCAAGCCGATTGACAGAAAAGAAACCTCCGGGCTACCCTGAGCTCCCCGAAAGGAGCAAGGTGTGGCGAAACTCTGGCAAAAAGGCTATTCGATTCACGAACTTTTAGAATCTTTCACCGTGGGACAAGACTATCTACTCGACCTCCAGTTAGTGAAGGCCGACTGTCTTGGGTCCATTGCCCATACCCGGGGACTGGCCAAGGTCGGTCTTTTGCCCGTGGAGGAGCAAAAAGCCCTCGAAACTGCCTTGCGAAGCCTCGCTCGCCGGGCCCAGGAGGGTACAGTAACAATTACCGTTAACCAAGAGGATTGCCATACCTGGATAGAGGAAGCCCTGGTTGAAGAACTTGGCGATCCAGGCAAGAAGGTGCATCTGGGTCGGAGTCGGAACGATCAGGTACTTACGGCCCTTCGCCTTTACGGAAAAGATATGTTGCTGCGGGTTCGTTCCTCTGCTTTGGATTTGGTCGAAAGGCTTAACGGGTTTGCTAAGAACTACGAACGGGTTCCTATGCCAGGCAGGACCCACATGCAAATCGCAATGCCCTCAACCCTGGGGATGTGGGCGAATGCCTTCGCTGAGCAGCTCTTGGACGACTATCGGCTTCTTATGGCTGCCTGGATATTGAACGATAAGTCCCCCCTGGGTGCCGCGGCCAGTTATGGGGTTCCTTTGCCTCTGGATCGGGAGTTTACCCAGAAGAGTATGGGTTTTTCTCGGCTCCATCGAAATCCCCTTGCAGCCAATAATAGTCGGGGTAAAACCGAGGCCGCTACCCTCGACGCCCTCGACCATACCTGTCTTACCCTGAGTAAACTGGCCCAAGACCTCATACTTTTTTCCCTTCCTGAGTTTGGCTACTTTTCTCTGCCCCTTGAGCTCACTTCCGGCTCCAGCATTATGCCCCAGAAAAAGAACCCCGATGGCCTTGAGCTCCTGCGAGCTCGATCAGCGAGTCTTTCAGGATGGGCGGTACAGATAAAAAATATCGTTCGTAGTCTTCCCAGTGGGTATAACAGGGACTTTCAAGATACCAAAGAACCCTTTCTAAGAGGTCTCAAGACTGCCTTGGAATGCGTACGAATTGCCGACCTAACGATCGAAAAACTCGAGGTCCATCCAGACCGGCTCAAGGCAGCCTTTACTCCCGAAATTTTTGCTACCGACGACGCTATTGCCCTGGTACAAGAGGGTTTAAGCTTTCGCGATGCCTACAGGAAGGTAGGTACTCATTTGGAGGAAGTTCAAGATCGTAACCCCGACGAACTTTTTATTCACCGAACGAGCCTGGGATACGCAGGAAATCTCGGGTTAGAACTTCTGAATCAAGAAATTGAGGGGTTTCGGGCACAACTCGGATTGGACGAAAAAAATCACCTGGGGGCAATAGAAGACTGCCTTGGGCCCGATCTTCGGCTGTCCTAGTCCTATTGGCCGGTTTCGCCAAATTCACCCTGTAACCAGAGTGTAGAGTCGTAAATTCCCCGGTACAGGGCCAGTGATCGTTCCAAAGATTCGGTAAAACTTTGGGGTGGGGGGAGGGCCTGAAGTTCGTAGGTAACATCCTCGATGAGAAACCCGATGATTCGTCTACTCGATATTCCGAGGATCTCTTGATCTACTACATCGAGTTTGGTGACCAGGGTGGCAGTTTTCCCCGAAGGCTTGTCTGGATTTGTGGTGCCTAAAAATTGTTCGATTAAACGAGTACCCCGAGCGGCAATCGCTTTCAAGATCGTTAGATCGTTCATAACCCGTTTCAAGCGAATACCAAAGGGCGAGTTCTGGGTTTCTTGGAACGAAACAGAACGAACGAAGGTGTCCCGTTTTTTTTCTCTTAGTAGGTCGTTTATTTGGGCTCGAATCTCATTGTTTTGATCGAATAAAAAATCTGTCTCAACCGGGGTAATCCCTTCAATTTTTCGAGAGCCAAATCCCAAATTATAAGTGGGTGGAGCACCTTGGTCTTTGAGTCGAGCCTCGAACCAAGCGGCGTAAATATTCATTCTTTGGTCCGATAAGAGGGGCTCACCGGCGTAGTTCTCCACATAAACCGGTTGTCCCGAGTACAGAAACTTTGTTCCTTGGGTTTCTTCAGTGGAATAGCGTGTGGAGGTCAAAAACTTTAGACCTTCGGAAAAACTTCCCGCCACGTGGGTTTCGAGTTCGGGAAATCCGAGATCCATGCCGACACAGACCACCTGGGCGACTCCTAAATTTCGCAAGAAATCCCACCCAGTGGTAGCCACCGAACCCCCGGCACCCAAGCGATTATAACGTCCTTCTTCGAGAAATTCTCCCAGGGGAAAAACACTGCCCGACAACAGAGGGGGGTAGGCCATCGGGTCAAGACTTCGGGGATGGACAGAAATTTCCGTGACGAAGAGGCTGGAGACTTTCGTTAATCGATCAAGGTGGCGAGTGTTCCAATACTGGGGATCGACGATAACAACAAAATCGGGTTCGATTCCTTGTTCAAGAACAGGACGTAGGGCTGTATCGACACAAACTATCAAAAAGGAGTTAACCAAGGAGGGGAGAAGAGGCAAATACTTTGTAAGGCTCGGACCACCGGCCAAGAGAAGGGCAGGCATATCGGTAAATCGACCAAACAAGGACTGAATCTCCCAGGCTTTAGAATACACGTAGGTATTTCGGAGGGTATTCCGAAGCCATAGTTTGCCAAATCGTTTGAGGGTTGCCAAATTAATCGATCGTCGATCTTCGAGTATTCTCAGTCGGCGAAAGAGGGTCTCGCAAGTTTCCGGAAATCCTTGTCGATAGGCAGGCAAAATGACGATGCTTGGGGGTGGATCGGTTTGTCCTGGTGCTAGGTGAGCAATAAGACCCTGGGCATCAGTGGCCAGGTTGCCTGGACCAAGAAAATGAATAGTTTTTTTACCCGCAGAAAATTCGAGGATTCTCTTTTCAACTACCTTCCATACTTCGGGGTGGGGTTCAACTAAGAGAAGAGTCTGATCAGGAAAATATTCAACAATTTTTTCTAAGTGATATCCCAAGCCAATACCCCACACCAACACTCCGGCAGATGAGGGCCCTAGGCGATCCAGGACTGGTTGAATTTCGTCTCCAGGTCTTCTGCGACTATGGATTCGCCAGGGTCCTAGGGTTCCCTTTTTGGGATCAAAAAGAGGGATGTTTTCGGTGGTCAATTTTGCTCATCCAAGGGAACTCGAAAATCTTGGGGATCGGTACTCAGCTGTAGGGTAATAGTAGTATCGGCGGTAAGGGGGGTGCCCGGTTCGGGGGTCTGACGAACTACCCATCCACCTTCACCAATAATCTCCACTCGTACATTTTCTGTTTCTCTCAGGGGCAAGACCGTTCGTAACGAGAGACCATAGAAGTCCGGCACCCTTGGGCCAATTTCAGGCAAACGAGGTTCGGTAATCCGAAGACGAGTGTCTTGGATGAAGACTTCATCGGTAGAGCGGGTAATTCCATAGTAGGGAATCAGAAATTCTGCGGCTTCGCGAACAATAGGAGCGGCTATTCGACCGCCGAAGATCTCAAATTTTGGGTAGTCGATTACGATATAGACGATAAGTTCAGGATTTTCGGTAGGAAAGAGCGCGAGACTAGAAGCAAGAAACCTTGTAGACGAGTATCCACGAGAAACTGGGTCTACCACCTCGGCGGTGCCCGTTTTAATCGAAATATTCAGTCCTTCGACCCGCGCTCGCTGGCCAGTTCCAAAATCCGCTGCGGTATTCATGTATTCGAGCATGCTCCGGCTTACCTCGGAATTCACCACCTGCCGGATCGGAGTCCTGGTTGATTCGTAGATCAAATCTCCCTGGGGGCTTACGATTCGTTGAACTATTTGAGGTTTCAGTAGTACCCCATTGTTCCCAAAAACCGTCGCCGCGGCAGCCATTTGTAAAGCCGTTACGGCAATTTCCTGCCCGATAGCGATTGTTGGTTTGGTTCGATTGGTCCACGATGAGGGATCACGGAGAATACCTACCTGTTCGCCATTCAAAGGAATGCCGGTTCTCGATCCGAATCCGAACTGCCGAAGGAGGTAGAACATATCTTGGTTCGTTACCGTATCCGACGCTAGGGCGGCCCCAACGTTAGAACTAAACTGGATAATTCCTTCGGCGGTAATCGTTCCGTAGTCATTAAGGTCTGTAATTGGCGGCGATATTCCTGGAGGTGCGTAACCGCCTGAGGTTCGAAAAAGGGTTTGGGAGTCTATTCCACCGGCTTGGAGGAATGAGGCGACAGTAAAAATCTTGAATACCGAACCGGGTTCAAAAATTACCTGGATAGGACGATTTTGCCTACTCTCGGGGGTGCTCAAACCCAAGTTATTCGGGTCAAAATTTGGAGCTCCCGACCAGGCAAGGATATCCCCGGTTTTTGCCGAAAGCACCAATATCATTACAGCCTCGGCTTCGTGGTCGGCGAAAGCCCGGCCGGCCAATTCGTCGGTTTTGCTCTGAATTGCCGCATCGATTGTTAGGTAGATTTGATTTCCGAACTCTTCATCTCCCGGACTCAGATACTCGTCGTGGGTAAGCTCAATGCCCTCTAGCCCTTGATTGTCGATGCCGGTAAATCCCAATACATGGGATGCAAGCACCCCCTCGGGGTACAAACGCCTAGTACCTTCCTCGATTGTAAAGCCCCTCAGTTCGCCTTGTTGAATGAGCAGTGTTGCTGCATCGGTTTCTGCGGGGTTGAGATTTCGTTTTATGACCAGATAGCCCTCCGATTCCTTTAGCCGCTGGAGTAGCTCAGTCCTATCGATCGCTAAGGTTACCGATAATCGATCCGCAGCCAATTCTGGCTCGGTTACACTGGGAATCCAAGCAGATAGGCGAGGTTGTTGGGTTTGAATCGCTAGTATTCGGCCATTTCGGTCATAGATAGGTCCACGCTCGAGGTTCTGGGTTCCAAGAGGGTTCTGCTGGGTCCGGGGCCCCGCTAGCATAATGTTTCCCAGCTCCACCAATATGTACACAGCGAAACCGAGGGTTAAGATGATAATAAACGTGTAGCGAAAGTTTCGATTTCCGGATACCATAGTTTTGCTATCCACAATATCACAATATTAATAACTAGGAACCCTATGCCGATACTTTACGTATGCAAACGCTTATTAAGGAACAACATGTGATACCCCGACAAAAAATTGGGGGTCTACGAGAAAGAGCGGCCGAGGTTCGGGAACATTTTTCCTCTGCTTCTGGTAATTCTAGTTCGAGAACCCAGCCCGAGTGGAGTTTTCTTAAACACGATCTAAATCCTCAACCGAACCTGGTTTTTCAAGCAAACTTTGAACGTCAGCTTCATCCCCTTGCCCGGGCCATAGAATACACCACATCTCAGGTCTTCTCGACGTCCCAGGTACCATTTCTTTTGGCAATACTGTACTCCCTCTTACTCCTATTTAGCCTATTTTTGAACTCCGGAACCCTTCTCCCATCCCTTACGAAGGGGTCACCCCTGGTGTCGATCGGTCTTAGTTTCGATTCCGATTCCCAGAGTCTTCGAAGTTACGCTACCTTTCAGGGCGATCAAGGAGTAAGTTTTGGTGAATTCCAAGATGTGGATGGCAATAAGTTCATCGCCATGACCACCCAGGAATACACAGTTGCTCCCGGGGATACCCTTTCGGATATTGCTGATCAGTTTGATCTCAATATGGACACCATAATCAGCTTTAATGCTATCCCCGATGTACGACGGATGCAAATTGGGCAAACACTTACAATTCCAAGCCGAGATGGTCTACGATATACGGTTCGAAGCGGAGACAGCCTCGCGTCAATTGCCGCCGCTAAGGGCACAACGGTGAATGCCCTCTTAGATGCGAATGGCTTAACGACCGATGTTGTCGCTGTGGGCTCTGCACTTTTTATTCCCGAAGCAAGAATGAGCAGTCTTGACCTGGCCTTCGCAATCGGTGAGGTTTTTGCCTACCCAACGGTCGGAAGATTCACCAGCGGCTTCGGGTTTCGATCCGATCCCTTTACTGGACAACGCCGATTTCACAATGGGCTAGACCTTGCGAATTCTATAGGTACCCCTATCCGGGCCTCGATGGCGGGAAGAGTAGTCCACATAGAAAGCCAAGTTGGAAATTATGGCAAGTTTATCATCGTTCAGCATGCCCGGGGGTATCAGACTCTCTATGCCCATTTAGATTCCTTCGCGGTATCTATTGGACAATACGTAGTCCAGGGGCAAGTAATCGGGCGTATGGGTCATACAGGAAGGTCTACGGGACCTCACCTTCACTTTTCTATCATCGAAAATGGTAACTTTGTCGATCCCCGACGCTTTCTGCGTTGAAGATCCGAAATCTCGGGAGTAATAATGCGAAGAATTGTCATTATAGTAACCGTGCTGTTTGCCCTTGTTACGCTTATTAATTCCTACAACCTCCAGGCCAACGAAGAGGCTCCGACTATTCGAGTAGGAGTTCTTATTCCCTAAGCTCCGTGACAGTGCTTGTACTTTTTTCCGCTCCCACAAGGGCAGGGGTCATTCCGTCCTACTTTAGGTTGTTGTCGGATAAGGGGTGCGGCCACCGTTTGCCCAGGCATTCTTCCGCCGATCATTCTGGGACTCGTAGCCCCTAGAGCCTGCGAACCCCCAGACGATCCCGATTGAGTACCTCCGGCCGATTGAGCCCCTACAGGAGAAGCAAATTGTCCCATTTGCCGGTGCACGGTATTGCCTTGAACTCGAGGTAGCGATCGATTCTGGTCGATAAGTTGCTCGGTCTTGACCAAAAAGAGCCGTTGAGCTACTTCCTGTCGAATTTTGTAAAGGAGTTCATCAAAGATCTGAAACCCTTCAATTTTATACTCGAGAAGTGGATTTTTCTGGGCATAACTTCGCAAATATACTGCTTCTCGCAGGGCCTCGAGATTTTCTAAATGATCCTGCCAACGACCATCGATCGTGCGAAGGTACTCAATACGAAGGCCCCCGTTGAGCCGTTGGGCTCCGAGAAAGTCTTCCTTATTGCGTATTTCGGTTTCAAATGCCTCGAGAATTCGAGGTCCCACCTGGTCGTAGGGAAGTTCCAGAAGTTCGTCAGCCGAAAGAGGGGTCCATAAGAGAGTATCCTTCAACTCGGTCAAAATTTCGTTCAAGAGCTGGGGATCTTTCCCCCGCTGCTTATTCCAGGGTTCAATCTTATCCTCGAGTAGCTCCTGGCAAAATCGTAAAATCCGCCCCTTTATCGATCCATCGACCAGAATTTCTTCTCGTTGTTGGTAAATGAATTTTCGCTGTTCGTTGAGCACGTCATCAAACTCGAGCAGGTGCTTTCTGATGTCGAAGTTTCGCTCCTCTACCTTGTTTTGTGCTCGCTCTATTGCTCGATTGAGAAGTGGGTGGTTGAGGGCCTCGCCGGGTTTCATGCCTACGCGGGCCATCATACCCTTTAGGTTCCGGGAGGTTCCCCCAAACAGGCGCATGAGTTCGTCGTCCATGCTCAAGAAAAACCGACTTAGGCCTGGGTCCCCTTGGCGGCCGGAGCGACCACGGAGCTGATTATCTATCCGCCGACTTTCGTGTCGCTCGGTACCCACGATGTACAAACCCCCGAGGGTCTTGACTTCCTCATTCTCTGCTCGCCAGGTAAGCATCTCTTTCTTGAGAGCTTTTTCAAATTCTTCCTGACTGGCTTCGGTTCCTGCCTTACGTCGAGCCCGATAGTCGGGGTTTCCCCCTAGTTTGATGTCTGTGCCCCGGCCAGCCATGTTTGTCGCAATAGTAATTGAGCCTTTTGCCCCAGCCTCGGCGACAATTAGGGCTTCTCGGGCGTGATTTTTCGCGTTGAGCACCTCGTGACGAACACCTCTTCGGGTGAGTAGGCCGGATAATGTTTCGGATTTCTCTATCGAAACCGTACCGACGAGAATTGGTTGTCCTTTCTTATTCACCTCTTGGATTTCATCGCAGATCGACTCGAACTTGTCTTTTTCGTCAAGAAAAATGAGGTCGTCTGCGTCGTCTCGGGTAACAGGGCGATTGGTGGGAATAACGACTACGTCCAGACCATAAATTTTTCCAAATTCTTTGGCCTCGGTAGCAGCGGTTCCGGTCATACCAGAAATTTTCTTGTACATCCGGAAGAAATTTTGAAAGGTAATTGTAGCCAGGGTTCGATTTCGGTGGGCAATTTGAATTCCTTCTTTTGCCTCGATCGCCTGATGAAGACCGTCAGAATAACGTCGACCGTGCAAAATCCGTCCGGTAAATTCATCAACAATTTGCACCCCCCCGGTGTCGACCACGTAGTGGGTATCCTTGTGAAACAAACGATGGGATCGAACAGCCTGGGTGACATAATGGATGTACTCAAAATTCTCGCCCTCAAAAAGTGAGCCATGAATTATCGATTTCTGCACTAGGACCGCTTCCATACGGTTGAGACCTTGGTCGGTGAAACTGACTTTGCGGGATTTTTCATCGATTTTATAATCACCCTCGGGTTCTTCGGGATAATCCTCGGTTTCTGGATCCTTTGCACATTCCCGTAAGCTACTAACGACCTTGTTCGCGTTCGAGTATTTACGCACATCGTCGTCGGCAGAACCAGATATAATTAGCGGTGTTCTGGCCTCGTCGATAAGGATCGAGTCGATTTCGTCAATGATGCAGTAGTGATGGTTCCGCTGCATTTTTCCTTCACCCGAGTAACGCATATTGTCTCTTAGATAATCGAAACCAAACTCGTTATTTGTCCCGTAGGTTATATCCGACTCGTAGGCGGGCTTTCGAGTATCCGGACTCTGACTTCCCAGAATGTACCCCACACTTATTCCGAGAAGATCGTAAATGGGTTTCATCCATAAGGCATCCCGTTCGGCCAAGTAGTCGTTCACCGTAATAACGTGAACTCCATGGCCTAAAAGACTGTTTAAGTAGGCTGCGGGTACACAAGATAGGGTCTTACCTTCCCCGGTCTTCATTTCCATAATTCGACCTTGGTGGAGTACAAGTCCTCCCATGAGCTGCACATCATATAACCGCTCACCCAAGGTTCGGCGCGCTGCCTCCCGCGCGAGGGCAAAAGACCTCGGAATAAAAGTCTCCAAAGATCCTCCTGCCTTCAATTTTAGTTTCCATTCTTCGGTGAGGCGGGGAAAATCTTCATTGGATAGTTGAATTGCCCAAGATTCTTCGTTGTTTATTTTTTCGACAAGAGGAAGGAGCTCTTTCAGGTCGCTTTCTTGTTTTGTACCAAAAATCATAGGGTGAAGTGTATACTCTCGGTATCGGGGGGTCAAGATTGACACGATTTCGAACCGGGAAGTACACTCACCCCTATGACACTTCGAAATCGGGGTCCCAGTACCGGGCTCTTCGCCGTTCTCACTTTTGTTTCTTTACTTAGTACCCTTTCGTGCTCCAATGATCAGGGGCAGATAATAGAGACCGAGTCTCTCTTTTCCCTCCGGCTCGGAATTATGGAATCGAATCTCAATGTTTTTACCTTCAATAACGTTACCCCTTCATATTATCCCGAAGTCGTAATGCGTAACGGTATTTTTGCAATTTCCGATCCTGCAAGTAATAAAGTTATGGAATTTTCTTCCTATGGAGACGTACTTTCTCTTTATTATAATCCCCTTACGAATCCGCCCCCCCTTACCCTAAGGGTCCGACCCGAGACTGAGGCACAGACGACGGTAGTTAATAAAATTGCTCATCCCTACGAGTTTGTTCAAATTGGAAAAGTCGCCTATAGTCGGGAGAATCTTCTTCTCGTTCAAGATCAGGTATCTGATCGACGAAGGGTATTTGATCAAGAGAGGGGAGTCTATTTGAGTCAGGTTATTCTTCGGTTCAATGCTCTTGGGGAGTACCAAGACTACCTTGGGCAGGAGGGTATCGGAGGAACAGCCTTTCCTCCCTTACGAAATCTTTGGGTTACCGAACTCAACCATATAGTAATCGCGGCGAAAGTGCCTGGAATTGACCTCATTTTTTGGTACGATGGGCGAGGGGATTTGCTCTATTCTCTCGAGATCGGTAGTGAGCATCTACCTCTTTTTGAAGATGAGGGATTTCACCCGGTTCTCGATACCCTTACTCCCTCAATGACCCATCCCGAAATATACGTAAAAGTAGACTTCCATCCCAATTCGCTGGATGAAAGGGGTATTCAAAGTCGAATCTATACCTTTGACTTGGAGTCTGGTTCCTATAGTAGATATTTTGATCTTCCAGTGAACTTTCAAGATCGACCTAACGTCCAACCGGGCGAAGTAACAAGAATTCAGTTTCCCTACGAATTTCTAGGAATAGATGATATGAATACCCTATTTTTCATGGGCAGGATAACCGAACTTCAACAACAATTACTTCTCATCAACACCGATGGTCGGGTACTTCATCGAGGATTTATCGATCTAAACGAAGGTGAACTCGTTCGCCGCAGTCTCAGGGTCAATGAACAGGGGATCCTGGTGGGGCTTGGGGTGTATAATGACCGGGCGGAGGTAAAATGGTGGCGTACCGATCGATTGCTTCCACGAACCCCTTAATCCCCCTGCTCGATTCCCAGGGGCTTCAGCGGGCCGATAAAGACTCTCAAAGGAAGGGCGTTCTCCCCGAGCAGCTCATGGAAGCAGCCGGGCTCGGAATTGCCCATTGGATTACTAACTTTTTTCTGGGGCTGCGAGGATTCTCCTATAGTTCGGGAGTTGTAGAAGACCTGCCGATACTCATTCTTGTAGGAACAGGAAATAATGGTGCAGACGGGTTCGTAGTAAGCCGATATTTGGTCAACGCCGGTTTCCACGTTCAGGTTCTTAAAGTCTTCCCTCGCTCCAAGGGTCTCAATGAATTTCAAAATAAGCTTGCGCTTGAACATAGGGTAGCAATCTTAGAAATCGGATCCGACGAAGCTTTTTCTGCTTTGCAGAATGCTTCGGTTGTTGTCGATTGTATTTTTGGTACTGGAGTAAGGCGTACCTCCCCTGATACTACCGCTCATAACACCGACAGTACGGGGGAGGTACTAAAACAGCTCTTCCTCTCCCTATCACCGAGGGCCCCAGAAGTACCAATAGCCATCCCGTTCAATGGTACCCTCCGTATTTCGGTGGACTATCCGACGGAAAGCATCATTTTTACCCCACATTTTACTCTCATGCTGGGGGCGGCGAATTATGACCTTTACGAGCCCGCGGTACGTCCATTCGCAGGGTTTCTCATGCCCCTAATAGTTCCTTTTTCACCAGCGGTTTTGGAAACCTGTCAGAAGGGATGGCTCGTTAATTGGGCTGGCTCTCGAGACCCCGGGGCTAAAGATCTTCGCCTTTTGAACGATGCCTTTCAATATAAAAAAAGCCGTGGATCCTTCGGCGTTATCGGTGGATCGTTAGAGTATCCTCGAGCACCGTGGCTCACCCTTCATTCGGGAATCAAAACTGGAGTAGGTCTTGTATATACCGACGACAACACCCTCGGTCAATTCGAGGGAGCGAGTAGTCTTATTCCTATTCCGACTACAGATAAAGAAAAATTCGAAGTTTTTCTAGGTTTAACCCCCCCAAAGGTGCTCGTCGTGGGGCCCGGTTGGTCTACTCAAGGGGATTTCGTCAACTCGTCCCTGTTGTATGCGTCAATTCTCCAGAAGATTTTTGAAATATTTCTTGATCCAAACAAAACCGATCATAAAGTACTCTTAGACGCTGGGGCCTTACGAACACTTGGTTCCCATTCAGAACTACAAGAATACCTTATGGCGAATCCTAAAAGAGCAGAGCGGGTCCTACTGACCCCCCACCTCGGCGAACTTAAAGATTTTGTGCCCCATTGTACCCTCGTTGGAGCTCGGGACTTGGTCGATCGCCTAGGGGTTGGAGTCTTGGTAAAATATTCTAGCATGGTGTTTCTATCGCCGAAGAATAGACTTTTCGTCTGGGATTTTCCAAATCCAATAATGGGATTCGGGGGCAGTGGTGATATCCTCGCCGGTCTCATTGGCGGTTTAGGTGCTAGATGGAGTAATGAATCTTGGGAAACCATTCTGCGGACCGCTGTTCCTCTCTATTTGTCTGTTGGAAAAGAACTGCATGAGGTGGAAGGTTTTGTAGATGGAGAAGGATTTATACCCTATTTAGGGAAGGCCCTTCTATGCCGATCATTGAAGATATGAAAACCCAAGGTCCTCCTCGCATTACAATACCCAAGGGAGCACTTATCGATGGACAGGATCCAGAAACTGGCTTTCGATACTACTATTCTGAAGAAGACCGGAAAGCTCGTTCGCTAACGTGTACCGAAGCACCGAAGACCCGGGGGTTCCGAGGGTGGATTTCGAAAAATCGAGGGCTTGCAATCACCCTTCTTGATGTTTTTTTACTCGTTATTTTGGTCATAATCTTTCAAACCGTGCTACGCCCTAACTTGTCCGCCCACAATTTCAAAGCCCTCCCCCTACGCATTGAGGTAAGCGCCACCCGTTCAGGAAGCCAAATTGCAGGTTCAATAGAAATCTTCAACAAAGATGAGCACTACATACCTCCGGCCGAAGGGGCGAGAATAGCCTTTTTCCTCTTGGAATCCAAAGGGGTGAGTCTCAATAGAGCAACAATTCGAAATGCAGTAGCAAATTTCGAATCCGAACAGATCATTGTACAGAATTCGGAGTCGATATTTGGAGTTCCTGCAGTATCATCAGAATTTTTCTTCGACCTCCTACCTCAAGGGGGCAAAAAGATGACCTATTCGACGCTCCTCGAGACCAGAGGTCGAGAAGTTGATTCCCTCTGGGCCCTGGTGTCGATACCCGGTGCTGGACATGGGGTCGTAATGGTTACCCTAGACGGGAATTGACCGGAGAAACGCTTTCGAGTATCCTTTCAGTCTAGGGGGATTCTATGTACTTATTGTACGCTCTTTCGGTTATTCTGAATATTTTTGCCGCCGTATCGGTTGCTTATTCACTTCTGGACGAAAAGATCGGTATTGGTCGTTTTTTTGCTCCCGAAGGTTTTACCGACCCAAGATTCCGCCTTGTTTTGGGTTTATTCGCCTTTGTAGTCGGGTTTCTCAAGTTAATTTTTGTCTTTGGATCGGTGGCAGTTCTTGGAGATTTTCTTCCCGCAATCTCGGGTATGGTTCTTGGCTTTATCTTGATTCTCTATTTCTACCTGGACAGGGCTTCGCTGAAAACCGAGGGTTTAGGTAAAATGGAAGAAATCTTTATCAATAACGCTGGAATCTTTGGGGCAGTTGGTTTGCTCCTGGCTTTTGTTCATTTGCTTTTCCCGGCTATTCTCTTTCTATAGGAAAGCCCTTGGCTTCAAGAAAAGGATTTTCTCCCGAAGAAACTCTGCGACTGTCGGTTGCGGGGTTTCTTTTTTTGGAAAATGAACGAGAAAACCGGCAAGACTATGGTACCCACTTTTTTCTTTTTGGTTTACGTAACGGAACTGGGAAAATGGCTGACCGATGGGAGCTACCGGGTGGAAAGGTTGAGGAGGGTGAGACCCTTGTTCAGGCTCTGGAACGGGAGTGTGAAGAAGAACTCCAATTGAGACCCACCGTGGTCAAGGTTCTAGACTTTGCGGATTTCATCCATAAAGGTAACAATTTTCGAGTTTATGGTTGCCTCGCAAAAATACCCCATGAACCAAGAGTAAACCCCGAACACCAAAGGTTTGGGTGGTTTACCCTCGCCCAGGCACTACACTTGGATCTTGTGGACTCCGATAGGGATCTTCTAAAAAAAATAAGCCAGGATCCGACTGCCCTGGGCGATGATTGAAAGGGAAACCCGATCTGGGGCCTATATTATCGTACCATTCGGTATAATCGCATTCTTTGGAATTATTATAATTCCTTCTCGGAAGTAGTAGTGACCGTGGTCGCCATCTTCTCGGGGCAGGTTATCGACGCCAATGCGACATCCTTCTCCAATACGAGCGTTTTTATCGATGATAGCGCCTTTTACTAGGGTTCCTCGACCAATACCAAAGTCCGGTATGCCTTCTTTTCGGTTGCGGTTTCGGTCTTCGGGGGTCTCGTACCAGTCAGCCCCCATACACACAACTCCATCGAGGCTCGATCCACTTTCAATGAAAGTCCGTATTCCGATGACCGAGTGTTGGATCGAGGCGTTGGTAATGACACACCCGTCTCCGGCCAGAGTTTGGCTAATGGAACAATAGTTGAACTTCGACGCAGGAAGGTCTCGTTTGTGGGTGTAAATAGGCATGTCCTCATCGTAGAAGTTGAATAAGGGATTTATACTCGCAAGATTTAGGTTGGTTTCGTAGAAATTCTTTATCGTACCAATATCTTCCCAGAAACCGGTGTAAATATAGGCCTGAGACTTCTTCGATTCGATGAGTTGGGGTATTATTTCCTTGCCAAAGTCGGTCTCTTTGTTGTCCAAGGCCCGTTCGAGAACTTCTGCCTTGAAGAAATAAATACCCATAGAACCTAGGTATTCTTTTCCCGCCCCTTGCATCTCCGGACTGGGGTGGATCTTGTCGGGAATTTTCATCGAGTCGATATTCTGACTCATCGGTGGTTTTTCAACGAAGGAAGTTATTTGACTTTTGTTGTCAGCCTGCATAATACCAAAACCAGTTGCTGCCTCCCGATCGACGGGAGTGGCTGCAATAGTTACATCCGCATCGGATTCTAGATGTTTTCTATAGAAATCCAACAAATTCATTCGGTACAGCTGATCTCCCGAAAGAATGAGGTAGTGGGCGGGTCGTTGGCTTTTAAAGTGGTGGAGGTTTTTCCGTACCGCATCGGCTGTACCTTCGTACCAGCCCGCATGGTCAAAGGTCTGCTCGGCTGCAAGAATTTCAACAAATCCTCTCGTAAAGGAGTCGAACATATACGAGTTCGCTAAATGCAGGTGCAAACTTGCAGAGTTGAATTGGGTAAGAACATAAATTTTTTTGAAGCCTGCATTTATTGAATTCGATATGGGAATATCAACTAACCTATACTTTGCGCCGAAGGGGACAGCAGGTTTTGCTCTGTCTTTGGTCAGTGGGTAGAGTCGTGTTCCTTTTCCACCGCCGAGGATAATCGTCAGTACATTGTTCATTGCAGGCTCCTCTTTCTATTATATCCGTAAGTATTTTTTTTTGGTATGATTTTTTTATGAGTTTATCCTGGATTGATCAGTTAAGGCAGGAACCACGATTTGTCGAGAATGTTGTAAGCTGGAAAATCTTTCCACCCCGAAAGGGAAGCTTCTTGCCTCTACCCGAAGAGGTTCACCCGCGACTAAAAACTGCCCTGGAGGCCCTGGGAATCACCGAACTCTATTCTCACCAACGACGAACCTGGGATTTGGTGAGGGAACGCACATCTGTTTGTTTGATTACACCAACGGCGTCGGGGAAAACCCTCAGTTACAACCTCCCGATACTCCAGAAAATTCTCGAGAAACCCGAGACCCGGGCCCTCTACCTGTTTCCAACCAAAGCCCTAAGCCAGGATCAGCAATCGGTTCTCAACGAAATTTCCCTGTCCGGCCCCAAGATAAAGGTTGCTACCTACGATGGCGATACCCCAGTGAGCCTTCGGGCGAGCGCAAAACAAACTGGTCAAATAATTATCACGAATCCCGATATGCTCCATTCGGGCATCTTGCCTAATCATCCCAAGTGGATAACCTTTCTCAAGAATCTGGAGTTTGTAGTTATTGATGAACTTCACTCCTACCGGGGTGTTTTTGGATCCCATCTGGCCAATGTAATCGCTCGGTTACGAAGGATACTGAACTTTTACGGCTCGAATCCTGTCTTTATTTGTTGCTCGGCCACCCTCGGGAATCCCGGGCAGTTAGCCAAAAAGGTAACCGGTCTCGACATTACCCTCATCGATGAAAATGGCTCACCAGCTGGTGAGAAACACCTAATTACCTATAATCCACCCTTGGTCGATCGAGTGCAGGGTATTCGCAAAAGTACGGTGAACGAAGCCCAGAAGCTCGGAATAGTACTTTTAAAGAAGGGTATTAAGACGATCGTTTTTGCTCGCAGTCGGGTCCGGGTAGAGCTCATCGCCGGCTATATGAATGAGAATCTGCGCAATATATTTACCGATAACCAAGGAATTCGAGTCGAAAGTTATCGTGGTGGGTACCTGCCCAATGAACGTAGGGACATAGAACGAGGACTTCGGGAAGGGACGATTCACGGGGTAGTATCCACCAATGCCCTTGAACTGGGTATCGATATCGGTGGTTTGGACGCCTCTATACTCGCCGGGTATCCGGGCTCGATTGCCTCGGTTTGGCAGCAGTCCGGCAGAGCCGGAAGATCGGGAACCTCTTCGGTGGCTATTCTCGTAGCTGGGGCGGCTCCTCTGGACCAGTACATCGTTAACCATCCGGAGTATTTTGAAAATCAAGCCCCCGAAGCGGGTTACATTAATCCCCATAATCCCTTTATAAGAACCGACCATATTCGGTGTGCTGCTTTCGAGCTTCCGTTTAGCCCAAACGACACATATTTCCCCGACGCCCAAGACTATCTTGAACTCCTCACCGAAGATGGCACTCTTCGATTTACTCAAGGTCGGTACTACTGGGCGTCTCAGGGTTATCCTGCGGAGGGTGTAAGCCTTCGCTCAGCGGTCAATGAAAATATTGTCATTATCGACACTACCCGAGGAAAGAACCGGGTACTTGGCGAAATGGATCGCCCGAGTGCTAAAGAACTCATATTTCCCCGAGCGGTGTATCTACACCGGGGTGTTCAGTTTGCGGTACTCGACCTAAATCTAGAGGAGCGAAGGTGTTACGTTGAGGAGTCTACCCTCAACTATTACACCGATGCGGTAACAAAAACCGACTTACACGTCCTTACCGAGGACAGCTACGAAGACTGGAAAACCTGTCACGGAGTTATTGGGGACGTCTTGGTCCGAAGTCAGGCAACGAAATTTAAGAAGTTGAAGTTTCATACCCACGAAAATATTGGCTATGGGGAGATATTTTTACCCGAAGAAGAAATGCATACCCGTTCGGCGATACTCTTGTTTCCCCCGGGAACTCGAGGGGGCGATTTGTTGGCACAAGTCGAGCCCGAACAAGTTCCTGCTCTATTGGCCCGAGTAGGGTATCTGTTGCGGCAGGTCGCGCCGGCTTTCTTACTCTGCGATCCCGGGGATATTCGAACCAGCGAGCGGTTGCGAGATCCTCATTTTGACCTACCGGCCCTCTTTTTTTACGATGCTTATCCCGGTGGCACAGGGCTTGCCGAAGGTTTTTTGGAGAATTTTTCTCTCATTGCCCGTGCGGCCCTGGAACAAATTCGCGATTGTCATTGCGCCGATGGCTGTCCTTCGTGTATTGGACCTAGATCGGCGGAGCTGGAAATTATCGAGAATCCTAAGCCCTCGGTTTTGAGTTTTCTCAGGAGTCTAGGTGAACTATGAGTTCAAGTCTCTATAACCGGCTCAAAAAGATTAAAGACAACAAAGTAGACCAGGATAGGAGGGGAAATAAAAGGAGTAAGGTATCTCACCGAGATTTTTTCACCTCGGTTGGGGTGCGGCAAGAACCCCTGCAACCAACGAATTCCCTTTGGAAACTCGTTCGCCCAGGTGTCTGGGAGTTAAAAACCCTATTTCCCCTGGCCATCGACCCCAATTTGATATACCACGGACTCGAAGGGCACCCGGGAAACTGGGCCTGGTTCGATACCGAGACCACGGGACTCAGCAATGGGGCGGGAACGGTCATATTTCTCTTTGGGATCGCCTCCCCTCGAATGGGAAGTTGGGAGTGCACCCAGGTATTCCTGGAAGACTACCCCTACGAACCAGAATTCTTAGGTCGAATACAAGAATTAATCTGCCAATTCGACGGCCTGGCAAGCTATAACGGATCGACCTTCGACTTACCCTTACTTCGTAGCCGTTTTATCATGAATGGTCTCGTCGTGCCGGAGATTCATCACCTCGATCTTCTTCGTCCTGTTCGAAGATTGTGGCGCGATTCCCGAGTATCTTGTAGTTTGGGAACGATCGAACACGAGATCCTCGGTGTTCAACGAATCAGGGATGTAGCGGGCATGCTCATACCAGGTTTGTATCAAGAGTATCTCAGGGCTGCTATACCAGACCCGGGGAGTTTTACCTCCCTTAGCGATGTTTTTGCCCACCACCTGTCGGATCATTGGTCCATGATTCAGCTCACGCAGGTTTTAGGTACGGTCACCCTGGCACTGAAACAGAAGTCCGATAGCTCCGCTTTCGAGGAATGGGGAATAACCCGCCTTGGACTTCTGAGGTTTCTTGTACCCCAGGGATATTCAAAGAACGATCTCGATTACTTGGCGGGTTTGACCCTGGAGCAGGGAAGTGGTTTTGCCCAATTATTGCCTCGCCTGCTAATAGGCCTTGGAGATTACTCCTCGAGTCTTCCTTGGTTGAAGGCTGGGGTGGGTGACGGATCTCTGTGGTCCTTGGAACGGTTACTCATTTACTACGAACATCGGGAAAAGAATCCCTCAAAGGCGTTGAAAGAACTCGAAGACTATTGGGCTATCCACCCAGACTCCCGGATGAGGTTATCCCAGGCCCAAGGGGCCCGGTGGAATTCGCGACATCAACGACTTAGACGGAAATCAGGGTAGACTTAAAAAATACTCCTCATAGTGTCGTCCGGCGGACTCCCAATCGAACCGGAGGGCCATGCCTCTTAGAATCATTGCCCGATGGACCTTAGGTTGCAAACGATAGACCTTCGTTGCTTTCGCTAGGGTCTCAACCATACCGGTTCCGGTAAGGGGTATAGGGAAGTAGTAACCGGTAGCTGTCTTCGGATTTTTCCCTCGGTCGACGACCGTATCCTTGAGGCCCCCGGTTGGAGAAACTATCGGAATAGTGCCATAGGAAAGGGCGTACATTTGGGTAAGCCCACAGGGCTCGTAGAGGCTTGGCATGAGGAAGAAGTCCGATCCTGCCTCAATAAGGTGGCTCGTTTTTTCGTTGTATCGAATAAAGACCTGTAGATGAGGAAGTTCCAAGGCTAAGTCACTCAGTTTTTTTTCTATATGCTTCTCACCAGTGCCCAGGATTATAATTTGAGCTGGGAGGGCACATATTTTTCGTAGAGCTTCTCCATCATTCTCCACCAGGTGTGCAAAACCTTTCTGTGTAACAAGACGGCTGACCATTCCTATCAATGGAACACCTGGTGTCTGAGAAAACCCTGCGAGTTCTTGTAGGGCAGCTTTATTTTTTGCTTTTCCCTCCAAATTGTTCTCATCGTAGAGAAAAGGCAAGAGTTGATCGGTTTTTGGATTCCAGATATCGTAGTCCATTCCGTTGAGGATCCCGGCGAGGACGTTTTTTTTCAGATTCAGGAGTCCATCCATGGCAAAACCTAGTTCTGGTTGGAGGATTTCCTCCCCATAGCCCGGGCTTACGGTGGAAATACCATGGGCACAGACGAGGGCGGCCTGCAAGAAATTTATACCCCCGTGGTAAGAGAAGCCTAATCGGGTCTCATCACTTGGGTCTAAACCAAGGTATTTGAATTGGTCCTGGGAGAATATTCCTTGGTATCCCAGATTATGAATAGTAAAAACGCCCTTCGTTTTTCGAAAAGGACCCGCAGACTCCAGGGATTTGAGGTACGCTAAGGCCGGGGCCGCCGGCCAATCGTGAGCTTGAAGAATATCCGGAAACCAATTGAGCATTTTTGCTAATTGGAATGCCCCACGACTGAGCAGACCAAATCGAAGAACATTATCGGGAAACTCCGGTCCCCCAGCTTCGGAGTATATTCCGTCTCGCCCAAAGAGCTGTTCGTGGTCGAGAAAATATACTTCTACTCGGGTCCCCGGTATGAGGGTTGAATATACCCCAACCCAATATTCTTGATCCCCCATAGGAATACCCAGGGGAGCCGGATGTTTGTCGAGAAGATAACGGGTTATTCCATAATATCGAGGCATAACAATTTTCACCCGATGTCCGCGTTTATCCAGGGCCTCGGCGAGTTTTGGCAGAACGTCGGCCAGTCCACCAGATTTTGCATAGGGAAAAACTTCGCTGGAAACCATGAGGATGTTCATTGGGGTCATCGTTCGCTCCTAGGAGAAGTATACAATAGAAAATCCGCCTACTGGCAAAAAACCAAGATTTGCGTATAACCGGAGGGCGGGGGAGTTAGAAAGTTTTACAAAGAGGCTCGCCGCTTTTCCCTCAGTTTCAATTCTGGAAAGAAGTTCGAGCATAATTGTCCGGGCCATACCTTGCCCGCGGTACTCAGGCTCGGTATAGACACCACCAATCTGGTCGACGAGTTTACCCCGAGCGTTGGTCATAGCCTTGGTCACCATTCGTCCCTTGTATTCCCCGTGAACAGCGATTTGGTGGGATAGGCTATGAAGAAGGAATCGGCGGGTTCCTTCGGGATTTATTGGATGGCCGGGCAGGACTACTTCTTCCTTCTCGTAGCGTAGCTGGAGGGGAAGCAGTCTTTCCTCGTCGTATATTGACGAACTACGGCAGATAAGTCCCTCAATAGGTTCTAGAAGAACTTTCGTGTCGAGGGGATGATAGAGCATCGAGTAATCTACCCGGTGATCGAAGGGTTTTGGCAATATCCCAAGGAGCTGTTCAACGATCGGCCTTGCTCCCATTAGGGTGCGAATTCGTCCAAAAGCCGAAGCCCCAACTTTATTGAGTTCGCTCAGATCTTCGGTTGTCATGGGGTCATATCCCGTTGGAGTGCTGTTCCGCGAGACGTGAATACCCGCGAAACCGTGCTTATGAATTCCTAGTACTCCCATTATACCCGATTCTGCCTCGAGCAAAAATAACGACCAGGCCCGATCCAGGCCCTGAAAGTGTTTTCCAAAGAGACGGCTCGTTAGGTTGTTCGTAAAAATTTCGTGAGAATATAAAAAATCTTGGAGATTTGTTAGGTCCTTAGGTCGAACATGTCTCCAGCCAAGGGCCGTCCTGTTTAACCACGGCATTTTATCGATCTCTTAGGACGTGGGGTATAGGATTACTACCGGTGGCCGGAATTCTACCGGTAAGGGCGGCAAAACCAGCGTTAAAGCTATCAGAACCCCAGCCGTAAACTGCCAGGGCATTTATTACCCAGGGGATTTTTTCCAAATACGAAGGCGTGAGTATCGAAAGAACAAAAATTCTCTCGGGCGCCCTGGGGAGGTTTTCTAAAGCCGCCAGGACGTCTGCAGAATTGCCGTTAGCAAGGTTAAAAACTACCGTTTCGTACTGGGAGGCAATTAGAGGAACGTCTTTGAGGACTGTCGCCGAAGCCGAGAGTGGGGGATTGTAAGGAAACTGATATTCCCGAGCTCCTGGAAAGTATTGGCGACCAACCCTAAAAAAGTCCGGATCCTGCCCAAGTAGAAGTGTAGACCCGGGCTGCCAATCGGTTAGGGGCAAGTTGTCTCCCGAAATTATATGAACAGCCCGGGCCGCTTGTTCGGCAAAAAACTCCTTCGAACCCGGAGCGGGAACGAGATCGTATACCTTCGTCGGATCTGGACGGAGAGGAACCCGATCTTCAGGAAAAAGATAGCGGTACTTAATTCTTAGAATTCGCCGAAAAGAATTCTGTATAGAATTTCGTAAATTTGGATCTGATCGATATCTTTCCAAAGCGAGGGTCCAGACCCTATCATTAAGACCGGGAGTCTGAGAGAGCATAACCAGGTCGTTTCCGGCTCGCAGCGATTCTAAGGTTATTTCTGCAATAGTCCAGTTCTTGTCCGCCCCATATTCCCAAGCTCCTTCCATAAAGAGGTCATCGGTAACCGCAATACCCTCGAAACCCAAGGAACCCCGCAATATTTCGGTCTTAAAGACCTCGGACAAGCTCGCCGGCTTGTTGTCTCCGGTAATTTCGGGAAAACTCAAATGCCCAGTGAGAACTGCTGGAATTCCTTCATCTATAAGGAGTTTGAAGGGCACCAGGTCTCGTTCTTCCAGTTCCTTCCATGTATCCAGGACTACTGGCATCTCGCCGTGGCTGTCACCAGTTGCGTTACCATGGCCCGGGAAGTGCTTCGCCGTTGAAATAACTCGTACCTTTTCGTGCCCCTGATAGAAAGACAGCCCCAAAAGAGCAGTAAGGTTTGCATCGCTTGAGAAGGACCTCGGTCCAATGACGTGAGCCTCGGGATTCATGTATACATCGACCGTTGGGGCAAGGTTCATATTGATTCCAATCGCACGCAATTCTTGCCCAATGAAGTAACCAGAAAGGAAAGCGTCTCGGGGTATCGCTCCCGCTCCCAGGGCCATATTTCCGGGAGTAATGCTTGTTGTATCCTTTACATGTCGAACCCATCCACCTTCCTGATCGGTTGATGTGAGAAGGGGGATACCTCCTCGGGTTCCCAGGGCGTAGGTTTGCAATTCCCCAAGGGTTTGGGCAGTTCGTGCAATATTTCTTCCGTTCCAACCAAAAATCTTCACGCCACCAATGTTACGGGTACCAATCCATTCGACCACTGGCCCTTCGGCGTATTCGCTATCCCATCCGAGGAGAAACACTTGGCCAAGGATTTCCTCATCACCCAAGATCGAAAGGAGTTTCTCAATTCTCTGGTCGACCGTTTCCTCAGGGGAGAAAGGTTCCCAGAAGAGGCCAGTTTGTGAAAAATCCAGGCCACGGGACAACGAAGGGGTTGAAAGAGTAGCATTGAGCGGTTCGGGACTATCGACCGACAAGGGATACCCAATTCCCTGGGGAAGGGATAGATCAACTCGAGAAAAGGAAAACACTCCTAATCCTAAAAGGAGGAGACCGAGGCCAAGCAGGTAAAAGAAAATCGTCCCCCGACTTTTCATTCCTTACCTAGGGTCGGAAGCAATTGAAAATAGACCCGGCGAGCGGCTAAAGCTCCATCTGCTGCTCCGACTATAATTTGGGAAAACCCCTGATCTCGCACCCCACCAACCGCAAAAAGGCCACTCACCGAAGTCTCATTCCATCGGTCGGTTTCCAAAAACCCTTGGGCATTCGTGGCTGGGGACAGGGGTTCTACTTTTGGAATTCGAGGAGTTGAGCCTATAAGGACGAACAATCCGGCCACTTCAAGTTTCGTGCCATCGTTCAGTACTAGGCCTTGGAGAACCGGAAACCCATGGGGGCCGACCAGGGAGTCAAAAGAAGCGATCTCTTTACCCAAATGGACTTTTATCGAAGGAGAATTTCTTAACTGCTCGAGAAGGTAGGGTTGAGCAGTCAAAGAGTCCCTTACCACTACGTGTACCTCTGGGCATATTTGAGAGAGGAAAAGTGCATCTTCTAGGGCACTATCTCCGCCACCGATGACCGCCGTTGGCTTATTTCGAAAAAACGGTCCATCACAAGGCGCACAGTTCGAAATTCCCCTGCCTGCTAATGCCTGGGCTCCGGGAATCTCGAGGGTTCGGGGAATTGTACCGGTAGCCAAAATTACCCTTTTTGCCTCGATCGTGCCATCGTCCACATCGAGTATAAATCCATCCGACTCTTTGTGCACCGTTTCGACTGGGGTATACAAGAATTCCGTGCCTAGCTCTTGGGCTCTTGTTTCCATATTGAGCACTAACTCGGCACCCGTTAGGCTAGCATCGACTCCCGGGTAATTCGGTACATGGACAATATTCATCGCCTGCCCGCCGGGGCTTACCTGTTCAACCAAGAGGGTGGAAAGGTTGTGAAACCTCGAATAGTGGGCAGCCGAAAGACCGGCTACCCCCGCACCAATTATTACTACGTCCCATTTCATAGGCCGGAAGTATACCTACCATCAAAGACTTTTTCTACTCAATTATTGCCTAGAAATGCCGATCTTCTAGACGGACCCAGGAAACAAGGAGACCCAATGCAGACCCTTTCGGTGTTACAAAACCTTTCAGAACTTACCGATGCCTTTCTCGCAATGGGCGATCTAGAGCGAGAACTTCAAGAAGCACTTCTAGACAGGAGTTCTAAGGACAATGACTATCTCATCCAAAAGATGGAAAACCTAAAGGGAGTCATAGCTACTCTCGAAACCCATCGGGAAGTGGAGTTTCAACTCCTTTTAGCCGAGGCGGGTTTGCCGACCACATCAGGACTTCAAGATGTTCTGGTACTTCTTGCCCCCACCGATCGTGAACTTTTGGCCGAAGCGTACCGAAACCTAAAAATCGCCGTACTTGGTGCCAAAGCTCAGGCTCAGGGTATCGACATGTTTACCAGGCATTCACTTACAGTTCTAAAGGGGGTAGTCGATGAGCTCTATCCCGAACGTCGTCAGAGGACCTATACCAATAGGGGCCGACACCGAGAGATTTCTTCCCCAATGGTCTTAGACCATACCCTCTAATGGAGGGTTAGGAGCAGAGTATGCAGTCTACATTTTCTGGAATAGAGTTATCAAAGCGGGCACTTCAGGCCCATAGCACGGCCCTCCAAACTGTTGGCCATAATATGAGCAACGCCTCAACCCCCGGTTTCAGCCGCCAACGGGTAGAAATGGCCCCCACCGACGCACTTTATCGGCCCCAGCTCAATAGAGCAATGACTCCCGGCCAAATCGGCCAAGGGGTACAAGTAGAACGAATAGAACGGGTGAAAGACATGCTCCTGGAGGGACGAATTGTGTCTACCGCAGGAGAAGAAGGCTACTGGACTTCTCGAGACAAGTATCTGGGACAAATCGAGCAAGTCTACAACGAACCGACCGAATCTTCCCTTCGTTCTTCTATGGATCGCTTTTGGGACGGATGGCAGGAATTGTCACTTTTTCCCGAGCAAATGGCTAGCCGGCAGGCGGTCATTGAGCGCGGAAATGCTCTTACCCAAGGTATACGTGACAGATTCCAAAGTCTGTCCTCGATCCAAACGGTAGTAGACGATGAAATTCGAATAACGGTAGACCAAGTGAACTCCCTTACCCAAGAAATAGGTCTGTTAAATCGAGAAATTAATCAAAGCCAAGCCGCGGGGGATAACCCAAATGACCTCATGGACCGCAGAGATCTCTTGGTCGAGGAGTTAGGTCAAATCCTTCCAATTTCCGTAAGTACCCAAGATCCCGACGAGTTTTCAATTTTTACCGGCGGTCGCCACATCGTCCAGGGAGCTATTAGTAGACGGTTTTCGATGGAAGATTCCGGAGCGGAGAGGGGTTTTCAAGTACCCGTTTGGGAAGACACCGGTGAGATTTTTATCCCCGAAAGTGGTTCTCTTGGAGCGTATTTAGAATTAAGAGATCAAGACATCCGTCAAGAAATCCAGAACCTCGACACTATGGCGGTGAATTTCTCTGACCTCGTAAACGAGGTTCACCGACAGGGCTATGGACTTACTGGAGAAAACGGAAAAGATTTCTTTGTTCAGTTGCCCTTTGTGGTCAACGCCCAAGGAAACTACGACCGAGACGGCGACGGCACCTTTGACTCGAGCTATTTATTCCGTGTAACAGGAACTAACCCCCTTGATCTTCAACAACAAATTGGATTCGAGGGGGTCATGAGTCTCCCTAGTGTCGATGGAACCATCGACGTCCCCTACCGAAGTACCGATACGGTTCAAGACCTTTTGGTACGAGTGAACAACTCCGGTGCCGAAGCGGTTATGCAACTCGACTACAGCGGTAGACTCACTCTCAAGGGCACCCCGTCGGACAATGCCGATAATCCAGATTTTGTTCTTCGGGATTTTTCCGATTCCGGAGAATTTCTTGCAGGATATGCGGGTATTCTCAACGGACCAGGAGTCGCAAATGGATATCAATGGGCCCAACCGAATGCCGCAGATGGCCTCGCTCCGGGCACTCAAGTCGCTGTAGCACCAGAAACGAACCCCTCAGGGTGGATAGGACTCAATCCCGAACTCATCGAAAATCCTGGTGCAATAGGCACCAGCCTTGGGGGCCGAGACTCGGCGGGAGAAGTTGGAGATGGTCGTATTGCCCTCGAAATAGCCTCAATACGGAACACTCCGGTAATGATAGGACAAATATCAACCTTCGACGACTATTTCGCCGATACCGTCGCGTCAATCGCCCTCAAGGGACAAGAATCCGAAATCGCCCTTAAAACTACCGACCTCATTATGACCGACTTACGAAACCTACGAGATAGCATTAGTGGGGTGAATATCGACGAAGAATTAGCGAATATGATCAAATATCAACAAGGGTATAACGCAGCAGCTCGTTTCTTGAATGTATGGAGCGAAATGCTCGATACAGTCATAAATAGGCTTGGGGTATAGGGGTAAAAAATGAACCGGATAAGCTCAAATATGACAAATAACTCAATGATGAACCACACCAGGCACCGGCAAGTCGAACTCAATAATATTCAAAATCAAATTGGCAGCCAAAACCGAATTCAACGACTCAGAGACGATCCCGCGTCCGCCGCCCATGCAACCCGCTACCAGAGTTACATTACTCGATTAGAACGGTACTCCCAAAATATAGAGCAAGGGATCGACACCTATCGGGTAACCGAGGGACACATGCGTCATGCGGTGGATATCTTGCAAGAAGTCCGGGCTCTAGCCGTTCAGGGAGCAAACGGAACCTATACTCGAGAAGACACCCAACACATGGCTCGACGGGTAGACGAACTCTTGGGGGCTCTGGTCGAAACCGCAAATGCAAAAAATGGCGATGGTTCCACGGTATTCTCCGGGGACCGCACTCGGAACCTTCCATTCCGAGTTGTCGAAGGGAACATTCCCTCCTACGGAGGCTCGTTAATTACCTCGGTCGAATACACCGGCAGTATTGGACTCAAACAAGCCGAAATTTCCGACGGATCGTACATTCCTCTGAACTTCCCGGGGAATAGGGTATTTTGGGCGGAAAACCAAGCGGTATATGGTGCGGTTGATAGTTCAAACTACCTAGCGACCGAAGACTCTACGGTTGCCCTCGATGGTTTCGAAGTCCCGATAAATGCGGGGGACAACATCTATAGTATCATGTCAAAGATTAACCGCTCCGATGCGGGGGTTAGAGCATCCTTAGATCCTGTGACCAGTGCCTTAGTCCTCGAGTCTACGACTCCCCACCAAATTTGGATACAGGACAAAACCGGTCAAGTTTTTACCGATCTTGGAATCCTTTCCAAACCGACCGATCCACCTCCCCATAATACCAACCCAGATGCCCAGGTTTTCGGGGGCAGTCTTTTTGACGCCGTTATTCGGCTTCGAGATGAACTTTTTGCGGGGGATGCCATTGATATCGGTGGTGCGGCGATAGCAGGTCTCGACGGGGCCATGAATAACCTCTTGTCTGAGGTAGGAAGTCTTGGAGCAAAAACTGAACGCTTAGATTTTTCCTTGGTGAGGATTGAAAAAGAAATTCCCGATATGTACGAGACCTTAAGTAAGGAAGTAGATATCGATATGACCGAAGCCATTACTCGACTCAAAACCATAGAAACTACTCATCAGGCCGCCTTAGCAGCCCTGGCTCGAATTGTTCCCCGAACTCTGCTCGACTTTCTACGCTAAAAAAGGACAATGAACCATGGAGATACAAACAAAAGCCTACGGGCCGGTCGAAATTGATGAACGACAGACACTCTACTTTTCCCATGGTCTTCTTGGATTCGAAGAATACCATTCTTATGCCCTCATCGATTCTCGACAGCCGCCGTTTTTTATTCTTCAAAGCCTCGATGAACGAGAAATTGCTTTTGTGGTTTTAAGTCCCGAGGTATTTCGAAATGACTTTTCTCTAGATTTGGCCACGGGAGATCTTGATGACCTTGAATGGGGCGATGATGAAGAACTCCTTGTTCTTGCTATCGTTACGATACCTCGAGACGGTCGCCCAATGACTGCAAATCTTCAGGGTCCCTTGGTGATGAACCGGAAAAAAAAACTTGGAAAACAGGTTATTCAAGTGGGAGGGCCCTGGAAAACAAGGCATAACATCCTCGAGGAAATGAGCAAAATGGGGGCGGAAGAATGCTAATTCTCTCCCGTAAACTCAACGAAAGTATCATGATCGGGGACTCGGTCGAAATTTCCGTGGTCGAAATCAAGGGCGATCAGGTAAAAATAGGTATTCAAGCACCAAACACAGTGAAAGTGTATCGAAAAGAGGTTTATTCGGCGATACAAGAAGAAAATAAGCTTGCAGCTCTTTCCTCGATCGATGACTCATTGCCTTCCATTCAACTACCAAAAACCCGACAGTAAACTACTTCTTATCTTCAATCGCTTGGCTTTCTCGTAGATAGTCAGGACCCTGATCGTGGGGGTCTCTCTCGCCCCGGACAAGTTGAGGTAAACCAATTTCTAAGAACCCAGCAGAGAGGGGTGCCAAATCTCTATCGAGGATCTCTTTTGTTTCGATTTTTTCTTTGGAGTCCATATTCAGGAGGAGTTCCCGAAAACCCGGTTTGTCGAAGGCCAAAATACGTACAGTTTTTTTCGGCTTCATTCCAATTAATAGGTCGTGAATCTGCTGGGGGGTCCAGTCCCCGGGACCACTCTTTAGAATCCCTTCGTTATACAGTGCCCAAAAATAACGCCTCTTCTTCCCGTCGATAACTGGGAGCAGAAGATCGTTAGGAAATAGTTTGTTTCCGTTATAAGCGAGGGACTCCAGGGGCGAAATACTCACAATCGGAATATCGAGGGCCTCAGCTAATCCTTTTCCAAAGGCCATTCCTATTCGTAGACCTGTAAAGGACCCAGGTCCTCTACTACACACGATTCCATCAAGATCGCGAGGTCGAAGGCCGTGGTCGAATAAGGCTTTTTCAACTCGATCACCGAGGATTTCTCCGTGCCGCAGACCGAATTCGTATCGGTAGTGACTAATTCCCTGTTGAGACCGGATTGATATTGTCAGGCTTTCACCCGAGGTATCATAAGCAAGGACATTATTCATAGCGTAACTCCCGAAAAATCTCTTTGAGACGAACACCGTTGTACTCCGGTAGCCCAACTACTAGGAGTTGCCGGCCCAAACCTTTATCTACTACCGAAAAATGAATAAGAAGACTATCGACGGGTAGGGTACCTCTTTCGGGCCATTCTATAAGACAGATTCCTCTAGACGTAAAATACTCTTCGGCACCGGTTTCTTCGACTTCTTCGTCGCTCGAAAGTCTGTACCAGTCCATGTGGTATAAAGGAACTCGACCCCCGTGGTATTCTTGAATTATTGCGTACGTGGGACTCGTCACAAGTTCTCGTACACCCAGTCCCCGGGCGAAACCCTGGGCGAAAGCTGTTTTGCCCGCTCCCATTGGGCCAAGAAGCCCAATAATCAAACCGGGCCACGCTATAGCCCCCAGAGCTGTGGCAAAAGTTTGGGTTTCGTTCAGGCTTGAGGTGTGGAGAGTAAATAGGTCTTCCATTGTTTTTAGGGCAACGATCCTGAGCGTTCGAGTCTGCCGATGTGATCTTTCAGGTTCCTAAGAATGGGAACAAGAGGATAGTGAATATCTTGAAGAAACTGAATTCTTACAACCTTATCCCCGAGGGGAGTCATCTCTATCGAGAATTCAATTTTTATGAGTGTTTCTTGGGACTGACTACTCACCATTACTGCATCACCTAAATATTCTTTTCGATAAGCGATAAGCATAGGTTTGCGGGTAATATTTTCGACATTTTTTACTACCATAGAGTATTCTAATCCTAATTGTTAATACTCATCAGGTCCAGTAATTCCGTAAATAAAAGACTGAATCTGATTCAAGTTTTGTTTACTCACCCGAGTAAAAGCAACGTGCATGATACCCCCTTGGGGCCTGCGAGATCGAGAATGCAGGATTTTTCCGAAGGCATTAACCGTTTGTTGGGGTCCGATATCAAAGGTAATTTTTACGAGAGTATTTTTCTCGAGTAAAGTCCGAGAGAATATTGCACAACCGCCGACGCTAACGTCTTCTACCTGACCCAAAAATCGTCGATTTTTTTGGACAACAGCCCTCTTTACTTCCTTCCTACCCTTTCCCTCGGTGAGGATTTCTACCTTCTGGAAGTAAGTCGGTTTATTGATCTCTTTTCGAGGGTATCTTCGCAACTGAACTTGTTCCATTTGTTTCACGTGTTCTAGAAGAATTACGTCTATCCCATCGACGTTTGTCACTTCCAAAATTTTCGTTTCAAAACGAAATACTTTTCCCGTGTCTCGTACAAATCGTACTCGTATAGGTTCACCGACCTTATACCTTACGAGTATACCTTGGGGGGTTTTAGGAACTTGTAGAGAGAGGCGGCTTTCCATATTCGCCGTGACCATGGACTCCATAGGAGGCTTCGAACGGGTGTAGAGGGTAACCGTTTGCCCCTGACCGACTATTTGACTTCCGGGAGCCGATGAAACTTTACGAGTATTTCCAAGGGTGGTTTTGATTCGAAAAAATTCTGAGATCAGGGCTTCTTTTTGGGAATCTCCTAAGGACGATTGTCTTACATCGTCGATTAGGGTTCTTAGAACTTTGTTGAGCAATCCTGCGTGGGTGAGCAATCGGACGGGATTTCCAATTTTTTGATCCTTAACGGCTTTCTCAAGTATTTTGATTTGATCTTTCTCGAGCCCCGCCGACTTCGCTTGGCGTCTAAATCCTCCTATACTTACCTTACCTGACGGCCCAGAGGGTGTGGAGCTTCGAGACCCGATAAAAAGGAAAAGGGCAAGGCCAAGTAGGAGCCCCACGACGATATACACTTGACTCATGTCCGCAGCAGCAATGAATTGAAGAGGAAGTAAGGCGCCTAAATTCATATGTCCTCCAGTAGAGACTGTAGCCTTTCGAAGACCGGGGGCAGTTCGTACTCAAGGATGTCTCCGATTAGGACCACATCGTTATTCTCCATGCCTTGAACAAGTTCTTCGAGAAGTGTATTCAAGGTCTCGCCAGCTTCCTGAATTTTGAAATCGTCTTGTGCCCTCGAAGAGGGATGGTTTTTCAAAAGTCCCATGGTCCTTGCAAGTTTTTGCAGGAGTTCGACCAGGTGTTGAATCGTAAGTAGGGCCTGATCGACCTTTCCGCCTTGGAGCTGAACCGAAACCTGGGATAGTGATCCCTGTAAAGTATGAATAGTCTTGAGGGTGCCAATAGCCTCATCCTGGGGACGCTCGTACTCACGAATTCGCGATTGTAAAAGGAGTTCGATCGTTCGACAGGAATCGAGGTACTTGTCCCAGTTCTCGTTCAATATCTGTGTATCGTAGGAGAATCCCCGTAGAAGTTCTTGGGGCGTAGCGGAGTCGCCTGGGAAGAATCTATCGAGGGCAAGCAGTATTCCTGGACTTTCTTTCAGGATTTCCTCCACCTGTTCAATTCCACGCTTACCCCCACTTTGGCCATATTCTTCAAAGGATGAACCTAGGAGCACGGTATACTCCAAGAGTAACTTCAGTTGGTCTTGTTGAATCAGAAGCGGATGATTAGCCCAGATATGCAAGGTCCTTACCTCATCGAGAGCCATAGATTCCCAATCGGAAGGAGAGCTTTCTTCAATAGAAGTTCCGTTGACCTCCAAACCCAAGAAGATAAGACTATTTTCGCTTAGCCACTCCTTTAAGCCGACAACCAATTCTCCTAGAATTTTTTCTTCTTGAATTGATACATCAATAGGCTCGTCGTTCAGAAAAATTTCCAAAATCTAGCTCCTTACGTCGGGTGTTTCGAGAAGTCCCCACCTCACTAGTATCGGTATTTATGAGAACTGAATAAACGTCTTATTTGGGGATTTTAGTTATTTCCACCGTTCGAAGGATTGAGTCCTTCGAGTTCGCGGCTCTGGGACTCCAAAGAGTTAATAGCTGATTCCATTTGACCAAATTGAAGACGCATTCTTTGCTCATAGTCCTCGAGGTAGTCTTGGTAATTCGTAATTTCTGTATTTGTTCGGGTGATTTGGGAATCCAATGTCTGGGTATTTATGGCCAATATTCCACCGGTCTGGGTAAAGGGGCGAACTAGATTTTCCGTAGAATAGGCCACACCCGAGTCAATAAGGAGATCACTATCCGAATCTTTTCCAAAAAGATCCCGTACCGCCAAGAAATTCTGTTCCAAAGCTTGGTCAAGTTCCCGTTCATTAATTTCTAAGTATCCCCTCAGGCGCCCAATATTTACCGAGGCCCCTCCGCCACTGGCGTTTGTCGAAACCCCCGCCTGGGAAAGAAGTGCCATATCTCTTCCGGCCTGGGTTTCGACGGGTGTTATAATAATGTTCTGTAGTCTTTGCTTTATAGTATTCAACGTAGAGTTGCCCTGGAAACTCCCGAGTCTCTCAAAGGCTGCTTCCCGCTCTGCATCGGAAAAGTAGGTGATTTCCTCGATGATATCCGGTTGATTTCGAGTGAGTATGTTTATGTCTCGAATAACTTGGTTATACATGGCGACGAACTCGATAACTTTTTCTTTTGCAGCTTCCCGATCGGGACTTACAGTTACATCAACTGGTGTGTCCGATGCACGACGGAGGTTCAAAGTCACTCCAGGAATAACGTCGTCGATTGTATTAGACCCACGGATTACCTCGATTCCCTGAACCCTCAAGCGGGCATCTTGGGCCCGGGATAGGGCGTTTGCCGGGCCTAGGGTCGAGGGGGCCGAGGAGTCAAAAAGTTCTATACCCGATACCTCGACGATACGATGGGTATTTTCGTTTTCGACCACGAGGTGACTCGGTAGACCACCGAGCTCATCAAGGGAAATGAGAAACTCTTTATTTTCAAACCCGATTTCTGGTAGAGGAACTAGACGATTTCCTACTCGGGCCGAGACTACTGAACCAGTTTCTACACGCGGAGGTGGTTCAGGAGGACTGTAAGGCGGCTCAGGGGCCGAACTAGAAAGACTTGGCAAACTTACACCGCCGAAGCTTACACCAGGTACCTGAGGTACCGAAAATCCCGGAGGGGGAGGAGACTGTTCAGTTGCAATAGGCATTTCAACCATCGACGCAGAAAAACGAAGAATTAGACCGCGGGTGTCTACATCTTGGGGTGGAGCAACTGGGAATTCGTTGACTTTCTGGGGCGGAACTTGGTAGGAGCGCGTTTCCTCGGTTCCCCTTGGACCGGTGGAAACTGCCTGTTGAGCAGAAATAATTCCCAAATTTTCGGCGAGTACTGCCAATTCAGGGTCGTCGAAGACCATTAGGTTTTCCGCACCCTCCAATTTTGACTCGAGGACGAGTACCTGTACCCCTGGTTTGTTATTTATGACATTCGACGTTAGTGTTTGGGGATTGACCCGATTTATCGCCTCAGAAAAATCTCGTACCGTACCGCCGCGGAACCGAACCGGGAGGCGGGTTTGCCCTATCTGAAACGTATAGACACCTTGGTCTATTCGCAGTTCTCGGGGCAGATCCTTCGAACTCAACCTATCGGCCTGGGCAGTTTGCAGGATTTCTATCCCAGTCGTTCCCTCCGAGGCACTCCTTGCAGCCGAGGCGGTGAGTAGGCTTTCGTTGCTAGACGTGGCCAAACGGTCGTTAAAGGGATTTTCAAAACTGTATAAAGAACGGGCTACGTCCTGCAACTGGGAAAGTTGTCGGGACATAGACTGCCAAGTTTCTCTCTGAGTTTCAAATTGAGTTTTTCTGGTTTCCAAACGAGTTAGGTTCACCCGTTCAGCGTTCACCAATTCTTCGACCATTTGGTCTGTGTTAAATCGGCTCGATACTCCAGGGATGGAGAAATCAGACATACTCTAGAGACCTCTCAAAGATATTGATTTGAGCCCGAACCTCATTGCAACCCAATGGTGTTTTCGTACACATTTTTCCTTGGAAGGGTCTGAGAGGTTTTGCTCCTTCCTCGATTCGGACAAACTCTTCCTAACAAGACCCCTTAGGCGGTCTCATCTACGATCATCCCGATGTACTCTTGAATCTTCATATGTAATCGTTGTAGTTCAGCGGGTGGGAGCTCTTTAATCACTCTATCGGTTTGTGCATCCAAAACCTTTACGACAACCTGATTGAGCTCTTTATTGAAAGAATAACTTAATTTCTTATTTACGCTCTTAGCAAAAGTATCAAGTCGATCAACAGCTTCTTCGATTTTCGACATCTGTTGTTCCTGCTTCTGCCTAACCTCTTGCTGAACCCGATCGCCTTGTTCCTGAAGTCTTCGACGTTGTTGTTCTATACTCTGGGTCTTAATCCTGCCGGCGACGGGAGTTACTTGTGCGGAGCTTACCAATCCCTGGATCTCCATAGACATACCTTACCTCCCTGTAAGAAAGAAACCGAGGGAGAGCGCCACTCCCCCGGTAGTACGAAATGAATGAAAAAAGAAGACGTCCAGATCTCTTTTTCCGTTCTGGAGAAATTGCTTGGTTTTAGCCGATAAGCTGAAGAGCCGACTGGCTTTGCATGTTTGCCTGGGCTAACATTGCAGTGTTGGCTTGGGTAAGAATCTGGTTTCGAACAAAGTTCACCATTTCCCCAGCCATGTCTGTGTCTCTAATTCGAGACTCTGCTGCCTGCAGGTTTTCTGCCGCCACATCTACACCCTTTTGGGCCATTTCGAATCGATTCTGATAGGCTCCCAGGTCCGCTCGTTGCTGGCTGACTTGCCGAAGGGCAGAGTCTACCGCACCGATAGCGTTGTTGGCGTTTTCTGGATCCGAAAGACTCATTGACTGCCCGGAGCCTTGAATATTTGTAATACCCAATGCATCGGCTGTCATTGTTCCAATGAACACTTGCTCGCTTTGATCCATATTCGCCCCCACTTGGAACTGCATTACCTGACCGCTGACAGAGTTGCTCGCAAATCCGCCGGTTAACATATTCATCCCGTTAAACTGGGCGTGGCTTGCAATCCGATTGATTTCATCGATCAGCTGGGAAACTTCTACTTGAATCTGAGCCCGATCTTCAGCGGTATAAATACCGTTGGAAGACTGTACTGCAAGTTCCCGCATGCGGTGTAGAATGTCCTGGGTGTTCTGCAGGAATCCTTCAGTCGTTTGAATGAAGGACACTGCGTTCTGGATATTATTGCTTGCCATATTGAGTCCCCGAACTTGACTTCGGAGCTTCTCAGATACTGCAAGTCCAGACGCGTCATCCGCAGCTTTGTTAATCCGCATTCCTGAGCTGAGCTTTTCGATACTGTTTTGGGTTTCGGTTGTCCGAACGCCCAAGTTCCTGTTCGCATAAGCTGCACTCATGTTGTGGTTAATTATCATATAACCCTCCTTGAGTAGAATAAAAAGGCAATCCGTGCCTTTCATCTTTGCTGTTAAGTCCAGAAACCTATGTGCGCTGTTTCTGCTCCGTGACTTTCAAGCGAAGAGACAACCAAGGGCTATTTCTAGTCCTTGAATCCCATCGCTCCAGCAACAGTATTCTCTACCGACCAAGCAGGCTCAAGAAGGGTAGGTTGTCAAAGAACATAGGGCAAAACCCCAACTAACAGTATAACACAAACCACTAAACCCCGGGCAAGTAGAACCCGGGGTTTAACGGAAAAAAAACAAAATCTAAACCGAGGAAAAACTATCCCAGTAGCTGAAGTACCGATTGGGTCTTCATATTCGCTTGAGCGAGCATCGCAGTGCCAGCTTGGACGAGGATTTGGTTGCGGGTAAAGTCGACCATTTCCTTTGCCATATCGGTATCTCGAATTCGGGATTCCGCGGCCTGGAGATTTTCCGCTCCAATATCGATACCCTTAATCGCCATTTCCATTCGATTTTGGTATGCACCCAGATCTGCGCGCTGCTTGTTGACCGCACGCAAGGCAGTATCAACCACACCGATAGTAGTGTTTGCTGAATCGGGATCCGCAAGCGAAATGATTTCCTCACTGCCAACCTGGCGAATACCAAGAGCTGAGGCCGTCATTTCCCCAATGTACACTTGTTCTCGTTGATCCATATTTGCCCCAATATGGAAGAACATGGGTTGGAACGCAGTACCTTGTCCATCATTCTGAGAGAATCGGCCGGTGAGCAGGTTCATTCCATTGAACTGAGCATGACTTGCAACTCGGTCAATTTCGTCAACCAACTGGCTAATTTCTACCTGAATCTGCATTCGGTCTTCAGCGGTATAAATACCATTTGAAGACTGAACCGAAAGCTCTCGGATTCTTTGAAGGATATCAGTGGTTTCCTGAAGGTATCCTTCGGTGGTCTGAATGAGGGAGATTCCGTCCGCTGCATTTCGAGATGCCTGTTGCAATCCCCGAATCTGAGACCGCATTTTTTCGGAAACAGCCAAGCCCGAAGCATCATCTCCCGCCTTGTTGATCCGCAGACCACTCGACAACTTCTCAATCGAACTGGTAACCGACCGATTGTTTACCCCAAGTTGTCGCTGAGCGAACATTGCGCTCATGTTGTGATTAATAATCATCCTATCCTCCTTGATAGTCAGGCCTTGGGCATCCTTGCCCAATTTTTCTTTGAAATACTGCTAAAGCCTTTGCTTTACCAGCCGACAATAAGAGTAGGGAAGCTCTAGGAGTTTCTTAGAAACTCTAAAACCTTCTACCACTTCTTAGTATCGGCACCTGAGGAGGAAAACTTTAGGATTATTTTTCGAGAAATTCCAAGGCTAAGGGGTCTTCTGGATCAAACTCCAAGACTGTCTCGAAGAAACCTTTGGCTTTTTCAGGCTCTCCGAGCTTCAAGTGGACTATTCCGAGGTTTGAAATAATCTTTATATTTTCCGGTTCAAACGTAAGCGCTTTGTAAAGGGACGTAAGGGCATCAGAAAACTGCTCTAGTTCGATTTGACAAATTGCCACTTCGTTGAGGGTGTCCGGATTCTCTCCACCTTTTTCGATACAAGTCTTGAAACTATCAAGAGCTAGTGCAAAAGAACCGAGACGTCGTTGGGCCCATCCTTTCAAAAACCAACCGTTCCATACTTCGGGATGAACCGTTAAAAACCCATTTATTTTTTCTATCGCTTCTGTTTCTCTCGATAGCAAGATAAAGTCGTAAGCTTCTTTAAACTGCGCATCGGTTAAATTCTGATCTTTAATCGTTTGTATAACTTTTTTAATATTCTCCTTATGCTCAGGATCTGAACCTAACTCCAGGTAGCTTTCAAAGCTTCCGAGGGCCCTGCCGTAATTTTGTATCCGAACAAAGAAATACCCCGCGTATAAATAGGCTTCTTCGAGAGGTTCATCGGCGTCAAGTACATCTTTGTACCAGTGAAAGGCTTGTTCCTCGTAGAATTGGGCCAGGCTTTCATTCCCCGCATTTTTGAGGGACTCCGAACGCTTGTCGTAATGGAGGGCAAGGTTGAGAATTGGCCTTTGTTGGCTCGGCTGAAGCCCCAGAAGAGCGAGAAAAATTTCTTCTGAGAGCTCAAAATCGCCGTTGTTCGCTTTAAAAATCGCAGTTTCGGTGAGTTCTGCAATCAATTCAGGCTTAATTGCGAGTACGAATGCTCGATAGTAGCCTGCATCTTCGTGGTCTGGCTGATAGGCGAGTATTTTTAGCATTCCCGCCACGATCATTTCCCAAGAAAGTTCGTCAATATTCCAAGTTTCGTGATCGCCTGTGACTTCGATAGGTAGCATTTTCCGAGGGTCGAGGGGGAAGTCACCAAATGATCCCTCCATATCTTCGGGAATCGAAATATACAGAATCGTGTCTAGTACTTGCTGTTTTTTTTCTTCAAGGGGTGAGGGCATAAGGGTTCCTTTCTTCATGTCGACCGGTAAAGTTGCTCACTCGGTGGGTGCGGGTTCTACTTGCTGAGCGTTTTTGGGTTTCTTAATGGTTTTAAGAAATGCACTGAGTCTCATCTTGTATTCTGTTGGTACCGCTTCATCATCAAACTTAAGAGCAAAGGCCGCAAGATCCTGCCTACCTTGAACTTGTTCAAATCGAACGACCGTGGCTGGCAAATCAATATGTCCCTCAGAATCGGTAAGCACTATACGGAATGTACCTTTCTTGTTCACTAAAAAAGGTGCAATACCCATAATAATTACTTTCGCTCCGGAGAATGATAGGTCCCTAAGCAAGCACTTACGAGGCATATTTTCGATAAAAATCGTAGTTCCCTTGGGCTCAAAACCCAGTTGGGCAAGTATTTCAGGACTGGCAGAAACGCGCTCTTCTTTTCGTTGTTGAAATGCGAGGTTTGCCTCAATAAGTTCACCTAACCTCTGAATCAACTCGTCGGGAGGACGATTCGTAAAAGTAAGGTTGAGAAAATTGAGTTCCGTTTGAGTCGGGTTGTAGGGGTGAAACGCCGTTATCTTTGCATTAAGAAAAAACGAAAGAGGGTCAACCTTGTCTCGTTGGATAAAACTATACCGAAGTTGAACGAGCCCGTTGGCTTTTTGGGTTACTTCTTTCAAAGGACCACTCACATTGGCAATAATCTTGGCCCCGAGCAATGAACTCGAATAGAGTATAACCGGCCATTGATACCCAAGACACCGCAGTTGAACATTTTTCGGAGACAGCAGAGTCGCCCGAATGACGTCCTTGGTGAAGGTGACCTCGGTATTTTTAAATTGATCAAAGTAGCGGGATATTTGCTGACTAGTTATTACGGCCATGATTTATAAGAATACTAAAGGTAGGGCAGGCAATAGTCAATCGGAAGGTTCCTCTTCGGTCAGCGCAGCGTCGAGTTGTCGAATTAACCTCTGGGTAATCTCGGAAACTTCCTCAGAAAAAAGGTCATTGTCTGTCCGGGAAAGAGGAGATTCGCTTGAAGGTTCTTGGCGACTTTTAAAAAGCTCGTCGGCGATAAGCAAGGATGTAAGAATAGAAATCTTCAAGGGATCTGCCAGAGGAACCGAATCTTTTACCTGGGCAATTTTCTCTTCCAAAAAAAGGAGCATGGACCGAAGGTATTCCGGATCCTCATCCGATTGAATAGAAAAAGTAGTGCCGAGGAGTTCTATTTTGACCCTCTCTGGTCTATTTGCCATCCGAGGTTCCTAAAATATATCCAGTTCGATGGTATCGGTTTTTATTTCTTCTGCTTGCTCGTCTGTTTTATCGATGGCTTCGGGCTCAGGGTCGGTTATCGGCTCTTCGGCAGTGACAGGCTTAGACTCGGAACCGGGTTCTGGCTCGTATCCGCCCTGCTCCTGGGTGGGTGCGGGTTCAATTACTGGTTCAGTTGTCGGTTCGTCTGTAGGGACCTGGGCAAGCTCAATGGTGCGAGGAGCCTGAGCCTGCCGAGTGGCAGACTCTAAGCTGTCGAGTTTATTTAGCGCAGAAATAATTCCTTGTTCAATTTCTGTTTGCTCTTCCTTGAATTCCTCAATAAGAAATTCCAGTTCATCGATTCGGGTTTCGTATTCCCCTAATCGAGATTTAAGCAAGGAGTTTTCCTCCTGCAGGGAGCCGAGCATTGCGACAGCCTTCTGAACCTTACTTTCTAACATTCGAATCTGTTCTACGCTAATCATTTCTTACAGGGCCTTTTTTGCTGTTTCTACGAGGGCCTGGAAGGCTTCTCGATCTTCAATTGCCAGGTTTGAAAGAATCTTACGATTTACTTCAACCTTTGCCCGGTGAAGCCCGGAAATAAACCGGCTGTAGTTCAAGCCCTCTTCGCGAACTGCGGCGGAAATACGGGCGATCCACAACCTGCGGAAGTCTCTCTTCTTGTTTTTTCGATCGCGGTATGCGTAGGTGAGGCTCTTCTTTACTGCATCTTTTGCAGTCCGCATGTTTGTACTACGACGTCCCCAATAACCCTTTGCTAACTTAAGAATTCTCTTTCGCCGATCTTTCCGGCGAGTTCCATCAACTGCTCTTGGCATTTTTATTCTCCTTGCCCTCAGGCGCGATTAACTTTCCGGCTCTTTGGCAGCCATAAGCCTCGAGCTCGGCAAAAAACCTCTGGAACCTTTCCGGGGGCTTCCTTAACTGTAAGGCATTAAGATGCGCACTCGTGCTACTTCAGCAGGTGATAGTAATCCAGCCGATCGCAGTCTTCGCTTGCGTTTGGTTGACTTCTTGGTCAAAATGTGTCGAAGGCCTTGTCGCTTGTACTTTACTTTTCCGGTAGCGGTAAAGCTGTAGCGCTTTGCTGCTGCCCTTCGGGTCTTCATCTTTGGCATTGTTTCTCCTTTCCGGGTTAATCCCGCAGTTTTATTTTCTTGCCTTTGGATTTAGCATCATGTACATGAAACGCCCCTCCATCGTTGGAGGTCTTTCAACCACATGGGTTTCTTCCCCAAGGTTTGCTAACACTTTCAAGAGAACGTCCCGTCCAATCTCGGTATGAGCGAGTTCTCGCCCTCGGAATCGAATTGTCACCTTTACTTTATTGCCTTCTTCAAGGAAGTCCAGGATATGCTTTGTTTTAAATGCCAAGTCATGGCTTTCAATCTTTGGCTGCATACGGATTTCTTTAAGTCTGACCTGTTTTTGTTTTTTCTTTGACTCTCGATTCTTTCTTTCTGTTTCGTATTTGTACTTTCCGTAATCAATGAGCTTACAAACTGGGGGATTTGCGTTAGGAGAAACCTCTACTAAGTCGAGTCCTTTTTCTTTTGCCATGGCCAAAGCCTGAATTGTAGGTACAACTCCGAGTTGTTCTCCTAAATCGTCGATTAGGCGAACATCTCGCACCTTGATCATTTCGTTAATCTTTAAACTCTTCGAAGCCAATCTTCCTCCTAACTTCTTTCGGTTTCATTGAATTAGTTTGGGGTTTCAAAAAATCCGGTGAAGCATGCCGTTTGGGTATAGTTCCGACACTATATCAGATGGGAGTCTGGTCTGTCTATATTTCCTCCAAAAGCAAGCAGATCTGGGACGCAAAGATATCTTTGCCTAGTTTTATCTTTCGATTTTTGTGGATGGCAATTTCGTCTACGATACGGATCCCCAAACTTTTACAGAGTTGAAAGAAGTCTCGTCGGGTACAAAAGTGGATGTTCGGTGTATCGAACCACTGATAGGGAATATTTTTGTTTACCGGCATTGTGCCGCCTATTCCTAATTGAATTCGATTAATGAGGTATCCAAAATTAGGAAAATTAACGACGACCCGTTTTCCAACCCGCACCATTTCTTTTAAAAGGAAGGCTGGCTTGTGAATCATTTGAAGGGTCTGATTTAAGATTACGAAGTCGTAACTCTTGTCGGGGTAATCCTTAAGACCTTCCTCGAGGTTGCCTTGGAAGACTGAAAGTCCCTTAGAAATACATGCAACTATCATCGTTTCTTCTATATCAACCCCTCGACCGTTTACACCCTTAGTTTTTGTGAGAAGCTCGAGAAGTTCCCCTTCCCCACACCCAAGATCGAGAACCCGGGATTTGGGTTCGACAAATTTGGCAATTTCTTCATAACTAAAGCTCTGAAAGTTTTGCTCATTCATTATTCCTGGTCCTCCCGGTGGGGGGCTTGTAAAAAAGACGAGATTAAAATTCCTTGGCGTTGATGTTCCAAAAGAAAGGAGTCGTGTCCGTAGGGGCTCGAAAGTTCGGCGAACGAGACATTTTTTCCTATTTTCATCATCGGATAGACCAACTCTTTCGACTGATAGGTGGGGAACAGCCAGTCACTCGAATAGGAAAGGAGTAAAAAAGCACATGTTGTCCTACCAAGCGCTCCCTCGATGCCCCCTGGATAGCTTGCTAAATCAAAATAGTCCATCGCTTTCGATAGGTAGATGTAGGAGTTTGCATCGAAACGTTCAACAAATTTATCCCCTTGGTAGTTGAGGTAACTTTCTACTTGGAATCGATCATCGAAATCGTAGCCGTAGGCTTCTCGTTCCTGAAGTTTACGTCCAAACTTTAGAGCCATACTTTCATCCGAGAGGTAGGTTATATGGCCAATCATCCGAGCGATAGAAAGGCCATTTCGGGGGTATACTCCTCCGTAATAATCGCCATTTTTCCAATGGGGGTCGGAATAAATTGCATTTCTACCTACGGCATTAAAGGCTAGTCCCTGGGCCGACAGCCTTCCGGTAGATGCCAGTACAATCGCCTTATGCACCATGTGAGGATGGCTTACGGCCCAATCGAGGACTTGCATTCCGCCCATGCTACCTCCGGCTACCGCAAAAAGCTTCGAGATACCCAAATATTCCACGAGCAGTCTTTGGGTATTGACGAGGTCTTTTATCGTAATAACCGGAAATTCCATACCGAAGGGTTTGTCGGTTTCGGAATTTTTCGAGGACGGGCCTGTAGTGCCCATACAACCCCCGAGGCAGTTTGAAGAAATAATGAAAAACTGGTTTGTGTCGAAGGCCTTTCCCGGACCCACCATTTCAAACCACCACCCGGGGTTGTTACCTGGTTTATCGTGGTATCCCGCCGCATGGGCGTCACCCGAAAAGGCATGCACTAACAGAATTGCATTTGATCTATCCTCGTTGAGGGTACCGTAGGTCTCGTACTGTACTGTCAGGGTGCCAAAGGTCTTACCGCTTTCCAAGAGGAGACTGCTCTGGGCAAAGGTGACCCATTGGGGTTGGACGACCGAAAGGTCATGAAAGGCGTGAGACATAGGTAGGTATCCTAGTCTACCCTCGGGTATTGGTCAATAATTTGTCTACCTTGTGTCATGACAAACTCCCTGTCCTTTGATAAACTCTTCCAATGTATTTCTTTTCGGTAGTAAGCATGCCTCTTCTTCTTCTCTATGTTGGCTTGGAAATTGGAATGACCGGATACCAGGAGTACATTCGCGGACTCATTCGGGGTCTCTTCTGGTTCATTCCTTGGATCGTCGCACGAATTCTTTTCTCCTCTGCCTTTAGTCCTCAGCTTTCTATTGAAGATTTATATGGAACCTACACCTTTTCTCAAGTACTGCTTCCGTTGGTCGTCCTCATCCTTTCGTCGTTACTCATGAAGCCGAGTACCTGGAGCGACTTCGAGCTAACCGGGAAGATAGGTGGTTTTCTGTTCTTGGTTGGTTTGTCAGAGACTTTCGTGTTTCCCTCTCCGGGACTAATCTCCCGAATAGTTTACTTGCCACTCCTACGGGCTGGAGTTGTGTATGTTACTTTTCAATGGCTATCCTATGTAAGAGATTCTCGTCTAACTCCAGAAATCTTGGTAACCTCAACCGGGTTATATGGGCTCTTTCTCTTTGCCCATAGTCTTGTGCCGGTCTTAGTCTTTCAAAGGCTCCCAGTTCGTAGCACTATTTTTGTCCTTTTACTATTTGGCCTTACAGTAGCTATGCACAATGTGCGCTATTTGGTACAAAGAACGAAAGAATCTTTTCTTCCGACTTGGATTGCCTTTGAACAATGGAGTCGTTCCTATATTGAATGGTATCGCAAGGTGATTTTTGGTCATCGCTGAGCCGAATTCGGAGTTATCCGAAGCATTCGGATTCCCGAGCGAAATGGATTAGTATGCAGAATCCGTGTTTTTTCTAAAAAAACCTGGAGAAGAGCAAAATACATTTCGGTCCCGGAGTAATTGCTGCCGATAGTCTAGGGGTGTACTATCGGGGACCTCTGTAATCTTGTTAGCAGGCCGAGTTGGTCATTGCACCTTAATGACTTAAGATTCTGAGCTGATGAAAAATGGAGGTTTATAGCGTTCCCCCTATTTGACAAAGGAATAACGCCCACAATATAATCATTTGTGTGTGCATCTTTTGCGTAAAATGCAACGAAAAGGAGTGTAGGATGAAACGAGGCGTTTTGCTCGCGTTTTTCCTGGTGACAAGCTTCGTGCTTATTGCTCCAACCGCGTTCGCCGACCGGCAAACTGAGAACCTTCAGTCCCGGATTATCGAGCGATTTGACGGTCCTGAGGATGATGGTCAGTACGATTACCGTCAGAATCATCGATGGATTGTTCGTGGAAGCAAGTTTGTTACTGAGGGTTTTCCAACGTATGCCTGGGTAGATACCTGGCCACAGGCCTTATATCGAGTTGCCCCTGGAGACGTCCAATTAAGGTCGATCGGGGTTCAAGCCTCGTTTGATCGGATGGGCTATAATTTTCTAGAATTCATCCCTGTTGAGGATGAAGACGACGAAAATGGTGAGCCGGTTGCCAAGGGCATACCAATTCCCGGTCGTGTACAGAACATAGACTTCTGGGTGTGGGGCTCAAATCATAACTACTACATGGATATTCACTTGATGGACCATCGAGGGATAGTTCACGTCTTGCGAATGGGTAATATTAATTATCGAGGTTGGCAAAACCTGAAGGTGAATATTCCTACCTATATTCCCCAAGATGTGGTCTGGGTTCCCCAGCGTCAAGGTCTTGAGTTAGTGAAGATAGTAATGTGGACTCAGCCTACCGAAAGGGTAGCGGGTTTCTACATCTATATTGATGAAATCAAAGTCTTCACCGATGTCTTCGAAGCACCATTCGATGGAGAAGGCTTGGCGATACCTGAGGAAATAGAAAATCTTTGGTCCAACGCGCTGGAGGGTAACTAAGTGAAAAAGGTAATCGTCGTATTAGGCGTCGCCCTCATGTTCGTGTTTCCTTCATTCGCTCAGGAAACTGCGCCAGCAAACAACCGGCTCGGTGTCGATACGGCTCAACAAAGACTCACGGAAATTTCGGTTGCTAAATTCGAAGATCCAGGATTCTGGACTGTTCGAATGCCCCTTGACCACGGTGTATTGAGTCATCGGCGCTTTGAGGGATCGCCCCTTGGAAAGCGACCCCTCGAGGGTGCAGCGGAGGCGGGGGTAGAAGAACCAGACCTTTACGTACTTGGTGTTCGAGTTGATTATTTTCGAAGAGGATGGACCGAGATAAGTGTTGAGCCCGTTCGACCCCTTGCTGTTCCAGGAATAGCGAAGACCATATCTGTCTGGGTTGTAGGTCGAAACTTTAATCATCTTTTGAAAGTAGTCATTGAGGACGATTTTGGTACCCGAGTAGCACTCCCTATGGGTCGTATGAACTTCTCTGGCTGGAAAGAGCTGACGGTAGCTATACCCCCTACAATTCAGCAACGTAATGCAAATTACAGTGACCGAGGGGGAATTAGAATCCTTGGGTTTATCATCGAGCCATCGATGACCGAGACCTACGGTACTTACTACGTTTATTTCGATGATCTTCGAGTCGTTACCGATCTTTTTGCCGAAGAAAATCGTGATCCTGACGATATGTACGACGCTTGGTAATAATCGAGTCCGTTGATTTGTTACAAAGGTCGGTGTGTAACCGACCTTTTTTATTTCCCTTGCTTGCCTAAGTAGCAAAGTCATTAGATACTAAGTCCCATGTCCGGCAATCTTGCTTTTCTAAAACACGTCTATTTTTTTAAAGACCTCGACAATAGAGAACTTCGGGCCATAGCATCGGTAGCTCATACCCAAACCTTTCCCGGGGGAACCTATATATTTCGGGAAGGCGATGAAGCCGAACGATTTTACGTCTTGGTCAATGGCTGGGTCGGTATTTACAAAGTGAGTCATAGTGGAGAACCCAACCTCCTTACGCGCCAAGGTCCTGGTCACGTTTTTGGGGAAATGGCTTTAGTCGACGATCTTCCAAGAAGTGCATCGGTGGTAACCGAGACAAAGGTAGAAGTTCTCTATTTGGATCGAAAAGACTTTGTACGACTACTTCACGAAAATCCTTCGGTTGTGCAATCGGTTATTCGGTCTTTGGCAGCCATGATACGAAACAGTAACGAAAGCTACGTAGATGATTTGAGTGAGCGAAATAAGGCTCTCGAGATCGCTTATGAAGAATTGAAAAAGACCCAGGATGACCTCATTCGTGCCGAACGTTTCTCGAACCTTGGGAAACTAGTCTCCCTCATAATTCACGACCTAAAGAACCCTATTTCGATAATTCGGGGGTACGGTGAGCTATTAAAGATAGTTGCTGATGATCCGGTCAAACTTCAGGGATATGCCAGCAAAATCGTTCGAGAAAGCGACCGGCTAAATGATTTTACCCGGGAATTGTTGGACTATTCCCGGGGCCGGATGCGGCTGGAAATGGCCCCCTATAGAGTTGGAACGGTCTTTGACCGAATTGAAACACTTTTTAAAGAAGATTTTTTCAATAGGAATATTGGACTACTACTCACAGGAGATCGGGAACTTGTGTTATACGGCGACTTGGAGCGAGTCGTAAGGGCCCTGAGTAATCTCGTAGACAACGGAAGAAAGGCTTTGACGGATAAGTCTGGAGAGGTGGCAGTACTTGTTGACAAAGAGTCTAATGTAGAAAAACAAACAATTAGGTTTCAAGTAAAAGATAACGGAGAGGGTATCCCCACAGACTCCTTAGAAAAAATATTTGAACCTTTTTTCTCCCGTTCGAAAGGCGGTGGTACAGGGCTCGGAATGGTGAGTGTAAAAAATATTGTCGAAGCCCATGGGGGGACAATCTTGGTCGATTCTACTCTCGGGCAAGGAACGACCGTAACTTTTCGTCTTCCCCAAAAGCTGGAAATAAACGAAGAAAATTTATAACAATTACCCTTTTCAGTACATCGGTGTCGATACCCAAGACTTTCGACGCCTCCTGGTACACGTAACGAACGTAGCCTGGCCTATTTATTTTTCCACGGAATGGCACGGGAGAAAGGTACGGAGAATCGGTTTCGAACAGTAGTCGGTCGCGCGGTACGTAACGTAACGTGGTACGTAAATCGTTGTTGTTCTTGAACGTAAGATTTCCAGCAAACGAAAGATAAAATCCGTAGTCCAAGAATAGTTGGGCATCTTTCGGAGAACCAGAAAAGCAGTGCATAATGCCACCAGCGGTGGGCGGGTTGTTCATAAAACAGCCTAGAACCTCAGCTGTAGCATTTCGGTTGTGTACGATCAACGGTAAATTGTATTTGTTGCTCAAAGCAATTTGGTTTTGAAACAAGACTTGTTGATCCTTAAGGGTTCCGTATTGCCAATGGAGGTCGAGCCCACATTCACCAAGGGCAACAACCGGCCCCATTTTTTGCGACCACGACCACATGCGAAGGGTTTTCTCCAGAACTTTGAGTTTCTCATCAAGGTTCGGTAATTCTACCTCCGAAGGATATAATCCTAAGGAGAGACGAATATGTGGAAACTCTTCGAGGAGATTTCGCCGTTCTTCGAAGTCTTCTAGTCGGATACCGATATCGAGTCCACCCCAAAAGTCATTTTCGCTCGTGTCCTCCAGAAAAACCTGCCGAGGGGAAAGTCCTTTTTTTTTCATTTCGAGGGTATGGAAGTGGGAGTCGATTATCATTTAAAGTACCTCGGAAAAATCTTTCCCTTGCCCATTCGAAGTTCAGGGTCTAGGATCACAAACCAGATTATTGACCCTCCGATGTAGTTCGAGTAGTATACATTTTACGCCGAAGTGGTGAAATAGGTAGACACAGAGGACTTAAAATCCTCCGGCCCTTATACGGCTGTACGGGTTCAAGTCCCGTCTTCGGCATGAATTCCTATGTTCTTTTCGCTTTCTAAATCAAGTCTAAAGTATCCTCAGGTAGTGGCACAAGAATTTTACCGTTTTTGAGTGTCTCGTTTCTTTCAGGGGATGGCTTTTGCGGAGTCGTTATTCACTTTTAGACCGAGAACCCCATTACATTGAATCCTTTCATGCTGGACATCTAGGGAAGCTCAATTTTGCCGCGACCTATCTCAGCTTTTGAAAATAAAAAAAATCAGACCTTCGGAATAACATTTTACATGAGCGCACCTTTAGAAACTTTTCTTTACCTAAGTAGGTTAATGAACCCCAATGACTTAGGGGCGTCAAAATCATGGAGATAGCAGTTTCCGGGAGTGCCCATTCCTATGTTGAGCAATAAGAAGTTAGAAGATTTCCCTGCACGAAGTGAACGCAGCTAGGAGTACGGAATAGGAGATCGATTCCAGCGTAATTTCTGAGTTAGAATAGGGGATAAAGCAAGGTTTCGTAGGAGCTACAACTAATCCCGTAAAAGTCGTTGACGTACGAAAAACGTTTCTCGGTTCTGGATTAAGAGGATTAAAGAAATTTTCTGGAAATTCCCAAATGCTTTCCAAGAAGATATCGCAAGGAAGATCATCGATGTAAACGAATGCAAAGTACTTTATTCAAGAATGCGTATAATGACGATCAGGCAAAGAACCACCGAAACCGGCTGTTGGTCGCGGCAAATCGAAAACATTTTTATTGGTCGGAGTCTATTTGTGGAAACCTAGAGTTTATGGTAGCCTAAAAATAGGCGAAACGTATTAACAATTCGAACGTAACAGTTCTTTACCCAATCGCTACCCCAAGAAGAATCGTTGTTTAGAAAACCCTGGGAGAAATACGGTAAAGGGGGTCACCGAAATGAATACTGTTCTCCACATCCCCCATAGTTCCCGATATATACCCGCCACCCTCCGGTGGCGGTATGTGGTGAGTAGTGAAGAGTTAGCAACTGAATTGGTGCGAATGACCGATTGGTATACCGATGAGCTTTTTATGAATCCCCAAAGTGTAGCGGTGGTATTTCCTTTCTCCCGGCTGGTTGTCGATGTGGAACGTTTTTTTGATGATAGGAAAGAACCAATGGCCCGAAAGGGTATGGGATGGTCGTATTTGCGAACATCTCAGGGTACCCCGCTCACCAAGGCTCTCGATCCAGAAACCCAGCGGTACTTGGCGACTGTCTACTGGGATCATCACAAAAGGCTCACCGAACTTGTTAGCTCGGGGACGGTGGTTCTCGATTGCCACAGCTTTCCGTCGAAGCCTTTACCCTGTGATCTAGATCAAACTTCAGCTCGGCCCGACATCTGTATTGGTACCGATCCCGTTCATACGCCCCAAGGGCTTAGGGAAATCACGGTCGATTTCTTTCAAAAAAAGGGTTTGGTGGTCGATGTAGACAAGCCATATTCTGGTACTTTGGTACCTTTTTCGGTGTATAGGAAAGATCCGACGGTAAAGTCGATTATGGTCGAAGTTAACCGATCCCTTTATGTGGAAGAGGCCACGGGGAAAAAAAGCGAGAATTTTAGCAAAATTCGCAAAATAGTAGGGGAGTTCGTAGAAATTCTCCAAGCACTCGGGCCAAATTCGTTATAAACTACAGGGAAACAATTTTGGTGCTCGGTAACAAAATCTTTTGGGGGAAGCGTGTATGTCTGATGAACGACGAAAAGAACCTAGGTATCAATTAAGGCAACTTGTACACCTTGGATTTGGTAGAGAAACTTTTATTCCCGCCGAGGGTATCGATATCAGCACTCGAGGAATTGGTTGTCGGGCGAATCGGCCGGTCGATCCCTATAGCAAGATGTTTTTTATGCTTCAACTTGATCCTAAGGGTTCTGAGCCCGAAGTAACGGGTGAGGGTCTGGTTATGCGTTGTACCCAACTCGATGAAGATCACTATGAAATTGGCATTGAATACTCTGAATTCCACACCGGTTCACTGAAGGACATCGAGACATATTTAGGGAATGCCCTTTAGTCCTATAGCTTTATGTTCCAGTTATCAAAGGAATACCTAACTCGAGACGTCCGATCTCGTATCGTCAAGTCAGACTTAAGTCTCTTCTGGACCGACGATTGGTCAGCGGAGTTCTATCGGCTCCAAGCCCAACTGGGATTTATCGCTACCAGTGTTGAATACGAAGGTCGCTATTTACTTTTGCCCGAATTACAAACCGACTATGCGGTACTCGACTGGCGAAACCTCGTCATCGACCCGGGAGTCCGTAAGACCCTCAAATATTTTGAAGAAAAGGGGGTTCCAATTCGGCTTATTCTGGAAACCGACCTCGAAAGTGTTCTAAAAGAACTCGAGAGCAATCGTAAAGGGAAATCATGGATTTCTCCTCCCTATCGTAATCTCATGAATACCTTCGCCCACCGTCGATATAGGTCGGAAAATCGAAACTTCCAGGTTTGGGGCGCCAGGCTCATTATTGGAGATGGAGAAGAAACGGTCGCAGTCGAACTTGGATATTCGATAGGGCGGGTCTATACAAGTCTATCGGGCTTTTTCCATCGGGAAGAGCGACGTTGGAATCACCTTGGAAAGGCCCAGTTAGTTCTGCTCGCTAAACATCTCCAGGCCCGAGGAATAGAATTCTGGAACCTTGGCCATCCTTCAATGCAATACAAGATCGATCTCGGTGCACGGATTATAGATCGACGTACTTTTTTATCCCGTTGGGATGAAGATACGGCCCTCGAAACCCCCTGGTTAGGTACCTAAGGGTTTAATCTACTTCTGAGGTCTTCGTAACGGGTCTTGAGTTCCGTGTACCCGAGCAATTCACTGAGTTCGACCAGTTGATTCAGGGCATTCAAGGTGAGTTGGACGCTATTGATCTGAACACCCGCGTGGAAGGCTCGACGAAAATAGTCATACGAAACAGGCAAGTCCTCGGCCCTTCGATACAGTTGGCCCAAAGCCAAAAGGTCGTCGCCTATGCCCTGACGATTTTCGGCCTTTTTATCGGCCTCAAGGGCTTGGAGGGCAAATTCGATCGCCGTCTGCAACTGCCCCTCTTTGAATGCGAGATTGGCCAACATATAGCTGTTCGAGCCGTACTCACCCCATCTTTTACCCCTTTCGTTCAAATACCGCGCCTTTTCGAAGTAGTCTCGAGCTTCGTCAAAGGCCTGGGTCCGAAGGGAATCGACGCCCAGATTATGCAATATAACTGCTCGGATTTTTTCATCGTCTTCGGAAAAAGTAAGAGATTCGAATAAAGAACTTTGAGCTAAGGGGTAGTTTTCTCGTTCAAAATAGTACTCCCCAAGATTATTGAGGGTGAGGGCGAGTAAGCGGGGATTTTTCAGCATTCGGGCGTCAAAAAGAGCATCCTCAAGTTCCCGTTGGGCGTCATCCCAACTCTGAAGCCGTAGATAAACCTTTCCCAGGGAACTGCGTGCTACGATGGCCCCTTCCTGATGATCGACCGAGAGATTTGTGATGAGGGCCTCGTTATAGAAAAATAAGGCCGAATTAAAATCACCTTGCGATAAGAAATTGTCGGCTAAGGTAAGATAGTCCGCAGCCTCATTTTTCGTAGTGTTTATCGATAGGTCACCTCGCGGGAGGCTGGAGCAAGAGCCCAGAAAAAAAGCTCCGGCGATGAGTACTAAATGTAAGCGACAGCCACTCCGGCAGTTTTGTTTCATTCGAATTCTCCCACTCTCATACTATTATAGAGACTCTCCTGGACGCTACGCTCGGGAATACCGTTTCGAATGAGGGGGTTATTTTTTAGTCCTTCCATTACGTCTTGGGCCTGTTGGATTGCAATTTTCGTTTCATTGAGGATTGATGACAGTTGTGGGACTTCACTATTTACTCCGAGGATAATCTGCTGAATTCCTCCTAGGCTCTCTTCGATTATCGATACCAGATTTAACGCCTCATCAAATAGTTGATTATCGTCATCCAACAGGGTTTTTAGAGAGCCCTGGGGATCGAGAAGGGTCGGTATGAGACCCGTCGGATCTCGAAGGGCTTCGGTCGTAGCTGCAAGATTGTCGGTTATTCCCCCTACATTCTGAACCGCTAGGTCGGTTCCGTTGAGAATTCCTTCTACCTGACCCAATAGTACTCCAGTACTTCGGTCGAGTTCATCGATAATGCTATTTACGCTCGAAAAGGTAGAGGGTAGACCGGAAACCACGACAGTAACATCTTCAACCATAGAACCAATCGGCCCGGTACTTTGACCCGCCAAGGCTAAGTTGAGTTCGTTAAGCAGTTGATTTACTCCAATCAGAGTACGATTTGCGTTTTCGATTACTGGATTTATTCCCGATAGAAGGCGGGCGATCGTATCGTCTTTTAGGGGTATTTCGACCAATGCTTGCTCTACGATTGCTGCCCCTTCGGGAGAATCGGTTGTATAGATAAATGAGCCCTCTTCGAGAAGTGTTTCACCCAGACCGGGGTAAAAAAGTAATTGGGACCCGAGACCTACGGGCGAAATTGAGAGCTCTAAAAGCGAATATTCTTTTACCTTTGGGTAGTAGGTATCGTAAATATACAGGTCTACATCGACGTTATTGAATTCGTTCAAGTATACATTTTCGATTTTACCTACCTGAAAGCCCTTCATGAGTATGGGGGTTCCCGGGGCGATGTTAGCGGATGAAGAAAACACCGATCGAAAATAGTAATCCTTTGCAAACCATCGTTGATTAACTCCCAGGAGTATGAGGACCGTTCCAAATGCCAACAGTGACAAGATAACAAAGAACCCAACGATTTGGTCTGCATAACGTATTTTGAACTTCATAAATTTTGAATCTCCTCGACAAGATCGGGTATTGGCTCTTTTTTGCGTCTTTGGCCCCGGGCCTTGAGTCTTTGCAAGGACGAACCAAGGCTTTGTTCGGCTCTGGCCACAACCTCTTCGAAGGGACCAAAGGCGATGAGGTTTCCGTTCTTCAGGAGCCCAAGATAGTCGGCAAGCTTGAAGGCTATTTCCGAACTAGTAGTCGACAAGAGCATTGTAGTTTTTTTTTCTTTCATAGTTTCGAAAACCGAAAAGATATGCTCGATTGAATCTTCATCAAGATTACCAGTGGGGTTGTCTAAAAAGAGTATTTTTGGCTCATGGATAATACCCCGAGCTATAGAAACGAGTTTCTGCTTTCCGATAGATATATCCGATGGCCGTTTAGCCGAATCGTCATCGAACCCGACGAGTTCGAGGCATTTTGAAACCCGCTCTTTGACATCCGACGTGGATAGTGAGGAGTAGTGGACCAGAAGAGGCATCGCAACATTCTGAAAGACCGACGTGTCTTGCCATAGGGCCGAGTCCTGAAAGATAAAACCACTCAGACGACGAAACTCTTGTTCTTGAGCGCTCGAAAAAGTGCTAATGTTTTTTTCGCCGAGGAAAATTTCCCCTGACTGGGGTACAATAAGACCCGCCGCGGCCTTTATGAGGGTACTTTTTCCCGATCCTGCTCCCCCGAGGAATACAGTGCAGCTCTCTGCTGGAATAGTTACCGTCGTTTCGGCAATTATTTGAGTTGGACCATCGGCAATTACCAGGTTTCTTAAGTAGAGATCAGACATATTGTATAAGGGTGACGAATACGTCGGACAGGATTATGAGGATAAAACTTTGACCAACTGCCCGTATTCCGGCCACCGGAATCTCGGTGCTAGCCCGATTGACTTGAAAGCCCTGGAAAGAAGAAACAACCGATATAATGACCGCAAATACGAAGGCCTTTGTTAGACCCGAAAATAGGTCGGCAACTTCGAGGGCAGCAAGTAGTCCTCCAAAATACTCGTTGAGGCTAATAGGTCGGATAAACTGGACGACCCAATAAGATCCCAACAGACCAAAGACATTAAAGTAAATAGTAAGTACCAGCATCGACACTACCATTCCTATAAAACGTGGAACCACGAGATAAGATATGGGATTAAGACCAACTGTAACGTAGGCTTCAATTTCATGATTGACGACCATCGAACCCAATTGGGTGGCAATAGCGGTTCCCGATCGAGCGGTAATAACGAAAGCGGTCAGTAACGGGCCCAATTCTCGGGTTATAATTATGATGAGGATAGAGTAGATAAGCTGATTTTGCCCAAACTGGGGTAGCAAACTCGAGCCAATAACGATTATGGCTGCACCGATGGAAACAGCCATTATGATGTTGATGATTAGGGCTTCGTAACCGGTAAACAAGATCTGCATGATGAGAACTTTAAAACCAACTTGTTTACGTCGAAAAAAGAAAAAAGTTTCTTTAACAACTTGGAAGAAAAAACCAAGGGCATAAAAGAGATTTTGAATTTTTCGTCGAACAAAGCGACCGCTAGCTTCTAACATTTTGACCTAAGATTATTACCTGAATCCGTATAAAAAATAAAAAAATCCAAGCTATCCTGGTGTTGTATAATGATTTAACCACAAATCTAATTACACCCAGGAGGTGAAGCTTGGATTACACGATTAATACTACCACAGAAAAAC
>Ga0210043_1000026_pt1 | contig 168874 bp, 223 predicted proteins | sample CryGeymet201501t_FD_183990 | JGI IMG/M metagenome (GOLD analysis project Ga0210043, IMG submission 183990) | Groundwater microbial communities from Crystal Geyser aquifers in Utah, USA - Crystal Geyser metaG 2015-01t (SPAdes) (version 2) | ecosystem: Environmental > Aquatic > Deep subsurface >...
CCCGCTGTTGCCTGCGAAGCGGCCCGCAGCTGGGGCCAGGACGGCGGGCAGTGGGGCGTACGCGGGGATGTCGAGTGTTGCCTCGTTACCCGTGGCGGTAGTCTGAATGAACAGGATCTTGTACGCGCCCGAGGGCACAGTCACCATGCGTGTGACCAACCCAGGTAGAGCAAGATCATCAATCCTGGCCTGCAGCTCGTCCGCCGAGAGGTCCCCGCTGCTGGTGGTTAGGTCGAATCCGACAACGGGCCCCCCGTTGACACTGATGTTGAAGAACCCAGTACCACCACCTGCCAGTTCAAATGCGGGTCCTGGGAAGATGTACCGGGTCATCGCAGGAGACGCGCCGTACGCATCCGTATTCAGAGAGCCATCATCCTGGACGGCCTCAACAACCTGCTTCGCCACACCAACCACGCACGCGGGAAGGGATGCACGAACGATCGTGGGGGATGCAGTTTGGAACTGCTGAATGACTTTTACGCCGGGGCGCGGCAGTGTTGCAGGGGTGGCCATGTCTACTCCTTCTGGTCTGGTATTTATGCCAGAGGCTTACCGCTATTGTCACCCATCAGACCCCTCTGGGGGAAGGGCGGGCGCGGCTTCGGTTGTACGGAACTGAGGTGTGATCCCACCCACGATGCGTTGATTCAAAGGCATCGTAGTAGCGGACCACTGCAAATACGCGGGGAACATGACTGAGACGACAGTCCAGTTGTGCTCGGTATCATCACCGATCAAAGACCCCGCAGGAGACGGGGGTGAGCAGGTGGGGCGGTTCCCGAAATAGAGCAGGCACTTCTCGCTCTTGATGATCTCATCTCGAAGTGCCCAGATGCTGTTGAGGGTGAACCACGCAAGCGTCTCAGCCTCAACGGGGAAGCGGGACAGCACGTTGATGATGTACGTGCACGGAAGGATGTCCATGCGAACGGTGGCGCCTGTGGTCCAGTCTGTGTACGCCATGTCCCCCATACCGACGCCATTGAAGGTGCCCATGCTGCGTAGGACCGTGATGGCGGGGCGCTGGCCCACCTTCCCGACCATGATCGGGTTGTCCGTGGAGATGTGAATCTCTGACGCCGAGGCGTCCGGCTCGTTGGACTCCTCCTCCCAGTGGTATGCCCCCGCAGGACACTGAGCGAACAGGCCCTGGAGCCAACCCACGAGCACACGCTGCACCTGCAGGTACGGGCTACCTCGGTAGTCGTCTGGGTGCTGGTACTCAGGTGCTGTGGGTGGGTTGTGCATTATCCGTTTGCTCGAGCATCCGCTTCGTCGCGCCGCAGTTTCATCAGCCCGCGCTGCTGGCCCAAAGCATAGTTCCCCATGCCAGCGATGGCTGCCAAGGCGGTACCGATGTAGGGAGCGGCCTTCTCAGCAGCCTGTGGGTTGCCCCCAAGGTGCTGGACCACCTTCCCGCCGATGTGTCGGCCCGCGGCGTAGCCAATCCCTGTGCCGATGGCGACTACAGGCAGGTCCCTGGCCAGCTGGGACCAGCGAGCTCGGTTCATCTGTTCGTACTCAGGAGGTGGTCCTTTTGGGTTGGGCCATTCGCTGGCAGCCTCCTTCTGAATAGCGAGAAGCTCTTGGGCGAAAGCAGGCAGGCTAATCGAGGCCGACTTCTCCTTCTCCGTGCGCTTCTTGTGCATCTTATGTGCCCCGTAGGCCAAACCCAGTCCCGCGAGGGTTGCAGCAGGCTGGACAAGCGGGTTCACGTGATCGATAGCCTTGATGCCCTCTTTTCTGTGCCTCACAAGAGTGCCTACCGTGTGTCCCAGGCCTACTGCAGGAAGGGCTGCTGCACCTGCATGCAAAGCCTTCTCAGTCTTGCTTGCCTTTGGATCTCTGAGACTGTCATGTAGGCGAGGCAGGGCTACACCTTCACTGATCTTCAACAACTCATCTGCAAACGCAGCGGACTTCTTCCGCATCACCATGCGCTCCTGGGTCGTGCGGTCACGGAGCTTGGACTCTTGTCCGGAGATGAGGCCATGGGCAGCTCCACCGAGAGCTCCGACAACAGCCCCACCTGCAGCGCCTGTGCGACCAGCGATGAGGTGACCAAGCGCAGCGCCCCCAAGGGAGCCCTTGCCTGTGCTCTCGAGGGTCTTGCGGGTGGTGTTGGCGGCATCACGAAGCCGCTCACTCGGGGCGATGTCTCGGTTAGTTGGGTTCTTCATGGTCTCACCTGTTGAAGATACCGAAAGCATCGATGTAGTCCTCGGTGCCGGTATTCTGGAGGTTCTTGGGGTTCGTAAACATCTGACCGGGGCTGGGCTGATGCTCCTGCAGGTCGGCAATGTTGATGGGAAGCTTGAACTCGATGTCCGTGGGCTGGATCTCACGGATGATGAGCTCCTGCTTGATCACAGCACGGAGCCGCTCGGACGGGGTCACACCGGTCACACGCCAGCGACGATTCTCTCCCTCCACGATCAAGTCCATGGGCTTGATGGGTGGGTAGCTGGTCATCCGAGCGGAGGTCTGGTTCTGCTGGTCCTGCTGCTGCGTGTTGCTCTGTAGGCTCTTGGTCCCCGGGTCGATCTGAATGGCACACGCCATGGGATCGAGGTAGCCCCGGAGGTAGCCTGTGTCGTAGCAGGTGAGGCAGCCAGACCGCTTCTTGGCCATCAGCTTGCTGTCCCAACAGCTGGGGCAGCGGGACCCGAAGGTCCGCCGCGGGAAGACCCAGCAGGTCCGTCCTGTGATCCGCTTGAAGAGAGTCTGCTCACTCCTGCGGATGTAGTTGGCCACGAGGTCTGGCTTGGGGCCTCGAGCTACAGGTCCGAAGATGGACACATCCTGGGACGCCTTGTGGACCACCTTGATCTGGTAGAACAAGGTCTGCCACTTGGGCCCAGCCGGGAGGCGAGAGTCGATGAAGTAGTACTGGTCCTCGAAGGGCTCAGTGATGGGATCCCAGGGGCCCTCGGGGGACTCACTGCGCAGCACCTGGAACGTGTAGTCGTAGGTATCCTCAGTGGTGTCTCGCACCGCCCAGGAAAGCTCCATGACTGACACGTCCAGGGACTGCGCCTTGAGTCCCATTATCTCGAGGGCAACAGGCATCAGAGGGCCTTGGCCTTCTTTGCCAGGATCTGAGCTACCTTGAGACGATTGCCGGCTGCTCGAGCGGATTGCGCTGCCCGGCCTGCCGCGGAACCAATGCTGCGCACATTGCTCCCACCCACGTTGGCAGCAGCCGCTGTGGCTTTGCTGGCCGCCCCCGGGACGACCTGCTTGAGAGAGCCCAGGCCCTTCTCAGCCGCGGCCATGCGGCCACCAGCCCCGCCACCAGCGATGCGCTGACCGATGCCCTTGGCCGCCTTCGCAGCCCGGGAAAGGATCTGGCCAATGGCGGCCTGCTTCTGGAGCTCGTAGTCCGGGGCCTCCTGGCCGAATCCGGCGAGCTTCAGCAGCTCCTCCGTGGGTAAGAGATCCAGCGAGTACGAGAGCTTGATGCTCTCCGGCTCTGCGTGGGCTGTGCTGAAGTCTGCGAGAATCTGTTGATCGAGGTTCATGGGGCTCTCCGTTACCGTAGGGAGGAAAAGGACATCTGGCTGAGTTGGTCGAGACTGGTTGGGGTGGCTGTGACCGGGGTACCCCGAGTCACGGCTGCACGAATGGCATCCTTGGGGCGGTTGTCAGCCATGTGCTTTTGGACAGCCCGAATGTCGATACCCTGCGTGGGTGTCTTCTTGGACTTTGTCGCGGACTGAAGCACCGACTTGGCCTTGTCCTGGAACCCACGCCCCAAGTCTGTGGGATGTGCCGCAGGCTTGTGGTTGCGCAGGTAGTTCGTCATGGCCGCCGCCTCTTCACGGCTCTTCCCGGCGAACATGCGCCCCTGCTTACCGAGCTGGGTGATCATGCCCCCCTCCTTCTGGAGGTAGGCGAGTTCCTGGGCGAACGCCCGCATCATTACCTGGTCCATGTCTCACCCACCTGCTGGGGCGTCAGCGCCTGCGAAGGGTTGTGCTCCGGTACCGCCTGGGGCCTTCTCAGCTGCCACCTGTTGAGCCTGAGCCGTCTGCTGCTCTGCCTCATCCTGGGCCTTGGCCGCCTCCTCGGTCTCCTTCTCGACCTCGGGGTCTGCGGGCCCCTGCTGTGCTGCGGCCTCAGCCTCTTCCTGTTGCTGCGCATCAGCCGGGGTCTCAGGACCACCAGCAGCGGCCACGTCGGACACGTCCCCACCCATCTCGGTGACGGGGTCCGTAGTTGCGATCTCGGCAAGGGCCGAGCGCATCTGCTGCACCTTCATGCTGAGCTGCATCTTCTGGGTCGCGTGCTCTGCCGCACGTGTCTCAGCCTGCACAGCCTGTTGCTGCGTCATCTGAGCGGACTGTTGGGCCTGCTCGAGCTCAGCCTGTCCCTGCTCAGCCTGTTGCTGGGCCTCCTGCAGAGCCTGTTCAGTCTGCTGGGACTGCTGCTGGGCCTGCACCGCCGCCTGGGACGCCTGAGAGAGCTGCTGACGCAGCATCTGGTTCTCGTTGAGTGCCTGCTGTGCCGCTAGCTGCCGCTCCCGAGCAACGGTCGCCTCAATGGGCTCCGCCCCCGGGGCAGGAAGGCCAATCTCGTCGCCCGCTGCAAACTTGCGTAGGAGAGCTGCGGTCTTGTTCTCGGCCCCATCGAAACTCCGGATGTCCTTCTGCAGGGCCTTGGTCCCCTTCGCGTGCAGACGCTGACGCAGCCCGAGGAGGGGGCCTCCGCTGGGCGGTCCCTTCTTCATACGTGCATCGAGGTTGGCCTGGAGTCCCTGCCGAGCCTCCTGCATGACCTCAGCATGATCCTGGGCTGCCGCAGCAACCTTCGCCCGGATGGACTCTTTCGCCGCGGCGACCTTCTCTTCCATCTCCGGGAGGCGGGTGTAGAGCTGGTCCTGGTGGTACTGATCCTCAGTCATGAACTGCTCGATGGTGAACCGCGTCGGGTCCCCCTCCTCGAGCATGTTCCGCAGCTGGGCCATCAGGCTCAGGGCCTGAGTCTCCATGCCGATGAGGTTCCGAATGATCTCAGCTGGGTCCTTGGTGATGGGCAGCGGGGGCGTCACGGGCATCACGAAGGAGGGGGCCAGTGCCCCGAGGCGACGCACGAAGAACTCCGCGTGCTTGTTCTCCGTGTAGGAGTGCCCACGCCAGTCGTTCATCAGCGAGTCCTGAGACAGGGAGCGGATGAGTTGGCCGTACGTGATGTACGCCTGGGCCTTCTGGAACTTGAGCGTCGCCATGTTGGCCATGGCCTGGATGACCATGGCTCTACTGTCGATGCCATCGTCGAAGCCATCTTCCTCGAGCTCCTCTTCTTCAGGAGACTCCATAGCCTCGTGTTCGGCGTCCTCCTCGTAGATCTCTTCAGCGAGCTTCTTGAGGGTGACAAAACCGATGGCTCGGCTGGCTAGGCTAGCCGAGCGCTCCTCTACCTCGTTGCCGAGGATCATGTTGTCTAGGTCAGAGTAGTTCATGTCAACCTCATGGGGCGATGATGGCCCAGTAGTGGGCGGAGAAGGCGGAGTCACCTGTGGCTACGATGTCAGCGGCGGCGATCACAGCAGGCACCGCGGTGGGCGCCCCGGTGTCGAAGCCAAGCAAGGCATTTGCGGTGCCGGTATCGGACAAGGTCCAGCCGGCGTCGAGCTGAACACGTACCCGCCAGGCTTTGGCCTCCTTGCTCCACTCGAGAGACAGATTCACAGGACCGAAGCCGGCGAGCTCTGACCGTAGGTCGCTGACCAGAATGTCGGCACCGGCCACACCTGAGAAGGTGAGCGTCCCCACCGGGGAGGTGAAGATCAACGTCGTGCCGCTCAAGCCTGGGATGACGTCGTCATTGTTCGTGTTCTTGTAGTGACGCAGGTATCGGCCGAAGACCGTTCGGTTCAGCTGTGCTGCGAGATCAGCGGCGGTGGACGCCTCGAGTACGGTGTAGGGCATTAGCGAATCTCCTGGAGGAAGTCTTTGAAGGCGGCAACACTTGCGTTCCCTCTAGCCTGATTGGCTGCCTTACTGGATAGGACGATGTTACCTCGGATGTAGCCTTGGGAGCAGTCAAGCCTATCCAAGGTGATTAGGCGGAGCCTGTCTGGTGCGTCCATGTCAGTAACCATAAGCACCCCGGTCCAGTAGCAGCGCCTCTTTTGGTGCTTGAACATCTGCTCGAGGTACTCTTTGGTGATGTCGCAGTCTCCAGGGTACTTCTTGGTGGTGTGTCGCCCGCGCACGTACGTGGAGAGCCGCCCTGCCCAAGTAACGCGGCGCTGACGCTTCACATGATTCTGTGTGCATATGCGGCACCTGTTGACCAGTCCTTTGCGGCACATACGAGACGGGCCGAAAAACTCCTCGGTCTCCGGAAAGACCTCTTTGCACGTCGAGCATCGACGCATACCCTCGGGGGCACACGCTCGAGGTTTCGGCACATGTGTGCCTTCCTTTATTCGAGCTCGCTTGTCTGCTTGGTAGCGGAGTAGGCATTCTTTGCAGTTATTCTGAAGGCCGTCTTTGCTTCTTCGGTTTTTGTACCAGTACTTGTGCGTAGCCGGTTTTTGAGTCTTGCAGCCAGAGCATCGTTTCTTCTTTGCCATGACTACTATGATAACACACCTAATGGTTTACTAGTCAGTACATCCCCAAAGCGCTCAAGGCATAATAATCTGAGTGGACCCCGCTGGGGCCTTGATCGAGTAGGCCCATGACGTTCAGAGCCGTCTTGATCTGCCGCTTGTTCTGCTCGTACTGAGCCTGAAAGAGCTGCATCATGTTCTGAAGCATCGGCGCCTTGTCGTTGATGGACACCGAGAGGCCGCCATCCGAAAAGGAAAGGTTGTTTCGGTGGTAGATGATCATCAGGCTCTGGAAGAGCGAGATGACTGTGCCTCGGATGGCCAACGACTGCTGGTTGATGTCGTACAGGTCCCGTAGACGGAAGCTATGAAAGGGCGGGGTGCCATTGAAGTCGGACAGGAAGTCGAACGTGGCGAACGCGATCATACGGTCAGTGCTCTCTTCACCATCGATCAGCAGGTTGAGCTCTGCATAATCGCGGGTGAAGAGGCGCACTGCCGCTATGTGGTAGCGGGTAGCTTCATCCAGATCTTGGTAGATCCCTGTGAGCTCGCCCGCCATGCTCAGCTCTGAGCCTTAGCCAGGTCGTCGGCGACCAAGGCCTTGATGATGTCCACCCGCTTCTGGGAAGACGGGTCGATGTTCCGCACCACGAAGGCCTCGTGCTTCAGCTTGTCGTACGGCCACAGCTCCTTGTCGCTGTAGTCCGTGGGCTCGCTATCGCTGTCGTCCTCGTCATCCATCTCTTCGGACTCTTCGGCCTCAGCCTCTTCCTCGTCGTCACCAGCGTCATCATCAGAGTCGCCAGCAGCTTCCTCCTCTTCAGCTGCAACACGAGCGGCTTCCTCCTCCTCAGCCTTCTGTGCAGCAACCTCTGCGGCCTCCTTCTCGGATGCCTCGAGCTCTGCAGCTTCGCGAGCCTCACGCTCCTCATCCGTCTCCCCGGGGTCGGGTTCGACCTCAGTGAGCGGCGGAGGCGGGATGCGCCGAAGGTTCGCATCGAGCAGCTGCAGGCGGCCCGCCTTCATGAGAGCACGTACCTCCTCTGCGTTCTCGAGGATGAGCTCCGGGGTCACTGACACAGGCCGGTTGGGCTTGAGCAGCAAACTACCAATGCGCACCATACGAGAGCCTCGAGGAGCTGCACGACGCTGAGCCCGTGTCGAACGCGACTTCGACGAGTTCACTGCGTAGATGATCTTCGTTTCTTTGGACATATGGTTCCTTGTCTCCTAGAGGCACCAAGAGAAAACCGGCAGACCGGATGTGTTCCAGCCTGCCGGTCTTGGCTGCCGTGGGTCCGACAGGTGGGTGATCAGAAGCTGACCACCTGGGGGAAGACCAGGCCTTCGCCTGCACGATGGTTGGGAGCACCGAGGTCCTCCTCAGCCTTGGGCGACACGTCCGACAGAACGCCGTCCGTATCGAGGGTCGTCGCGTCGGCCGAGTAGAGCTCGAGCTTGCGGATCGAGGCGACGTTGACCACGCTCATGCCCACATCCTTCCACGCGACAAACTTGATCATGTTGATCACCTTGTCGATGTAGAACTTGATGTTGTTCAGGATGTAGAACCGACCCAGGAAGTCGGGGCTCGTGAACGCGTACACGTTGCCGGGGCGCAGGATGTCCGTCTTGATGGTACGGACGTAGCGCTTGCCGAGGATCATGTTGTACTTCCAGCCGTTGACCACGGTCTCGGACTGGACCTTGTCGCCCTGGTCCTCGAGGGTCCACTGGAGGATGTCCATCCAGTCGGGCGTGGTGAGGAGGAGCAGATCGCTCTCCAAGCGGTTGGAGTCCAACAGCTTGCAGAGGTTGATCACGTCCGGGCGCTGGATGGGACGAACGACGGCGTCATCCGTACCAGCCACACGGGCGAGCTCGCCCTTGATGACCGAGGACTCCACGACGGACGAAGCACCGATGGCCGTGGCGTTCAGGGCCGTGACAGCACCTCCGTTGGCCTCAGCCTGGAGCGCCTGCACCGCGGCCTCGAAGTGCGTGAGCCCTTCGCGGTCCTGGATCTCGCCGATGTCCTTGACCGCGTTCTTCTCCACGACCTTGCCGATGGGGAAGGCGTAGGCCAGGAACTCCTGCTCCGGCTTCTGGAACATGTTGCTCATGATGGTGATGAAGGGGACCTCCACCTTCTCACCACGAATGAACTGAGCGTTGGGCTCACCTCGGAAGGTGACGACCATCGCCTTGCTCTGCGGCTCGAGGTACTCGATCTTGACGAGCGAGTCGTGGTTCACCGAGACCTGACACTCCGAACGGTCGACCGTCTGGGGTGGAAGGATCTTCTCGATGAAGGATGCCTCGCGCAGTCGGTCCCGGATGTACCCGCCCATCTGAGCGGCGATCTTGGCCTTGGCCCCGGGGTTCGAGAGCTGCGAGAGAAGGGCTTCTTTTGCGTCTGCCATTTTCTACTCTTTCCTGTTGAGGTTCTTCTTCTCTGGGCTTCCCGATCAGACCATGACCTGGAGGAACCGAAGACGATTGCCGTTGGTGGCGGGGAGACGAGTGACGTAACCAAGCACCAGCTTGGTGGCCACGGCGTCATGATCGACGATGCCGGAACGGTTGACCGAACCAGTCGCCGCGGTGTTGACAGTCCCCAGCATCAGCGGTGAGCCAAGGGTCAGAGTAGTCGGGTCGAACACCAGGGTGTCCGCCTCGTAGCCGCCGATGTACAGCGTGCTGAGCTTCTTGGAAGCCTGCACGCCGTAGTCACCACGCCACTCGAGAGTCGCGAAGCAGGGCAGCGCAGGGTCCGTGGCGCGGATGAACTTGTAGTTCGCATCGTGCGTCACGAACTCACCATCGATGATGGCGTTCGCGTTCTGGGGGTTGATAAGAGCCGCATCCGCCACTTCAAGGGGCGTGCGGACAAGACGATCCAGGCTGGGCCGGACCACATCGAACTTACGATCGTAACTTGCCATGAGTGTTTCTCCTGTTCCTCAGCTCGGTCAGGTCAACGCCTGCCCACTAGTGATGTAGTTGTCCAGATCGAGGGCCGAGGAACTCACACCCCCGTGTTGTGTCTCCTCAGACGATGTCTGAAGCGACCCAAGCTTGTACCCACCTGCCGAGAGTTCGATCGCCTGCTCTGTGGCGTCGAGACGTGCTGGGGGGACGGTCTGCAGGTGCGCGATCTTCTGCTTCATCGTGAGATGGGGCTCGAGATTGCGCTCCTCCATGCGCATCGCCAGCTTGTGCAGGCGAAGTTCGCGAGTGAGAGCATCGTTGCGTTGATGCAGCGACACGTTCTCACTGGCTACCTTTTTGAGATGGCTGCTCGCCTCCGACAGAATGCCGGGGACCTGAGAAGCCAACTTCTTCATGTTGTGATCCATCTGGTTCCTTTCCTCAGGCCCCATGGACCCGGCGAAGAAGTGCACGTTGGGCGGCGACCTTGAGGAGCTGGGATGTCTTCTCCTTGTCTTTCCTCTCCAAGCTCTTATCCATGGCCCCGTAAAGAGCCTTGTTTGCTTTCGCGTTCAGTTTGCCTGCCCCAGCACCCGTAGCAAGCATCCGGTGTGTCGGATTCTTAGCGTGTCGAGCTAGGTGTGCCCCCAGGTGTCCTCCACCGGCAGCCCCTGCGGTACCGCCAAGTACCGTCTGAAAGCCCTCGTTCTCGTGCACATCTCGGATGTCACGAAGAATGCCGGCCGTCTTGTACCCACGGAGTGCCCCTCGAAGGCTCGCGATCTTGGACGTGTCCAAGCCGAGCTCGAGGTTGTCCGTGATACCCTTGTCCGTGCCTGCGTCAAAGGCAGGCTCGTCGAAGAAGCGGGCGGCGTCCTCGCGGACGAACTGACGCTTGGCCTCACGCTTGGTCAGGGCGGCCACTGCGGAGTTCTCGGGGAAGCGGGCACCATCGCTCGAGGCTTCAGAGACATCCAGGGCTCCCGGGTTGCTCGAGGTGGGCAGGTTGCCCGTGTCATCACCAGCCTCAGCGAACTTGCGCAGCAGCCCAGCGGTCTTGACCCGGGGACGCCGGCTGGCCTCCTTGTTCGTGGTCCAGTCCGGGTCGCTGTAGTCGTCCTCGTTGGTGGCCACCCCATTGGGGTAGCCCTGGGAGTCTTCAGCAGGCCCACCACCGGAGCTGGCTTCCTGTTGAGACAAGGACTTGGGGGTGGTCTGCGAATGCACAGTCGTATCTCCGACGTTGTGCTCGCTTTCCATGACGTCGAGCTCGCCCGTCTCAGCCAGCTTGGACCACATCACGCCGACGTGATCGAGGGCCTCGGACAGCTTCATGGCGTACTTCGCCGAGGACCGAGTGTCGCGCAGAGCAGACTCCTTGGAGCCCTCTTCGTCCTCTTCGTCCTCTTCGTCCTCTTCATCGTCATCAGCCGCAAGCTTACGACGAGGACGGTACGAGGACTCTTTCGAGCTCTCTTCCTCTCGCTTCTTCTTGCGCTTGACCTCTTCGTCGTCTTCGCCGAACAGGACTTCCTCTTCTTCGGGTACATCCGACTCCGACGCCAGCTTCAGTTGCTGGTCGGCTTCGCTGAGGGCCCCACTTACTAGCTCTTTGAGATTCATTGTCTGCTCTTCCTCACATTACGGGAGGTGGTGGGGCCGCTTTTTGAGCTGCCGCTGGACCAGGATTGGTTGTTTCGGTGGGCGGGGTTGGCTGCGCGTAGACCTGAGGCGTCTTGGCCTTTGGCTTCGCAGGCTTCGGTGGCTTCACTCCCGCAGTGGATGAGGACACACCGACAGTAGTCGCAGACGAACCAACTGTAGAAGCTGCAAGCTTCAGAAAGCCGTCTACGAAACTGTCAGTGTGGACCCTCATGCGCATCAGACCTCGTAGCCCGCTTCCTCGAGGAGGGCGATCGCGGTGGCGACCACATCTTCGTCGTAGGATTGCTTGTCACGGAGCTTCTCGACACCCTTCTTCGCAGCGTACCCGATACCGCTCGCCGCAAGGAGCCCGGCCGCTCCCAGGCCCCCACCCATGGCACGGAGCTTATTGGCGCTGGATGCGCCCACGGTCTTGCCCGCCGCAAGCTGCCGCGACTTGATGGCGCGGTCGAGCTTGCTTCCCAGGCTCTGCACACCCTTGTCTGCGCTGGCCGCTGCCGAGCTGGCACGTGACTTGGCGGCGGCTCCGAGCTCGGAAGCTCGGGTCTTGGCGGATCCAAGCGCGGCCGAACCCCGCTCCTTGGCCTCACCCATGGTGAGCGCGATCTTCTCCCGCTCGTCCATGAAGGAGTGGGCCATCACGCGACCGAGCATGTCAGCCTCAGCGACCTTCTCTTCCATCGCGACCTTGCTCTGGTAGTAGGAGGGGTCCGACATCTCGCCATGCATGGCGTTTAGCGCGGCGCTGTACTCCTCGCGGGAGAGGTCCGACAGGTCAACACCTTCTGCAGCGGCGACCTTGCTGAGCTCCTGGGCGACGTCGGCCACCGTGATTTCGCTCGAGGCGCTGCGCTCGTGGGCCACCTTGGGCTGACCCCCACCGCCAAAGGCGACTTCGTTGATCATGGCGCCGACTTCTTCGTCCGAGAAGGCGTTGAGATCCACGCCCTCTTCGGCGGCGATCTTCGAGACGAGGTCACCGGCCGCGGCCAAGTGAGCGTCAACGTCTTCGGGCTGGCTGTACAGATTCTGTAGGTAGTCACTCATGGGATTGTTCTCTCCGAAAGATTGTCTTGTTGAGGCTCTTCGTCGTCGGCGGCTCTAAGCTACCTCGGAAGTAATCCGAGCTGCCTTTATAGTACAGCTCGTAGTGTCTTCGCCACCGCTTCTCCAGCGTGTGACTTGCGGAGCACATCCGCCACTGCCTTTGCGGCAGGTACGATACCACCGGCACTCTTGACAGCCATCGCAGCTCGAAGTCCAGCACCCACGGTCATCATGGACACGAACGTTCTGTTGTTGGCTACAAAGCTACCCACGGTTCCTAGTTCCTCGCCGGCCTCTTCCTTCTTCTTCAGGTGGGCCGCCATCAAATGTATCATGGGCCCAAGGCCCAGGAGAAGGGGAGCCATAGAAGAGCTTGTCTTGAACAGCATATCTTCTGTGGTTGGCTTCCAGACATGGGCGTACTTGGGGAACACCTCATGGGCGTTCTCGAGGACGGACAAGCGGTATCCGTTGTACTGCGCAGCCTTCTCCAACATAGGGCTAGACCGTAGGACCTGGGCGGCCTGCTTCGTTAGCGGGGCGTCCTGAGCGGCAGCCATACGTCCTACCAGATGCTCAGCAAAAGAAGACCTCCCCGGCATGGCCGGAGCAAGGGACTTCATCAGGGGTACGGAGACATCATCGCCACGTACAGCGAAGGTGTCGTCCACATCTCCCACGGAAGTGTCGAAGGTCAGCCCCCGCCTGTACGCGGAGTCTGCAAGCATTCCGCTCATGGGGCCCTGGGACGTAACCGTGAGGAACTCGTGGGGCTTGAGGACGATGCCGAGAGCAGCCAGAGAAGAGAGCAAAGTGTTCGGGCCGTGCTCCCCGGCAACTTCTCGAAGGAACGGCGCTGGGAAGTCTCGTTCAGCGTGAGCCACAACGTCGATGACTCGAGCCGTAGTGGCCTCGATCTCCTTGTCCATGGCGACCTTCACGTGCCCGCGTCCCTGAGCTACCTCATCCATGGCCATCTTGACTGACATCCCACTGAAGGGGCGTGCAGGCGGGAGCTCTGGTTCGGCCATCTCCCCAAGGCTGTCGAGGAACCACATCACTCGAGCAGACTTGTCCGCTCCGATCCAGACAAAGCTGTTGTCGAAGAAGCGGGGGAAGTCGTTGTAGACAAAGACACGCTGGCCGTCCGGTAGGATCTGGCCAGGCTGCAGCCGCATGTGTTGGCAGTAGTCCGCTCGAGTGATGGCCAGGCCCCGGATGGGCTCAACCCCACGGTGGTACCGCAAGATCGCGATGCCCGGGTGGGCATGCTTCGTGGCATCGAAGGTGCTCCACCCCCGCTCTATTGCGCCCCAGTCGGTGCAGATTGAGCAGTTATGCGTGATGACACCCTCAGCTACAAAACTCTCGTCCTCCTCCACGCTCAGGTTGTGGAAGCCTACCGAGGCGTCAACTTCGGACACCCGGTAGATTGGGTGCAGCACGTAGCCCCCCACAGACACGAGGCTAGACTTGACCTTACGTGTTCGGTCGGAGAGGACCACCTTCAAGCACTTGCCATGCAGTTGTTGGGCATCTTCACGGTTCAGTACCAAGAACCAGGCATTGTTCGATGTACGAACAATGGTAGGGCGCATACCTAGTTTACGGGCTAGGCGCTGCCCACCAAGAATGAGCTCACGGCTTACGGAGCAGATGCGTAGGTCTTCTTTCTCTGCGTCGAAGCGCCCATCCGCATCTGCCCATCCAGACAAGAACTCACGGATGGAGTCTGCGTCCCAGTCAAAGACCTCCTCAGAGAGACGCTTCCCTCGAGCACCATGGCACACAAGCTCATCTAGGCGGGATGCCAATCCCCGGTCGTAGCAGTAAACCTTGTTGGCCTGCTTTTCGTAACCCTCTTGGTACACTTTTGGAGCATTACGTGGGTCGGATGCCTCAATGGTCGCGAGGATGTTGGCTTCATGCTCTGGGTGTGCGTGCTCTGCAGAGATCCCAAAGGCCACAAGGTACTTCTCCCCTGCCTTATCTCCTCCACGCCCCTGATGGATAAGCCAACCATCCCCAGCGAAGTACCCCGCAAGGCGGGCCAGAGATTCAGAAGTACCGCCAACTGTACCTCGGTGCGCCACAAGGTAGTCCCCTACACGGAGATCTACTGCAGCCACCCACTCAGGTGTGACGACTACCTTGCTGCCGCAGGAAGTACATACATCGTCTTCAGCCGGTGAACAGCGACGCTTGCTACCGTTCGCACTTCCCACGCAGGTACGAAGCTGCTCGAAGCGTACCACGTAGTAGGGGTGCGCCTCAGAAGCGACCATGTCTGGTACTCCACGAGCAGCTACCTCTATTCCATCGTCCCCCTCACGGCTGAACACACGTGTCACGGGGCGATAGCGGTTCTGGTGTGTAAGTACCTCGTCACCAACAACTACGTCCGCGATGCGGACCTCTCCCCGCTGAGTGGTGACAAGGGTGTCTTTGTCTAGGCAGAGGTCGAAGGGGACCTTGCAGTTGTGTGCCGCAACCCCGTTCACGAGGTACGAGTTGTCTCCAACTACCTCGAAGTTGAACACGTCTGCAGTATCTGTGTACTGCCGATACCCCTCAATCGGAACGACGCGAAGACCTGCAGGGTCTGGGCATGCCAACACAGCCCCCGTCAGGTCCCTAGCGTAAACCCAGCCAAAGGTGCTGGGGTCTGCTCCTGGAACGTGTGACGCCCAGAACGGGTGCTCACAGGTAGCGTGGAGCGCCGCACCGTTTGCCGGACGGATCTCAAAGAACTCCCCTTGGTACTTGCGCTGATAAAGCTCTGTGACGGCCCCTACAGCCCCTGTGTGGGTACGCACACGATCCCCCACCACGATGTCCTGGATGGGCTTCTGGGTGCCATCTGCCATGGACACCATGGCACCAGCCTTGAAACACCCCATGCTCACATCGACTCGATCGCCCCTACGGATACGCTGGAGGATGTTCCCCCGGCCCCGCTTGTTAGCCAAGTTGATGTCGATCTTCTTGACCAGCTCGATCCGCTTCATGCGGTCATTGCGGCCGGCGTAGATGATCTCCCCAAAGCCTAGCGTCTCCGGACAGGTGTTCTGGTGGTGGGCGTAGACCGTCGCGTTGTAAAAGGTGGGGTACCCGTAGAACCAACGCTTGCCAACCTCTCGGTCCTTGGCGGGGCAGTTGCCGAAGTTGGGAGGCTCATGCAGAAGGCCGTTGTGTCCTATGTGCCGGTTGTACCCGTAGTAGTCCTTGTTGGAGTTCGCCCCAAAGTACTCTGAGTACCCCATGGCGTTCACCAGGGTGTACATCGTGGCGGGCTCAGGACGAAGACTCCCTACGAACTCTTGCAGAGCGGGGGTGAGGTAAGAGCTCGTTTTGATGAGCTCCCCAGGATGTAGCTCCCGGACTAGGAGCTCATCCTCGTGCTCACCTGCTAGTATGGAGTGCTTGATCATCCGAGTAGGGTGGATGCCAGCTTGTTGAAGGACGCAACCTTGTTGGTTCGTGGTCCCATGCTGCGGTCGTTCTGGAAGTAGCTCCCAGTGAGACGTCGCCCATCCCCGGACCCGGACACGGCCTGGGCCTTGTTGTAGTCCGACATCGCGGAGCCTCCAGGCTCATCCCTCATTCGAAGACCGCGTACGAGGTTCTTCTGGGCAGCCAAGTCGCCCTCATACTGCGCCTTCATACCTGCCATCGTCTTGTCCGCGTGGACAGCACCAATGGCTGCCGGAACACCCTTGGCGATCTGGGCAGCGGCATCGGTGAACGGGCTCGGCCGGGCCTGCGGACCCCGAATCTTACTCGCGTCCCCTAGCCCTGCGATCATGCCGCCGTGCTCACGGCCCGGGGTGCTCATCATGTGCCGCTCATGCACGAAGGAGCCCGCAGCAAGCGGGTCCTGCGCCAGGTGCGGGTTCACTCGGTGCAGGCTGTTGAAGTACATCTGCGAAGTGTTGGAGTCGTAGCTCTTGAGGTGCGGGTTGTTCGACACCATGTTCTGGTAGGCCTTGGCCTTGTTCCGAGACTGCAGCATGCCTCGAAGACCATCTACACCCGCCTGAGTTGCTGCTGCTGCGATGGGGGCAGTAACAGCGCCGAGGATGGCCGCCTGGTTGGTGGGTCCGAGCTCAGACCAAAAGGCGACCTTCTGGAGGGACTTCTGGGCGTTGCGGTGTTTGCTGAACATCTCAGTACTCTCCCGGGCGCATGCCGTAATCACGAGGGGTCAAGACACGCTCACCAGCGTTGCCAACTGCACGTCCTGCAGATCCAACAAACCGGCCTGCCGTGGCCTCAGCCTTGCGGCCGACGTTCGTCTTGCGAGCAGCAGCACCAGCGATCATCCAGGGGGCGATAGCGCCGGCAGCCTGGCCGAGGCCTTTGTGCACACCAAGACCTTCAGCGAGGCCCCCTCCGATGGAGGCCCCGCCCTGGGTCACACCTTTGGCCGCTTTGAGACCAGCCTTGCCCACCGTCTTGAGCATCGAACCGACCCCCTGGGCGGAGGCAAGTTTGAGGATGGTGATGTTGCGGCCCTCGTTCATGCAGATACCCGTTCGTTGAGGAATGTTTCCACTCGTCCTAGCTCGACCTCAATATTCTGCCTTGCCTTGGTGCTCTGGGCGAAGTCCTGGGCGTGCTTTACAAACTGACTGTACAGGCGCACCATGGCGTGGTCCGGATTCACCCGGTGGGCCACCTTCACCCCAGGGGTCTGGGGAGGCAGGTAGGGCATGTACTCGAGGCAGGTGCCTACCAGATCCGGATTCACCCGGGCCCAGGCACTCACCAGGTCGTCTGTGGACATTCCGTTGAGGGCCGCACGCTTCACCACGACCTGGAGCTCGCCCATGGTCTCCAGCATCTGGTACCTGGCCGAAGCAGCGTCCTGCACCACAGTCTCGTGAGCAGACGCCAGCTTGTGTCGCAGCCCGTTCAGACGCAACCGCACACCACCATGGGTAGAAGCCACCACGGACATGCCGTAGTCGCTGCTCGAGCTGGTCTTGCGCATCGGAGGCAGGGCGTAGTCCAACGACGCCACCTTCTCCGAAGTGGGACGTGCGGCGTTGTTGAGTGACTGCAGAACACTCTGAGGATCGGCCGGGCCGCCCTCGATATCCACCACACGATTCGCCATGTGGAGGGAGGAGTGCTTCTGGTGGAAGGCTTCGTGGTTGGCGAACTCCACGACACGGCGGACCTGCTCAGTGTTGAGCTTGGTCATTCCGATCGTTCGAGCAACAGCCTCGGTCAGGTTGAGAGAACAACTCTCCGCCATAGCCGCGGCCTGCTTGCCCATCTCTGACAACTCATCTGCAGTCATTGAGGTGGCTCCCGTAGGGGGAAGGTATGTAAGCTGGTCACTCACGTAGAAAGAGTACCCTAATGTGTTTACGAAGGGAACCCCCGTATGCCCGTAGATAGCCCAGACATCCAAGCACTACAAGCCACTGTACACACCCTCGAACAAGAGGTGCAGGAGCTTCGAGCACTCGTCACAGGCAGTACTGGTACTCTGCGTGGGCGACTCACTGTTGTCCCGCTGTACTGGGACGCAGTGCAGGGACAGGTCAGTTACTCCGAAACGGAGGCCAAACTCTGGGAGCATCTGGTGCTGTCGTTGACACACACAACCCTCCTGTCCCTGGCTAGGACGACGCGAGACCCCTTCCCGTGGCGAGCCTTCCTACTCGTGCTCGATGGGTTCACAGCTCGAGGATACCCCCTCAATAATGCGACAGCGCACATCCAGCAGCTGGCTCGGAACATGCTGGACTCCTTGGGGCTATGGAAGCTCGACATCGGGGACTTGTTCAACGCCCCCTACCCGACCATGAAGTCCACCCTTTCCTCCTATAAGTAGAGTGAAAGAGGTGACCATGACCGACGAGAAGACATACAACGGGGTGAACATCAAAGTCCTACGGGGCCTGCAGGCGGTGCGGGTACGTCCGGGGATGTATATCGGGGATACGAGTGACGGGTCCGCGCTGCACCACTGCCTGTGGGAGGTCGTGGACAACAGCGTGGACGAGCACCTTGGGGGACACTGCGACCACATCAGCATCACGCTCACCATGGATGGCGGTGTCCTGGTAGAAGACAACGGACGGGGCATCCCGGTGGATATCCACCCAGAGGAGGGGATCCCGTCCATGATCGTGGTGATGACGGTCCTGCACGCAGGGGGCAAGTTCGATGGGGACGGGTACGCCATCTCGTCAGGGCTGCACGGTGTTGGGGTCTCCGCGGTGAACGCCGTCAGCGACTGCATGATCGTGGACGTCTACCGGAACAACAAGAAGTACACCCAGGCGTTTGCCCAGGGGGATGTGTGCGACAAGTTCCTGGAGGAGGACTCTGACCGTACCGAGACAGGGACATCTGTCTACTTCCACCCGGACCCTGCCATCTTCACTGGAGTGCTCAACTACGACTTCGAGAGGGTCAAAGCTCGAGTCCAGGAGCTCGCCTACCTGAACGCAGGTCTCACCATCACCCTGGCGGATGAGCGCTCAGGGACCCAGGCGGACTTCTGCTACGAAGGGGGGCTTCGACAGTACCTCGAGGACGCCACACAGAAGCGGGAGCCAGTGCATCCGGATGTCGTCCACTTCGCTACCCCGGAGGTCGAGGTAGCCCTCCGCTGGACCAACCAGGGCATCACAGACATCCGCTGCTTCACCAACAACGTGTACAACCAAGATGGGGGCACCCACCTGACTGGGCTCAAGGCCGCACTGTCTCGCTACATCACCGCTCGAGTACACGAGCTCGGCATGGATAAGACCCTCCGAGAAGGGATCCAGCCTGAGGATGTACGAGAGGGCCTCGTGGCGATGCTCTCACTGCGCATCCCGGATCCAGCCTTCTCCTCCCAGACGAAGGACAAGCTCGTCACAGCAGGGGCTCGAGGTCTGGTGGAGATGGCCTTCGAAGACTACTTCGAGGACTACCTCAGGAACGGAAAGGACGTGAACAAGATCCTGAACAGAATCGTGCTCGCGGCCAAGGCACGAGAGGCTGCCAAGCGAGCTCGAGACAACGTCAAGCGTCAGGGACTTCTCGATATGATGTCCCTCCCGGGCAAGCTGGCTGACTGCCAGAGCAGGGTAGCGGCTGACACAGAGATCTTGATCGTGGAGGGTGACTCCGCGGGCGGGTCCACCAAGCAGGGGAGGGACCGGAGGTTCCAAGCTGTGCTGCCCCTGCGAGGCAAGGTGCTCAACGCAGAACGAGCAGACATTCAATCGATCGTCGACAACAAGGAGCTCGGTGCTTTGATCACAGCACTGGGTTGTGGTCTCGAGAGCACAGGAAGCTACGACCCGGCCCGGTTGCGGTACCACCGCATCATCATCATGACGGACGCTGACGTCGATGGGTCCCACATCCGTACGCTCTTGCTCACCTTCTTCTATAGGCATATGCCCCGCCTCATTTGGGACGGGCACATCTTCGCTGCGGTCCCGCCACTGTATCGAGTGCGGCTTGGCAAGAAGGACTTCTACTGCAACACCGACGAGGAGCGTGACGCCATCTTGGCTGGAGCCCCAGAGAGGAAGGCGCAGATCACACGGTACAAGGGCCTCGGGGAGATGAACCCAGAGACCCTGTGGGAGACAACCCTCGACCCGGACTACCGCATCCTTCGCCCGCTGACGATCGAAGATGCCGCCCAGGCAGAGACGTTGTTCCACATCCTGATGGGGGAGGATGTTGAGATCCGCCGTGCGTTCATCGAAGACAACGCAGACGCCGTGAGAAACCTAGACATCTAGTAGAAGGAGCCAAACTGCTAAAACGGGTACCTGAATACCTATGAGTTTAGTGAAGGAACACACATATCGTGTGGACAAATGCAGGAGAATGACAATGACCGCCAAGACCAGCACCCGCACCGCCGCTTCCACCCCCACCAAGGATCTGGAGGCTCAGGTTGCGGAGACGGCCAACGAGTTCAACACCGTCACCAAGCGGTTGTTGAAGCAGGCCGAGGAGAGCCAGCAGCTGCTGGCCGCCAACACGGAGACGCTCGGAGGCGTCGCCGAGACCCTCGTGGACACCAACAAGGTCGTCCGGAAGATGGCCTACAACGTGGACAGCATCGGCACGATGGCCATGCAGATGCACAACAACGTCGAGCGGCTGCAGCTGCAGGTTGAGCTGCGCGAGGCCCAGGCCGCTTGCGGTTTCCGCCAGACGGCGGAGATCATCGAGGGTAAGGTCGTCACCAGGCCCCTGGCCTGGGGCGAGACGGCGACCAAGGCGGCGACCGTCGCCGCACCCTACGTGGTGGCCGGTGCGGTCGTCACCACGGGCGCCTTCGTGGGCAGCGCCGCCCACAGCATGTGGAGCGAGCGTCAGGCGGCCAAGGCCGCGCTCGAGGCGAGCAACGACGACTACTGAGTCGTCTCAATAGAGATGAGTCGGCGGGTCTTCGGACCTGCTGATTCTCTTTTGCTACGTCATCCCAGTGCTGCCCGTGTACGGATCGACCTCGATATCCAGGGAGGTCTGTAGGTCGAAGTCCGTCATCCCGTCGTCCTTACCTTCCGTCTGGATCTCAGCCATGATGTCCGGGCGCTTGTGGATGAACATGGATGCGAGCAGGCAGTACAGCAGCGAATGGAACGAGTCGTCTGTAGCTCCTCGCGGCTTGTTGTAGACCAGCATCTTCTGAGTCTCAGAGTACTCCGAGAAAATGGACAAGATGTCTGAGCCAAAGGGCTCTTGCACGTCCGTCCAACAGGGCAGCTTGATCGCACCACGCTTCAGGGCATGGAACACGTCAGCCATGACTGGGGAGCGGAAGACGAGACAGCGGTGTAGCTTCACGCTGTAAGCCACCTTGGCCGGCATACGGGCAGAGTACTGGAACACCTGCACGAACTGAGGTCCATACTTGTTGATGAGGCGCTTGTTCGGGTAGAACCCCATGCCGTAGTCAGCCCCGATCATCTGGCAGTTCAGAACACCGACCAGCCGTTCGATCTCATCCAGCTGACGCTCCGGGTCTACCAAGGGACCGTCGAAGCGCTTCTTGAATATGATCTGGAAGTTGGTGTCGTCTCTGCAGTACGCCCCCACGGTCAACACGGTGTACGCCTTCTCGCCAGTACCCCAGTCGATGCCGAAGAAGGTTCGGTGGGAGCGTGAGATGACCTCAGCCCGGGCCTCATCATTCAGGTAGTTGGGGTCGCAGGCCCGGATGAGCTCGGCCCGTGTGATGGGCTTCGTCCCGGCGTCGTACGAGATCGCCATGACCTCGTTCATGAACTGAGCCGTAGGGTATCGAGCGTAGGCGGCTAGGATCTCCTTCCACTTCTCAGGGTTCTTGAAGAACCAGGGCACCTGCAGACGACAGATGCGGAAGCCCTCGAACTCAGCCCCCGGGGCGTGCTCCACCCACCGGGCGTATGGGTGCTCCGGATTGATGGCGTTGCCGCATCTGTCGCAGATGGGCCCGTTCTTCCCAAGGTTGTCTACCCCCAGCACGTTCCAGTGCCAGCTTGCGGGGTTGTTCCCTCCGTGATGCTCACAGGGGATGCACCACTCGCTCATGGTCGAGGACTTGGACCAGTACTTGTAGAGGTTGTTGTCGAACGTCTTCGGGGTACCTGAGTAGACGTAGATTGGATCCAAGTGGTGGGATGCAGTCTCCTCGATGACCGGCATAACGTCTACCAAAAGGTCCTGGATCTCATCCCCGAAGATGGCGTTCACAGACAGACCGCGGATACGGTCAGCAGACAGGAAGGCGTACCGCAGATAGATCTTGGACTTGTTGACGAACTCCTTCTCGAGGAGGTTCATCGTCAGGCCCCGCCCAGTGGTAGCCTTCAGCAGTGGGCTGATATCGATGATGTCGTCGATACGAGACTTCGAGAACACCGTCGTCTGCATGGCGGACGGAGTCACGAACAGCGACGTGTACATGGGCCGCATGCCGGACAAGCTGAAGAGCTTGTTGCCCAACATGGTGGACTTCTCAGCCTGGCGTGACGTGAGGAACAGCTGCTTGCGGGAGGGGGTGTCGTACGGGCGTAGCAGATACTTACGTTCGTCGAACGCCATTTTCTTTGCTGTGCCTGAGTCCCCGTCCTTGATATGTACGAAGTTGGACACCCAAGTTGAGGGTGTCATCTTGATCAGCCGTCGCTTCTTCCCTCGCCCACCCTTACGATGCGGGTTCGCTACCCGCCGACTCCTCTCTACGGAACGGTCAGGTTCGACTATGTCTGAAAAACCAAAACGGCCTGACATCTCAGGACTCCTCGCAAAGCTCTTGGGGGATCTCGTACACTCGACCAGGCCCGACCGAGACGGGCACATGTGGTACGCCTTCCGCTCTAACCCAGACCCTGCACTGCGGGCTGCAGTGAAGAGCTACGTCAAAGCGTACAACGCACAACATGGCACTACCTTCTCGGTGGCGTTCCCAAAGAACTTCAGGATGCGTCTACGTCAATCGCGTCAAGAAAGCGCTTGATCAACAGGCGCATGTCCGGGACGTCTCCATACCCGCCGCAGATCACGTAGAAGGAGTCCATGGTCTCCTCGTACCCCGCGGTGACCCGATCGACGTCGAAGGTGGCCGGGATCGCACGCTCGAGGCGCTGCGTGATGGTCGAGTCCTCACCCCACTCCCCGATGCTTCCAGCATCCGTGAGCGGCGGGAATAGGTGAAACACCAGAGCCCCATCCGTGATCCGTCGCCCGTAGTTCGCCACGTAGTGCAGGCGGGCCTCCGCCTTCGGGTCTGGGATCACAGCCTCAACACCCATCGGAGGGATCTGGGCCAGGACATCTAGCGTGTCCACATCTTCTTCGTTGCTATGTATGTTCATCGTCTTGTTCCGTTTCGTTAGGTAGTTGGTGCATGGGCAGATCGTGGATCGTAGTGACCTTGGTGGGGTCGTACTGAGCCTCGATACGCCGAAGTTCCTCTAGCAGTTCTGCGCTGCCACCCTGGCGCAGGTCAAGCTGCTCCTGGGCTCCGCCCATGGCGGTCATGTAGAACATCATAGCCTGGGCCTGACTCACACCAGGCTTGAACGTGTTCATGACTGCCATGATGCCTTGGTAGGCGCTGTCCCGAATGCTTCGGTACATCACAGCTTCACGTAGAGAGTCGAGGCTGCCATTGTCTGCGATGTGTAGAACCATGGCCGCACCCACGGAGGTACGAGGGGCCAAGAGAGCTCGCTGCAGGTCCGCTGTATCGAGGTCGATGTGCTCATGTAGCAGGTGCTGCCACTCCGCCTTGTTCAGCGTGTCGTAGTTCCAGAAGTAGTGGGCGTAGTACCTCACCACGGTGGGGTTCATCTCCTCCAGGGTCATGTCGAAGCGCTCACGTAGATGCTCCGCGATGCCATCATGCCTCAGCGGGCCGAGGAGCATCACCTCGAGCATGCGCCGCATGTGGGGGTCCCCTAACAGGATGCCGTGCGCCAACGCGACGTAGGAGTTGAACGTCCACAGGTCCAGTACACGTAGGGTACGGAGTAGTGTTCGCGTGGGGGTGTGGTTGCGCTGCCGAGCAGGGTTGTACCCGACTGGGTAACGCACCGAGTCAGCGAACCGCGAGATGGACAACGCTAGTGCGTGCCGCTCGGTCCCCGGTGCGAGCTTAGGTGGGACGCCCTCCTCTGTCGCGTCTTCGTATATGGCTTTGGGTACCGGAAGACCAAGATCCTCGAGTGTGGCGAGGATCGAAGTTGGGTCTTCACTACGTCGACTGACGAGGTACTGGATGAAGTACCTCGAAGGGTGCTTGATTCTAGGCAGAGGCCGCAGCGGATGTAGTTCCATGCCCGGTCATGCTGCCTCATCAACCTCACGAAGGGCAAGGGCATTGAGTCCCTCGCACACTTCGTTGAGCGAACGGGTAGCTCGAGCCGCGGCGAACTCTGGGATCTCAGTCAGTCCCAGACGTGCCCCAAGCGTGAGCTCGCACACCTGGCTCAGAGCCTGCTCGAGGTATGGCAGGTACCCAAGATACACCCTGACGTTCTCTGGGTTGATGAACCCCAGGGACAGGATGGTATCGATGGTCTGCACGTCTGGAAGCATGGATGCTTCCTTGACGAGATCTCGGCGCAGGCTGCGAGTCATGGCAGCCATCTCCGCACCCTTCTCCATCGAAGGGATCATGAGGTCTCGAGAGGGGCGAATGTCCTGGACGGCCTGGCACGTCTGGGTTGCTCCGGCTGCAGCCCTCGATGCAACCTTGTTGGCCTCTGCGGCATTGAGGCCGGCCACACAGAGAGTGAACACCACGCTGTCGCGGTCATGCTCCGTGGGGAAGTGGGCTGCAAGCTTGGGCAGGTTGTTGTAGCGAGTGCCCCAGCGCAGACCATCCGACCACACACGCACCGAGGCTTCAGCCACGTCTGCAGCGGTCTTCGTCACGCCCTCGGGGCTGGAGACAAGCGGGATCTGGAGCTCTTGGTCGAGCTTCATGAACTTGGCTGTTCCGGGGAGCATGGCAACCACATCGCCGGGGACCATGCTCTTGAGGCCATCCACAAGCTTCACCTCGATCTCATCTCCCAGCATGGTCTTGGCGTGGTAGCTGGTCGAGCCGTCCATGTTGTCCGAGGCGGCCTCAACAGAGACAGGCACGGTGGCCACTACACCACCACCAGGCACGGCCACGTAGAAGAGGCCTGTGCCGCCTGGCTCGTCGTCCGGGAGGTTGATGCCCTCCGAGATGTGGCTGCCTGCGATGGCATCCTGCACGACAGCGATGACGCCGTTGGTGAACACCGCCAAGGGTAGACGCACGCCGTCGAACCCAAGCAGGTCTGGGATGACCCAGCCCATCATCTCCTTGCCGCCCTCCGACTTGACCTTGTAGATGCCTGAGCGGCTGACCACCTCCCACTGGGATGCCTCGAGCTCCATGGGGGCGTTGTCTTGTGTGGGCTCTGCCACAGTCACGGTGCCATCCATGTCCACCTTGGTGGCCACCTCTTCACCGGCCAACTTCAGGAGCTCGCGCCGGGTCAGATACTCGGGAGCCTGGCGGAAGTAGAAGTCCCGAGAGGCCTTCTTTACCCAATACTGGGTACCGTCGAAGCCGAACTGAGCCACATGGACCGGACGGGACTCAGCGATCTTCTGGAACAGGCCATCCGCAGTTGTGTACGCGGCGTCCTCGAACTGGGCCAGCTTGGCGATGGAGTTCCGGAAGGCTTCGTTCTTGGCCAGCTGCCGGCCAAGGCCCGGGTCAGCCGCCAGCTTCTCCGCCAGGTCCTCGAGGTCAGGCTTGCTGATGGTGCAGCCTACGACATCGAGGATGGACTGCACCGAGGAGAACTTCGCCCCGGGGCCGCGGATCACACCGGACCCACCGCCCGTGCCTGAGCCCACGTCGTTGTCCGAGCGGCCGGGCGGGTAGAACATGTCGTACAGGCTTTGGTCACCCCAGTCCTGTGTGATCATGGAGAACGTCGAAGGGCGGAATAGGGCCTGCCGCAGACGGGACCCTGTGAGGGGCAGCATCTTGCGCCCCACCATGAGCAGGTCCAGCGGCTGCAGCATGTTCTGCTTGACCAGGATAGGCACAAGTACACGCTTGGTCGCCTGGCCTGAGCCCTCAGAGACGGTCATAGCGCTGTCCGTCGCCGACGTGATGATGACAGCGCCGTACCCGTATCCCTGCTCATCATTCACCTCAGTCATCATGACTCGAGGGACATACTCCGCGGACTCGGGCAGCTGCCGAAAGAGCTCCTGCAGGATCTGCTTGGGCCACATCGAGGGATCCTCGTCGAGGCGTGTGGCGGCAACCTTGGGCTGCTCGAACTCTAGCGTGGGTTCCGGAATGAAGAGGTCCATGGTGGACATACTACACCTCAAGTGTGGTTTGGCTCCAGACCTACTTGGTCTTGGATACAGTGGAGAGAATACTGGATGGTGGGATAGGAGGGGGAGCGCCAGGCGGACTGCCCGGTGGACCATGCGTGTGCGCAGCCAGCCACGTGACGAGCTGTACCAGATAGCGAAGCAGGACGTTACCCTTGGGCACAGGCTCAGTAGCTCCGTCGCCAAGGCTCACAGAGGATCCATGGAGAGTGGCCTTACCTCCCGCCGAGAGCTTCGCAGTCCCCCCAGCGGTGTACTCGATGTTGCCGTCCACGTTGCGGGTGTCGTTGCCTACGATGCTGATCTCGCAGTCGGCCCCGATGGTCTCGGTCTTCTTCCCATCGGTCAGGATTGACAAGGTGTACTTGGCGCTAGAGACGTCGCCGGTCTCCTTGTCGATGCCCTGCTTCGCCACAGTAACCTCCCAAGCGGTCTTAGGGTCGGACCCCACAACAGCCTGGAGAGGGAAGTGTCGGACTCGGACAGAGGCCTTGGCATCCTGAGCGAACTCCTGCATGTGGAACGTGTAGGACGCTGCAGCACTTCCCGCAGGGTCCTCGTCGTCTCGTGAGGTTGTCCACGCAATGTTGCCTCCGAAGGCATTCATCTCGTAGTTCTCTGCGAAGTCTTTGACATAGTTCAGGATTGGGATGTAGATGCGCTGGGCTGTGGGAGTGCTGCCCAACTGCAGAACACCACCTCTGCGGAGCACAATGAAGTTGTCGTCCCGGGTAGCCATAGCGATGTCGCCAGGCTGCAGATCCATACGATTCGAGCGGTGGCTGACGTCGGTGTCGCTCCCCTCCTCGGTGGTCGACCTCTCCGGGGATGTGCCATCCGAGCTCAGAGTGGAGGCGGCCCCGAGGTAACCCATGATGAAGGGTGGTGTGTTGTCGCTAGGCCACCCCACAAGGCAGATTGCACCGACCTCGGGCAGGTGCATGATGCCCTCCCCGTTCGAAAAGTGGTGATACGGGGCCATGACCTGGATATCGGATATGGTACGGTTAGAGTGCTTCGTCTCTACGTCTACGACCCACGTCTTCTTGTTCACGTTGATGATGACGCACTCTTCACACGCGAACGTGGACATGCGTCCATCAGAGGGCGCCCCTGCAACTCTAGCCACTAGCGACCTCCGGTCGGGTTACCGAAGTCTTTGCCATAGGCAAGGCCCGGAATGGGGTGCCTGCCCTGCATGTCAGCGCGCCCACCTTGGTGGGCAGCTTCGAGGATCGTACCCGGCAGGTGGTCACCCATCAGACGTCCCATCCAGTTTGTCTGGGTCTTGTGCGGGATGACTGCCAGAGACTTCAACTGGGTCTTAGCCTGGATGGGCTTCTTGCCCTGCAGCTTCGTACGGTTGATCTCGTCGATCACCGTCTTCTGAACGAAGTCCCCTCGCTTGAAGTGCGGATGGTCTCCAGGATCTGTGATCTCCATCGTGTTGGTAGAGCTCCGCACAGCGAGCTCCACATGGCGCTGCTTCACACCCTCAGCTCCGTAGATGCTTCCGATCCGGTTCACCATGTGCTGCTGCACCGCCCCCAGGCCAGAGGCACTGAGGAGCTTGTGCATGTTCGGATCACCCTTAGTCAGCGAGTCTCCCCTGCGGAAGGAGTGCCCAACACCTACAAGGGGCTCCTGCTTGGAGTAAAAGGGTGTCGACTTGGCTGTGGTGTGGATCGCCCACCCGCCCTGCTTCTGCGGGGCGACCCTCAACACCTTGCCATCCTTTGGCGCCACCTGAGCATCCATAGGGCTGGTCTTGGTCGTGTGGCTGAACATGCGCTGCACAGAACCAAAGTCGTCCGTGGCCTGCTTGTCCAGCGTCACCAGGCCTCCGCCGTGCGTCTGGCGCAGCATGAGCTGTGAGGCTCGCTCACCGAGCGCCTGCGCCGCGGTGATGCCCACGTTCTCCCCGATCTCGTAGTGAGACCCAGTGGGGTGAGTACCCATGCACTTTGCACAGACCCCCTGTGGCATGCGGCACTTCAGTGGAGACCGCACAGCCAACTGCTTGACGGAGGATCCCTGCATGGTGCTCAGGAGCTCAGGGGTGACTGTTGTTCCGACGGGAATGACGCTGCCGTTCTTGAGCGTCACTGGGGAAGCTAGGTGCCGATCGATGATGTCCTTGTGCCCCGTCGACATCAGAAGCCCTCGAGCGGTCCCGCAATCCTTGCCCGTGATGGGTTGGTCGATGTTGACCTGGATGAGCTGCTTCGTGAACACCCCGGGCTCACTGACGGTCTTCACCTTCTGAATCACACCACGGCGGGCTCCGGAAGACTGCAGCCAGTAATCTCCGAGGCCAATACCCTCGGAGAAAGACTTCTCGACAGGCACCTTCGAGGCACGGCCGAGATGGTCCTGCACCAGCATCGGAGCCATCACCAGGCCCTGGAACTGTGGCTTCTTCGCCTTGATGCCGCTGAAGGCCATGTCGCTGATGTTCGTTGGGTTCTTCTCGTAGTGCTTCCCGTATGCCGTGTGCAGGTCCTTGGTAGCCTGAGTGAAGATGTCCTCACGTGCAGACTGTGTCTGGCCGGTCGCAGCCTTCTGGGCCTTCCGTACGATCGAGTCGCGAAGACCCTGGAGTGGCTTGAGGTCCGACAGAGACACGGTGTGCCCAGACTCGTAGGCCATCTGGAACCCAGCCTTGCTCAGCCCGTGTGCCACATCAACGAAAGTGCCCGGCTCATGTTTCGCAGTATGCGTCAGCACCTCCTTCATCATGTTCTTGTCGAAGGGCTTGTCCCCGGTGAGGACCTGGGCACGGAACTTCTCCGGGACCACCTGCGCGATTCGAGCTCGGCCCAGGGTGGTCTTGTTCCCGCCGATGGTGACGCGCTCGCTCAGATCCACCTTGTTGGACTTGAAGGCGCGCTCTGCATCTCCCAGAGACTTGAACGTCTTCTTGTAGTTCCCCGTTCGAGCGAGGGTCGAGCGGTAGAGCCCGAGCATGGACTCGTTGGTCGGGGTGAAGAGAACCTCACCGTCCGCATCACTCATCATGCGCTGAGAGGGCATGATCTTACGGGCCTCGACCTTGGCCTTCTCCGTCAGCGGCACGAAGAGCGCTACAGTGTCGCCGTCGATGTCGCCGTTGATGGGGGGCAGGATGAGAGGGCTCACTTGGATGGCCGGGGACTTTGTCAGGCGTACCTTCTGCCCGACGATGCCATATGCGTGAAGGACCGGGTCACGCTTCAGCAGAACCGGATGGTCCGTGACCACCGTTGAGAGGGCCCGCAGCGCCTCTGGGGTACGTGCAGTGATGGCCTTGTTCGCATCGAACTGGTTGATGCCCAGCCGCCCCAGATGGTTCACGACCTGAGGGCGGAACATCTCCATGGCGATCTTGTGGGGCACCCCGACTTCGTCCGGGCTCAAGGTCGGGTCAGCTACGATCGTGGCTCGAGACGTGTAGTCCTGGCGCTTACCCACCATGCGGTCCTGGAAGAAGCCATCCTTGGGGGAGTCACCGGCCAAGGTGTGCAGAACGCCCTTGAGCTCACGCCCCCGGACCTGCTTACCTGTGATGTCGATGTCCAGTGCCTTCTTACTCTTCGGTGTAGTGCCGAAGAGGTTCTGCATCTCTTTGTATAGATCGCCCCGGTTCCGCAGCGTGGCCTCGTAGGGCACCCCCTCCTTTTGCCCATCCTGCAGTCCCTTGTTGACCATGCCCAACCTACGGTAGAGCTGGTTCATGGGGTCGATACGGTCAGTGCTGCTCCCGGTACCGGGTGTGTACGGACGATAGACCGGAGGCATCACAGGTAGGTTGCGCATCGTGTACGCGTCTACCGGGGAGTGCCCGTTGCTCTTCAGTGCATCGAGAGCCTTGTACGTCTTGCTGGCATTGCTTAGGGCGGTCCCCTTCACAGAGGGATCCTTCATCAACGCGTCCAGGGCGGTCATCTTCTTGTTGATGTCGACGGCCTTCAGAGCACTCACAATGGCCTTAGGCCCGGTGCCGTGCTTGCCGAGGGTCATCTCACCTGACAGGACCTTGGGAATGTCCGCAGGCTTCACGCCCGTCAGGAGCCCAATGGGCTCAGCAAAGACAGGGTTTGGCATCCTGTCTGCGAGCTCGATGTGCCCCCAGCGAGTCCCGCTTAGGCCACCGAACACTCGATTGTCGAAGATACCTCCGCTCTCTGGCTTCGCATTCTTGGCGGCCACTGCGAGGTCCGGGTTCTTGATGACGCCCGCACTCATGGCCAAGATCTCACGATCTGTGTGAGGCACAAGGCGGATGGAGCTCCCCTCCTTCTTGGTGTTGAGGCCTACCGAGGACATCATGGCCTCGAACTTCTTGAACGTGAATGGCACCTCGGGCGGAGGCAGCAGCTTGCCGTCCTTCAGGGCGTTCCAGACTTCCTCCGCCTGAGGCTTGTCGCTCTTGAGCGTCTGCATCTCCTGGAGGTTGTCCTTGAGCCCCGCGGCGAGGGCTCCGTAGATGCCCAGGGATCCCAGAGACTGCGCTCCCTGTTTAGCACCTCGAGCCGGAGCATTGTTCTGGTCGTAGGCAGCCTTGGGGATAACGCCCTTGAGGTACGCACCACCATGACGAGCCGTGGACTTCTTATCGATCTGGTGCTCGAGCTGGAACGCGTAGTGGGGACCTACCGTGATGTTCCCCAGCTTACGCCCACTCTTCGGGTCGAAGAGTGTCTCAGTCTCCGAGAGCCCGTGCTTCTTGAGCTCCTGCTGGAGTCCGGTCAAGTAGTCCTTGCCACCGTCGAAGTTCTTTACGACGTAGGGCTTCCCCGTCTTCTCTGCGATCTTCCCCGCCACCGTCTCAAGAATCTGGCCCGGATTCATGCGCCCAGGCACAGACACGGGGTTGATCAACATGTGCACGGGCTGCTTGTTGGCGTCGTGGGGCATCTCCGAGTCGGGGACGATGCGGGACACGATGCCCTTGGCGCTGTGTCGAGTGGACACCTTCGAGCCCACGACAGCGGGTTCGAGGGTCTTGACGTGGACCTCGAGCTCCCCGTTCTTCCTCGAGACACGGATGACCTCACCCTGATGCTGCCCATCCCAGACGAGCGACGCATCCTTGAAGCCCAGGCGTGCCTTCTTGCTGAGTCGAGCAGCGCTGCGGGCGTCGATGCTGTCCGGGGCCGACTCGGGGTTGAGGGCCAGCGCCAAGGGATCCCCAGGCTGCACGATGGTGCCCGGCTTGATCAGACCGTCAGTACCAATCTTCTTGAACTGCTCCGGTGTGTACGCCGCATCCTTGTGCGCCAGGAAGCGGTCCCGGCTGACCTCCGTGTCGACTCCGATCTCGAGCGTGGGCTTGTACAGATGCTCCGAGGCCAGCTTCTTGGCCGCGGACTCACTGAGAACGATACCGTCCTCGTGGTTGTCTCCGTTGGCGATGTACGCCGTACGGATGTTCGTGCCGAGAGCGAGCTGCCCGTTCTTCGAGTAGTTGTTGTCTGCGAGCGTCTGCCCAGCCTTGACTGTGTCCCCTACCTTTACGACGGGGGTCGAGTGCAGCATCGTCTTCTTGTCGTTCGTCGGGAAATGGTCGTAGATGTCGACCGTGTGCTTCTTCCCGTCGGCACCCTGGATCGTGATGCCATCCTTCTGGACGTCCACGACCTTGCCTGCAGTAGCTGCGTTGGTGGCAAGGAAGCGACCGGCAACCAGGCTCTCAAAGGTCTGACCCGGAGCCGACTCCACCTGCACCATCGGAGCTTCTCGGCCTACGATACTGATGGCCTGCGTCATGTGTCGGGCAGACATGGTGGAGCGGTGGGCAGAGTCGTTCTGCATGAACGGCACTAGGTTCGACTCGGTGGAGAACACCTGAGTCGGGGACAGCATCGTGTAGTCCGCATCCTTGAAGGGTGCATCGATGACGTCCCCCTTGTGGTCCGAGATGCGCACGGTGCTCTTGATGGGAGAGGGAATCCCCTCCTTCCACGTGACATGGTCCGGAAGCACCACCTTCTTCTTCAGGGCATCCTGTGGGGACAGCATCTCTGTCTTGCCCGTCTTGAGGTTGTACAGGCGCACCAGCGGCTGCCGGTCCTTCGTCTGCGTCCCTGACGTGAGGTGAAGCATCGTCCCCGGGCTGCCCTCCGGCGTGAACACGGGGTCGAGGAAGCCAAGCTGGGAAGGGTCTACGGCCCGGCTCGAGTCAGACAAGGCGTGGTCAGACTTGACGCCGCCGTCGCCCATGATCGTGACCTGCGACCTGTCCGCCAGCATCGAGAGGGGGTTGGTCTGTGTGGCGAGGGTTCCGATACCGTCCTTGGCGAACACATGAACGACGGGATCTCGGAACAGGTCCGGCATCACAACGTTGCGGATGGCGCTCGAGTGCCCAGCCAAGATGGCCTCACGCACCTTCGGCTTCGCCAGGGACTTCATGATGCGTGTATGGATGCCCTTCTTGGACGTCCGCAGCTGGTCGACGAAGTGATCGGTAGGCGTCCAGAGCTCCTTGAAGTGGAGGGCATCGATGGGGTCCGAGTCTACCTTGCCTGCGCTCACATTCAGCAGCTTCGAGGACGCACGTAGGATGCCGTCTTCGTTTACGTGGTCGTGCGCCTTGCCCAGTGTCGTCTTCATGACGTCTGGGTCAACCTGGGTGGACTGGAAGTAGGACTCCACGGCCATCTTAGGCGTAACCCCAGTGGGCATCGCAGAGCCGTGCACCTGCTTGTAGAACTTGGCCAGATCCTTCTCAGGGTTGGACTTCTTCTTATTGCTCTCGAATGCCTCAGCGCCCCAGGCCTTCTTCATGGCCTCGTCGGATACCCCAGCAGCCTGGAGTACTGAGTACACGGGGATCTTGTTGCCGATGTCCATGGACATGGAGCCGGTGGCAGGATCCATCACAATCTCAAAGCGCTTGCCCTTGGACAGCTGGAACTGTGCCTTGAACTCCCCGTCTCGCTCTGTGGGTTTGACGTACGCGCCGGGCTTCAAGCGCCACTGGTTGCGGAGGATCTTTTCCTTGCCATCCACGATGTAGCTGTAGTGCCGGGTGGTCTTCGGGATCTCAGCCAGGTTCACGTTGTCCCGTGTGACGTGGACCTTACCTGTCGCCTTGTCTACGATCTCCACGGTCCCCAGCACTGGGACGCTCCAGCTCTGCCCCTTCATGCGTGCAGCGAGCTGTCCCTTGATATCGTCGATCCCCTTTTCGTCGTGCGCCGTGATGCCGGAGACCCGCACCTCGAACTCCCCCGAGGGGTCGTCCATGGGGAAGGTGCTCTTGATCTCGTCGATGAACTGGGTACGGAGCTCGTCGAACTGATGGGTGGGGTCGGTGTTCAGCACGCTTGCAGTCTACTCGGCAGGTGTTTCGGGGGTCAATCATACCCCCGAAAAGCCTTTCTTGTGTGGCCTATAAGCAACGTGGAGACATCTATGGCCAAGAGATCAAATGCATCCAGCAAAAAAGCACAAGCCGAAAAGGAAAAAGAGGAGCGACCTACCTCGTCCCTCGACGAGTATGAGCGGGAAGTACTGGAGGTACTCGACCACGTAATGGAGGGGCCCAAGTGAGTCTGTTCCTGTGGGGAGTCGCTGCAGGCACCTGCCTTGGGATCGTGTCCGCGTTCACCAGACCCCCACCCCCCAAAGGAGGAGCCGATGGAACATGAGGTGCGCTGCCCCCTATGCGGCGCCGGGATAGAGATCTTCGGGGATCCCAGAAACAATGACCCCCCGACGGATGCTGTCGTCGCACTGCAGGGGCAGTGGCTGTACTCGGCGGAGTATCAGACGCCACTCTTCGTCTGTGATCCGGACACAGAGCTGACCGTCATTCAGCTAGCTACTGGACAGCTAGCACTACTGCCCGACACCGAGGGCTACCCAACCAAGCACTACCACCATGAATGCCTCTGTGAGGCCACCAGTGAGGACGAGGAAGATGACGACGAAGATTGAAGTGAACGCCCCGGCCAAGGGCTACCAGGACGTGCGAGCGATTGTGCTCGAGGAGCTGCGGGCACAAGAGAAGCACCAGCATCTGTTCATCCCAGGGGTGTTCGGCCCTCCGGGGATCGGCAAGTCCGACATGATGTTGGACATCTGCATCGAGCTGCAGCGCACCTTCCGCCCCCAGAACACCGGGGACAACTCGGACCCCTCCGACATCGCAGGCATCGCAGTGCCTCAAGGATTGTTGGAGGCGTACGGGAACCAGTACGCCAAGACCGCGGCGGACACCAACGCGCTACGTACCCCCGAGGTGCAGAAGATTGTGTGGGCCTTGAACCGAGCTGCGGCAGAGGCCTGCGAAGAGGCGGTCATGTTGTTCTTCGATGACATCGACAAGGCTCCTCCGATCGTAGCGGCAGGGCTCGTGGGCCTCTTCGGCACACGCTCCTTCCGAGACTACCGGCTGCACAAGGACTCGCTGCTCGTAGCTGCCGGTAACAGGCTTGGAGATGATGTCCTGGCCAGTGAGATGAGCGAGTCGCTGCGAGGGCGCATGACCATCATCGAGCTCGTTCCCAACCTCAAGGACTTTGTCGGCTTCGCGAAGGAGAACCCGGACGACGTTCACCCTGCAGTCGTCACGTTCCTGCAGGCGTACCCCGAGTACCTGTTCGCCCTGCCCAAGGAGGGTGAGTACCGCAACCCCAACCCTCGCTCATACGTCGAGCTCTCTCGGCTGCTGTATGACATCCCGGAGTCGCGCTGGGATGGGGCAGTGGCACGCAAGGTCGGGCAGAGCACCGCAGTCACTTGGAAGAAGTGGTTCAACATCCTGGCCAAGATCGACCTCAACGCCATCCTGTACCAGGGTGAGCTCCCCAAGGAGGAGAATCCTCTGAAGGCACGGCAGCTCAACTACGGGGCCATGTTCCGGCTTCTGCAGCACATCGTAACCAGCGAGATCAAGGAGGGCTGGACCGGTCTCGAGAAGTTCATCGGCAGCTTGGAGCCCGAGTTCCGGGTCGCCATGCTCGTCCAAATCCCACAGGCAAAGCGAAGCCAGCTCGCGTCCAAGTACGAGGGTGCAGCTGAGCTCATCATGGAGACTCTGATCAAATGATTGTTCCCGGACCCGACGCGGAAGTGCATCAAATCATAGATTCGGCAGCGACCGAGCTGGTGGTGCGCTTCCCATTGGCCGGGCTCTCCCTTTACGGGAGGGCCGTGGTCATACGACAACAAGGCGACTGCCCCACAGCCGCAACAGACGGGCGCAATATTCTTTGCGGCCCAGACTTCCTACGGGAGATGTACACAACAAGTGGAACCGGCGGTGTCACCTTCGTGCTCTTGCATGAGTGGGCGCACATCTTTTTCAACCACGTCGGACGTAGGGGAGATCGCCTACCCAAGATCTGGAATATCGCCGCGGACCTCTACACGAATCAGCAGTGCGAGGACATCCTCGTCACCAAGACACCTGGTGGTGGGGTAAAGCCAGAACCTCAGTACATCGGCAAGACTGTCGAAGAGATCTACGACATGCTGCTGGATACAGCTTCCAAGAGGAACCCAGAGGATCCCGAGAAGGGGATCGAGGAGGCGATGAAGGGGGAGTCCAAGCCAGAGAACTTTGGGAGCGGGGCTGACTTGCTGCCTCCCTCTACCGACATCGAGGACGTGGCAGAGACGGATGCCTTCCGGGAGGGGTTCATCGAAGAGCTGCTCGAGAACCAGTCCCTCATGGAAATGAACCCCACGGCCAAGCTCCCCACGGCGTTCAGAGAACGCTTTGAGCAGCTCAAGGACGGCCGAGTCCCCTGGGAGCGACTCATCATGGGTCGGGTCATGGCCGAGCTCGGGCACGACTGCGCCACGTACTCACCCCCCAACCGCAGGAGGCACTACCCCCTTGTGATCTCACCCTCGTACCGGGCCCTGAAGGAGCGCAAGCTCATGTTGGCCATCGATGTGTCCTACTCCGTGGGACAGGATCTCATGAGGCTCTTCATCTCTTCGGTCACCAACGCGGCCAAGCGAGCCACAGAGACACGCATCGTCACCTTCGACTCCTGCATTCGAGAGGACTACATCACACAGGACCCTGGGAGTATCCTCAAGAACATTCGGTTCATCTCTGGGGCACACTCCCACACGAGCGTCGTGGATGTCTTCAGTATCGTGGACACGTACAAGCCGCGGAGCCTCGCAGTCCTTACGGATGGCTTCGTACGACTGCCAAGCAAGACATACCCGCGCACGATGTGGCTCATCCCACGTGGGGGGTGCCCTCAATCCTGGGGAACGAACTACACACTGGACATTGCATGGTGAACCAAGAACTGAACAACGCGCTCGCAGACACAATCTTCTGCACACAACACGCTCGAGCCTTCGGTAGGGGCACGGGGTACGGGATCCGGAGCCCCCTGTGGGACTGCGCACTTCTCGTGTTTGGGCTTGATGCCTGGAAGCACTACGAGAAGTTAGGTATGGCGGCCCGCATAGATCCTACGGAGGCCGACGGAATACCGAAGAAGAACAACCAGGGGCGGGATGTCCAACGTGCTAGTCCGCTAGCTGCAGTAGAGGTCATGCGCACAACCCTGGGCGACTCCACTCGCCTGGGGCTCGACCCTTTGTTCTGCATCGAAGACCTGCACGGGTACTTCACGCAGAACATCTATGCGTACCATGAGTCCTTTCCGCTGAACATCGCGACGGCGTTCATGCTGTACGGGGACGTCCATACTCAGACAGAGGGCCGCAGGCTCTACGCGCATCTCCTAGACCCCGGGAGCCGCATCAACCTGCGCTTGGTGAATAACACACAGATGTCCTATGGAGGGCCCATCTCTCGCCTCTCCTCTTCTTGGGCACTGCCTGTGTTCCCCGAGGACCTCGGCGTGCCTCCGCTCCCAGACATAGACAAAACGGACACCCTGTACTGCCCTGCCCACCTATCCTGGCTGACGGAAGAGGCTGCCGAACGAATGGTGAGCAGTATCCAGCTGTCCTCTCAGTACGAGACGGTGGTTATGCGGTATCTCAACCAGCGCTTCGGGCGCCGCTGGGATGCCTTGTTGGAGAAGAACGCTCGAAGCGCCTTGGCTCGATACACGAAGCTGCAGCCAGACTACGTATACCTAACCCACCTGCTTCGGTGTCTGCCCCCGGCAGATGCCCATGAGTGGATCAATGCTCGAACGCAGGGCGGGAACAAGATCTATGCAGTGCTGCATGTGACTGTGCGGGATTCCCCAGCGGGGTTCCGTAAGAACGGCTACCGAACGTTGTCTAGCAGCTCTAAGTTGGAGATCATCCCATACATCGTAGAGCCGTTGACGATAGCTGATGTGAAGGCGCTGTCCCCGAAAAACCGAACTGCAGTGCTGTACTACATGCCTTGGCGGCTACTCGAGGAGGTAGTCACGGAGCATCGTAGCAAGATCTCTGCGTCGCTGCTGAAGGTAGGTGTGAACGAGGCCACGAATCTGGATTGGTTACGTGACTGCATGTCCCCGCACGAGAAGAGGTACACCACTCCTCACGAGTACCAGTCGGCCTTCTCCGGAAACGACCCAGCGAAGTTCATGCACGGGTGGGAGACCATGATGCCACTCGTGGTGACCTCCTATGAGGAGTCTCGGAAGTTCCGGGAGACCTTCGTAGCGAAGTACGGCTACGGTACAGCTGTCCTGCTCGCGCACAGGTACTCGGTGAACCTGAGGGACGGCGCAGACAAGGGGCCCATCAACCAACTACTAGATCGAGCAGCGATACCCGGCGAGGTGCGTGAGGAGTTCCTCACGAGCATCCCTCAGCTAGGTACGGACTACAAGTTCCAGTGGGAGTTCTGAGAGAAGGTGGCCGGGAGCCTCCGGCCTTCTCTTTGCTATTGCAGGGAGGCTCGCCGTGGGGGGAGCTGCTCAGGCATGGGACGCATGTCTACGCCGGTCCCTGGCGCAGGGCCGATCATGTTCTGCCGCACGAGCTCCGCCATCTCAGGCTGACTCTTCTGCAGCTGGGCCATGTGCTGCTGCCGTACCTCCATGGGGAGGCCTTGGAGCTGTTGAGCATACCCCTGTGCCAGCTGGTTCAGTGGGATGCCCGTCCCGGCCCCAGAGAGGCCAGAGCCCTGTGAATCCTGGAACGGGCTGCTGCTCTCCCCAGAGTCCGCCTCAGCGGCAGCCTGGGCCTCCTGCTGAGCTCTGCGCTGGGATTCCATCATCACCTCTTCAGACTTGGCCTGGTACCGAGCTGATGTCACACCCGCCTCGCCCTGAGCCTCCGCCATGAGGAGCTGCTGCTTCTTGGTGGCCTCGGACTTGATGGCAGACTCAGCGATGATGAGCTTGTTCTCGTCCTCCATCTTGAAGTCGGAGAGGCCCAGCAGCGTGGTGTCGGAGAGCTTGGATGCCTGGTTCAGCTGGAAGGCGTACGCCTGACGCTGCAGGTCATCGGCCATCTTGAAGGGCTTGAACCGTCCCTCGATCTCTGGCCAGCCCAGGAATGCACCCACACGCTGGATGACCCACTTGAGGAGACGGTACTGAGCTCGCACATTCGAGAGGAAGAAGTTCTCGAGCATACGCATGGAGACGCTGGTCCCGGCGTATGACGCATTCCCGAACACGAGCTCTACCGGGAAGCCCATCCCTACTGTCAGCATCTCGCCCATCATGCGGATCTCTTGCATGAGGAGTAGGTTCCGGCCGTTCTCTCCAATGGTCTGCTGTCCCAGGGGGAAGGGCAGGATACCTACGTAGGCAGGGTCGAGACGCTGCCTGGTGAGCTCCCGCTGGATGTGTGTGCGCCAGTCTCGCAGGTCCACGGTACTGAACGGGTCTGCCCCTGCTGTGGCCGGCTGGGGGTACAAGAAGATCTGCGGCATCAAGTGCGTGAGGAGTACGGACTCCTGGGCCTTCTTCATGATCTGCATGTAGAAGGCATCCTTCAGCACGGGCATCAGAAGGGGGGTACCCCAGCCTCGCTCCGTACTGGACAGGGTCGGGCGGCGCATGTGGAACACCTCCCGCTTGTCGAACACGAGAAGGCGGTCTGCCTTCGCAGCCTGAAGGAAGATCTCAGGCGTCGTAGACACCAAGTCCTTGCGTCCCATCGTGAGCTCTCGCTTGAACTGCGAGGGCATGTCCAGCGCGTAGTCGTACCGACCCGTGGACTCGTTGTAGAAGATCGTGACGTTCTCCGGGTTCCACCGGATGAGGTTGATCTCAGAGGGCTTGGTGTAGTAGTCGTCTCGGCTGTTCGCGAAGTCGCTGTTGCCACACTTGGGGCAGGTCAGCCAGAACTTGTGGTTCGTGTAGCGCCAGTGCTGGCGGGACGTGATGGCGTCATGTGTCTTCGAACACGAGCCGCAGATGATCTGCTTCCGGAAGGGGAAGCTAGCCGAGATGAAAACGTTCCCGTAGACATAGTAGTCGAGGTTGGCTTCGAACTGATGGACCGGGTAGTTGAGGTCCCCGTCCATGAACCCCTGCCACTTGTCCCGGACGCTGAGGCTCTTGTGCTGCATCGCCAGGTCAGTGACCGGGTACTCCGCTGCTCGAGTACAGATGGAGTTGATGATGCCGTGAGTCAGGTAGTAGTACCTGCAGAAGCTAAACAGGCTCTTGATGGAGGGTGGCGTGTAGGTGGACGCCTGGTCGAAGAACGGGTTCGCGAACGGAGCGTACTGCCGCCCAAGGATGTCTTGCTTGCTGGCCGAGTGAGCAAAGGTGGCTCCGCGGCCAGCACCAGCCATCGATGACGAGTTATTGAAGAACATCAGCCTTGCTCATCTTTCTTCTTGCCCCGGAACTTGTCTGCAGCGGAGTACAGCATTTGGCCAGGGATAAGAGGTAGTCCCCCACCTAACACACCTGCGCCCACCATAGCTATGTTGCTAGCGACGTTCCGGCCGCGCTGCTTCAGATCTTTGTCTCCGGTGACAGCTTCCTTGGCCGCCATGGCAGCCGGGAGTGCCACCATCGCCTTACCGACAGTGGACCCACCTGTGGAGTTCTCCCAAAGGCCCTTCGCTGCAGCCTTCGGATCCTTCTTGAATGCCTTGGCGATGCCTGGGAGCGTCGTGTACCCAGCGTCTCGAGCGGCCTGCTGAGATGCACCACCCTGCAGGACCTCCTTCGCTCGAGCTGCAGATGCGGCCGGGTCGATCTTGATGCCTCGCTTAGCAGCATCAGCATCACGAAGAGCGTGAAGTGCATTCGTGCGTTTCGCCTTCGCCACGCCCCCCATCCCAATGGCATCTGCGTTGCCCAACCCAGTGACCCCATGCACCTGGCGCTTGGCGAAGTTCGTGGCGCTGGTCACGCCGCGCTTAGCAGTGCCTGCGATCGCCCCAGGGATGGACTTCTTACCTGTGAGAAGCATGGTGTCCCGGACTGCCCCGGAACCCATGGCGGCACCACCTGCAGCAACACCCCCGACCGCTGCTCCGCGCAGACCTGCCCGAAGATAGTCCTTGGGCTCGCCGTCCTTACGAAGTGCCTCCCGGCCGATGTTGCCCACAGCACCTACGCCAGCACCTAGCGCTGCAGATGAGCCAGGGCTACGCATGAACTTATGCGCGATGCCTGCATAGTTGATGGCGTGCTTTTCCATCATAACAAGGCGCATGCTTCGCAAAACTTCAGGGGTCATCTGGCTACTGTACCTCGAAGGCTAGTCACAAGTCACTTCGCGACGCTGTGTAGCTGTTGGATGAGGTGTTGGCGCACCTGGTTTCTATAGTCCCAGTGCGTCAGTAGTTTGTAAACACCGTTCCCCATTGTGTCGTGAGGGACGTGATCAACTGCCTCTTCCAGCGGGAGGTGCTTCAGCTTCTCGTAGAGCGCCTTAGCCTCATCCCGAACTGCATCGTTGGGGCCTGGGATCTTGTGCACGTTGCTTGACCCGCAGGCAACACAGGTGACGTCGTTGTCGTCCTGCTCTACTAGACCGCAGTCCTTGCACGTGATTTTGCGGTCATCGAGGATGCGCTGTGCGAAGGATAGGGGGCTCGGTAGATAGTCAACCCCCGCATCCTTGGCGGCCACAGCAATGAAGCGATCGATGTCGTCCGTAGGCTTACGCTCGGGGTCGATCAGCTTGGCCGTATCCGCCATGGCGGCGAGGTGCCCCAGTTCCGGGAGCTCCAGGTAGACGATGTTGGGCTGCTTCCCGGCCAGCCCTCGAGCCACCCAGTGGAACACCTCCCACTGTCGCCATGGGGACGGACTGGTCAGGAGGACCTGCACCGCCATGATCTTGGCCCACACGCTGTTGGATAGCTGAATACCATCCTTGCGCATGGTCTCTCGAAGCACCTCGGCATCCCACTCCAGATACTCTTCGCCGTACTTGTCCAAGAGCAGGAGGGATAGAACCAACGGGTGGGCATTAGGGTGACGCCAGATGTTCTTCGGCGTGACCTCTGGTGCGGCACCACCTCCATTTGGTCGCTGCGCCGCAACCTTGTCCATGCCCGCAGGCATCTCACGTATCCAGCCTGGCAGCGTTGCTTGGACGTTAGCTACCAGTGCCTCACAAGAAATCGGTGGAGCAGCCGGGGGCTGTACACGCTGGGCGGTCTTGATGAAGGGCGGGGTACGCCCCGAGAGAGGCCACTGCCTGTTGATGATGTCGTCGCTAAACATGATGCTCCAAGACAGAGAGTACACCAATCTTGAAGCATGTAAGCAACGAAGCTAGGAGCGGGCGGACTGTCCGGCGTCATCAGAAGCTAGGCGAGCCAACGCATGCTTCTGGGGGTCCGGCAGCGCGGTGAAGAATCCGACGGGGTCCTTTTGGAAGTCGGGCCACATATCCTCCTCGAACGCGCTGCAGAAGACGTTCTTGCCTCGAGACGCATAGCTGCGGAGCATGTCGTCATTGACGTAGTCAGACCCATGGTTCCAAGAGAAGTTCTCGGTGTTCTTCTCCGTGGCGTCTGACCGCGACGAGATGGCGGTGCCTTCCGCAGCGAACTTCGCAGAGCCGTACACCGCGGCGTATGGATCCCGGAAGCCCACGACGGCCTTGTTGTACGCTCCCGACACGCCCATGGCCGTGTCCGCCTCAACCAGGGCAGCGACCATCTCCTCTGGGGTGTACGAAGCCACCTTGCTGCGGAGCTCCGTGTACGTGTCCACGCCCTCGATACCCTCGAAGGAGTTGGCACGGGACAAGAGCTCGAGATCGATGTGTGGTCCGAAGCCATCCCCGGCGTAGTCGAGAACACGACCTGCGAGCTTGACCCCCACAGCCTGCGCCCTCTGGTAGACCGCATCCGCGTACTGCCTACGTGTTCCCTCCGAGAAGGAGCCCCAGTACTCGTCGAAGTAGGCAGACGCTTCCTTCACCTGGCTGTAGGTATCGATGGGGTACTTGCGCTCGTCGCGCAGGGCGAAGTGCTTGTTGTACTCCGCCACCTTCTTGGCTGGGGCGCCCAGGCCCGTGATGTCGGCCCCGGGCTCCCACTCGCGAGATCCATCGAAGTGGTCCAAGAAGTCGTCCAGCCCAGACACCTTCTGCTTGGTCCGAGCAGCTGTGTTGAGAGCAGGCTTGATCGTCTTCTCAGACCCAGGCCCGCTCAAGGTGCCCGCCATAGGCATGACGGAGGAGCCGTTGAGGTCCGCCTGCTTTGTGACATCCGGTGTCTCGAGAGCCCCAGACTGCACTCGTTGGAACTGCGCCATGTCTTTGCGCTTCTTCTCCATGCCATCCCGAGCGGTCATACCCATGGCCGCCGTGGTCATCAGGGCCCCAAGCACAGCCTTCTTCACCAGAGGCTCTGGAGGGTCGAGGTCGTACCAGGCACAAGCGTTGAGCAGATTCTTCGCTGTGGTTGCCTGGGCCGTCTTGGGCAGGATGTGCCCACACTCGAGGAAGTAGATGATCGAGGTGGCCAGGTGCGCCTCATCGTGCATGGCGTACTTGCGGAGGGTCTCCTCACCGTTTGCCGCAACGAGCCCAAACATACGGTCTGGGAGACGCGCCAAGTCAGGCGCTTCGAGCAAGTCAGCGGAGGCCAGCTTCGTGGGCAATGCACCCCCTGCCAACTTCTTACGTAGGACGATCCCCTGGAGGTCATCGTACACATCAAGGATTAGGCCTGCGGTCTTCATGCCGACAAGGATACGCCGGGCGCCACAACGAGGTCAACGCCGCCTATAAGCAATGTGAAACCAACCAGGAGAGTATCTGTGGCAATGATTGGTACGAAGCGGGGCCCCACTGGGCACCTGAAGAACTGCAACCTATGGGGAGAGTACGAACAGGCGGGGACCTCCGCAGAAGCAAACCTGTGCAACGGCGGGAGGTTCGGGAACGAGGTGTGGGCGCGGTGCCCCAGCGTGATGGACTGCCGCAAGGCCACCTACCAAGCTCAAGAGTCCTCCCAAGCACCGAGCCGCATCATCGGGAGCACCCAACTGAACAGGTACAGCCGAACAGGCACCAGCATCTCAGGTCTGGTGCAGAGGAAAACAGAGACTCCGTCCGTGGGGCTACGGAAAAGGATTCCTGGGGTCGAGGCAGAAGTGGTAGACATGGGTGGCGCCAGCCACTCGCCTGTGTTCCTTCCCTCAGATGGTGAGGGGACCTTCACACGAATGGCCAAGAACATGGGCCAGGGTGCTATCGCCGCCATGTTCTTCCACGGGCTAGCCATCGCACAGTCGGTGGACTTCTTCCCACACAACACCAACAGAGAAAACGAGTAAGATGCACATTGTTCAACGGAAGCCAGATCTCGGTTACTTCGACAACTGGCTCTGGCTTCCCAAGAGCAAGATCTCGGCGACGCAGCTGCAGTCGTCTCTTTCCTATGACAACGCAAGGAAGAATGAGGTCTTGCATGCCTGGGTAGAGACGCCCCACCACTACAAGGTGCCCCGCAACTACTACGGGCTGGACACCCTAGCGAAGCTTCCCTATCCAGTGATCGACTCGCGGTTCACCGCGTTCCCTCGAGTGAACCTACAGAGCCGGGTCGTTCTTGACTCCCTGGAAGAAGGTCAGACATATCAGCAGGATGGGTCCAACGCGCTGCTGAGCACCTACGACGGTATTCTTTGTCTACGGTGCGGCGCCGGAAAGACCGTTGTTGCTTTGCATACCGCGGCACAGCACCAGGTTCCCATCCTCGTGGTGGTTACGGACAAAGGATTGGCCGCCCAGTGGGTGAAGGAGATCAAGTGGATACTTGGCCTCGAGGATGAAGACATTGGGCGTGTGGGTGGCGATAAGGGGCAGTTCAACTGGCAGAAGCCTGTCACTGTGGCCATCGTCAACACTCTGGCCAAGCGGGCGTGGGACAACTCCCTGCCTCCGGAAATGCTTCGGCACTTCGGCATCATCCTCATCGACGAGACTCACGTGATGGGTGCTCCATGGTTCAACGCAGCCATCCCGCCCTTCCATGGTCGTCGTTGGGGCCTGTCCGCCACGCCCACTCGTGAGGACGACTTCAACTCCCTACTGACGCACACGGTGGGGAACGTCGTGTACTCCTACCTCATGCCTGACCTACGGCCCGAGGTCTTCTTCAGGCAGCTCCCCACGAAGTTGCTCGTACACAAGCAAGAGATCTTCCAACTCACGCACGACGTCTCGGGGCAGTTCCACTTCGGCAAGACCTACGGGTACTTCGCCAACCACGACCAGGCCCGCACAGAGACCATCGTAGCCGACATCAAGAATGCCCTATCCGTGGGACGAGAAGTCCTTGTGCTGACGCACAGCAGAGACATGTGCGATGTGCTGGGCAAGTACTTCGACAACGCTGGGGTGTGCCATGGAGGTGTGTCTGAAGTAGAGCGGGCTCGTCGAGTAGACGAGTGTAACCCGGTCATCTGCATCATGCAGCTGGGCAAGCAGGCCCTCGACAAGCCGAAGCTGGACACCCTCTTCGTAGTCGAGCCCTTCCGGAAGGAGGGGATGCTGCAGCAAACGATGGGCCGCATTCTCCGGAACGAGGCGAACAAGCAACAACCAGTCGTTTTCTTCTATGAGGACTCTGGGATCAAGCCTCTGCGGCTGTTGTGCAACAAGATCCGCAAAGCATTCGCGCGCTGGCCCGATATCAAGGGTGGGCGCATTCCGTACAAAGTCATAACGAAATGAGAGACCAATGAAGTTGAGCTACGTAAACGGAGATGGGTGCCCCATGGTGGTGGACCTCACCACAAACGACTGGGCAGGAGATCTCTGCCTGGTGATGCAGGGCCGAGACACTTGGATCGGCTTTGGGACACCTGTGCTTGAAGAGGTATCCCGGTTCGACCTCTGGCACGTCCTGATGGTGCACAGCGAGACCCGATTCGTGCAGGGCCCTCCAGGTAGCCAGGGATTGGGCCTGCAGAGCCCTACTGCCTCGGTGCCTCCGTACCTGTCCTCTCCCATCCCACGCATGACGTTCTTGGGCGCGTTTGCTTTTGCTGAGCTGGGCGACACAGACCCTGGGTCACCCCTGTACGAGACCCTAGTGGGCGGATACCAGAAGGTGATGTGTCCGCCTGTCATCGTCCAGCCTCCAAAGAGCAACTTGGTGCTCTAGTGTTCACCCACAAGAAGCACCTGGAGCAGGTGGCGAAGGAGTGGGCAGGCTGCACCCTATGCGAGCTACACGAACTGCGGGATGGGGATATCATGTTCGGGGACGGCCCCGTCCCTGCTGAGATCCTCTTCATCAGTTCCGCCCCGACCGAGAGTGACGAGGAGTACACGTCGCTATTCACCGGAGATGAAGGAGGCCTCCTCGTAGAGATCCTCAACGAGCTCAAGGTCTCCACGGATGGTATCTACCGCACCTCCGCGGTTGCCTGCCGGCCCAAGGCTCTCATCCCCGCTACGGAAGAAGAGGAAGAGCGGATCGTTCAGATCCAACCAGCGAAAGATCACTTGCAGGCGTGTCGAGCACGCCTGTACGAGATCATCTATGCAGTCGATCCTCGAATCATCGTGACCTTCGGGGAGGCGGCGCTGCAGACCCTCCACGTTCAGACGAATGTGGATCGGGCACCCAAGAAGAAGATCAGTGACGCTCGGGGTGAGATCTACGAGCTCACCATCCCGGGCCGACTAGCGCAGGAGGTCAGATATCCAGTGTTCCCCACACTGGACCTGACGTACCTGATCAAGAACCCATCGTCAGCAGCACACGGCCCCATCAACACCGTGTTCAACGACCTTGGCAACGTCATGCAGTACCTACAGTGGACGAAGGACAACGAAAACAATGAAGACTAAGACCGGCAAGAAGATCAACAGCGTCCCCATGAAGGTGGTGGCTGCGCGGTCGGAGTTCGAAGGGGCACAGGCTGCCCTCGAGAGCTTCCGAAACACCCACCTCGACGTCTTGGAGGAGTACGACGCCCTGGTTGGGCACTACAACGCATCAGTGGATGCATTCAAGGCTGCCGTCAGCGACAACGCCGAGGTGCTTGGGCGTGAATATGGCCCCATGCGCATCTCGATCCCGGACACCCTCGATGTGGAGGCTCTCAAGGAGGCCCTGGGTGATCGTGCGGAAGCGTTCATCAAGACCAAGGAGTCTGTGGACAGCACTGCGTACAACTCGGCCCTCAATGCCGGAACCATCAAGGCCGACGTGGATGCCAAGGTGCGCAAGAAGGGATCTCCTCGCATCACAGCTCCCAAGCCCGTCGGAATCTACGCACGATGATCGAGACAGAAGTGGAGGTGCTTCTCCAGAAACGAGAGGTGGAGCACCTCTGCTTTGTCCAGAAGCACTACAACACACTTGAGGAGGAACTCATGCGAGCTCTCGGCAAAGATCGATTCGTGGCCCTTCTGGGGGACAAGCGTGCCCGTGTGCGCGTCAACATCACAGAGCGTCTCTCCGGCCCCAACAACACCTACAGCTCCATCAGCATCGGAACCACTGTCGAGATGACATGCAACCAGTCCGCTGCAGCCATCGAGGAGGCGGAGGAGCTGGTGACTAAGATGTGCCTGGCCCACCAGGACAAACACATAGAGCCAGTATACCGGGGGCTCCTCGAGCACTTGGTGCGCCTGGACAGCACCCTAGACGAGTTCGAGAAGGAGCTCGAGTAGTGGCCCACACAGGCTTCAAGGGATGCCGCATTGGCATCCGAGCCTTCAGCATCCAGGGGTCGAGCATCATAGCTGATGTGGACTTCCTGGATGAGGAGGGCGTCTCCCACGCACAGACGAGGCACACCTTCCCAGCCTCTGCGGTCCCAGAGATCGGAGAGGCGGTGGGGAACCTCATGACCCTCGTCATCAATGAAATCGCCCGCAAGCACTTCGATGCTCCGGGAGGGTTTCCCAGTGAGCCCGAGAAAGTAGTACATGGAATCCGAGAAGCCCTCGCCGCCAAAACTCCCCAAGGGATTGATCCCTTTGGAAGCGGTGACGACCCAAGTGACGGACAAGGCTAGCAGGTACCTGCCAGACCTTCGCTACAGCGCCGCGGTGGAGTCCCCACCTCACTACGGCATCATCCCACTCAGTGAGTGGACAGGAAACAAACTGGTTGCAGACGACGTAGGGCTCTACCTCTCCAATGGTGAGGGGCGGAGCCCTTTCCTGTTTACGGACTGGAGCCGCTCTCAGCTACTCTCTCTTCTGGGGACCAAGGAACGCTGGTTCCGCACAGTGTCCCTTGGGCAGCAGGTGGCTGAGCTCAACATGCGCCTACACGCTCTGGAGCCCTACCGCATCCGGCTAGAGAGAGCCGCTGGGGGAGGAGACCACGACATTCACTACGTCCGAGGCATCGTGTCCAAGCAGTATGCGGAGATCACGGACGTGCACGTCATGGAGCAGCTGACCCGTGGGCTGAAGGCTCCCGTGTATGCGCTGGCCAAGTACACCAAGCAGACAGACCGGGCGTCCTACGCCTACTTACTGTCCAATGACTCCATCTCTGTGACGGGCGGTCAGGGAGTGCTCCCTGGTATCTTGGTGAAGAACAGCGAGGTTGGGTACACATCTCTGTGGGTACACCTGTTCCTGTTCTTCCAGAAGACAGGACACATCGCGGTACGCAAGGCTCCCCTGTTGCGTCGCATCCATCGAGGAAGCGTCGCTGACCTACACAAGCAGTTCGCAGAGGCGCAGGAGTCTGCGGCTGGGCTCTGGGAGGACATCCAGAGTAAGCTCGCCATCCTTGAGTTCGCGGCGGTGGCCAGCGAAGACGCGGCTCTGCGCCGTATGGAGGTGCTCTGCAGCAATGCAGGAGCCCCCCGCTCGTACACGCTACGGTGTGTGCAGCACTACAAGGCCGCAGGGCACCAAGTCCACACGGCCCTCAAGATATTCGAGTCGGTCGCTGCAGTGGCGGCCAAAGAGGGTGCTGGGAACCTAGACCAGGCACACATCAACCACATTGTCGCCGGGGCTGTGCTCTTCAGCTTGCTCTGAGACCTACCACCTGTGGGGCACGCGGTCGTGTGCCCTGCGCTACCACTAGCAGTGCATGGGTATGTTGTTGCCAACCCCGACTGGGGTCGGTAGAACAGCTGCCCGCCATATTCCCAGGAGAGGCCCTTGTCCGCTATTGAGATGGACCTAATCGCCGCGATTCTGGACACAGGAGATATGTCCCCCATCTTCGAGGGGCACTTCACCGAAGAGCACTGCCTCACGAATGAAGGCAAGGCTCTTTACCAGTTCATCGCCAACTACCGAGTCACCACGCAGGGTGCCGGACGTATCCCAACACGAGCCACGATCGAGCACCGCTTTGACCTGGAGGGGTTCGGGTTACCTGAACAAGGTCTGGTTGTTCCAGACGTACGAGCACTTCTTCATGAAGTGTATATCGAGTGGGCACGCAAGCAGTTGCGGGAGCTCGCCAGCGAGACCGCAGAGATAGCTGAGGACGTGGATCCTCTTGGGGAGCTCGCGGCCCTGCGGCAGAAGCTGGAGGTCATCGAGACCCAACTGACGCCGTCGGAGGATGGTAGCTTCGCCACACACCTTGACGAGATCGTTGAGGACTATGCTGCAGGGGCTCTGCTTCCTGCAGGTATCCCATGGCCTTGGCCTACGATGCAGGAAGCCACCAATGGTCTGCACCGTGGTGAGTTCTATCCAATCGTGGGACGTCCCAAGGCGCGCAAGACCTTCGTAGCGTTGGAGGTCTGCGTCAACGCCATGATCAAGGACCATGCTCGAGTGCTGGTGGTGACCCCGGAGATGCCTGTGAAGCAGATGCTGCTGCGGGCAACGGCCTTTGCGGCGAAGCTGAACTACACCGACTTCAAGAAGGGTGAGCTTAGCTTCGAAGACGAGCAGCTCCTTGCAGCCCTAGCGCAACGCTACGCTGCCTCAGCGACCAAGGAGAAGGGGGACGTCGTATTTCATGCCGCCTCCGGCGATGAGGATGAGGAACGAGACTTCGCCAAGGCATCCTTCGTGGTTACGAAGGGTACCAACCGAGGGCTCAGCTACATCGAAGCCAAGGTCGATCAGTACAAGCCAGACATCGTGTTCATTGACTCCTTTTATCGCCTATCAGGAGAGGGACAGAAGAAATCTGACGCGGACTGGAAGGTGGTCACGAGCTTGAGCCGCGGGCTCAAGGACATGGCCATGGACCGGAACGTAGTAGTGATCGGAACCCACCAGATGAACCGTGGTGCTGACCGTGAGATCGGGTCCCTAGCCAACCTGGCCCTCTCTGATGGCGTTGGGCAGGACGCGGACATGGTCATTCGTGTGATCACGTGCAAGCGCATACACACCAACGATATCTCCGCCCTGGTCATCCTCGGTGCCCGTGAGACATCTGCAGAGGGGGTGCTCATCAACAACGTGCCTTGCTGTGACTTCTCTGAGATCGAACCCATCATAAGTCCTAGAAAGATCATGGACATGCTGATGGAAGAGGAGCAACAGGACGTGGACGAGGGAGAGGGAGAGGACAAGAAGAACCGCCACAAGAAGAAGAAAAAGCAGGGGAGTGTTGGGAAGACATCCTCCAAGGCGGCCCCCGTAGGCATAGGGGCAGGGTCCAACCTCGGCAAAAAGATCAAGAGCGGTAGCCTGAAGAGAACGGCTGCTGCCGAAAGGTTCGTGCCGAGGCCTGTGAGGAAGCCGGCGAATGAGTGACACTCTCCCTCTGCTGCGCGCTGCTGGCGGCGGCGGAGTTCTAGCGAACGCCGTAGTCAGTGAGGCTACTATCATGGTGTGCTGTCCGTTCCACAATGAACGTACTCCCTCATGTGCAGTCAGCCGTAGCAAGCCCGTGTTCTTTTGTCATGGCTGCAAGGAGAGCGGGCACATCCTACGCCTCATGGAGGCTTACGGGATGTCGAGGTCCCTGGCAAAGGCCTCTGTGGACCGCCTCCACTTCGAGGACAGGCAGAACACTGTCTCTCGAGCCAACAGCTTCTACCGCAAACACGTAGGCCCTAATCGATACCGGGGGGACTACATCCTTGACGAGGACATCCTCGATGACTTCCGCCTGATGCCCAACGCGCTGCGAAAGCAGGGCTTCTTGAAGAGCACACTGAGGCACTTCGAGGTGGGCTTCGACGCGGCAAGGTGTCGCATCACGTACCCCATCCGGAACATCTACGGAGAGCTCGTAGGCATTTCGGGACGTACGGTCATCGACGAGGAGCCTCGCTACAAGATCTACAAGAGAGAGCTCCAAGAGGTGACGGGCATACCCGAAGACTACACCTTGGAGCGCATCAAGAAGGCCACCATGTGGCACGCCCACATCAGCTACCCCCACCTGTACAACAGTAGGGACCCCATCGTAGTAACGGAGGGGTTCAAGGCAGCGATGTGGCTTTGGCAGTGCGGGATCGACAACGTAGTGGCCCTCATCGGGTCCTCAATGTCACAGCTGCAGGCTAACCTCCTCACTCACTGTGGAGAGGTCTTCCTATTCCTCGATAACAACGAGGCAGGAATCTTAGGCACCGCGAAGGCGGGCTCCTTGACTACCGGGACCATGACGTATGTCGCGAAGTACCCGGATCTTAGAGAACAGCCTGACGATCTCGATAAGTACGAGATCCGAACGGCACTGAAACTAGCTGAACCGTTTACCAACTGGAGAATAGATAATGTCGGGATTCGTAAAGCGCCGAGGCGCAGTTGGACGTAGTAGCTTCGCCAACAAGGGTCGGGCGCGTCGGGAAAAGCAACAAAGTGGCGGGAACCTCCCGGCCGGAATGTTCGAGCGCTTCAAGCCCTTGACCAGCAAAGGCCAGTGGGTCCGCATCCCTCGACTGGAGCACACCTACGAGGTGTACGACCGGAGCGAGAAGGAGGTGGTGACGCTCGAGGGCATGCCCTGGGTCGAGTACACCTACCACTGGTACAACACGGGCAGTCGCGGGTGGACTTGTTCCTCCGGGGCCCACAGGGACAAGCCCTGTTACGGGTGTGCCGAACGGGACGCCTTCTACGAGAAGCTTCGTGAGAAGCAGCGCAAGCAGCGTGCCGCTACGGGCATGAGCGACGAAGAGAAGAAGGCCAACAGTCCGGCCATCAGCGCGTCTGCCCAGTATGCCCTCGCGGTGACTGGTGTGGACACCTACTACGAGGTGCCCCTTACCAACAAGGATGGCAGCCCTCGAAAGAGCAAGGCGGGGAACGTAATCAAGAACTACATCCCGCGTTCTCTGGCGAAGAAGCACGAGCTGTCCCTGCCCAGCAAGATGGGACACAATATGCACTGGAGCTTCGGACGCAACCACTGCGACCAGCTCATCCAGTTCGACGAGCAGCTCTACAACAGCTGCGCAACCTGTGCCAGCGACATGTCCTGTAAGGCTGTCGTATGCACGGAGTGCAGCGCGGTGGAGGCTCTCGAGGAGGAGATCTCTGGAGACGAGCTCCTGGAGGTTCGCGATAGCCTCGATGGGGCTACTTGTGGGGAGTGTGGGGCCAAGGACAGCCTTGTGACCCAGATGCTCTGTGAATGTGGTGAGCCCCAACCCGGCTCGCTGTACGACTTCGATCTGCGCTTCAAGGCGGTGTCCTCCGGGGAATCCACCATCCTGAAGATCTCGGACATCCGTGTCCCAGTGCAGAATGACGACATCGACAAGCTGCTCGCGACGCCTCTGGACGTCAAGGCCATCTTCGCCGGCACCCCGATCAGTGTGCAGGCCCAGATGCTCGGTGAGCGCGCGAAGTCGATTGACCCCTCCGGAGGCAAGCTCGCCTCGTCATACACCAAGGACGAGGACGGCGATGAGGGTGGGGACGACGAGGATGAAACCACGTCGGACAACGTGTGGGGCAGCGGCGCTGCTCCTACGAAGGGCAAGAAAACTGCTTCTGTAGGCCGGAAGAAGGTCGAGGAGGCGGAAGAAGACGAGGGCGATGAGCCTGACGAAGACGACGTTCCGGAAGATGACGAGGACGATGAATCGCCTCCGCCCCGCAAGGTGGCTGCGAAGAAGTCCAAGACTCCCCCCTGGCGCCGATAACACATGCCGCGCCTAAGACTGCTGCCTGAAGCAGTCGAGGCCAAAACACCAGAGGATTGTGCTTCCATTCTTCGGTACCTCGAAAGACGTGCCGAAGATGGGGGTGCGGTGTTTGGCATCGACACAGAGACTACAGGCCTCGACAAGATGCGCGATCGCGTTCTCTTTTGGTCCATGGCCACCGATGAGGATAGGTACTGCTTTCCCATAGGCATGTTGACCTTCTTTGATCCCCTCTTCGACAACAAAGACATCACCTGGGCCTTGGCCAACGCCAAGTACGATATGCACCTGCTCAAGAATATGGGCACGGAGCTGACAGGGCCTAAGGACGACATCATCGTCATGGATGCCATGGTGGATGATACTCGAGCGCACGGCCTCAAGGACCAGGCAGACTACGCCTACGACGCCCGCTGGGGCGACTTCAAGGAGCTCTTCCTCGATCCATACTTCGTGGGGAACGTACTTGGCTTCGACAAGAAGGACTACGCCGAGTTCAAGAAGATGGGTGTGGGAGACAAGCTACTACGAGTCTACGGGCAGTCCCCTCAGACCGTTGTGGACTACGCATCGTGTGATGCCTACTTCACCCTGATGCGCCACCGGGACCTATCCAATGCGCTAGCATCGGAAGAGCTGCCCACTCAGATGGTGGCGGGTATGTCGACGCTACTCGACTACTACACGATCATCGAACAGCCGATGACTCAGTGTCTGTGGGACATGGAGCGCAAAGGCATCCTCATCGACCAGGACTACATCAAGAAGCTGGATATCCCAATGCGGGAAGGCATCAAGGGTCTCGAGTCTGAGCTGCACCGCATCGCAGGCAAGACGTTCAACCCCAAGAGCCCTGACCAGTTGAAGTGGATCCTCTACGACGCTGAGGGCGGCTTCGGCATGAAGCCCATCCGGTACACCAAGGGCGGTAAGTCAGTGCCCAAGCCTTCCACAGATGAGAAGACTCTCGACATCCTGATGCAGAAGCACGCAGGAACTGTCGCGTCTCAGTTCATCAAGAAGCTGCTGGAGCACAGAAGCCTAGTCAAGCTGCATGGTACCTACGTCAAGGGCATCATGAAGTACATCGGGCCGGACAACCGGCTGCACACGAAGTACAACCAGGCTGGGGCACGTACGGCACGTCTGAGTTCGTCTGAGCCCAACGTTCAGAACATCCCGCGCCCGGATCCCATGAGCGATCCTTACATGCTGCGAGGGGCCTTCATCGCCAGCCCGGGTAAGGATCTCATCGACCGAGACTATCCCCAGATCGAGTTCCGAGTCGCCGCCGTCAACGCGAATGACGAACGCATGATGACTGCCGTTCGCAACGGCTGGGACATCCACAACGCGAACACCGCGAACATGTACGGCATTCCGTATGAGGACGTGGCCCTCGCCAAGAGCAAGAAGAAGGACGAGCTGACCAAAGAAGACAAGGCCATTCTCCGTAAGCGACAGGAGTCGAAGACGGTTGGGCTTGGCACTCTCTTCGGTGAAGGTGCTCGTAAGATGGCAGCCCAGCTGAACATCTCTGTGGACGCTGCCTACTCCCTGAAGAACCTGTTCTTCGAGAAGTACCCAGGCATCGAGCAGAACATCTACGAGATGCACGATTTCGCTCACGAGTACGGGTTCACGTACACCATGCTCGGGCGTAAGCGCCGCCTCCACAAGATCAACAACAGTTTCTCGAACTTCATTGTTGCTCAAGAGGAACGGCAGGCATACAACACATCAGTACAGGGTTCCGCGGCCGAGCTCATCAAGCTCGCCATGCTGCAGATCCACTTCGACAAAGACCTCCGCAGTCTTGGTAACGACCTCCTACTCACAGTCCACGATGAACTCCTATCCGAGGCGCCCAAGGGTGTGTCGAAGGACGTCGGGCTACGTATGGAGGAACTCATGCAACATCCCCTTCACTGGGGGCCCATCCAGCTCGAGTACCCAGTACCCATCCAGCCGGATGGTGACAACGGGTATCGATGGAGTGAGCTGCACTAGCTCACGGAAAGAGGAATATGGAAAAGTACGGTGTCCAAACCAATCCAGAAGAGATGGTCAAGCAGGGTGGGGGCTGCGAACGAGAAGACTGCCCCAAGGAGCTCGACCACTCGACCAACCCGCCCAAGTGTGCCGTGTGTGGGTACGAACACCTGAGCGGCAGCAAGGAGGTTCCCGATGGCCGGTAAGCGATGGAGTCCTGCTCGTCGAGCGCAGGCAGATGAGTTGTTCGGGCAGGGCAGCACCCCTGCCCAGATCGCGAAGGCTGTCGATCTCCCGCTGCCTATGGTCAAGGAGTACCTGGTAGCGGCCCCAGCGAAGGCCCCGACCAAGAAGACTGTGGTCAAGAAGGTCCCGGCCAAGAAGGCGAAGGCCGCTGCCAAGCCCACACTCGAGGACGAGGACGACGAGCTCGAGCTTGAGGGTGACGACAGTGATGGGGATGATGCAGCAGAGAACGAGCGTCCTGCCAAGAAGATCGCATCCAAGGGCCGGAAGCAGGAGAAGAAGGCTGCCAAGAAGACAGCGGCTCCTACCCGTAAGGAAATCATCAACAGCCTGATTGCGTCAACCAACGCTGCGTATAAGGGGCAGGTCCTGCAGCGCGCATCAGAGACCAAGACAAGCTACCTGCTACGAAGGCCTACTGGTGTGCTGTCCCTGGACATCGCGCTGGCAGGTGGTTGGCCGGCTGGGGCACTGTGCCTGCTTTCTGGGCCAGATGGGGCAGGCAAGGACCTGCTCTTGAACTACAGCATTGCGCAGCAGCAGCGTCTCCAGGGGAAGGACTCCGCAGCCGTCATCCTGGGTACGGAGTTCAAGTACGACAAGCCCTTCGCTCGAGACTACTGCGGAGTGCAGGTTGCTCTGACGAAGGACGAGATCGACGAGGTCAACCAGGGACGGGACATCAAGGGCCTGCCTCTGCTGACCCTTGAGGAACGCCACGAGTACCAGAAGCAGGTGGGGGAGATCCTTCTCCTGCAGGGCCTCATCATGGACGATGCTCTCGACATCCTGTTGGACTGCATCGCGGCGAACACGTTCCAGCTCGCGTTCATCAACTCCCTCGGGGTCATGCAGACCGCGGCCAAGGAGGAGAAGAGCGCCAAGGAGGGGTTGTCGGCACATGCCACGCAGTCCAACGAGGCACAGCTTCTGTCGCGCTTCATGCCCATGCTGTTCACATGCTTGAACAGGGCCTCACACGATGGTCACGCAAACGAGACTGCCATCCTGGCTACCAGCCAGGTGCGTGCAGAGCGTGACCTTCCTCGAGCCCGCCCAGGTATGCGCCTGGCAGAGAAGCAGAAGTACAAGACGGGCTCCGGCTCCTGGGCGCTCAAGCACGGCAAGGCCATCGAACTCATGCTCCACAAGGGCACCAAGTTCTTCGACAAGTCGGTGAGCCCGCCCATGGTCATGGGCAACGAGATCCAGTGGGAGACCAAGAAGGGCAAGCTTGGTACTCATGAAGGACTTCGAGGCCAGTTCGACTTCTACTTCGGAGATGGGCTGGACACCCTCGCGGACCTCATCAAAACGGCGATCGAGTACGACGTGATTGAGCAGGGCGGTGCCTGGTACTCCTACACCACCAAGGATGGGGAGGACATTCGGGGACAAGGTATCGACAAGTTCCGCAGGCACTTGGTGTTCAACGAGGAGCTCCAGATGGAGATTCGCGAAGAGACCATGCGCGCTGCAGAAGTCGTCTGCGTCTACTGATGGCCCGTGCGCACAAGAATCGTATGAGGGCCACCGTAGCTACCGAGGCGCGTGTCGCCAAGGACTACGGTGGCCAGCGCACCCCCCGCTCAGGGGCTGACCACATCAAGGCCGACGTACGCAAGAAAGATAAGCTGCGCGTTGAGGTGAAAGAGACCGAGAAGCTCTCGTACCGCTTCCACATCGATGACTGGATGAAGCTGGTCGGTGAGGCGAAGAAGGCTGGCGAGATGCCAATCTTCCATATCGTGCTCACAGATAGGCACGGCAAACAGCATGACCTCACGGTGCTTCGGCACCAGGACGCATCCGTCATGATCAACGAACACTTTGCAGAGGGGGACTGACGTGATTGTCCTGGAAACAATAGAGGACCTCGAGAAGGTCGCTGGAGGCACCGACCTGATCGACCTCGATCAGGAGTACGACAACGCCCTAGCCAATGACCCCAAGCGGGTACAAGAGACTCTGGTGCGTCAGGGATACTTCCATCCCAGCGCAGTAGGGATGTGCGGTCGGCGCAACGTGTACGAGGTCATTCGGGCCCCGCTCACAACAGACGTGCTGAAGCCACAGACCTTGGAGATCTTTGAGCTGGGTCATTCGATCCATGCTCTTGTGCAGAAGCGCTTCCACGACTACTTGGGGCCTTGGCTTCGGAGTAAGGGGCTCGAGTACGAGTTCGAGGACGAGGTGCCGCACAACCCCGAGATAGACGCCCTCTTCCTAGCTCTTAGGGTTGGGGGGACGGCGGATGGCCTGCTCAAGATCGTAGCACCAAAACTGTGGTCCATGCGGGCGGTCCTTGAGATCAAGTCCATCAATGATGCGAACTGCGGGAAGCTGAAGGGGCCGAAGGATGAGCATGTGGAGCAGGCACACCTGTACGCATATCGGTTCAACTGCCCTCTTATCATCCTCTGGTACTACAACAAGAACAACAGCTCGCGCCGTGTGTATGTCCTACGCTTCGACCACAGCATCTTGGAGAAGGTCCTCAAGAAGTACGAAGGGTGGAACACTCACGTAAACGAAGGAACGCTGCCTCCGCGAGAAGAGTCCTTCTTCGGGTGTGGGGGATGCTCATACCAAGAAGAGTGTGGTCCTTTGAGTATGAAGTCCCTACACAACAAAACAGCAGCGAAGACAGCCCGTAAGAAGGGGCTGGGAAAGCGAAGAGGTACCCGTGGCTAGACTGAAGACCAAGGGGGCTGGCGTCATCAACGAGGCCCAGACCAACGCCAACACGGAGGCGCTCTATGGGCTGACCGAGTCCATCCAAGAGAAGCTCGTGCACGAGTTCGGCATCGAGGAGTACCCTCGTCCGAGTGGTGCCCCAGAGCCACTGAGTGAGGTAGACGTGGGGGCCATGGCCAACATCGCACTTGGGAACCTGTACTCCCAGTACGTGGCCTACTCGGTGTACCTCAACAACAAGCTCACGGACATCCGGTGCTTGTCGAAGACGGCGAAGATCGTCCTAAAGAACGTGTCCGCAGACATCAAGCTCCAACTCCTGTCGGAGGGGGTGCCTAAGGACCAGGTGTCTGCACAAGTACGAGCACACCCGAAGTTCAACGAGCTCGAGATCGAGTCGCTGAAGTTCGAGATCATGTCCGAGAAGGTCGAGACGTACGCCAAGGGGTACCGGGACCAGGCTGCGGCCCTCTCTCGGAACATCGAGCTCCGCAAGCTGGAGTTCGAGCAGCAGCTGCGAGAAGGGCATGTCCAGAAGACCAAGGGTATGGCTACCGCAACCGGGGATGCTAGCAGACGCCGAGGCCTCGGACGCACGGTACGGACGGGCAAGTGAGGACGAAGAGCGGTAAGCCTCTTCTCGCACAACCCTCCGCTCCTGTCAGGGCGGAGGGCACCCCCGTGCTGGTTGTAGAGACTACCCTAAGCTCGCCGCCTCCAGTGTCCATCAACGACGCCTACACAACCTTCCGCGGGAAGCGCAACCTCACGGCTGCAGGAAGGCACTACAAAGATGCGCTAGGGGCCGCCATCGGGAGCGCCACCCTCGACTGGAAAACGGGGCATGACGCGATCTATAAGCAAGGTGGATGGGCAACACTGGAAGCCCATCTGTACCTGACCAGTCTGCGCAACGCGGCCTGGATTCCTGGAGGCAGCAAGACCAAGGGCGGCAAAGAGCGGCAACCCTGGAAGGTTCAGGATGCCTCGAACTACGTGAAGCTTCTCGAAGACGCCGTGGCCAGCGGGTCCGGCATCGACGACTGCAACACCATGCGGGTCTGTGTCCAAAAGCACTTCGACACAACCAATCCCAGGATCTTCATTCGGTACACCATATGGAAAGGGCATTATGAATAAGAAGCTCGAGACCATTACGGTGGATCTCGACACAGAGGCTCATGCACCCACCTTCGTGGTTTGCTACGGTCGAAGTACGACATTCCGTGTCGAGGGCAGGCAGGCAACCGTAGACCAGGGTTCTCGGTCTGTGGTACATCGCTCGCTCTGCGTCAGCCGACCTTACGGGGATGAGCGCTGTGGGCTGTGCCCGCAACGCATCTTCACCATCTCCTTGGAGGCCCGAGGAGCAACCTGATGGACACACTCAACAAAACAGAGCTAGTGCAGTTGGCCCAAGTACTCAGCGAATCCGCGAATCGCGGGATGTCTCGAGAAGAGCTCATCGCGATCATCGAGGAAGAGTGGGACGGTCCTGTACAGAAGCACAACATCAACAAGAGTCGGCATCGATTGTACGAGTACATCGATGCGAACTGGAAGCAGCTCGAAGCCCTCCTGAGCTGCCCTATGCGTACGCGCAAACCAAGATCATGCTTCAGGTGCCTGGATATTCAGGTAGCTGAGTGCATCGTAACCAATCCCCAAATAATGAAGCGAGATGAAGATGAGCAAGAATAAGAAGGACCCGAGTCAGCTGAAGCAGATCCTCACCGACCTGGGGGCCCCCCTCACGAAGGAGCAATGGGGAGAGCTCAAGACAACCCGGGACCAGCGCCTGTCGGAGCTGTTCCGGGCGGGCGGATACGCTGCGCGGGAGTTCATTGGCTTCAGCGTCGATGTTGCGGCCGAGACTGCACTGGAGCTCCAGGCCGAGTTCTTCGAGGAGCCTGCCAAGGGCGCCAAGAAGACGGCAGCCAAGGGCAAGTCCGCAGCCAAGGCTTCGGTAACCAAGGCCAAGGCCGCATCGAAGAAGCGCGCGGCGGTGGAGGATGACGAGGACGAAGGTGAGGAGGAGAGCAGCGGGGGTGCTGCTGACTCCAGCGAGATCGAGGCTGCCCTGGCCTACATCGCGGAGAAGCTGGAGAAGCTGGACCTGCTCGACGAACTGGCCGAGAAGGTCACCTCCCTCGAGGCGGAGCTTGCCGAGACCAAGTCCTTCGTGCTCGAGACGCACTTCGGGTTCGCCTGTATCGCCCTGGGTGACGAGGACATCCGTGCGAGCTTCGAGGACCCGGCCATCTGCGAGGAGATGCTGGGTACTCTGCAGTGCGACGGTGACGACTCGGGAAACTGAGAGGGCCGGCACCCCAGGTAGTCGATGTGCTTCCTGGGGTGGTCCCCCTATCCAAGGGGGATCTGATCTACATCAGTTCGTCGGAGCTAGCTGCCATGACGCTGCCCCAGGTTAGGGCGCAGCTGAAGAAGCTTGGTCTGCCGTACTCAGACGTAGAGACAGTCGGCGCGGGCGTAACCCGCCTCGTAGAGAACGCGCTCACGATCATGTGAGCAAAGAGGGAGCCCGAAGGCTCCCTCTTTTTTTGCTATAGGATCATGCCCATAGGTCTGTTGAAGTGTGGTCCGCCACGTTTCAACGTGATCTTCGAGAGGCCGGCTGCGATGGGCGTAGCACCTCGGTGCTGGGCATCTCGAGTAGCGAAATCCCACATACCTTTGACTGGGGTAGGTAGGCCGTAGTCAGCGTACCACCAGCCCTTCGCATCCCGGAAGATGCACAAGGCGTGTCCCTTCTGCTTACCCTGGGCGTCGATGTACTGGTACCAGCCGAAGTACACGTGAGCGGCGAGGTCCGACTCCAGGAGCGCCGTGCACCAGTACATGGCGTGGTCATCGCAGTCACCCACCTTCTCTTTGGCGTTGATGCGTCGCTGCGTCTTGGTCGGGTGGTTGAGTACATCCAAAGCCCCTCGGAGGGGATCCGTCTTGTACATGCGACCGTGGCTCAGAGCCTCCGTGATCTCCGAAGGTGCGCTATACACCGGGATGGTCACCTTCTTGCGGGTCAGGAACATGGTGAGCCCGTACCAAAAGCGTACGAAGCCTAGCAGGTACTTGAAGGCAAACCGAGTCAGTTTCTTGCGCATATCATCCTCCTAGAAGCAGGTAGCCGCCGATGACCAGGACGAGGGAGATACCCACTCCGATCACGAAGCCACCAGATGTGGTTCGAAAGAACCCCGGGTTCTGTGCTCGAGCTAGTCGCTGAGCCAGTGCCCTGTTGTCTTCTCGCAGACCAGCCACCTCCCGTAGGTAGCTCTCCTCGACGAGATCCAGCCGAGTCTGCCAGCTCTCCTCAGTCAGCCGCAGGGAGTCGACCCGTAGTCGGACTTGCCTCGGAACCTCCGCGGCATACCACTCCAGGCGGAAGGTCCAGCGAATGGCTGTGTCCGTGTCCAACAGCTGGCCCGAGAACGGCGCAGGCTGCCCCTCACGGAGGGCCACGACCCTATCGACGCCCTCTGGGGTGTTCGGAGGCCTGGGAGCCTCCTGGGCGGCCCCTGGGAGCGGGAACAGGAGCACACTCAGGAGCAGTAGGGTCCGCCTCACTTCTTACCTGCCTGCAGCATGCGGGTGGTGAGCTCATCTGGATTGTCCCGAAGGTCTCGTACCTCAGCCCCCTGATCCTCCTCGAGGCCCTCTCGAGCATTGTCGGATGTCTCCACGAGGTCCTTCAGCTCGAGATCCAATGTGATCGCCTCAGACGCGAGCTCCCTCTTGCGTCGCTCAGACTCCTTCGAACTGCGCTTGTCTGCATCCTCCAGCGCGTCCACGACCACTGTGCTGGTCTTGAACAGCAGCAAGAAGGCCGACAGGGAAAGCAGGAGCTTGATCCAGTGCAGCTTGACCCAGGGCCAGGCCGTTTCCTTGAGCCACTTCATGACGCCTCGATCAGTCTCTTCACCTTAGTGAAGATGTAATCCGCGAACTGCCCCACCGCAGCGCCCCAACCACCGTAGGTAGCCGCCATTCCCCAGACAGGGTTCGCCCAGCTCTCTTTGTGGTTGGTGACGTATGTGATCAGGATCTCAGGACGAACAGGCATGATGTTGGCGTAGAGCGCCCCGAGAAACAGCCCGAGCGTAGGTAGCAGCACGCGGGTGATATACTTGTTGTTCTTGCGCCGCTCTACTCCCATGCGGGTGTCCAGCACCCTCTTGATGAACTGCACAGAGCCCGACACCGCCAGTGCGAGCACCAGTGACTGCCAGCAAAAGAAGATATAGATAGGATTGTTGGGATCACTCATGCGCTTCCTCCGTATCAGTCGAGGCTCAGGGAGTTGTCGCCAATGATGGTGGCCACACCGGAATCAGAGATGGTCGGAACTCCAGTGCCTGCGCCAGTGTTCGTCACTACATTCCCATCGATGATGCAGTTATCTGCCCCAGCCAGCACTCTAATGGGGCTGCGTACGGTAGCCCCAGGTGTGAGAATCGAGATGTCGCAGCCGCGCACTTGCCCACGATTCCCCTGCAGGTTCACGACACTTATGGCCGGGTCGTAGTCACAACGCACGAAGGCGGCCACCAAACGGCATCGATCGCCGATCTGGATGATCTCCGACCCTGCGGCGAACGCGGCGGGAGGGTTCCAGGCATATAGGGTCAGGTGGTTGAGGAGAACAGAGTCCCCGATCTGGATGTAGTTGCTGGAGGGGTACACCGTGGGATGAGGCTCGTCGATAGACAGCCCGTCGATGATGACTGGTTCCTCAGACGAACCGAATGCTGAGATCCAGGTGTAGCTCGAGCAGCGCAGGTCAGCGCCGCCGAGAATGCGCACACCGCGGTAGGTGCCTGGCCCAAGGATGATAACCGGTTCCGTGAAGTCGAAGCCCCCGACACCTGCTTGGTAGTGAACTACGAGCCCATCTACATCTGCGCTGAAAGTACGTACGATTGGTACGTCACAGTCCAGCCCGGGGGACCCATTGATGTTGATGATGTTGATGTTCCGCAGTACGAGGCTTGCCCCAGCGACGTAGCCGCCACCGCTGATGTCCACCATCTGGGAGTATGTGGATGCAGGATCTGTAGTGTAGGTCAGGCCGTTGTAGTCGATTGTGATGTCACTCATGATCGACTTACGTCGAGTGTCGGCAGGTCCGTTGAAGTAGAAGTGAACAGCGGGAGAGAGCGCTCCCGAAGTGAACTCGAAGCGGAACCCGTCGACATGCACCGGCCCTGTACCTCCGATGGACGCGATCGGGAGGGTAGACAGGTTGGCCGAATCTAGGCTGGCGGGGCCGATCGACATACGGCAGTTGCGGAAGCTCGGGACGCGGAGGGCGTTTACTGCGGTAGCCCCACCAACGAGGATGCCTCGAGTGCGGACAGCTGGCACTGTGCTCCCCGTCTGGAAGTAGCAGTCGTCGAAAGCTGCGTCAGACGTTGCATCGACGTACAGGAGGCCATCCGTCTCAGACTCAAACGAGCACGACCGGAACAGCACGTTGTACGAATCGGTTATGGTGATGAGGGGGATCCCGGGATCCCCGGTATGGGTGAACCGGCAGTTCTCAAAGAGGATGGGGACCGAGCATCCATCCACCAGTAGGGCAGGTACTGGGTTGACCTCCCGGCCCTCGAAGGTGCAGTTGCGGAAGACCAGCCCGGACCCACTGGTGAGAGTGGTGAGCAACAAGCAAGCTTCTGCGAGCGTTGATGCAGCTACTGGGGCGGCAAAGGTGCACCCATCGTAGACACCCTGAGCGTCTGTTCGGCATCGCACTGTGGAGTCAGAGTCTGCAGTACCTCCGATGGAAACGAAGTTGCAGCCGCGCGCCAAGAGCTGCCCCTGATGCCGAAAACCACCCGCTTCGATCTGGCACCGTTCCAGGATGGTTCCTCCAGTAGTGGTCTCCCAACGAGATGTGGGGGAGCCCGCCCCTAGCCCCAAGGTCAGGTTCTCCCAATGCCCGTTGAACAACAGAGCGCCCGCATAGGTGGCCGGCGTCAGCAGCTGAGTGACTACTCCGCTACCACCGTGGGTCTCTCCTACGACCCTCGAGTAGCCCGCCATGATCGTAGGAACGGATGCCGGGAACCGGTAGTTCGTACCTCGACGCACAAAAAAGGTACCCACGCCCCCGCCGAAGTCCAGGTTTGCCAAGGACAGAACCTCAACAGCATCAGCGCCGTCGTAGTCCCCACCAGTCGAGTCCGTACCATCTGTGAGCACAGCGGTAAACGCTCTGCGCTTCACAAGACCATCATTGGCGGCCTGTAGTGCCGTCTGAATCTCAACAGGGGCGCCCAACCCGCCGAGCCCTGTGGTAGTGACTGCCACTGCGGCGAAGCCTGCGGGATCCACCCCTACTGCAGCTGCTCCTGCCGAGGTGCTGAAGACGTTGATACGTGCGTCTAGGTCCTCGTCGTTCAGTGCAAGGGCGTACGTGGTGCGGTTCTTGACCGCAGACGTAACCTGCTCCCCGAAGGCGAGCCCGCGGTTAGCCGCTGAGTACGTGGGTGGGGAGGATAGGTCGATGGGAACCCAGCCCGGATCTCCAGGTACTCCAGCGCCGTTGCCGAAAATCTCTGCCGCAGTCTTGATACTCATGTGTTCCTCATCTTCGGGCTAGAAGCGCCAGGTCCACCGTACTTCGATGGCGAACACGCCAGTCTTAGCTACAGCGTTGAAAGTGTCGTAGGCAATCACTTGACCGCCGACCCCAGGATACGCTCCTGCGGTGCCGTTGGGCAACGACGGGTCTGCAGCACCCTTGAACAGTGCGATCTCTGAGATCGGAACACTGGGGAAGCTGCCTCCACTCAGATCTGTCTGAGAGAAGATGGCGGAGAAGCGGGTCGAGGTAGCCGTTGGAAAGGTGCCCGGAGTGGTGATCTCTTTCATCCACACATCAGGACCTTCCGTCACCGGAATCGGCCGCTCGAGGGCGGATACAGCAACATCTACGTCGGTCTGTAGATTGGTACCTGGGTAGGCCAGGCTTAGAGCGCTGCTCCCATCCAAGGCGTCGGCATCGTTCTGCCGAGTGCCCCCGATGCCAAAACCAATGTACCGAACGATGTCGTCCTGGTGGCGGGTGAAGTTGGCCCCAGCGAAAGCCTGCGCCGAAATGCACTCCGCCATGAACTGTCGTCCAGCGTTGGTGATGATGTTGTGGCTGCTTCGTGTATCGAGAACCCTGCCCTCCTTGTCCAGGAAGAGCAGGTCAAGATTGAGCCGAATATTTACGTCTTCGAGAAGCCTCATGGCAGCACATCGTTCCCTTGGTCTATTACCTTGACGGTAGCATAGGTGCCTACTGGAAGGTTGTCGTCGTAGTTCAGGAAAATCTCCGGCCCTGTGATCACGTAGGTACCGCCTACGAGGGACACAGGTACGAGAGCTTCATCATAGAAGAAGATTGTGTTGTCGTACTCGATGGGACCACCAGGCCAATCAAACACGATGTACATCTCGATGTAATCCGAGATGCAGTCGACGATGCCATCGTAGAAGGTCGCCCCGTCGTCGTAGGTGGACCAGATCGTCCCATCCCCGCGGTAATCGTCGTACATGTACGCCCGGCCGCTGGGGCAGCTGCTGTCGTACAGGAACATCGTGAGCGTCATGGAGAGCTCATCGATGATGTCCACGTCGTCTTCATGTGCGCGGGCACCCAGCAAGAACGGATACGTGTACGTAGGCCTCATCCGAAGCACAAACTGTTGAGCCAGGATGAGGTTGACTGTGCTCACGAGATCTAGGTTGAACGACAGCGTGAACGTGAAGAACTTCTCGAGCTCTGTGATGATCCCTGAACGTACGAAGGGGATATACCAGTCTGGGTCATTGATGTAGTCCTGGATCTCAACACCTGTCCCGATCGGAGCAAACTGCTCGATGTCATCCCCTACTGCGTATGGGACTCCTGTGGCAGGATTGACTTCGATCCCCGAGGTGGTGTCGAGATCCAGAGGGTCCTTCGTGTAGATGTACGTACGGAAGATCTCCGACTGCGTCGGGGTGTTTCCGTCGGCATCCTGGATGACCAACCGCCCCTTCGTAGGGCTGTAGTCCGCGCGCACTTCGGTAATAGTCCCTGCGTGCTCTGCGAAGGGCTGCCCGAATAGGATCTGAGCTCCCGTCTTGATCGCCTGTGGGGTCGGGCCCAGCTGCTGTGTGTACAGCAAGCCTGCCACCGCGGAGGGGTAGGAGAAGTCGTCACCAAAGGTTGTCGCATTCTCCCGCAGGAAGCCTACGAGGCGTCCGAATAGGTTCTGAATGTTCTCGTCGTTGCTGAGCAGCGTCAGCTCCGCCCACAAGATGTCTGGAGGCTCGAGGTCGGGCTCGATCCACACAGAGTCCCGCCACTGAAGCATGGGCAGCGCAGACTCATCATCCTCACGGTAGAAAGGCTCCAGATAGTAGTCGATGTTCTCCTTCCACAACGTGGGGTCGAGGTTCGCTGGGATAACCTCCTGCAGCTGCGGCACGCTCTTGACGTCTGCAGGGAGCGAGATGGCCTTTCGGCGCTTGACCCCCAGGAAGAATAGCTCGTACTCATCCCAATCAAGATAGATCAAGAAGTCCCCGAGGTTGGCTGCTAGCTGCATCCCGCGCTGTGCGACGAGGTCACCCCGTACGTCGATGAACGCGCCACTCGAGACCGACTGGACCTCCCCCTTCACAAGGTCTCCTGGGTAGGTTCCCTCGCGCTCGTAGTCCGTAGTGTCCGACAGAACTACAGACGGGATGGACCACTCAACCGAGGCATCCGAGGGTAGGCTATCGAACAGCAGAAGCCGCTGGTTCGGGGCAGGGTCTAAAGGGCTGCTCAGGACGCGGTCGATTCGGAAGGTCTGTCCGTTATTCAGAACTAGAAGATCTTCCCGCTGTACGCCATGCTCGATCAGGTCGATGCCGACGTCCACACGATACGTGCGGTCGGTCACCAGGGCTCCGTTGCTGCCTGCGAGATAGTTCCACCCAGCGGCGAGATTCAGACCGGTGGCCGTGCTGGAGGAGTGCACCCGGAAGGGCACCGTCGAAGAGCGGAGCCATAGTCGGACGTCCGTAGCCGTGACCACCTTGTCGTAGTAGATGCCGTAGCTGTTGAGTGCTCCGTTCAACTGGGTGTCCAGAAGAGTTACATCTAGGCCGGACACCGTGACGAGGATCAACCCCGTAGGGCTCGTGGCATCTACGAGCTCGAGCACAAGATCCTCCCCGTTGATCCCAGTGCCCGTGACTAGGTCAGGCGTGCTTCCGTACAGGAGACCCTTGCGGACAGAGATGGACGCAGTCCCTTCCTCGGGAACCAGGGTCTTGTAGGCCAACCACTTACGCTGAAGGATGGGCTGTGCATCGCCGATGGAGAAGTTGTAGTGGTACTGCCACGCCTCGAGCAGCTTGCCTCCAAGGATCTGAGCAGTCCCCTTCCAGAACTCCGAGAACATGCCTCGGTCCTCGACGAGCTCCCAGTCATCCCCCAACCCTTCCCAGAGGAAGTCCGTGTCCGGTTCGATCCCAAACGGTGTTCGAGCCCCCACTACGTTCACGAGTACTTCAGCTGTCTCCGACAGGCTCTCCCCGTCCCCGACAACCAGAGTGAACCGATATATACCCTGTACGTCTGGCACCACGTGGGGAGTCTCTGAAGTGGCCCCCACAAGCAGTGACTGCCGAATGATCCGAAAGGGCTGGTCCGACAGCGTGTCTGGAACGGCATCTACCTCAACTGTGAGGGTGCCTCCAGGGTTGTCTACCGTTGCGATGTTGTGGCGCCCCCCGAGCACAACGAGCACATCTCCCGGCTGCACCCAGTCAGGAAGCGTTGTGGCTGGGAAGGATACGAGGGTGGTCGTCCCATCAGCACCGTCGGGTACTGTGGAACATGAAGGACCCTCGAAGACGAAGTCACTGCCGAAGGGCGCGTCCACCGCCCGCCATGTGTACGTTAGCGGCGCCCCCTCGATGTCAAAACTCGTCCGGCCATCGAGTCGTGCAGCCCGCCCCACCGGAACCACTCGGTCGGGGCCAGCATTGGCCGTGGGCGGAAAGTTCGGGATGATCAATCCCGATGCAAGGCGCATGATTCGGTAGTCGAGTGTTACCGGCTCCGAGATGGTCCCCCTGCAAAAGACTTTGAACAGATCACCAACCGAGGTCGGGGTGCGTTCAATGGGGATGATGAAGCTGATGCCTGGGAACGCTCCACGAGCATCACCGATAAAGACGTAGGCACGCCCCAGCCCCCCGTCCACCGCTACGCGGACGTAGTGGAAGAAGTTGTCGATCTCCCTGACGTTCTCCGAGGTGCCGGGGAGGGTAGTCACGGACCCAAAGTCATCGATGCGGCTGATAGCCATGCCCGTCTTGGCGAAGTAGATGGACACCCCTCGGCTGGCGTCATCCGCTAGCGTGATCCCCGCCGCATGCGTGGCTAGGTCCCCCACGTCATTGGGCAGCTTGGGGAAACGCACCTGCAGGTCGATGGTGTACCTGCTCGGCATGGGAACGTTGAACTCGGCGCTCACAGCGGTACCGTCGCTCGAGCGCATCCGCAGGAAGTTGCCTACGGGGACGTACTCAAAGTTTGGTACCCCATTGTTCGGGGAGAAGGTAACGTCTGACGGACCAAGGCCCAAGAAACTCCCAAGCGTCGCTTCGTCGAAGTTGGCTAGAGACCATGGAGGGTTTGTGGGGATTGCCATTTTCGGAAGGATACAGCCGATGTCACTGCGAACGCTAGACCCAGTTCTTATTCAGCTCTTGTTGAAGGGTGAGGAGGACATACTTACGCCGCGGGCAGAGTCTCGTCGGTTTTGGAGCACCAGCGCGCCGTGCCCTCGGTGCGGTAGCGGCATGCAGGAGAAGTTAGCGCCTCCGACACAGGCGTTCACGCCGGATGAACCCCTCCCGCGAACACGAGCCACGTGTGAAGGATGTGGGTACTCCGTCGATCCACTGACTGGCATCGTGCACAATGTAGGCAACCCAGCCAAGGTTGAGTCGCCCGTACCGGTTGTCCGTCCCAAGGACTAGCTGCTCCTCAAGCCGGTCGTCGTGACCCGGTTCAGAAGCACGGTGCCGCTGATGAAGCGCTGGACCCGACTTCCGGTGTTTACGAAGTCCCGCACCACGGTGGCGCGAACCCGCCTGTCGATCTCGTGATAGACGACGACGAAGACGGGCGATGTTCTCCCGACGGTGCTGGAATCCACGGCATATACAGATGTCGCACCACTCTTTCGAAGCACGTCAATGAGGTCCCCCACCTCGAGTTCGAAGTCGGGGTCTACCGCGTCCAACGCCTTTGCGATGGCCCTTACGGACTCAGCCTCCGCAGGCCCCCCAACGTACACCCAGTTCAGGTTCACGTAGTTGGGCAATAGGTGCCGCACCAAGATCTCTTCGTTGACCACTCGGTTGAGGGTGGAGTCCGCGAAGCTCTGGATTTCGTCCACCAGCAGGGACCTATCATAGACGACACGTACGTTCTGTCGGCTCATCTGCACAGACTCGGTCGGGCTATCTGAGGATCCTACGAGCAGGATGGTGCGGCTGATCTCTGCGTGGAGCACCTCGGCCCGGCTGTAGCTGGTCACCTCGTTGCCTGTGGACAGGCGGTAGCCATCTGACTCGTGACCCTGGATGGTCATGGCGATCCCAGACCCGATGTTGTACTGGTCCCCGGGGGCCATGGATAGGAGCTCCACATCGATGTAGTAGAGACTCGTCTCGTCCGTGTTGTCGTTCATCTCGGTAGATGAGACGCGCTGCACATACCGTCGAATGGAGTACTGAGCATCCGCCTGTGTGGCGCTTGCCGTGTAGTTGAACAGCTCCAGGATGGTGGTGTTAGTCACCTCCTGGATGACGTACACCTCGGCGTCTGGGTGCTGGTTCGTGCCTGCGCTCAATCCGAGTGCCGCGAGGCCCGTGCTCGTATCCAAGACGGTGAGCTCGTCGTCGACCACAAGGGTGAGCTCGTCTGACACCGAGATCGTAGCGATCTCCTGTCCGACTTGAGCATTGATGTAGTCCCTCAAGTCGGAGAACGCTGTGTAGTCCGTAGGGAAGTTGATCGTGATCGTTGGGTTGTCTCGTCCGATCCGAAGAACCAGGCTCAAACCGCTAACAAGCACAGGTGATGTGAGGGCCGCGGAGACGACAGGGATGAACTTCAGCTCCAACAAGTCCCCGGCCTGAATACCCAAGGCAAAGAAGTCCGCGTCGGCATCCACGAAGGTGCCTGTGGCGATCGTGCTGCTTCCGGTACGGGGCAGCACTGTGGATGGCGGGGCGGGCACTAGGGTGCGCTGCAGGTCCGGGTCCGGGCGGTATACCAATGTCGCCCCATCGACCAGCGTCTCAAATCGAGTGGTGGCGTAGAGGAAGTTGGCGCTCGTGGGATCCAGGAAGTACACCCGAGCAGACCCAATCGAAGGGCGTCCTATGCGGATACGCGCCCCCACCTCGGGCAGCAGTGGGGTCATCTCGTAGGGCAGGAACGTGTTGGGGGGTCCGAAGGGTCCCGCACCCACCTTGACCACATCATCAATGTCCTGTGCTGTACTTCCCCACGGGACACCCGCCAGGTCTGACGCAACAAGGACTCGATCCGACCCTGTGTTGTTCCCGGACACGAACTCGATCAAGTCGCCTAGTCGAACCCGCAGACTCGCAGCTCCTGCAGGAGGCAGCACACGGACATCCGCGTTGGAGCTCGGGCGCAGAGGGCTAGAGCTCCAACCCAGGGGAGTCCCGTCTGTAGCGCTTGCCAATAGCACGTAGGCTGAGGTGACCCCGACGTAGTCTTGGCCGTTGTACGTCAGAACGACCGCTCGAGCGTAGTCCGTGAAGGGGTTCCCCCCTACGGTGGACCCGTTGATTTCGGACGCAATCTGGGCCGCGGTACGCGCACCAGAAGTCAGCGGGACAGATGCAGTGCCTAGTGACGCCAAGTACCTCGCCGCGGGGTTGCGGAAGACCAAGGACAGCGTGTTGCCCACGCCAATGGTGTACCCGGCAGTGGTTGTTGGAACACCAGAGGACACAAGCCCGATGACTGCGCCTCCGTCGTACAAGAAGCCAGAGCTCTCGTTTTGGAAGGACTTGGTGATGGCCACGACTGGGTCCCGGTAGGGGATCTTGGTACCTACGGGAGCTCCGGTGGTGTCCAGCAGCTCCATCGCCGTGACGCGTACCACCGGGGTAGCCACAGATTCACTTGCCCGGAATAGCTGAAACACAATACCGCTGCCCGTTCGCGGGAGCTCAGGGTTCACCGTCAACGTCACGGCTGCGACCGAGATGACCGTGTAGTCCCCCCCTGCAGCGTCGTCCTGGACACGAAGAACATCGCCCGACTGCACATTGGCATCGATGAAGTTGGTGCTGCCCAGTGTAGTCACGATGGTGCTGCCTGCCGCAATGACGAGGTCAGCCCCTTCGGTCTTGATCTCCTTGGGCTCCGTCAGCTCGGTGTCGATCTCATCGACCACACGCCAACTCAAGTTCGACTGAGTCCCGCTCATGTCGGCTTCAATCAGCAGGGCCCCAGCACTCACCAAGTAGATGCGGTATGACCCGGCGTCTACACCCTCCTCCAGGATGACGGACATGCCCGCACGAACACCGAGGGCGACGAGGTCCCCGCCAGGCACGTCATTGACCGTGAGGACGTTTGAGCTCGCCACCGTCTCAACGTCGAACCCCCGGGCTAGCGGACTCTCATCAGTCAGCGACGTGATCTGTGCTGACTCCTCTTGGAAGCCTCCGGCCACGTAGACGTCCGTTTTGCCGCCGATGTGGACAGTGTCGTCCTCGAGCACTAGCTGCCCGTCTACCGTGTCCGGAAGGGTGATACCCCCAGGGATATCCGATACGGTGAGCCTCTTCCGACGCAAGGCCCAAGACACCCCGGAGAGGCCGATGGGAAGGTCATCCTCAATAAGAACCTGTGTCGCTGAGAGTACGGACACGATTCGAAAGTCTCGGTAGACGAACGTACCATCCACGAAGGACATCGACAGGTAGAAGGGCCCTGGGTCAGAACCTACAGAGGCCACTCGAGTGGTAAACATCCCTGTCGCGGATTCTACGACTCTCGTTCGAAGATCCCCATCTAGGTCATCAGGGAAGGTTGCATCATTCCCATAGGCACTGCCGAGATCGTCGTCGTCCAAGATGGTGCCCATGCCCCCGCCGCGGATAATGTCTCGACGCATCTCGGGATCTCGGAACCCGATGACCTGCAGCTTACGCAGTGAGGGAAAGTTGTCCCCCAGCTCGGAGGTGATACCTCGAGCTACCGTGAGGGTCTTGTCCCCCTGCTTGCGCTCCGTACGGCTGACAAACTCCAGCGAACCCTCTCGGGTAGTGCCATCGGCGAATCGCCGCAGGTTGGTCACTCGAGAGGACGTCGCGAAGTTGGAGATGGATACGACCTGCCCCGAGTCGATGTTGTACTCGCTGCCACGCTTCTCGGCCGTGTAGTTGATATCGAAGTAGTACTCCGTACCCTCAATGTTGAGCATCATCTGCTCAGCCGTGATCTGTTGAGGGAACGTGGGGAAATAGCGAAGGCCTCCTCGGGTTGTTGCCGGGTTCGCGATCGTCGCCAGCACGGAGCGAGGAGATGTGAAGTAGGCTCGAACCACCCCTCGAGCGAACCCGCCACCCTGGCGGGTCTCAAAGAAGTTCGTCATCAAGGCGTCGATCTCACCATCAGAAAGAGCATCGGCGTTCTTCAGACTGCTGCGCAACTTGATGAGCTTCACCTCACGGGCGACGGGCTCGATGAGTACCGTCATGGGCATGATGAGCGTATCGTAGAGAGCGTCCACCTCTGTGATGCCCAAGTGTGGGTACGCCTGCTGGATGCGGGTACGTACAAAGACGTCGATGTCCTCGTCGAAGGGATCCACTCCAATCCGGTCAAGGATGGGCTGGATCAAACGAGTCTGGGCATTACTCCCATCTGAGAGATCCACGTCCGGGTTCCAACGCGACACAAGATCCGTCAGGAAGGTTTTGAGGTCAGAGGCCGCCATGGTTCATCCTGTGAGGGTAGCGATAGCGCGCCTACCGGCGTGCGTAGTGAGAGAGACGGAGAGGTAGATGGCCCCGTTCTGTGGGTCCATGTTCAAGTTCACCACCTCAGCGTTGAGGAGACGCTCGTCTGGTGGGATCGAACGGCCATAGCCGGACTGTACTCCGATGATGTACTGCCGTGTTCGACTAACCGCCACCGCGGCGTCAGAAGCCACTAGATCCCGCCCGCTGGTAGTGAGCGTCGACCCCACGAGGCGAAGCATGCCTCCGCCGCTGTTTGGCACGAACACATTGCGTCCCCCGGTACGCAACAGCATGCGCAGGAAGTTCTGCATCAGCTTGACGATGCCTGTAGTCGAACGAGGGGACCCACCTACCGTAAAGGAGACCAGACTTCTCTCGGTGAGTGTGAGCTGGTTCGAGAGCACAAAGACGTCAGTGATGGGGGATAGGCTCAGCACGCTCGGCACCTGCGCCAAGATCTTGTTGGGGGCGTAGTGGACGAACTCTGGGGATTCGAGACCGTTGAAGATAACCTTCTCGACGGAGGTAAAATCCTCCCCGGTCAGAATGAGAGCTCGAGGTACCACCCCCACGGCTTCTTCGATGTAGCTGACATTGACCACATCCGACATGCGGATGACCTGGAAGTCCTGTGACATCAGGTGCCTCCCCCTGAGGGCGTGTTCACATCCTCAGCAGTGTCTGCCGTACGGAAGAGATCTGGAGACGTCTCCTTGATCCCATCGATGACCGAGTCTAAGTCCAACTTGATCTTCTCCACCCGCGCCAACTTACTGAGCCGGGTGCCTCCTTGGGTCTCCCCCTCGATCAACTCAATCTGCTGGTCGATGAGCTCCTCGAGGGTGATCGAAGCAAAGCTCGTACTGATCTCAGACGCACGCAGAGCGTTCACAGCCGCGGATACCACGGTTCGGTAGTGCCGTAGTTGCTCCTTCGACTGTTCTCGTGCAGTAGCCTGGGGGTTGGGTTGCTCTGGCATCGGCAAACCTTACCACGCATCAACCCCGGTTGTCGGCATCCGGAACATTGGACGTGCCAGGCTCCACAGCCTGGGTGGACACAATATCGACGCTGTCGAAGGGGTTCCCTCGAGCGCCCAACCGCTTCGACATGGGCAGGAGCTCTCTTCCCGCATCCGCCACGGCCCGCACCAGGTTGGTTGAATAGGAGACTGCATCCTTCGGCATCGTGAAGAACGTAGACAACTCCAGCGCCACGAGGAGGTCCAAGGCCCTGTTCATGCCCTGCTCGGCCAACATGTTGAGCGCGTTCTTGATGACCCGCTCCTCAGGCACTACATAGGCGTCCAGATAGTCGGACAAGGTGCTCAAGGCTGCCTCGTAGGCAGCGAGGGTGGCCTGCTGCCCCACGGTGACAGAGTTCCCCCGAATGACCCGACTAATGATCTCGTCAACGCTGCGTAGGCTGCTGTTCGTCGCAAGCCACACGAGAAGCTGGCCCGCCAGCGTCTGCCAGTTGAGGTACTTGGTGCTGATGAGCGTGAAGGGCATAGCAACCCCGGGCAGCTCGATCCCCGGACTGAACGTGACAGCTGTCTTGCTGACCGAAGTCAGCAGCTGGTCCGCCTCTCCTGCGATACGGAGTGTGTCCCCCACACGTACCCCTCGAGCGGGTAGATTCCCCAGCGCGACGGTGCCTGTGCGCCCGGTCGCGGTGATTGGCCCAGCTGGAGCAGAGAAGAAACTCGAGAGGGCTGTACCTCCAGTGACCTCCAACGAAGAGGAACCTGGAGCAGATAGCTTGAGGTACGACGTGTAGAAGTCACCCTGAGCAAAGGTGAACACTGGTGGGGGCGTGGTCGTCTGCAGAAGGCTGCCAAAGCTAGATAGGCATCGGTACAGACCACTCACTTGGGAGTCTTCTGCCTGCACCTGTGCCAAGGTATTCTCGAGAGCAGCCGCGGACACCGTGGTGACCCCGTACCTCGTCGAGTAGGTACGATCTGCGTTTACATCCAGCGTGAGGGTGTTCCCCACCACGGACAAGATGTTCCCGAAGGTGTCGCCTGCAAGATCTTTGCGAGGGATCAGAAGGATCTGGCCCGCTACAACACCGAGCGCCTGTAGATCGACCGTAGCTACTGCAGTTGGGCTGCCCGCACTGAGTGAAATGCTCACTCCCACGTAGTCCAGTACGGCGAACCCGAGGCCCGGTATCACAGCCAACGGGTAGGTGCCCAGCTCCGTACGAACCTCCTCTGCGATAACCTCCGGGCCATACTCATCTGAGATGTGCTCAGCAATGGTGTCCACAGGCACCGGAGTCCCCAGGGCATATGCGTTACTCGGAGCGAACTGAGAGATGAACAGGATCTCGTCTGTACTGGTCGCAAGCAGATGCACCGAGGCCCCGTCTACGGCTGCTGAGCTGTAGTAAAGAGAGTCTCCGGACGCGATCACCTGCAGCCCGGCAACAAGACCGTTCAGGTAGCTGGCCAGCGCAGGCAGATCTGCGTACGGACCTCCGGCCAGTGCTACTGCAGTGGGGGAGCCCCCGTTCAGCGAAACACGTAGTATCTCCGTAGTGGGGGTGTACGGGAAGCCGACGGTCACCGTACCTCCGTCGAGAATGGCCTCTGCGGTACTCGGCAGCTGCAGGGTCTGTGCCGCAGGCAGGGCGATGTCGAGGGTGCTTCCCTCCTCATAGAGAGCAGGCCCAGAGACGTCCCCAACAAGAGCTGGAGCCACATCCGGAGACGTGATGCTCATGGTCGCCGAGTCACTCCTCTCGAGTGTTCGTACGAGGGTTGGGATGCGAAACTGGCTGGCCTGTGTGAGGATGGACCTCTGGGCAAGAAGATCTAGTAAGGTCTCTCGAGCTTGGCCTAGATTGTCCGAGGACTCCATGACCGTCTTTGCGGCAAGGAGTCCTGAGGAGATGCGTCCAACGATGTCTCTGACCGACTTCTCCGGGAGCTGGATGGAGGTCAAGCGGGACACGGCCTCCTGAACAGCCGCGGCTCGAGTTGTGATAGTACTGTGCCGCGGCCCTGCCTCAGCCCACCGCACACGGACGCGCTCGCGGATCTCTTGGGGGGTCTCTACAATCGCCCCGCTCGCCACCACGTTCGGGCGGAGTTGGGATGCGGCGAAGCGGTCGATGGACCGTTGAAAACGCACCACGGCGGGGCCAATGGAGCTCGAGATGCCCTGACTGCTTCGGCGCGAGTTCAGGCCAGCGTTGAGCTCAAGCAGAGCGGCCTGGGCATTCGTGAGCTCTGTCGTGTCCTCGATCAGCTGGGTACGGCGACCAAGCCCACCAATCAAGGAGTTGATGGCCTGCACATCCTGGTACTGCCTCTTTACGAAGGAGTTCAGCTTATTGGTCGAGAGCCAGACGAGGTAGAAGTACGAGTCCGGACGCATCAGCAGGGCCGTGGTCAACAGGTCGTACACCTCATCCCGCATAGCCAGCGTGTCCCGAGCACCTGTGGGCGTCTTCGTGGTGGCTACCGCAGTTATGAGGTACTTGTCTACTGCAGCTTGGATCTCTTCGGAGGTGAAGCCCATCAGTCCTCTGACTCAATCCGACGATTGATCTTGGACAAGTCCCCTCGAGTGAGCCGGGCGCATGCCTTCCGCAGCGCAATGGGGTTTAGCCCCAGTTGTTCGCAGATGTAGCGGAAGGTCATGTTCTCCTCACCGTCCCAGAACAACCACCCAGCTGCGTCTATGGCCAGTGCATAGTAGGGATCGTCCTCTTTGTACTTACGGTACAGGACGAAGTCCCAGATAGCTCTGCGTAGGATGGCCAACAACAGGCGTCGGGTGGGGGTGGATCTAGCCTTAGGCTCCTCAGTCGCAGGCTCGACGGAGTACCCGTGAGAGCTACGTGACTGTGATGCTGGCAGGGCTTCCATTGATCCCATTGTCGGGCAGTCGCACAAGAGAGGAGTCTCGTCTGGTTGCGGTAAGGGTAGTTGTTCCGGCCGCAAGCGCGGTGAGTACGAGGGTGCCTGCACTGACTGCGACTGAGGCGATAGTTGGGTCATCGATTTCATACTCTACATCACCTGACGCCGCGCCAGTCAATATCTGGTAGTTGGTTGCCGTAACAACCGGCGTGAGGTCAAGCGTATCCCCTACCGTAAGGGCGTATGCCGGTGCTGGGTCATACACCACGGACATCACTACTGGGAACAAGATGTCGATGATACTCACTGCTGCCCGATCAGGCACAAGGATCTCTCGAGGCTCATTCTCGTGCCCCTCGATGATCACCTGGAAGCAGCCACCGCGATAAAGGTCGATGGAGAAGTAGCCTTGCGCGTTGCTCCGGGCATGCACGCGCTCTCCCATGATTCCGTCGCCACCTGCGATGAGAGGACTGTACTGAGAGACGAAGTGCACGTCTACTCCAGGGAGAGCCTGCCCGGTGACATCTCGGAAGTAGCCTGATGCGCGACACAACAGAGGGTCCACGGCCTCCGGCAACGTGAACAGATGGATGGGCACCGCAAAGCTGTTGGTGCCTGTTGGAGATCCTGCCGGTGGGCTGTACACCTCGATCAGCATGGGGGATTCGATTGCTCCGCCGCTGTAGAAGAAGCGGAGTTGGTACGTATCCGGAGCCACCTCCCCGTTGAGAGTGAACTCTACGTGCCCTGGGTCCGCAGGGGCGCCAGTGGTCCCCGATGTGATGAGCGTCGTTCCCGCTGCGTCGTACACGCGGACCACGACCCCATCCACGGGTACTGGGACCACATCATCTGTCTCTACTAGGATGTCGACGAGCTCAAGAGCCATTGGATTTGCCTCACAGGAAACGCTTCAAAAGGAACCGGAATACGCTCTCATACCAGGAGTTGGGTTCCTCGTCCCAAGGATCCTCGTCCGGAGAGCGCCCCATTAGCCGCGGTGCGCCGGTAGGTGTTTGTCAATCAGACGTTCGAGGCCCTGCTTACCCTTCAGGTACACAGGAGCCGCCAGGCTGCCCCCAGGAGCCGCGGCAAGCACAGCAACGTCCGGATGCCGCACAAGGCCCTCCGTCCCCTTCTTGAGGGCCTTGTTCAGCCTGGGGCTATTGACGAGCTTCTTGTCGAGAAGCCCATGGGCCTTATCGATGATCGGCTTCTGGGCACGACCTAGTCGGTCTGTGACTGCGTGCTGCAGCCCGGCGAGCTCCTGTGGACTCCGCTTCTTCATGAGCAGCCGCGGAGTCTTGGGGATGTCTGTGGCAACAAGGCGGACTAGCCTCTCGATGAGGGCCTGCTTAGCGAACGAGTGAAAGAGGTCGGGGTCAATCATTAGCTCGTCCGAATGGCGTGGTTGATGCGAGGCTCCTGGATCCCGAACTCGTCTTGAGTGACGAGGCTCTCATCCAGAAGATCTACTGCGTCCCCAGTCGTGGGGATGGTGATCCGGCGCACGAAGCCCGTACCATCTACAACTACATCTAGGACCATGCCCCGAAGCAAGCGAACCTCGGCGTACCCGTTGCGATCCGTCCGCAGCTCCTTGGAGTGCCGAAAGACTCCCCAGCCCGCCACTTTGTTCGGAATGAACACGTTGTGCAGGGTCACTCGGCGGTCTGGGATCGGACACCCGGATAGGTCTGCCACTCGAAGGTAGGCCACGATGGTCTCTGATACAGGGATCCGCTGAGCGCTGTTCGCTGGAAACGGAACACTGAGCTCACTGTTTGCTCCGGTGCCTGTGTTCAGGAACTGTACCCTGTACCAAAAATCTTCGTCCGAGTTGCTGTCTGTGAGGAAGTACTCATGAGTGCCGGACACAAGCACGGTGTCCTGGTCTGTGCCCACGGCCCCATCTTCTTCTACCAGACCGAACATCACGTTTGCGTCGCCGGCTAGTATTTCGATAGACGCCGAAGTGCCCGTAGTGGCTGTCGTCATGACCACGACGCCAGACACATCTGCAGCGGTCACTAGACCAGTGGCCCCCATGATCTGTGTCGCCACCTGGGCCGCTGTCAGGGGATCCGTCCCGGCGAACACCACGTCCACCTGAGCAGCACCCACCAGGAAGCTGAGCGTGCGCCCCACAACCAGGTAACCCTCGGAACGCCCGAAGGTGAGTACTGCGGACCCGGGCGCCGCCTCTGTGACTACCGAGTAGGTGCCGTCTTTGCCATCTCGGCTGCGGTACCAGCGTAGTCGATTGTACGTCAACAACGCCCCGGCGATGTCGCGCACGAAGTAGCTGAGCGTGATGGGGATGTTGGTGACCGTCGCCATGGGCCGAGTCTACCATATAGCAAACGAGAATAGAGAGGGCTGGGGCCCTCTCTATTCTCAGTGTTGTTCGTAGGCGTACGGGAGGAGAGCGCGGGTGCGCTCTCCGTCGTAGGGATCCGGAGCCAGCCGAAGCTGGATATCCTCATCCTGCTCATCCCACTCCTCGTCTAGGACGGGCGGGACGTATACGTTGACCTCGTGGTACTTCATACCACCAGCCCCAGCACTTGACGTGCCGCGCGAATGTCACGCGCTCTCTTGTTATCCAGGCTGAACTCGCAGAGGCGTACCCCCCGCGCATCCGGCTTGCAGTAGGCCACCTCTATGGCGGCCTGCCGCAGCATGCCCTCGAGTAGCTTGATCATCTCAGCCCTTCTTGTCCTTGAGGCTCGCGGCGGCCTGCAGAGCACTGCCGATGAAGATGCCAAGCATCCCCGCGGCTACTACGTCCTCACCACGAGGGCCCCGCGCCACCATGACGAGGCGTGGCGGGAACATGCTCACCGCCGCGGCCTCCTCTCGGATGAGAGCGTCATCCAGGTCGCGTCGCGCTTGGCGCAGATCCCGGTCCAGCTGCTCCCTCTTGGCTTCGAGGCAGCGGACTTGAGCTCGGGCTTCGTACTTGTTCATCATTTGTTGATCCTTCTGGGCGTAGGCGCCCTGTTTCCTTCACCTTGCTCATAGGTGAACGGGACCAAAGATTAGCAATCATCCTCTTCTGACCCGCTCTCCTTAGGTCGAAAGGCTGCATCTGGGTCTGGTTGAGGATCCAACCCGGTGGCGACGTGCTGAGCACCCTCTGCGCCTGGTGGAGTAGCGGGACTCGAGCTCTCATCTGCTCGAAATGTTTGTGGGGGATCTGCCTGTGGAGCCTCTCCAGTGATGGTGTGCTGGGCTGACACCTCTCCTGATGCGTCGGGCTGCGGCGCCCACTCATCTAGTCGTGCAGCCCTGGGAGGATCCGCCTGAGGGTTCTCTCCGGTGGCGAGGTGCTGCGCGGAGATCGGACGCTCATCATCCGGGCAATGGAAGGATGAGAGCTCTCGAGCGTACCCAGGTCCTGTTGGGTAGAACTGAACCGTAGTGACATCGTACGCGTAGAGCTGTACCTCCGCCAGTTCTACTAGAAGGGTCAGCAGCGCCGTAGAGTCGTGTTCCAGACCCTGCGTGAGCACGCCTCCCCGGGTGTTGAGGCCCTGCGTGATCACGAGGTCACCAGTGCACCTGCGCCACGCTTGGTCTGCACCCCGGTGCTCGTCTCCACGTCCTCCCCACCGTCAGTAGTGAGATCCCAGGACCGAAGCTCGGTGACGCCGTCGTCGTCGAAAAGCACAAGACGCTGACCCGCGATGTCCACCTCGAGGCGGTTGTCCGTGATCTTGCGGATGAGCGTGACCGCTGCGACTAGGCTAGCCGCTGTGCCGTGCGCCCACACCGCGGTGGCCACGTCCCCAGCGCTTGCGTCCGCAGTCGAAATGGCCTGGGTCAGCGAGCTCGTGACCAGTCGAATCTGCGTGGAAAACACACCGAGCGTTCCGGCGAATAGCGGGTCCCCACTGCCTACTGGGTAGAGGTTGCCTGCCAGTGTGAGTGTGTGGCTCGCCTCACGTGGGCGAATCAACCAACCATCCGTGGTGTTCAGGAAGAAGTATGAACCCACGAACACACCACCCCCGATAGGTTCTCCGCCAATAGTGGTGAACGCCTCTGGGAATGGCGCTCCGGTCCCGGCGAAGACCCAGTCCTTCCAGGCGTCGTAGATGTCGGTCACGGCGACTGCGTCGCCGTCCGCCGCCTCTAGGATGATGAGCCTGTTGGGTCCGTCAAAGATCATGGGTTCCCGTACTGCCTATCCCGCTGCTGCTGAACCGAGAGGGTGACGTCATCCGTGATGGCGACGTCGGTGAACCTCAGGTTCTTGTAGCCCAACGAAACGACTGCGACGTTGACCAGGGGATACGCCACAGAATCGATCTCCAGTGAGAACGTGCCCCCGGTGATGACCTCCTGTCCGTCGAGTTCCACCAACGGGTTCGCGGCGTCGTAAACCCGCACTTCGCTGGGGTTCTTCAGGCCGTTGACCGTTAGGGTATATGTCTCGAGCGGGTAGAAGTTCGCAGCCTGATCCGCGAGCGTGGTCGTAGTCAGGACAGCGAAGCCGGAGATGGCGCTATCGCTTGCCGACGCGGTGCATGTGATCCGCACCTTGAACCCGAACCCTGCCGGGCTGATGGTCTCAGCCGAAAGGTTTGCGCCTGAGATAGTCGTCCAGCTTCCGCTGAACCCAGAACCCGTGTCGAGGTCGTACTCGAAGGTGTACGTGCCGCCTCCCACTACGTCCTCCTCGTGCGCTAGGTTGGCGAAGCCCGTATGGCCCTTGATGCTGTAAGGCCAAGTGTAGACAACTTGGTCCCCGGCGGTACGCATCAGCAGATCTCCGATGCCGTTCCAGATCGGTGTCCCTGACGTGATCTCGACGTCTGCCAAGTGGAACGTACCACGGTCGTTGAACAACAACCCAAGAGCCCCTGTAGTGTCCGACTTGAAGTAGTCGAGAAAGCAGGTGCCCACGACATTGTTCATGTCGCCCTCTACTCCCGTGCCCGTGTCGACGGACCCCGACGCTCCATGCATCCCCTTCATCAGGGCGCGTGAAGCATCTATCTCGATCTCCTTTGCGTAGCTCCCTGAGCAGTTCTCGATCAGGATGTCCGAAGCAGCGTTCATCGTGTTGATCGCCGAAATGCCAGAGATGTTGTCGTACCAAAGTCTCTTGAGCTTGAGGTTGCTACACACGCCGTTGGTGTTGACGACGTAGGTTATCTTCCCCTCCCCGTCGATCTTCGCCGTAATCTCCCCGTGGTTGTATATCCGCACGTTGTTCGAGTCGACTACGTAGTAGAGCTGCCCTTCTGAGTGCTTGGCTCCTCCGGTAGCGAGCCGACCGCTGCGCACTGTCACATCTGAGGACCCCGTGAAGTACGCCGCCATCGTGGCGTTGGGCTCAGTCGTGCCGCGCCCAGGAACATGTCCGTAGATAAGCTCGTCTATCTCTAGCCCGACACACCCCGACGTCGCGTTTAGGTAGCAGCCGATCATAATCAGCGTCTCAGCCCGAAAGTTTGAGACGATGGTCAGATTACACCGAGTAGTGTTCTCGTCCTGTCTCGGCACAACCAGCTTGACCACTCCTTCGTAAAACACGTTGGCTGATGTGGTGACACTTAGCGCTGCTGCGTTGCTTCCAGCACTACCAGCACAAACAACAACGTTCCGCAGCGTCAGACCGCCTGTGTTGTCGAGTATGCCTGGAGTAGTCAGTGGGCCCACGGCGTAGTTGGCTGCGCACCCAGGGCCAAAGTAGCAGTTGTCGATCAACACATCTGCATTGACGTTATTGACGGTGTTGCCGCTCACGCCGAGTCCCCAGCAAGAATCCGTCACTACGGTTGTACTTGTGCCCCGCATTTCGAAGGAGACCGAAGACCCATTCATGTGGTCTACGAACACGTTGACGCTCACAAGAGGCGGGACGACGCGGATGTAGTCGTTGAGTACGGCTGTGTTTATCTCTGTGTCAGGGGTCGCTAGCGTGGTTGTGCCTAGGTGGACGTTAGGAATACGGATCCTGGCGCCGCTGGGAGGCACTCCACCATTCACCGAGTTGTAGAACGTCAGCGTAGAGGTTCCTACAACTTGGCTAAACACAAAACCCGACTCGAAGGTGTTCCCAAAGTCGTCGGGATCTGAGTAGGCTGCTGAGCCACTCACGTTTATGCGGTGCCAGATCTGGAAGACCCCTGTACCACTTCCCGTCTCCACCCACACCGCGGGTTGGTGCCCCTCGTGGGGGAGCGTGAACACCTGGTTGTCCGTGCCGTCACCTAGCCCGACTTCATACCAGTCTCCGGTGACAGTGAACGTCGACCGCGCGTCGATCGCGACCCAGTTACTGTCCTCTCCGTAGACGATCAGGTACCCAATCTTTGACGCGTCACAGGTCGCTGCCCAGCCGCCGCTTACGAAGGAGTCCGCTGCGGCTGGGGGCGTAGACCCCGCGTCCATGGTGAGCGTCAGCGTCCCCGCCGCCGCGACACCTGCATTCAGCCTGACCACCTTTCCTGTGTCTGCTCCGCCGTTCCAGGAGATTGCATCGAGAACTGCAGGCAAGGCACCTGTGCCGCTGGAGTATTCGACCTCGTATGTGCGCGACCCATCAATCCGCACTTCTCCATCTGTGCACGTGATGATGCCCAAGATGCCCATAGGCGTCAGGTGCGGCATCGAGTCGATAGTGAGTACCGCCCCCGTGTTGGTTGTGATATTCTCGCCCGCGCCACGGCCTGTCAGGGCGTCGTGGTTCGTGTCTACGCTGATGGTCTGGTTGGCCATGCGTCACCTCAGTAGGTACGCTCGAGGCCCGAGACAGCCGCTGCCGTGTTGGTTGTCGAGCGTGTCAGCGTGACTGTCGCGCGCGGCGCGTACTGCGCGCCTGTGAGGCCAATGGCGACCACCACAACGTCAGCGTCTGTCCCCGGAGTACGTCCTCCCTGCGCGTTCCCATCGTAGTCGAAGGTGTGTACGATGGACGTAGCCCCCGAGACGTTCCCGGCCATTGGGTTCGAGTCGAAGTCTTCCACGATCTGCGCCCCGGCTTCTCCAAAGTCGTTACCCGCACCAGGTAGCGTTGCGAAGTAGACCCAGTACTTCGCCGCGGCATCAGCCACCAGGTTTGCGCCAAAGCTGATGGTGAGGGTCGCGACGTACGGGTTGACACGCTCTGCGCCAGTGTTGTCCGTGACGACTATACGGTTCGTGTCCGCGGTGACGTAGTTGTCTACAAATACACCACCACCACCGCCGGAGAGATTCGTCGTCAGCGTCGTGTAGAGGACATCACCCACAAATAGCGACAATGCCGCGGCGGTCTCGCCGATGACCGTCCCTGCACCAGCGTCGATGTCCACGGTTTGGCGCAACGACCACTGCATGAACTCGTAGATCTCTTCTACGGTGGCACCGTTGCCCTCAACGATGACACCGAAGTTGTAGGAGACGCCCCCCACAAAACGCGCCTGTGGCGCTGCGTAGTACGTGATGGACATGCCCGAGTACGGCGCAACATCAGCTACGCCGTTCGAGTCGGCGTCGATCTGCACATCTGTATGTGTGATTCGGGCATCCGCACGTGTCGTCAGTGGGAATCGGTAAACCTGCCCCCGCCAGTGAGGTCACGCCGATGTCAGTCAGGTCCGACGCAGAGTAGGTGTCTCCTTGCTGTCGCGCGTAGAGATTCAGCGCGCCGCGTAGGTCGTAGCCATCGCCGTAGGCCCCGTCACCATTTGGGTCGCTCAGGATCTGGATGGCCTGGTCGACTGAGCCTGTCAGGGCAAAGTCCGTGGCTGATCCCCCGGCCTGTAGGTAGTAGACCTGGGTCCCCGGCTCGAGCGCACCGAGCGTGATGATTCCAGCCCACTGCTGCGTCACGTTGCCCGAGGTGTCCCGCACCGTCCAGCCCGCGCGCCGCACAAGCTCGCGTGTCGCGTCGGAGTCCCAGTCCCACCCGTCCACGAGCTCAAAGCTCTCGTCGCCGAGGGGCTCAAAGGGGAACGGGAACGCAGCCAGGTTCTTGGTCAGCGGGTCGTCGTGCCACTGTTCCTTGAGGAACGAGTAGACCGCCCGGCCCGTGACGCCATCCGTGGACAGAGCCCCGGAGATGTTGAGCTTGATCCTCAGGGTGGACGTGTTGATGAACACCTCCTGTGAAGAGTCGTCGGCGAGGGAGTCCGCGAGATCGTCAGGGTCAATGATGAGCGCCATGCGGCCAGTCTACCATTGTGGCGCCATATTGGGGATCCCTAGCGAACGGAGAGCGCCCCCGGCGTAGGGTACTCAACAAGTAGGTCCCTGCCCGTAGTAGAGATAGGTGCCACGAACCCCAAGTGAGCCACAAGAGGATCATTGCCTGGGGTTGTGTCATCCCCACCAACCTGTCGGTAGAGGATAGCTCCAGCAGGAGTCACGCCGGACAGGGCCGGGAAGAGGGTGCTGGCTGCACGGAGTAGAGCTCGGTCCCCCATCAGGTCGATCGCGACCGTCCGACTTACCACGTCCTGTCGAGCGTACGTCCCGCCGACCACTTCGAACGCCAGGACATCAGCCACAGTCGTGTGAGCTGCATTGAAGATGTACCCAGCAGCCACAAGCATGCAGCGAAAGGTCCTCGAGCCGTCAGACCATCCAAGGGCGTCGGTAGCCAGGAGGTACTTCGCCTGTGTGTACACAGAGGATGCCACGGCAAAAAATCAGAGCTCCCCGGCCAGGAAGCTGGTGATGTCGTCGGTGACCAGCACCTCAGCCTCGGCAGTGTTGCTTCGGCTGAGGCGATCACTCCCAGTTCGACCACGAAGGACACTCTTCATGAAGGTCACCTCGTCCTCGAGGCGGGTCTTCTCGTAGGTGTACCAAGAGTCGAGTGCCTCCTTGAGACGGTCGAGCTTAGCGTTTCGTGCGTCAATCTGGGATTGGGTAGCCATCAGGTCTTGTCCAGGTAGGGCTTGAGCTTCTCGAAGATCCTCGAGCGCACCCGGTAGACGCGGTCAGGCCTGAGGTCTGTCTTCTTCGCGACGGCGTTTGCATCGAAGTTCTTCTTCGACAGCTGTCCGCCCGGGTACATCGCCTGAAGGACCTTGTTCTCCTCTTCGTTGAGGATCGAAGGTGCCATCGAGATGATAGTCTTGATCTGGCTAGGGGTCTGCAGGTCCATGTCACTGCGCGTGGGATCCATCCCCGTGTAGAGCTCACGTCGGATGCCCTTCTGCATCCGCTTGACCTGGTTGAGCCCCGCGTTGCCCGGCCACTGGAGGTGCGTCTGCAGCTCTTCTGGGGAGGGATCTCTTCCGTGAATGACCTTCAGCTCGTTGAAGGCGTTGTTATACTCCTGGTAGTTCTGTGTGTCGCTCTTGGACATGCGCGCGAAGTTACGACCCTTGGCCGCGTCCTCGCTGTACCGCTGGAACTGGGTGTACACGTGGGTCTTGAGCTTCGCCCCAGCCTCCGGGTTGTACGACTTGATGCCCTTCAGCATGTACTGACGCAGCTTGGCCTCCGTCGCCCCCGTGGGGAGTGCTCCGCCGTAGCCCGCGCTGTACCCCCTGGCCTTGGCCCTGACGAGCGGCTCCATGCTCGTCATCAAGGGGAGGAGATGTTTGTCTTGGCGCCCGTTCTGGTCCCACTTGTGCCAGAGGTCATGTTCCTTGCTCTCACGACCTTTGACCTCAGCGTACCGACCAGCACGGGCCGCCTGGTTGAACGCCTCGACACTGGCCTTCTTTTTCTTCGCCATCTCAGCTCTTGTTGCGATCCCGAAAGCGCCGAACAGCCCGCTGAGTCACCGCGGGAGACCCCGAGGTGCTTCGGACGTGCTCACCCAGGATCCGAGACATGCTGTCGTTGTAGTCCCGAGTGGCGCCCGCGTACCCGTCGAGCGTGCGGTCAAGTGTGCCGTGCATGGTTTCATCGTGCTTGTGCGTGGTCGTGTCCGTGAACCCGTAGTCCGGGGCGAACCCCATGTCGGGCTTACCCTCCGGAGCATCAGGCGGATCCAGGGGTGCTGTCTCATTCTCGCCGGTAACGATGTCGTTGGTACCCAACTCTTGGGCCAGCTTGTGGCGTGCAAGAAGCAGCAGCGTAGGGCTCACGCTGCTGCTGTAGGCGATGTCTTCTGCGAACTTACGAATCATGTTGACCTCCAGGTTGCTTATAGGCTCATTGAGCATCGCGTTTACGAAGAAGGTCTTCTTTGACGTCCTTCGCAGCTTCGCGGATCTTGTTTTGGGCAGCGTCCGTTTCGTGCTTGCCGATAGTCTTTGCTGCCGCGGAGAACGCCTCGTTGGCGAGGTCCTTACTTCCTATGGAGGTGACCTCCTGTGCCGCCCCGCTGATCCTGCGGTTGAGGTTCCCTGGAGTGTCTATAAACCCACGTACCCCACGACTCAGAGACTTCTTCACGGGAGACCGCAGGGCATTCAACGCCGCCTCCTCTAGTGAGTTGCGGGGCTCGACCCTCTTCTTGACCTTGTTCGTAAACTCCTGAACCTGCGCCCGCTCGTCATCTAGGTCACGGATGTCGAAGGCAATCTTCCGCAGTTCGTCGGAGAAGCTGTGGAAGACACTCGCCTCCTTACGCTTATCGTGCACCGTCTGGCTCAAGAGTGTTGAGACATTGGTGCTGATCTTGCCCTTGCGTGACTTGGGCTTTTGGCTGCCGATGCTGAAGACCATGGGGGGAGTGTACCCCAACTCCCCAAGGTCGTACACAATCAGCCGAGTAGACCCCTGGACGCCAGCAGCTGCTGCAGATAGCGGAACACCGCCAGGCGCTTCTCCTTGCGGGTGTCGAGCTTGCTCGAGATGGCCTCATCTCCCTCGGCCTCCCGCTGCCGACGCGGACTACTCGTCTCATCTGGGTCCGTTGTCCCCAAGCCAAGAATCTGTTGGGGGCGCCCCTCCACGTTCCGTACGAGCTGGCGTAGGTCGTCGATATCCCCGAAGGCCCTCGAGTGGAAGCCCTCCACGCCACGTACTACCACCCCGTCATCGTTGATCTCGAGGTTGGTCGAGCCGAACATGTCATACATCGTGGCGATGGGGCGCCAGGTGTACGAGCGTAGGAAGTCGTCGATGTCGTAGCGGTTCGTACGGATGATAGAGTACGCCTTCACGAGCTCATCAATAGCGTGGTTGATGGTGCCTCGGGCCTCGATCTCTGCGATCGTCCGCTGGTCGATGGGGTCTGGGTCGCCCTCGCCGGAGGGAGGACCCACCGCGTCCCCGTGAATCTCCGTGGTGTTCGAGGTAGCCCCCTGGTTGGCGCTCGTGAGCCCCCGATCCGGGTTCGTGTCCTCGAACACGGTCTCTGTTCCATTCGGAGCTCGGATGACCAAGGGATCTACGATGGCGCCTGTGCCGAAGAAGTAGCCGTACAGCCCGCCGATCTGATGGCTGCGGTAGTGGTCCCCGTACCAAGGTGGGTACACCAGGTCCTCCGGTGGGAGGTTCTGGAAGGTGCGCTCATACACTCCGATCCGCTCCTCAATCTGGTACGCGCTGAAGGTCACCGTGATGGACGTCGTAGTCCCGGTGGAGCCCGCCCCGGAGTCATCGGTGACTGTTGTGTGGCCCGCCTGCTGCGTGCCTACAGAGCCTACCATGGCCATGACCTCGACCCCCAAGCTGCCCGCGGCTACCTCCTGGCCCACAGGGACTCGAGTACCGCGGTGCCTTCGCCCGGACACGTACCCTCCCGGAGCCCACAGAGGTACGGTGCTGTCTGACGCGAAACGCAGCGGAGCCGCCTCTGTAGGGCCCGGGGGGAGGGCAGCGGACCCTCGGACGGTTCTACGACGTGACGGGGCTCTCTGGCCCTCCCTGCGGCGCTGGTACTGGTCCGTTACGTCAGTGACCGACAGGATCTCACCACCTGTGGGGCCTCGGTCTGTGAGGCTAGGCGGCGATGTCCAAGCCACGATGCTGGTGACCGTGCGCTCGTGAGTACGGGTGAACCGGCTGCCCCCCTGTTGTTCCGTATCCCCCAGGAACTCGGTCTTCTCGTTGGTGGTGCGGGAGTAGCCCATCTGAATGCTGGTGGTGCCCTGCCCGCCAGCAGCGAGGCTGTGTGTGATAGATGTAGGTGTGCCTAGATACTGCGTGTCAGGCTGGATATCGATGAGATCCCGGGCCAGTTGCAACGCTCGAGTGTTTACAGCTAGGGCATCTCGCTCACTACCCCCTGGGACGTCTCCATTGCTTGGGAAACCGCCCTCCCCCTCCATCTGAGCTCGGACGATGGTGCGGGCTGCCTCATACTCACCCGCAGTCAGCTCGGTGCGAGGCTTGTACTTGTCGATGACCACAGCCGGGAAGCCAAGGACGACGAACGGGTTGAACTTCCCGTCCACTGTCATCTGCCTCGTCTGGAAGCGACGCTGAAAGAAGATGTGGTTACACGCCAGCTGGGCGTAGCCCACGCGCACCCCGTTGATCTCGATGGACCCGCCTCGGATGGCGTGGAGATTGAGATCGCTCATGCGCTGGAACTCGGGGATGATGCCCGAGTAGAGCTCGTGATCCATGAGGTCCCGAATGAACCACGCAGGGGCATCCGAAATATCTGGGCTGTTGCTTCCCACACGGCCCCGACCAAGGGAGCGTCCGGTGCGTGTTCCCAGAGCTCGGCTGGGCGCCATGTAGAACCCATCGAAGAACATGTCCGACCCGAAGAAGGCACTGTGGGTCCGAAGCATCAATCGCGTCGTCTCCTTCAGGTAGTCCCGAGAGTACGAGAACGAGTTGTAGAGCTCCGGAAAGATGACGTTACACCGAGGGGGTGCCACCATCCAGACATCCGGCCGCCAGATCTGCGTCAGAAGCCGTGGAGGCGGATCCGGCTGAGACGTAGCCCTCTGCACGCGCTTTCGGTGGTTGGTCGCCAGCACGTGGTTCATGTCCGAAATGATCTGGGTGCACATACGAACCACGGCCTGTCCAGCCCGGCTGTCTGGCGGGTAGAACGTATTGGTAGTGACGTTGCGCTGCCCTCGGCGAGTGTTCTGGGTGATACCTTGGAAGTTCGTAGTGGTAGCTGCGAACTTCTGGCTCACCTCCGGTCCCGCGTCATAGATGCTCGAGAACTCCCCGGACGAAGAAGGATCAATGCCGACCCTCCGAGCTCGCGCTCCGGCGTTGTCAGATAGTCGCTGCAGAGATCGGAGCTCTCGCGCCAGCCCTCCCCGCTCTCGAGACAGCGCCCTAGCCGAGTCTGGGGTCGTAGCCGACTGTTGGCGCTCGAGTAGGTTCTGTGCCCGATCCTTGATCGTACTGGCTGCTCGAGCAAGGGGTCGGGTTGCTGCATCATCCTCCAGACTGACCGTCTCAAACTGAGGCAGATTGGGGTCCTGGGTGGACGGCACGAAATGGGGCGACGTGATGGGAATGATCTGGTGGAAGATGAACTGCTGCAGCGCGTTGAGCACCGCCCGGATGGCTACCTGCTTGCCCAGCCCGGCCAGCTTGCGACTGAACAGCGATCCGAAGCCGTGTGCCCGCAGGAGCCGCCGCTCATCTTCCCCTGAGAATGGGTTGGCGCCAACCATCTGCGTGAGGTGTAGACGCATCTCCGCCAAGGAGAAGAAGTCGTTGGTCCCTCGCACCGCCCGAGTGCCGTAGTAAGTCCCACCGATGGCTTCGATGATGTGCATCAGGCCGCCCTGTAGCGTGCCTCGCAGCTGAGGGTATGAGCGGGGTGGCGTCGCAATCATCGAGAGGATGATGTCCCCGCTGCCGCGCAGGAAGGAGTTGAACACCGTGGTGGATGCCCCCGTGAACGCTGCCCGGATACCCCCACCGCCCATGGAGAAGCCGCTGACCTGGTACTGGAATGCGTAGTCCCAGTAGCTCGAGAAGTCGAGGCACTGCAAGATCATGGAGCGTTGGGTGGGGTTCTTCTGATGCTGAACACCTGTGATCTCGCCGCCGAAGAGCAGTCGCCAGTTCTTGCTCTCCTTGTCTTCGTTCTCCTGCTGCGGGGAGCTGTCGAAACGTACTGCAGGTAGGATGCTGTCGAGCTCAGGATCGCGATACTGGGAGTGGCTAACCGAGACCCCGTCGCCCGCGATTCGGGCTCGGCTCGTAGATGGTGCCCCGTGGTAGAAATCGTAGAAGAAGACGTGAACCAACGACCGGGGCTTGAACTCCAGCGCAGCATCCATCGGCAGGATCTGGATAGAGCACGCGGCAGGGGTGTCCGCCTGAGACACAACATTTGCAGCGACGATTGGGATCTCAACACCCTCAACGAAGAGGCGGAGCCGGAGCAGGTGGGCATTTGCCATGGCCGGAACTTACCACGCCATCAGAGGATAGTGTTCAGGCCTTGCGTCGCTGGCTCAAGAACCCCGTCTGCCTGCCGAATCCCGAAGGAGCCGAAGACCTGCAGTCCTGCGAACCCCGCCCTGCCCAGGAGCAGGTAGTTCGTGCTGGGGGCGGTCACATCGATGCCCATCTCTGTGAGCTGTCGCCGGGCTTCCTGCTCGAGAGCCTCTGGAGACTGGAGCTCGAGGTGCTTCCGCACCCGGTCGAGCTCTTGCTTATCGTACCGAGCGGACCCGGGATCTCTCTCAACGTACTCGTCCTCGTTGGAGTGGTATGGGTACGGGTCCCCTGTGTGCCCAGGCAGAAAGGCTTGGTTCGTGACCGGCTTCGTCACGATCTGGTTACCAATGCCTTCTGTTGGGAAGCGGATCTGCCTGCCGTAGAAGGTGTTCTTGATGGTCTCCAAGGTCTTCTGGATCGAGAACGTCGCATCGTTCTTATACTCTGCAGCTGCAGCCAGGAAGCCGCTCAACCCACCGCCGCTACCTGCAGTGGTTGCGGCAGGGAGGCTCGCATTCTGGGACACCTTGGGACCCACACCCCCCTCCCCAGGCTTCGACGGCTGTGCGTTCGAAGACACCCCCTGGCGGGTGCGGAGCGGCTTATACACGGAACCCACGTCAGAGAGGATGGAGTAGTTGGTGACGAAGAACTGAAACTGCAGCAGCTGCTTGTACGGATCCGCTGATGTGCCCACCGTCTGTGAGTTCATCATGTACCCTTCGGCGACTACGTCATCGAAGTAGATGTACATACGGGCACTAGCCTCGAGCAGCTTGGTGCCTCGGAAGATGTTCTCATAGTTGTGCCACCACTCTGACTTCCAGTTGAAGTCGTTGGTGTTGAGAAGCAGCCCTTGAAAGTTGAGCATCCGGGGTGACTCGCCAAAGAAGAAGATGTAGTCCTCTCCGAAGGTCTCCACAATCTGTTGCCGCTCCGCCCGTTGCTCCGTCACGTTGGTGATGATGAAGTTGGCGTAGTGGTCCGAGATACCTGTACGCTCCCCTTCCCGCTGAGACGAGGAGGAGTTCACGATTGGGATGGCGTTCCCCTGACTGTCAATCACCTTCATGATGCAGTAGGTGTCCTCCTTGATCTCGATTCCGCGCATGGGTCGGCGAATATTGAGGAGCTTAGGGTCCTCCCGGACCAGGGTGGCCTCATTGAACGCGGAGGTGGTGACGGAGATGAAGACAGCCATGGCGCAAGTCTACCTCAGATGACCAAGCCCTGCTTGAGGATCCAATCCTTGATCTCCCGAGGGGTAGGCTCGGTGAGGTCCTCTCGAGTGACACGTCGATGAACCTCGGCTCGGATCAGAACGCCGTAGGCGTCTTCGACCCCTACTGTGTCGTACGCCTTGACGGTGGCCTGCCTTCCGGTGACCCCAAACTTGAGCTCTACCTCTGTTCGGTCTGCCATACTTCCTCACTCCGATGCCGGGGGCGGGGTGGTTCCCCCACCCGCGTTTGGGTCTGCTGGGGCATCCGGGCCACCAGCCACAATATTCACATTGAGCGTTCCGGTGATGGCTCCCGCGATCTTCTGTAGATGCTGGTTGCGCGCGACACCCAACGGATCACGCCGCTCTGCCGCTGCAGTAGCCCGACTCTGCGCCGCCTGGGCAAACTCGGCCCGGTGCTCCGTACGGAAGTCAGCCACTGCTCGTTGCGCTTCTGGGTTGTTCGGCTGCTCGGCTAGTCGGCGCATCAACTCAGAGCTCTGCTGTGCGGTAGCGAGTGCAGCAGAGCCACCACCCAACTGCTCTGCCAACTGCGATTCGTATTCACGCATCGTTCGAGCCGCCCGCTCGCCCACCTCACCCTCTCGCCCCATGTTCCGTGCAGCGTCTCGAAGCATGCTCCGTGCTCGACGTCCAGACACCTCTTGGCCACCACGACCAGTAAAGGACATCTCTCCGACTGTCTGCCCGGTAAGGATTCCCTCTGCGTGCTCCTGTGCCTGCCTCCGACCGCGGCGCCCACCCCCTCCCAAGACCTCCATATCGTTGGCCCGCTGAGTCGCGGACATCCCTAGTGCACCTAGATTGTTGTCCTGCAGGGCAGCCATCAACTGAGAGTATTCCTCTGAGTTGCGGTCCATACTTCCGACAACCTGGTGGAAGTCGCTCTGGGCGGTTTCCCTATCCTCTCGGGAAGATGCACCTTGCAGGCGTCGCAAAGCGTCCTGAGCGGGACCCGTTCCCTCAATACCGCTGAGCGCTTGAATAGCTCCCGCATGGTTCGCCCGCATACGAGCTTGGGCCTCCTGTGCTGCCTGAATGTCAGACTCGCTGAAGCGGGCATTCCGCAGTTCTGAGGTAGACTCGCCATGTTCTGCGGCTGCCGTGCGGATCTGTTCCTGGAGGCTGGTCATGGCTCCACCGTTGGCACCAGCTCGGTTGCTCATCACGCTCATCTGCTCCATCCGTGCCTTGAACGTCTCGCTATCCGCTCCGTCCTCATCAAGAGCCGCGATCGTGTCCCGGTACAGCGCCATGTATTCTTCATTGTCTTGAAGTGCTGTGAAGTCTTCCCGATTCATGGAGAGGCTGTCTGCCTGCTCGAGCAGCATATCCTCTTCTTCTGTGTTGGCACTCCGTCGGTTGTGGTGATCAATCGCACCTCGTGCGCGTCGAGACTCTCGCACCCTGCGCCGCCGAGAACTCGCAGCGTGCCCACCCGCAGCGATGAAATCGAGGGAGTCCCTCTCCTGTGATGCTGCTTCTCCTGCAGGGGTGTTACCCATCAAGCGATCCCAGAAGCTCCCGCCGCCATTCGCCGTGTTGCCCGCATTGATCGAGACGCCGAAGTCCGTACCCCCCGCTCGAGCAATGGTTGCATCAATGGCATTCCCGCTGAAGCCACCTTCGATACGTCCGTAGATGTCCCCATGACCACCAGCAGCACGGGCACCGAGACGAGCCATGTTGATGCGGTGTAGCATCTCGCCCTGGCCGATCTCCCCGATGCGCGCCATGTCCGACACGTCTCTGTCTGAGGTCACCATTCCCATTCGAGCCATTCGCGTCTGCTGCATCTCCTCCAGCAGCCCCTGCTGCGTCATCCCGGTGGGGTCTACTCCGCGCCCGCGCAGGATCGAAGCACGTGATGCCCCCGTTTCGAAGAGACCCCGGCTCTCCAGGTCCATGGGGCCCCGGCCACGAGTTCCCGCGCGCTGTGTCGCATCGACGATGTCCCGAAAGTCAGAGGAGGACGCACTACCAGAGGCTATGCGGCCAGTAATCCTAGACATACCCTCGGACATACCCCCTGTGGTACCTCCGATCATCCGATCCATCATGGCCTCCACTCGAGAGGCGAAGCGCGTAGCGAAGCGGGTGCCCATCTCTCGGGCCTTAGTTACGCCAGTCTCATTGGCCAGGCCGTGGCCAAGATGCGACATGAAGGCATCGAAAGACCTGTTCTGGGCCATGTCCGACTCGCGGTCAGCACCTCGTTGGCCGCTTTGCCGGGTCGACTCCTCCTGGATGGCGATGTCCCCTTGGTTGCGGATCAAGCCCATCATCACCTCGGACTCTCGGCGGCCCATATGGAAGCGGCGCTGCATCACGAGGGACCCGAGATCATCCCCCTGAGAGAGAGCTCGGTCACCGATGGCTGCACGCATCATCCCGATCTGTCCGGCCATCCCACCACGCTCGAGCAGCCCGCCGCGTAGATCTCCCTCTCTGTTGATGAACCGAGCCCGCCCAATCTGGCTGAGGTTGCTATGAGCATTACGGCGGATGTCGCCGATGCTCATAGACCCCATGAGGAACTGGTTGGTGCGCCCTGCGTCGAGACCTGTGGCATCGCTGTTGGACAGAGCTGCCAGAGCGTACCGCCCCATAGGCCGCCGGCTGAACTCAGCCGTGCGCTGCATCATGTTCGTCGTGAAGGCTGAGATGGCATCTGTGCCCGTGAGGCCTCCGGTGGCTTCAGAGAGTGACTCCTTGCTCACGGCACCCATCGTGATAGCCGCCCCGAGCGTTGATGCACCTCGCATGGCCCCGAAGGCGCCTTGGCGGCCGGTGCCTCCGACAGAGCGGGCGATCTGAGCCCCCTGGGCCGACATCTGCATGGCCTCCGCTCGAGACATGCCTGTGGCCTGGGTCACCTCACGCACGTTCTTGGCGAACTGCGAGCGGTCCATCTGTCCGAAGATGCCTGAGGTCTTGGCATCCTCTACGAACTTGAGGGCCTCATTGAGGCTGCCCCCGAGCTCCTTCTGCACAGTCTTCAGCGTATCCAGCATCTGCTTGAACTTGCTGCTGAACTCTCCGACGCTCGAGACCCCCTGGAACATCCCGGCCTGAGCTCCACCTGAGATCAGGGAGTTGAGCTCGCCCGAGTTGGTCAGGGAGTTGCTTCGGAGCTCCTGATTGATCGCTGCCCCGATACCACCCATCTGCTGTTGGCCGAAGCCGCGGCCCATATGCCCCTGACCACCTTGGAAGTTGAAGTTCTGGCGCAGGGTACTGTTCAGCTGAGTCTGGTCTTGGATACCTCCTGTGAACGCCCCCGCGTATGCTCCCACAGCCTTCGATGCAACGTAGGCAGGCAGCATGGCACCACCGGCCATGGCAAGGCCTCCGGCCATACCCATCATACCCCCACCCATTGCGGTGGACGCACGCATACCGAGGCCTATTGCGGAGAAGGGATCACCAAAGGCCCCCATGGCTCCGGACATCATCAGCCCGGCCCCGGCCACGGGCATCGCGACGTTACGGCCGAAGGAGCCGATACCCGCAGCCATCCTTTCGCCAGCCATGCCTACATCGCCACCGTACGCCGCCGTGACGGCCAGGTTTCTGGCGGCTCCGCCCGGGTGCGGCATCGGCATCGGCGGCGGAGGCGGGGGAGGTGCCATCCCTCCTTGACCGCCCGGGCCACCATACGCGGAGTAGCTCATCTGCTGCGCATACCCAGCATTCTGGGCGAACATGGCGTTACCTGCAGCGATGGACTGCGAGATGTAGCTTGAGTCGTAAGGCACGACGGAAGTCTACACGATATCGCCTATAAGCAGTACGAAGGGAAACACATGCCTGATCAGAATCCACCCCAAGACAAAAACCACACCATCCTCTCATTAGATGATGTACATCTCATGCTCATCGAACACACAGGACCAGATGGGAACTCCCGCTTCCGTGCCCGCATCGCACGCCAGCCTCCGCTGGATGGGAGCACCACGGACGTTCTCAGCCTCACTGACCTCGCCGCGGTGAAGGTCCTCATCGACAGTGCGCTGCAGCTCGGGCTCGCAGCGCACAGCAGGAAGCTATGACAGACGAACGCAAGTACATCCTCATCGGCCTCGCAGGCTTCACCAGCTCCGGAAAGGACACAGCGGCGGAGTACCTCGATGACACCCACGAGATCACGCCGCGCAGTTTCGCACACACCCTCAAGAAGATGGTCCAGCTGGCACTGCCGTTCACTGACAAGCAGCTCTTCGGACCCAGTGCGGCTCGAGAGGAGATGTTGGAGGAGAGGGAGTACCTCTTCTCTGGCACCTGCGTGTCCTGTGGCAAGGAGTGCGACTTCCTCGACGAGGCGGACCTGCTCAAGGTCTGGTACTGCGTCCCGTGTAACATCAACTACCCGAAGTACCTCAACGCCCGCATCGCCTGCCAGACGCTGGGCACCGAGTGGGGACGTAGGCTCAACAAGGACTTCTGGGTCACTGCCTCACTCCATAGGACCTCGGAGGATCACTGCGTGTACACGGACACTCGCTTCATGAACGAGTGGGAGGCCATCCGGAACAAGGGTGGGTTCTTGATCCGGATCCACCGAGGTAGGCAGAGCTACGCCCACGAGAGTGAGAGAGCTCTGGCGAACACCCCAGAGACCTTCTTCGACTACGTGATCGACAACCAGTACAGCTTTGGGAACCTCCAGCTACGCCTAGACGTCATCATGGCGGACATCCACCGTAAGCTGTGGGGAGAAGAAGCATACCTAGACGCGTGGGTGTGCAACCTGCAGCGCTACCGAGCCACTGCAGTACACAGCTACGGGGAGAAAGATCCCCGGACCAAGTTCTTCACACGAGCCGTACAAGGCCTTCGTGCGAAGCTGACCACACTAAACAAGGAGAACGAGACAGATGCATGATATGACCAGCCAAATCCAGAAACTCCTCGGGGACAAGAAGCCCACTCGAGGCAACATGTATGAGCTGCTGAAGACGCTCAACCCCGAGCGCGCTGTGGGACACTCCCGCAGCCGAAGTGACCTCATCTTCAACATGCTCGTGGAACACCTCCTCGAGGCCCAGCCCAGCGCACCTGAGCCGGAGACGACGGCACTCCAAGCGGCTATCGACGAGGGTGACGCAAGCCCGGTGGTGGATCACTCGCCGGAGCGCATTGCGCAGAGGATCGACCAGGAGGTTGCTGCGGAGGAAGAGCCCAAGGGGCTTGACTTCAGCGCTGCGCAGACCAGCCGACTTCGCTCGGACAACACGAACCCGAGCCCACCCATGCAGGACCCGGACATCCGTCCTCCGCTCCTCCCCGGGCTCGAGCCTCCCGATGAGGAGGCCCCCAACCTCCTTGAGCTCCCGGAAGGGGCTGAGCCTCCGGAGGGCTACACCCGTGTCCGGAACTACGAGGGCCTGCCCTTCTGCATCGCGAAGGATGGCGGTGACCCCGAGCGCGAGCTGACCCAGAAGGAGTGCTTCTGGTTGCAGGACATTGGCCAGATCCTGAAGATCATCGGCCCCAAGCAGAAGATCATCAAGAACAACGGTAAGATGGTGCGCTTCGACCCACACAAGAACGCGCGCAAGGCGCTCAAGCGTGCCCTCAAGCAGCTCTCCTGGGTAGGCATCCAGGTGCTCAATCCGGTGGCCGACGAGATGGTCACGATGAACGAGTCTGACCTCGAGGAATCGCACGTGCACGGACCCGAGTGTGGGCACACACACGCATGAGACGTACACACGTCGTCTGCTCTCGGTGTCCGAATGAGGCCATCATGGACGGGACTGTGAGGCTGCCTCCCCGCTGGCTACACGTGTTCATACGTACGCAAGGGTCCGGGGATTCCAGCGAGTACATGGAGGGTACTGTGGAGCTCTGTCCCTCGTGCAGCATCATTACGCGAGCAGCCCTTCCTGCAGTGTTCGGCCGGATATAGGAGTGACACGATTGAGGGGGCCATGGGGCCCCCTCATCTCTCCTTTGCTACTCGACCGTGATGTCGATGGCAGGTGCTGGTGGCTTCTTCTTTTTGCCACTCACCTTGCGGCGAGATGACGTCTTCTCCAATCGCTTCGTAATGATCTCGAGGTGGGTGTCCACGATCACGCGGCACTCGTCACAGAGGTGCTGCATGTTGTGCTCCTCCTCGCCTCGAACGACGATGTACACCGCGGTCGGCTCTTCCTTGGGGTGCTGCATCTCTTCTGCAGTGACTTGAATCTCGTCGATGCGTGGGCAGCGAGAGCATGGGCGTTTCTGAAAGAACATGTTCACTTCTCAGTCTGGGAGTGGGCGTAAAGGATGTACGCCTTGACGGCGGTACGCTCGATGGTGGTCAAGGCGGTATCCGGGACGGTAGTACTACCCTTGCTTCGCTCGCGGTACCACTTCTCGAAGGAGGCGATCTCCCCGCTGAGTACTCGGTCCAGCTCCTCCCGGGACATCTCGTCGGGCAGGGGCTCAAGAGTTACGTGTACGTGCAGTGGCATTGCGTGTTCGCTTCTTTCTGGTGGTCTTTACGGGCTCAGGTTCCGGCTCAGGCTCAGGCTCAGGCTCAGGCTCTTCCCCAGGAGGGAGAACCTTCAGCTCGTCGACCTCCTTGATACGATCTGAGATGTCGCCGATCTCTTCCTCGAGCTCAGTCACCACGAGCTTGATGTGCTCCTCGGGGACCACGCCGTAGTCCTCACGTCGGATGCGCTGGTAGGGGCTGCCTGCGTCGGTAGCCAGGTAGTGTGTCTCCAAGAATGCGATGAGCTCCCTGCGCACAGAGATTCTCGAGCGCAGTTCGGAGAGCTGCTTGTAGTACTCAGAGACAGACATTGTCAGGCTCGCAAGAAGTTCAAGAAGACCTTCTCGAGGTCAGCCCCGTTGGCTGTGTCCTGGATGATCGTCTTGAGTGAATAGATGACCCAGTGCTCACGGACTGTACGCACCTGACTTAGTACGTCCCCCTGCACTTTGGTGTCGCTCGCCCGCTCATTGGCTGTGCGGAGATCCCCCGCCAGCGTGAGCATCCGAACGTCGGCGTTCGCTCCTAGCAGGAGGAACATCTTCAACAGTAGGCGGGCCCACTGGTAGTCGTGCAGCGAGGCGAAGACCTGGCCTGTGAGCTCAGAGGGCTTGAAGGCGTTCCTACACTCGGGGCAGACAGCGACATGACGTGAGATGTACTTGAGCTCGAGTGGGTGATTACACGGCTTGACGTTGCCCGTGGCCAGGTCCGTACGCTGCCCAGAGCAGAAGTACACAACCTCATCCCCGCCGCCGTTGTCGAAGCCCCCGTTGGTCCACGCCATGATCATGGCTGGGGTCGGAGCCTTCCGGGAGCGGCTGCCGTGGAACACGATCTCCAGCTTGAAGCGGGCCATGTTCTTGTCGATGCCAAGACCAACCTCCTCGTAGAGAGCCGCCAGCTGCTCCGACAGGGCCTCACTGACCTCAAGCCCATCGCCCTCGCCGGCCATGTCGTAGACGTCACCCATACCCTCAGGAAGAGCCGACCTACCCTCTGCATCTACGAGACCACTCACGTGTTACCTCCGGGTGTGCCGGACATCAGGCCCTGAGACACAAGACTGTTCGCGATACGTGGGTCATGCCCACCCATGAGCTTGCCCTTGGCGGCGTCAACCTCGTAACGCTTCTGACCCACCAGGGGGAACGACGTGATGTCCACACCGGCCTTGAGGCTGTTCAGCACCTGCTCCGTCAAGATCCGCTGGGCGACGCGGACGTTGCCTCTCAGCGTGATGCGCCAGTTGTACTTGATCTGCCCACCGATCGTGCGCAGATGCTTGCTGACGTCGGCAGACCACTGCTCAGCATCCTCCGCGATGGGGAGGAACTCCTGCATCAAGGTGCGCCATCGAGTAGAAACCTGCTCTTCGAGGCTCAGGCGCAGATGCAGAGTAAGTCCGTCCGACTCCTTGCTCGCCTTGATGACCGTGATGCCGATCTTGTTCAATGCTTGGTCGAGTCTCATTTCACACTCCCATGTCGATGACTACGCCACGGACTACGTTGCTCAGAAGTGCACCGCCTGCAGTACCCGTGAGCACGATACGGCCTGGTCCATACTTCTCGTTCTTGTACAGCACGACATCGACACCAAGTACCTTCTCGACGTTGTGATCAAACCCCAACCAGGCAGAGAAGAGCTCAATGTCCTGAACTAGGATGTGACTTGGCACGAGACGCAGGCTGCTGACCTGCTGAGAGGCGCGCACCAAGGTGATGTACGGGTTCTCTGCGGGATCGAACTCGAGGGCGACGAGCTCGATGCTTTCGAGAAGAGCATTCGTGTCGAAGACGGCCTCTTCTTGGAGCTCCGGAGGCACAACGGCCTCACCCTCATCAACAGTGCGCCAGGTGACGACGCTGTCTGGGGTCACCTCGAGCTTGACCACGTTGTTCAGGGCGAGGACTCGTCGGATGTAGTCCAAGATCCCGTCCATCGACTGAGGTAGCGCGGCTTCATGTTTTCGGAGGCTAGGCATCAGACCCTCGCAGTGCTTCTAAGATGGTGTCCCGCTGTTGTTGCTTCCCCGTGCTCCGCCTGCGAGACACAGAACGCTTGAGCGTCCCTACAGCCTCGGCAAGGACGTCTGATGCACTCATGCCCTTCTCCTCAGCGTACTCCGTAACGAAGTCCGCCAGGTGCATGGGAAGCCGCGTAGCGAACGGCTTTGATTTAGGGATCCGGGCCATGTTTACGTTTACAGTAAACGCACCGGATCCACTACGTCAAGCCGATTCGTCCTGTTGAATCTGCCTCAAACCATCGAGGAACTCGCGGAGCCCTGAAAAGCCGGGGAAGATCTCTGTAAACCGTCTCACTACAAAGTCATGGGCGGCGTCCAGATCGGCATCGCTAGGGGTGAGCCCCCCGAGGAACACCGCGGTGTGTAGTTCCTCTTCAATCGTGGACTTCAGCGCTGGGTTGGTCGCCAACCAGAAAGGCAGCCATGTCCACGTGATCTCAACCACACCATCTCGTTCTTGTACCAGCCGCATCAAAGCCCTCGAACTGTTGCCTGCATGAGCCAAGCCGTGGCATCCGTACGATCATCCGCATGGGTCCAGTCTCGCTCAATGGTGAACCAGAATGGCTTATCTGCGACAAGTCCTGCAAGCGTAATCGGCACCTCGTACATCGTGTTGCGCGCCGTGAAGGCAACGCTGGCGTCGATGATGTTCGGAGGCATGACGTAGGGGGACACGCTGCCGTACCGAACACGGAAGCGGGCAAGGTCATCGCCGGAGCCATCGCTCTCCGCGGTGAGGTAGAGGCGCAAGACCGGACTGGACACCCCGGTGTACGCTTGGAACCAAGGTCGCATGAAGCGCCCACCTGCGCTGACCACGAAGTTGCGGATGTACCCCGTCGTGGCGTTGGCGTCGTGTACACCGAACTGGGCGTAGAGCTCGTTGGACAGCGGTGCGGCTCCCGCGGCGTCCGCAACGCTCAGGTTGGGGGAGGTCAGGTCGTTGTGATTCCAGTACACATCGTCGGTCTGTGTTCGGTTCACAACCAGGCCCGTGTTTTGCCAGCCTCGTAGGTCCTGGAAGGAGGCGCCCAAGGGGTTGGCAGCACTTGTGAGGGGGGAGAGTCCAGTCCTTCCTGTAACAATGGCCAAGCCTCCGAGTGGTTTGTACAACACACCCCCACCCTTGTAGTCGGTGTCTCCCGTGTCCGAGTAGAACCCATCGAAGGTGAGCCCGTCGAATCCACCGGCACCTCCAGTGAGGATCATGGCCCGGGAGTACGTGAAGACCTGCGTAGGAGCACTCGCCAGAGCTAGGCTCTGCGTGTACCGAATGTCCCCGCCTGCGCTGTTGAGGGCCAGGACCCCGGCGCTGGCCAAGGAGAAGTCCCCGGCAGGCCCAGTTCCGACCTTCGTGAACCCTTGCGCGGCCGGATCCGTGCCGAACCGAGCGTCATACTCGATGACGCCCTGTACTCGGTCGAAGGGGATACCTCGTACCGCGCTCTGCTGTGGCTGCACGCTGTTGGTCTTGTACTTCCAGGCATGTTCTACCCAAAAGGCCGGAGCACCGTTGAGGTCGGCATCGCTGGGGTTGAGTGTGATCACGGTGTTCTCCAGATATACGCTACCGAGCTCGAGCTCGTAGCCTGTGCATGTGTTGACGAGGGTGACTTCATAGATGCCGTCTTCAGACACGACTGGCAGGGGGGCACTGTACCGGGTGTCCGCAACCAGACCAGCCCCTGGTGTAGGTACTGGCCCCTCTAACGGGATACTCGAGGTCAGTACCGGTTGTAGCGGACCAACATCCCTCTTGACGTCCTGCAGGAACACCTCTCCGAAGGGGCCCTCGAAGCGTACATAAAGACATGCCGCATCTACATCCGCAGTACTAGGGATGTAGATGCGAGAGCCTGCCCGGTACCCGCCCAGGAAGGCGCCCGTGACTAGGGTGCGTTGAGATCGCCTACGCTGGCAGCTCTCACACGTGATGGAGGCCTCGACGATGGGTGTAGTCACGCTGAAGAGGCCATACTCCCCAACACCCAGCCCTGCCCCGAGGGAGCCTCCGAGCGGAGTTGCCCCAAAGCCACCCCCAGTGTCGTACAAGAACCACTGCGAGACGGTAGTTGTGCTCGTGGCTCTGGACTCTCTGAAGCGACGGTAGCCGCAGGTGCAGCGCTCGTTGGCCATCAGCGTGTGTCCTTGAGCAAGTTGATGAGCGTCGTGATGAAGCCTGCAAAGGCTGCGATCACCGCCACGACCACAGTGGCTAGTGTGCGGTACTTGGCGCTGTCCCGCTGAACCCCGGCCACCTCGCCCGCGGCGCTGAGCTCGAGGGCTCGGACCTTGGTGGTGTCCTTCTCGGAGTTCCGCTCCTGAGTATCGATCCTGTGCATGAGCAGCGTCAGCTTCTTCTCGTTCTCGTGGACGGACGTAGACACAGCTGTAACGGCAGCCCGAACCTCTCCAATGGTTCGGTCATTCTGCTCCAGGAGCATGTTCAGGCTGGCCACAGCGAGGGTGAGGTCGCTCCGCAACTGATTGACCTCCTTGGCCAGCTCCTTGTAGTCCTCGGGGCTCATGACGTGCCCTCCTTACGACGAATGATGTCGTACAGATTCCCTCGAGCCTCTGCCGCACTTGTGGGCGGGGCAATATCTTGCGTGATTCGCGTCATGTTCTTCGTAGCCAAGTCCTGCACAGAGCTTGTCCGGGCCCTGCGCTCGCCGCGTAGTGTACTTCGTATGTCCTTGAGCACCCCATCGATGCCGTACTTCTCTGCAAGAGCCTCAAAGGGTTCGATGTGGCTTCGAGCACTCCTGTGTATGTACGTGTCCACCTCGGCTAGGTACTCCACGATCTTCAAGAGGTGGCCCCGGAGCAGGGCAAGCGCCGGGTCCTCCACAGTTGGGGTCTCCTGCATCATCCGCAGAGACTCCTGGGTCAACCCTTGTGTGACCTCCCGATTCTGGTTGCGGCGGATCGACATCATAATGGTGCGCTCGAGCGCCTGACCCTGGATCTCATTCTTGATGAGGTAGTCCTGCGCACCAAGAGAGATGCACCTCGAGGCTGTACCCATGTCGTCGTACCCGGTTGTGACAATCACGACAGCAGAGGGGTACTTGTGCAGGAAGGTCACCGCAGTATCGATGCCCATTGAATCTGGCAGTGTGAGGTCCAGCAGCACCACATCGATGGGTTGGGTATCCATGACCAACAAAGCAGAGCTCAGGTACTCTGTGTGGGTCACCTCAAACTGATACTGCGTCGACTTACTCAACAGGCGCTTGAAGTAGACTGTGTCTCCTTCATTGTCCTCAACTAGAAGTACCCGAATGGCTGTATTCATGATGCGATCTCGGCAAACTCAAACCAGTGCCTGTAGATAGTACCTGCCAGCTGCCTAAATGTCTCTGGGTCCCCTGGCTTCACCATGTAGCAGTTGGCGCTCATGTCGTAGGCCACCAGTATGTCCTCGTGCGCTCGAGAGCTCGTCAGGATGAGGACAGGTATGCGGCGCAGTACAGGGTCTCGTTTGATCTCCGCTAAAACGTCCTGCCCGGAACGCAGAGGCAAGTTGAGATCAAGTAGGATGAGGTCTGGTTGCGGCTCCTTGGGGTCCCGAAGATATTCTAGTGCCAAGACCCCGTTTTCGACAGAATGGATGTGTGCCTGCTGGGTGATCCTGTTGAACGCGCGCCGAGTCAGTACAACATCACCTGGGTTGTCCTCAACAAGTAGTATCCGTCGTAGTTTGGGGGGAGTCGAAGTCACGGGGCGGCCCTTCTGGCTTCATAAGAGTGAATGTGAACGTCGTTCCTACGTTCGGGACGGAGTCTACGCGAATGGTGCCTCCATGTCGCTCCACAATCTTCTTGCAGATGGCGAGACCGATGCCGGTGCCTCGCTTCGTACTGCTTAGTCGCTGAAAGATCATGAACACCTTGTCAGCGTAGGCCATATCGAAGCCTTCGCCGTTATCCTGCACGGTAATCGTCCAGTTATCCCCTGTGTCCACACAGTTGATGAACACCTCAGGGTCTTGATCCTTTGAACGGAACTTGATCGCGTTGCCAATGAGGTTCTGGAACAGCAGGGTCAGCATCATCTGATCGGAGAACACCGCGGGCATTGGACCCATGTGCACTTTCGCGTTCCGCTCCTCAAGGAACGTGTCCAAGTTGGCCAGCGCTCCATCAATGGCCTCGGACGCTAATGCCCACTGAAAGGTCTCCTCGCGCCCTACTCGAGAGAACGCGAGCAATCCTCGGATCATGGCCCGCATCCGAGAGGCCCCGCCCACCATGAAGTCTAGGTACTGCCTACCCTCTGTACTGAACACATCCCCATAATCCTCCTCGAGAATCTTGGCGAAGTTTATGATCATTCGAAGAGGTTCCTGTAGGTCGTGCGATGCCACGTAGGCAAAGCTCTCAAGGTCTTCATTCGAGCGCTTCAGGTCCTCTGCCTGTCGGGCGAGCCTCGAGTCCACAGTCATCTGGTTTGTGATGTCCATACACACACCAAGAAAGTGGTGGGCCTCCCCCTTCCGGTACACGATCTCACCCCGAGCCGCAATAAACCGCCCACCGTTCGTACGGTAAGTCACTCGGTACGGATGGTCTTCGCTCTTCTTAGCTAGTTCGATGGCGTCCCGAATGACCTCGTGGTCGTCCGAGTGAACATGTTTCCAGAACTCATCGATCTTCCCGCTGAACGTCTCGGGGTCTGCATCAAACATCTCCATCATCTGGGGATCCCAAACTAGAGCATCTGTGGCAAACTCCCAGCGCCAAACACCGGCCTTTGCTGCGTCTAGGGCCAGGCGGAGATGTTGCTCGCTCCTCGCGAGCTTTTGGTAGGCGAGGTACTCCTCCGTGGCATCCTCCAGCATCACAGAAGCGGTTCGGGGACGGACCCAGGTTATGTACGTCCGATAGACCCGCCCACGCAGGCTCACCGATATGATGTCTGGCTGCCCTCCTCGGGCAGCCTCAGCGACCTCATCTGCCAGATTGGAGGCACCCAGCAGCGGCAGCGGGATGTCGCCTATCGACGCACCCACGTATTGGCGGAGGTCCGTGCCGTCCAACGCCTTGTTGTTGGCCCACAGCAATACGAGCTCACGGGAGGAGCTCGTATCGTTTGGCAGCTCCCAAACTGTAGTGGCCAGCGGCAGCCGCTGGATCACAGCGTTGAGTAAGTGGGGCACTAGGCGCCGGCCCATTCCTGAGAGATGTACGCGGGGACGTCTGCGTCATACGGGCCATCGTAGACGTAGCCCGCAATCCAGTCGCCGTTCATCGGGTAAAACGCACCGTTGGTCGCGCCGAGCGTCAGCGGCATGTTTGCCTGAAACGTGGAGCCGCCTTGAGCTTTCGGGTATGTCCCTGTCGGATCGCGTAGCGTCATGGTACCGCCTGCGATCGTCTCCAACGAGAACTGAAACAGGGAGCCCATGTACATCGGTATGCCCAAGAAGCTATTGGGCGACGCTACCGAGTATGGGACGTACTCGTTGCCCGTGGTCCATGCACCTAGCCAATGCGGCCCACCACCAAAAATGGCGCGGTAGTTCGTCGACACGTTGTCCATCTGACCCACAAAGTAGTAGGTGCGCGTGCCCCCAACCACTGCCGGTGTGATGCTGAAGTTGGCGTTATAGAGACGCCTGCCCCCAGCGAACCGAATCGCGGTATGACCGCCGATGGTCGAGATTGTCGGGCGCGTCGACGGACTGGTCATCGTGTAGCCGTTGCCGCTGACATCAGGGACCGAGTCCACGTCGCCAGAAACAAGCACGGCATCACGTGCTTCCCAGCCGCCGCGAAGGTCCGTAGTCGGTAGAGTGAGCGCGGGCGCGCCGCTCACCCCCGCCGCAGCGATAGCTCCTACGCTCGACAACATCACGCGATGACTCCGGCCGCCCACGCCTCGGTGGCGCTCAGCTTGGTGATGGTGACCCCTGCGTAGTCCGCAGCAGCGTCGATGGTGCATTCGCCAGCGGTGGGCGTGTCTGCGCTGGGGCCGACAATGGCGAGCCCCCCGGACCCGTCGATTATACCCTCGTACGTGGCGTCGCCGGGCTTGATGACCAGCGCGTTGAAGCCATCTCGCAGGTCGTGGGCGACCGTCATGACGATATCTGCACCCGCCGTCGCGGTGTCGAGGATAAACGTCTTGCCGCTGTCTGCGTCTGTGAAGGCGCGCGATGCTGTGATGGTCACGATCTCGACGAACCGGCTCACCATGGGCGGGACGTTCAGCAGCTGGAGCCGGTTTCCTTCGACCACCCACAGAACCTGAACCGTTCCTGTTGAGGGCTCCGTAGCCGTGTAATACGGCGCGACAGACGACGACCAGTACTGGGCGCCGTCTGTAAGGCCGTGGCCGCCTACCAGCTCGTGGAAGCCTTGGAGTTGGATCACGAACTCGTTCGCATCTACCACTTCGACCACGAAGGCTTGCTTGGTGTGTGCCGGCGTGGACAGGTCAGCAGTCACCCAGGTCCCTGCGTTGTAATAGACCGGGATTGGGATCCCCGACGACAGCGTGAAGCCGTGGGCACCCTGAAAGACGGTCTGCTGCGACGTACCTGGCACGTAGTCGGACAAGGTAGATGGCACCCCGTACCGGTTCACCGAGACCGTACCGCTGTACGCCGCCTGCGTGCCGCCACCAACAGGGCAAGCCGTCATATACTGAATCGTTAAAGTCCCGTTCCCGGTCACTATGTTGTCTGCGAAAGCGGACCCGACCAACCGCACAACGACGTCTATGCCAACGCCGATGTCCATGACCTCCCCGCTGAAGGCGGCGATGGTCGAGTGGCTCTCAGTGATGTTGAGGTTCGCCTGCACGTCCATCAAGAGGCGCGTGCCGTCTACGCTGACCAGGGTGGTATCCACCAGCGTCAGGGTGCTCTCCTCATCGTAGACCAGCGGCGTGACCACCGCAGGCCCCGCGACAGATCCGGCGTACAGGAACAGACTCTTGACCCCAGCCAAGTTTGTGAACACGCAGTTTTCTGCGAACCCCATGAAGTTCGAGTCCACGACGCCGAAGGTGCCGAGCAACGTGATTCCGCGCATGTCCCAGGTACCTGTCGGGAAGTCATCATTCGTGACCTTCACCGCAAGTGTGCCGACCGGGCTCACCCGCACCGCGTTGTACGCCTCCTCGAACGTGGCATAGCGACCCACAGAGGCATCGGTGGCTTGAAGCGGATCCCACTCAGCGCTCGAGGCACCACCACCACTGTTGACCGCCACGGCCAGATCGTAGGCCCACTGGCCCCAGCCCCTCCAGTTCTGCCCGGCGGACCCGCGACCCGCCAAGTCAGCGTACACGGCGTTGTCCAAGGACTCGTCGGGGTCATTCACGCTCAGTGTTTGGCTCGCCGGAGCTCCCTCACCGAACAAGGGTGGTCGTAGCCCACTGCCTATATGGGGCACACTGGCCAGGCGCTCCGTGAACGTGATTACGCCGTTGTCCGTGGCTGTTAGACGGATACGGAAGGCGCAGAACTCCACGATATCGAGAGCAGGTCCGATCGTGACTGTGCTCCCAGTGATCGCGGAGAGCACCGCCACAGATCCTACCGCGTCTATGAGCTCCCAGATGTAGGAGACCCCGGCGCCCGGCGCTGGGTCGACAGCCTCAAGCGTAATGACCTCCCCTGAGATGAGGTCATGCCTGGATTGCCCTGCAGTTCCCGCACCAGGGGTTGCTTGATCGATACGAAAGGTGGCCATGTCCGGAGTGTACCACTACCTATCCGCGGGGAGGAATGCACAAAAGGGCTCTCTGCGCGCTAAGATCTACCTCTTCTGACCTATGAGCAATGTGAAGGAAACGGGTATTTCGCCCGTGAAAGGACCAACATGAACAAGATCACCAAGCTACGCACCGCACTCTCTGGCATCTACCGGGAGAGCGCCGCGTACATCAAGCACCTATCTATTCGTGGGAAAGTGGTGCAGTCCCTCTACCGGGGGGCGTTCCTGCCTCTGAGCCTGGCCCATGTGCTGGTGTCCGAGGATGCAGTCAAAGACTACGCAACGGATGAACAGCGAGCCGCAGACATCCAGGTCTGGGTCATCATGAACCAGGCTCGGTTGTCAGCGAACGGATTCCCGGCCTCGTCCGACGCATGGTTGGATTATCATGGGGTACTACTGCCCCACGACGACACGGATCCTCGGATCCTGAGGGAGCTCTACCGCTTCTTCGACGGCCCCTCGCGCTCCCCGCGAGCGTTCGTCCAGGCGTTCGTCTCGGCCATCACGGTGGCTGTCCGCATCGCCGAGGAAGAGGCGGAGTCGGTCACTGTCGATATCGAGTCGACGGATCTTAGCGACAACCGAGTCATCCTCGTGAACTTCGGCAACAAGGGTTGACACACAGGGGGCCCCAGCCCCCCTGCGCAGTCCCTTTGCTATACGATGGTCTCGGGCCCTTCCCCGTCGTTGTACACGAAGAGGAGGTCGGCCGGCTTGAGCAGAATGATCCCTGCACCGAACTGATGCTGGATATGCTCGTTGGTCGCTTGCTTGTCCCGGAAGCGGAGGAAGCAGCACTTGAGCCCCACCTCGAGATCGGGGATGGGCACAGGCTCCTCGAGGAACTTCTGACGCCCATACTTCTTGGGGATCGAGCGGATGTAACCGAACGCCAGGATGGTGGCCGTGGTGTAGATGGACTCGATGGCCTTCTCACTGGCCTTGAAGATGAGCCCAGACGTCGTCTTGTCCGACGTCGGATCCACACGCACCAGGATGTGCTCGTTCACGAGCTGGAAGCTGCGCCCATCCTCGAAGGTACACTCGTCATATGGGTGTCGCTCAGCCATAACCATGCTCGCTGTCCTTGAAGGGCCTGAAGTCCCGCTCTGCCGAGTAGCGCTGCTGCCTCATGGGCGGCTCAACCTCCATAGGACCGAGGGGCCGCCTGCCCTGCAGCTTCCACAGGAGCTTCTGTGTCGCCGTGTCCTCATCCTCACGATCCTGGGTGAGCTTCCTGATGGTCTCTTCTACGGCTACCTTCTTCTGGACCGCCACCTGCTTCAGCTCGGGATCCCCTACATGCACCTCAGGCTTCTCCAGCTCGCCGCCCCCTCGAATCTCATCGGAGTCGTGGGGAACCAGTGGGATACCGAAGTAGGTCTCCACATCGGCCTCTTTCGCCAAGACCCACAACCACCCTGGAACGCGGAAGCTGGCGGGCCCGGTCCCCTCGATGACCATGTGGCCTTTGATCTCGTCGTCGAAGGCACGCCGGATGTTGCCATCTTGGTTGGTCACCGCGGCAATCCATAGGTCTCTGGGTGTGAGCTTCATCGAGACACCTCCTCTGGGGTCACAGGACCCCAATCATCTGAGAGCATGTCCGTCTGACTGGCGAGCCACCCGAGGACCTTCTTCCCATCTGCAGTGTGCATCATAAGGGTAGGTAGGATGGTGCTGTCCGCCAGCTGCGCCATGAGCGAGTCCATGAGCTGATCCTTCACGCCTGCATCGTGCCACCCCTTAGCGTAGCCTTGGAGCGCCTCAGTCAGGACCTTTCCGGGCACGACCCGGACCCACATCTTTTTGCCGTTCCAGCCCTTCCTGGCGATGCAGCTTCCTGTGTGCCGTGTGTAGCTGAGGGCCTTGCTAAAGCTCCAGTTGAACTCTGGAGTGACGACGGCTGTGGTCTCGCCGGTCAGCATGTGGTCGACCTCACTCATCGGAGGCACCTTCATCCAACGAGAAGTCCTCGAGGGCGTTGGCCACACTAGCCTCGTCGGCCACCGCTGCAGCTGCGCCGTTGTCCAGCTTCTCCAGGTGCGCCAGGACCTGTTCCAGCATCTTCTCCGGCAACGAGCGGAGCTGGGTGCTCATCTGCTTCTCATCGGCCAAGAGGAAGATACCTGGGCGGCCGTCCGGAGTCTTCCCGAAGCGGTTGACGAGGCACATGGACTCCTTGCCCTCGCTGTTGGTGTACCGGATCGCGTACTGCTGGCACTCAGTGATGCTGAGGACCTTGTTCTTCTGCGAGTGGTACTTTGCCTTGGGCGTCTCGTAGCTCTGAATCGTTCCGTTTCCCATTGTGTCTCCTATGGCCACTGGCCGATTAGAAAGTCAGCTGCGCCCTTGCGTCCGTCACGGATCGCTTGGACTTGTCGGGGGTAGAGGACCACCTCCGACTTGGGTGTGTAATCACCGTTGATGTACACGCCCACACGATTGTCGCTGTGCCTGGCGATGTGTGTGCACAGCAGGGTCAGCATCTGTTCCCGAGTCAGTACGACATCGGAGGGTTCAGCCTCCGCATCGTAGACTCCCGCCAGGTAGCCGTTCTCTTTGATCTCGAGGTACAGGTACAGCATGCCTAACCCTGTGCGAAGCCCTCGTCATCGAGGCCGGGGAGGGTGGGTGCCCGCTTCTGCGGGATCTGTGAGGGGTCTGGGGCGCCAGCCTCATCTACTTGGTGTGGGGCCAAGGTACGGATGGGCACCTGCTGGGCGCGCTCACGCAGCTTGGCGATGACGTCTCGAGGCACAGGCCGGTTACCGAGGGTCTCCTTGATGTTGGCCTTCCGCTGCTGGGTTGCTGTGGGCACCTTGGGGCGTTCCGGCGACTTAGGGTTCAGGATGTCCTCGAGGTCCGGGCCCTCGCTGTCTTCGAGGTCGTCTGAGCTCCCCTCGTGCTCCTCCACACTGCTGTAGAAGGCGTCGATGTCGCTCTGGGTCGCTCGAGCAGTGTCTTCAAAGAGACCCTCAGGTACGTCGACTGGGCTCTGGATGACGTCTTCGAACTGGGGCGGTACGAAGACCTTGCCCACATCAGGACGAGCCGCCTCTCGCTGGGCGATGATGGTCTGCAGCGTCTCAGCCACCTCGGAGATATCGTCACCATCTTGAAGGGCGGCCTCGATGGTGCTCCACTCGACGTCCGCCTGTGTCCCGAGCTGCCGCAGGTAACGCTCCTGGTCCGGCAGCGGGGCTCCAATGCGGCCCACTGGGGGCGCTTCGGGTTCAACCCACCCAACTGTGTGTGGGACAGACACAAGATGCGACTGGGCCGCCTTCCGCTTGGCGTCGATGATGACCTTCTGCACCTCTGACTCAGTGGTGGGTACGCGGATCTCACGACCCCCTACTTCGAACACCAGGAAGAAGCTGTCCTGTTGGGTATCGAGCACATAGTTCTGCTCGACTCGCTTGATGTCTACTACGATCTTCATCTTGGGCCTCGTGGGTCTGGTGGTTGTACCGAAGCCGCCTGAGAGCGTGCTTGGTCTTGTTGTTTCTTGGATGCCCGGGCGTCGTCCTTCTTGCGCAACTGCACGAACTCGAGAGCGGCGTCTGCGATGGTCGCCACAGCCGAAAGCATCAAACATCTGTCTGCTCCTGCGGCCATGGGGATGAGGCGGTTGTACGCCAGGCAATCAGGGGCACAGATGCGGTTGGCGTTGTGCCAACACACCTCCCCATTCTTGGCCTCCCGCTCCGAGGGCTCTTCCTCGTGGATGTAGGGTCGGTTGAGGTCTGCTTGGAGCTCCTCGAGCTCTTGGTCGCGGGTGTCAGTCGACATCGGGCGGTACTCCTAGAACCGAGGCTCCGGCAAAGTGCTCAACCACTGGGGCGTCCTTCGGAACCAGCCAGGGCCACGTCAGCTTGTTGGCTGTGCCCTCCCAGTCGCACGATCGGCAGGCCGCACGGTTCTGGGGGGACTGGAGAGGCTCCGCATTGCGGGTGAGATTGATCGTGGTCTTGTGGCACTTGGGGCACTTGGGCTTCTGGTCCTCCTCGAGCTCCGCTACCTGCTTCTTGAGGTACACGTCGTGTGCCGCCGTGAACGCCGTCTCGACTACCGCGGCGACGACATGAGACATGATGTAGTCCTTGCCTTCCTGGTCGTCGTCCTCGACAAGGCCGATGAACTTGAACGCCTGCATCAGGGGTCCGGATAGCTGGGCCGTCACGAGGCGCAGAAGCACCTTTGAGATCCTCTCGATGTCCCAGACAGCCTCGTTCGTGACGGTACCTACAGCGTCCGAGAGGCTGCCAGACCAGCTGCAGTTGGGGCACCTCGTGTCGATGTTCTTGAGCTTGTCCCCGGCAGCATCGAGGAGCGTCACGGCGCCCTGCTTGATGACGAGGTCGATCGACCCACAGTCCGGGCACATATACTTGGCGGTGGTGGTCATATCTACTTCTTCACGAGCCGGAGCTTGCGCTGTGTTGAGGCGAAGTTCCTGGCTTGATGGTTGATGTTGTCTATGAGGGAGAGGTTGTCCTCGACCTTGATCTCACGGAGGATGCACACCTCTCCGTACGCTCGAGCCAGGGCAAAAGGGTGAGTACCTTTGCGGTGAGCGCCTTTGCCATTCCGCACGAAGTACTCCTGTGTGGGGTCTTCCATGTAGATCGAGGGCAGGTAGGCCGTCTGCATCGTCACGATGACGTCCACGTACCCAGACGTGGCACAGGCGACCACAACATTGTCCACGGGCCAACCATTGAGGAAGGTGATGTAGAGCTCCTCGAGGGGATCATCAGAGATGGTCCTGTAGTCGAGGTAGTCGAGGTCAGTGTCCATAGTTGAACCCGAAGATGTACTTCTCGCCATCGATAGTGATCACCTCATCGTAGGAACCGCAGCAACCCCCGTCCCGAGCGCGTCGCCACTCCTTCATCTGGAAGCCGTTGGACATCTTCGCCCAGCGCTCGTTGTCTACGAAGTCCCTGTCTTTCGTGGCAGCCTTGAGTGCATCCCCAAGAGGGCCATGCACAGCGGGGTCCAGGTAGTCGTGACGGATGCACCACATCTTGAACGGCGGGGACTTCACGGTTGCCTCGTACCGGAAGATCTTTCGATACCACCGGATCCAGGCTACGGGGTCGAAGCGTGCCTCCCCCTCCAGAGGCTTCATCCCAAAGGACGTGTTGTACTTGCGAATGCATCCGAGGTACGCGTCCAGCTCCCTGAGATCTGGCGTCCAGTAGTCCCGGGTCCTTAGCCCGGACAGGCCCCGGGCCCGGCACTCCTCCCAGTGCTTGTACGTCTCGCAGATGTACGTCTCGCTCTCTACCCGCTTGTAGATGTCCTTCCAGACCAACGGGTCCTTGCTGTCCCACGGGATCTGGTTCTTCTTGAGCCAGTCCACTAGAGTTGACCGAGTACGGATGTACTCCTGCGCCTCTTCCGGACCATCCGCTTGGAAGTAGTGGATGACCCGGGGCTCACTTGGGTGGTTGATACAGTACTGAGGCATTGGGCGGGGTGTCTGCTTGTCGGAAGGTTCGAAGACTGCTTGGGATGGCTCGAGCACGCTGGCGTCGAGCTTGGTAGGCATCAGCTTGCTGCTTGTAGACCTTGCCGAGACTGATCTTGGCGACCGACTTGACGAAGTCCTTGAGAGCTTCCTGCTGATCCTGGTCTCCCCGCTTCGCCGCCTGAGCGAGGAACGGGAACATGCGGCTGCAGTACATCTCGAATGCCTCGATGGCGGGCTTCTGCTCCTCTTTGGAGAGGGAGGCTTGTACGAGAGCACGAGTGGCCAATAGCTGCTCTTCCTGACGCTGCAGGTAGATCAACACGAAGACTGACTCCAGAAGGGTCCCCCTTGGAGGGACACCAACATACTTGTCGTAGAGCATGTTGGCATAAGCCCATCCTCCTGGAGTCTTCAGCCATTTTTTATGTCGTCCAGGACGAAGAGCTTGTTCACACGCAGGTTGAACCAGTACGAGTGTGTCATCAGCGTGTGGACAAGGGCCGGGGGATAGCGCCGCACGAGCTCGTACTTGCGCATGAACTGGTCCTCGTGGAAGACCATTTGGCTGGCTGTGCCAGTCACGTGGGCCGGGAGCCTGGAGCCGTTGAGCTGCACGAGTGAGGCGACGCAGAGCATGAGGCTGAACCGCTCAGACGTCAGCCCAATCAGTCGCTTGTCGTCGAGCTCCATCTGGAAGATGATCTTGCGGATCTCTTCGTTCTCCATGGGCGAGACAGAGCGGAACTTGACGGTCAGCACGTCCTTCTTGATGGGGACCACCTGAGAGAACTCGCCCGTGGCCAGCCCCTCGCCCAGGTCCAGCGGCGTGACGAGCTTGTCGATGAGCTTCTGCTGCTCGGGGTTGTTGATGAGGTCCTTGTTGCTCCGTCGCAGCATCTGCTCGAGCTCGAGGTCGTCCATCTGCTCCATGATGGCAGCCATCTTGTTCGGCGACGCCCCCGTAGGGGTCTCATTCTGCGGCGGAACGGCGGTCGGCTGCTGGGTACCAACCTCCTGCTGCAGCGCAGCAAGGCCTGCCAGCGTCCCCTGGCTCAGAACCCGCTTCGTAGGGTCTGCGGCCTCGCCCCCGATGCCATCAACGGCCTTCTGCTGCATCGCCAACGAGCCCAGGGTCGTGTTGCCGTCTCGAGCCACCTCATGTTGGGCCGCGGCCCGGTTGAGATCTGGGATGGGTTGCTGCGCCCGGCGAGCCTCCTCAGCCTGGCGGGCACGTTCAGCTACATCCTGCTTGTACTGAGCTGCAGCTGGATTCTCGACGCCCTTCGGCTGGGGAGGAAACCCTACCGTCACAGGGCCACTACGCTTGGAGTCGGTCATGCGTAGTGTTTACAGAACGTCTACAGCTTTGTCAACGCATCTCTCGCATCAGCTAGGATTGCGCCCACATATGCAGGCTCCAGGGCCTTTTCCAGCAGGAAAACAGCACTCTCACAGACCGGCCGACTGTCGTTCCAGAGGCGGAAGGCCCCACCGAGGGCTGTGAACGCCTCGAGGTCGATGCTCTCAGACGACATGCAGCATCCTTCGTACAGCGAGGGAGTGTCTCGAGAGCTCATTTGGCGCAGAACGACCTGTTGGCCGAGATTCAGGGCCTTGCAGACCACAATCCGCCCGTACAGCTCACTCTCGGCGACGCCCCAGCGGCTGCTCCAGGCCCAGAGGTCCCCAGCTGGGCCCCATATGCTCAGAGAGCCCGCTCGGGGCTCCAAATGGGCTCTGGAGGGAACTGTGACACTAGCCATCGATGACCTCTCGGTGGTCTGCTCGGAACTTGGGCAGGATATCGGGCTTCGAGGGCGTCTTTTTCCGCGGCTCGAAGCCGCTGCCGCCCCGGAGAAGGCCCTGCTTGAGGATGTGGTGCTGCAGCCAGTTCATGGAGGCGACTTTGGCCTTGGCCAGCTCCTGATTGATCTCGGCCTCGGCCTTCTCCGCCATCACACCGCAGCTGGGACACAAGAAGAGGCCCACAATCTGGGTCATGGTCGTGGCCGGGACGTCCTTGGTGCAGCTGAGGCACCTCACTTGTTGTACCGGAACTCGACGGTCAGCGCTCCCATCCCTGTGGGGACGTGCGTGCTCGTGGTGAAGGGATCAGCCTCGCTCGTCCTCTGGAAGCCCCGAGTCTGAGAGACATTGATGGGGTCAGCATGTCCTCCCTCGATGGCGTCCGCCAGATTGCGGAGCAAGGTCACCGACAACTCGCGTGCCCGGGCATCTACTACGTGTTCTGCGTTCTTACTTGGCTTAGACATATCAACTCCTATGGCAAAAAAGACCAGGCACTGTGAGAGGTTGTTTGAGGGAACAAACTGCTGAAGGGTGCACCTCTCATAGTGCCTGGGCCCGGGCCACATCGACCCATCCACGAACCAAGGTTCGCACCGAAGACAGAGTGTTACCCGAGACGAGTACCGCTGTCCACAAAATCCAGTAGACGATCTTTGGCCACCTCCCACGGAACTACATAGGAGGTGGCTGCGAAGAGCCCGGCCTGGTCGAAGTAGTTGAACCCTGCCTCGTCGAGAAGCTCACGCAGCACAACTGTCTGCTCGTTCGCTGGGTAGTCGTGTGGCTGGTACCCGGCGTAGACCATCCCGAGCCAGGTGTTGAAGCTGTACCTCATCTCGTCCTCGACCTCGAGGCAGTGGGTGTACCCCGCCAGCGTCCGCATGGGGACGGCGATGCCGTTGCCGTCTCGAGAGCCGAACTCGGAGCACTCGGTATCTATGATCTCGATGACGTCGATGACCAGCGACATCTGCCGGCTGCCCATGGTGGCCTGCACACCGTCTTGGAACTCTTGTCTCTCCAGCATGTACCTGTTGGGCTTGAACAGAGACGCCTGTTTACGTTTACGTAGCTGCATGGTGTTCTCCTTCTACCTTGCTTATAGGCGGAAAGAGAAAGAACTCCCACCGAAGTGGGAGCCTCTCGTCGCTAGCCTCGCTTCTGCGGGCTCAACAGCTCCCGCAGCGCTACCAAGGCCTGGGGCATAAGGGGCATTGAACCGACAACACCATCCCTGCCGATGTAAATCGCCCCATCATCCTCGTCCATCTCGAGCTCGAGGTCTCCCAGCGTGGCTGCGAGGGGGCCAGACAGCGTGAGGTACTCATATGTGGCGTCCAACCACTTGGCCTCCTCCGGCGTCAGCACCAGCAGCTCACCATACTTGTAGACGGTGGCCTTCTCGAACGTGATGCCTTCTGCCTTGTTTTTCTTCTCGGTCATTCTTTCAGTCTCACTTCCAGGTTGTTGATGTGGCTCAGTTGTAGGTGGATCTCACTGCCGCGGCTCTTCCGCTCGAGGCTTACTCGCTCCCCGTCCTCGAACATGCAGAGTTCGAGGTCTCCAACACAGATGATCTCGTACACAGCGACGGCACGCATGAGGCGAACTGTGGCCACCACCCAGACGGCCTCTTCTTCTGTGAGACAGAACTCCCGGATGCGGTACTCCATACATGCAACCTTAGTGAAGACATGCCCGAGAGGTACTAGCCGCTCGTCGATGGCTTCCGCTACTTCCCGCGCCTCTGCCTCCTCTGTGTCATAGCTCATGGTTCCCTGCTTTCATGTGCGCGATGCGCTTCTGCATGACCGTCACCTTGCGGTAGCGGTCGGTGAAGGACTTGTGCTTGCGCAGGACGGTTGTGTCCCCCGCCGCGGAGCACGGTGTCGAACAGGACACCCAAGGTGTGGACCTGCTCTTCGGTAAAGGATTGGGACGCATGGGGCTTCTTGTTCTTGGTGCCCCATTTGTTCTCAGGCTTCGTATCTGTTGTGTCGTCCATGTCAGGTTCCAGGTAGTTGGAGGAGCTCCTCGGGGAGGGTGCATACACTGTGACTCCGCCAGCTGTCACGCTCCCAGAAGAAGTTCACCTTGTCGAAGGGTGAGCCGAGCTTGTACATCGCCGAGAAGATAATCTCCTTGGCCCGCTCCTGCTCAGCCAAGTAGGCCATCTTCGCCTGGTACACGACGTCGTCTCGGTAGGTACCCAGGAAGTGAGACACGCTTCTGCTAGTCCCCACCTGCCCGTAGTTCTGCTGGAGCCCGCTACGCACCACCCGGTGCGTACCGTCGAACTTCTCCCACGCCGTCAGGATGCTCCCGAAGGTGATGTCCCCGTACCTGAAGGGCTCCCCAAGGATGTAGATGTGGTCAATCTGCATCAGGCACCTTGAGAGAGTAGCTCGCAGCCACCGACCGGAGTTTCCTAGCTAGTGTCTCCCGGCAAGATTTCTCCGTGCGTTCCATATCGGAGCCCATCCAGAGTGCCGCCTTATACCACTCTGCCGCCACACTATCGTGAGCCTGCTGAAGGCCTCGCAGCAGTCCCGCCTGCTCGGGTATGCCCAATAGGCGTTCAGCGAACCAGGCTGCGTGCTTCTTCTCATAGTTCTCATGGTAATCCTCATCCGGGATGAACAGCCCAATGGCACACTTGGCTCCATCATCTCCACGGAGACGGCACCACCCCCCACGACGTAACGCTGTACGGGCTCTTCTTCACGATGAAGTGATCCCAGACCTTGTCGAACATCTCCTGGGGCGTCATCAGCACCACGACCCGGTCAAGATGGTGGGCTCCGTGGTCTGCTCCAGAACCTCCCGGAACGTGGACAAGCCTCCCTTATCGTTGCGTAGCACGTAGGTGTTGAGTTCTGCTTCTGTGGCTGCTCGGGTGACGGTGTCTTCCCGCAACTCGGGCTCCGTCACATCCGTGTGGTGTAGCTCCACCGCCTCGCAGGATGTCCTGGCGATGACCCAAGATGACTCATCAGTGCTCGGCTCGCACACAAGCCACAGGGCCAGGGGTGTGGGCACCTCCTCCAACTCGACCTCGTCGTTGACTAGTTCATCCACCGCCCCGAAGATCTTATGATCCAAGACCTTGAAGTTGCCCTCGAAAGGGGTCTTCTGCTCTACCAACAGGCTGAACAACGCTTCTTCTAGTGTCTCGGCAGCCACAATCGTGGTGCCTTCTGCGGTGTACATCATCTCAATCTTCCACTTCTTCATGTCTTCCTCGCTGTCTTGGTTGGCTCGAGGTTGGGCACCCCGTGTTGTGCATACTCGAGAGTGGGAAGCACAACCAAAACGGCCAGCATGAAGCCAGCCGCCAAGGTGCCCACCACCACCACCATCAAGATGTTGTCGAAGGCCTTAGTCACAGATGTTGCCTGTCTGGGCATCGATGATGCTCAAGTCCTTGGGTGGGGCTAGTTCAACAGGCTCCACCGAGTGAGGCAAGGGCAGGTGGACGATCACGAACCGATGCAGGCAAGGCCGCAGTGACTCGAGGTAGTCCGTCATGTCCTCGTAGGTCTCGAAGTCCTTGTTCCACCAAGGGCCCTTGGGGCGCTCGAGAGGCACCCCCTTGAACCAGTAGTGGAGCCGCCAATGGTTGTTCACGTAGTTGCGCATTACAGACGTTCCTTGTTGCAGTTTGGACAGACCCACCCGTAGCGGGTACTTGAGTACTTCCATCCGTTCTCCTCCAGCTCCTTGTCCGAGAGGGTGAAGAAGGTGAGAGTGCTTGGTACACGCTCCACGAGGATTGCTCCAGGGCTTGCGTCGTAATCAGGCTCGAGAGTGGCCGTGAGCTTGAGCTTCCTCTTGCATCGGCCCGAGCTTGGGGTCCCGGCACACTGGAACTTGACCTTGAATGTTACGGTGTTCATCGAACCACCACTTCCGTCATTATTTCCCACGCTGGGTTTAAGGGCTCCGGGACTCTGTCCCCAGGCAAGTACAAGGGGTGCCCAGGGAATCCCTCCTTGGTCGCGCCCAACGTTTCGACCGGGAGGACATCTGACGCATCCTTGATCATACGGAAGACATTGTCCGCACGGTTTATGCCTCTGCACACCTTTGCGGCATTGGAACCCCATCCGCAGATGACTCGGTCACAGTCGTCCAGAGCTGCCTTGATGAACGCGTCTGCTCTCGGCCCGACCACGTCTATGTCCTTGTACGATGCCTTGATGAGGTCCTTAGGGCATGTGGCCCGCCAAGCAAAGAGGTTGACTACCTTCAGTCGATCATACCCCCACAGCTTCGAGTACTTTGTGATCTTGCGGATGGTGGCGTCGTCTTCCTCCCCATCCGCCGTGCTGGGGTTCAGCATGATCCACAGGATCCCAGTACCATAGACGTCTCCCCACTCTCAGCTGAGCTCATACCGGTACTGACCTTCGATGTACGCAGACTTCTGCGTCACGACTCCGCCGCCTTGTCTGCCCAGTACTTCTGCTCGGCAGCGTTCATGGCCTCGATGAGGATGCCCAGGGGCGTCTCAGACTGGGCTGCTCCGTACAGGAAGGCGACTGCCCTCCCGAGGTCATGGCCCATGCTGATGGAGGCCTCTCGGCTGTTGAAGTGCTTGCCCTTGATGTGTGCGATCACGACCTTGCCCGCACGTAGGAGGGTCTCATTGCCTCCGTCCTTGACGTCCATGCCGATCTTGCGTGTCCAGCTCGTGATGTTGTGCGACCACGGTGTCATGACTTCTCTCCTTCCTGCATCTGCCTCTCGGCCCGCTCGGTGCGTTGCTGCTGCAGATTCTTCAGGACGTCCTCGTCCCACGTGTTGATGGTGTACCAGCCTTCAGCGGTCACGAGACAGGCCCCGCCGCCGAAGACATCCGGCACAGCGGACCCGGCACCCTGGGACCAGGTGAAGAGGATCGTACGCTCTGGGTTGTTCTCCCGGAGGAACACGGACAACCATGAGGCCGTCGATGCGATCTCTCCTTCTTGGGTCTGACTCGGGTCTGCATAGAGATGCACGGCCCCGTCCTCGAGGCGCATCTCAGGCACCCAGAGGTAGCAGCTGTCCTTGTGGAAGTTCTTCTCGATGAGCTCCGTCTGACGCCCCTCGATGATGCCCGTGTCCTCCGACGTGCTGATCAGTTCGATCAGCTCTCCCAGCTCTTCGTAGGAGGTCTTCAACCACCTCCGCTCTTTCGGTGTCAGTTCCAGGATGAATGAGAAGTGTGTGTAGTACTCTTGCATATGCTCCCTTTCACACTGCTTATAGGAAAAGAGAAGACCATCTTGGTCCTCTCTCCAGGCGTCACTTCCGCCTGTTCTTCTGTTTGCTGCGTCGAGCCGTCTTGGAGCGGCTCTTCTGCTTGGGGGTCTTGTATTGCTTCTGCTCAGTAGGCCCGTCGAGTACAGCAAGTGCTCTTGCTACATCCAGTTTAGGCTTCGAGCGCACACCACCTCGCGATATCTCACGATCAAGCAGACGCTGCGCAGCGAGCCGGATCTCGAGCTCGCTATAATCCCTGTTCAACAGGCTGTCTTCGGGCTCAGTCACTGGGCACCTGAAGCCCATGGTCCTGCGCCACGTCCACAAGTAGCTCCCGGAACACGTCTCCACGCCTAGATAGCGCGCAGATGTCGTGCGCCTGTTGGAGTTCGTACAGCAGGTTTTCGTGGTCCTCGCACCCAGGCTCGAGTGCCCCAAGTAACTCATCTGTGTGCTCTCCAAGGCCAACTCCCTCAAAGAGTGGGTCGTAGTTGTCGTCAGAGATGAAGAGGCCAACGGCACACCTGACCCGAACCCCATTGTGTGTCCCCACGCCCCGGTAGGCGCACTTCCGCCCGTTCAAGCTGAATGGGGCCCCACCCACGATGAAGTGTTGCCACACCCTGTCGAAGATCTCTTGTTCGGTCATCGCTTGTCCTCTCGAGCCATAAGGCCCTCCGACACGTAGATCCCCACCTCTTTGGTGACGTCCCCGTGCAGTGGGCATTGCTTCTGTTCTGCTCGCCCCACGAAGTGGGTGCATCGCCCTGCTGCCTTGCCGTCTCCCGTCACCGTGATGATAGGGCAGTTGTTCGGCATCCAGGGCTTTGGCCTATCCAGTTTGTTCATACTACTTCTCCTTCACCTTGCTTATAGCAAAGAGAAGACCATCTTTTGTGGCCTTCTCCCGTCTCTACCGTCTACTGGGGGATTTGTAGATCCTCGTTCTTCGCGATCCTCTTGAGGCCCGCCTTTAGCTTCGAGTGACGCTCCCTCACAGAAGCATCATCGTGAGCTGTCTGGAGTACCGTGAGTAGCTCCACGTGGTCTCGAGCATCTGGCTCCACACAGGCGAGTATCGCCGCACGGGCATCCTCGTACACCAGTGCGGTCTGCTCAATCTCCGGATCGTAGAGCTCATCTGAGATGAAGATCCCGATGGCACACCGAGACCCATCCGGGCATCGGTACCTGCACATCTCGTGCTCTCCGCTGTAGCTGAGTGGGGCGTTGTTCACGATGAAGTGATCCCCAGACCCGATTGAACACGTCTTGCTCGGTCACGCCGTCTCCCCAATCGCCGAGGCTAGAGTGTCAATGTCGTCCTCGGTGAACAGGATTCGTGTCCCGTCCGGGAAGGTGATGGTGTACGTGTCGCTCAGCTCAGTGGCCCTGGAGCACTCCACGAGCACCTCCCGGAACGTTGCACACTCGCCCGGGAACAACTGGTTAGACGCCATCTCGACGATCCACTTGGCATCCCGGTACTCCAGCTGGTGCTTGTTGTTGATCACCACTCGGGTGATGGTCTCCATGGTGTTGACACACTCGGTCTTGTTCTTGTCAGTCATCGATGTCTCCTTGTTCTTGTTTCAGTGTGATGATGAAGCAGTCCGACCGAAGTAGGGACTCCCTCTCACCTTCGTCATCGCGCACCCAGACACGTACCCCGCCATCGTCGGGGCCCTCCAGGGTGTACTTGCTGTACCCGTAGAAGTTCCTGCACCAGACAGTAGCGCCTGAGTGCTCCATGTCTTGGATCGGGCGGACCTGGACTCGCTTCAAGATGTCATGGTCGGTCATGGACGATGGAACTCCCGAGGTAGGTGGGCGTGGCAAGCCACTCCGGATGGGCTTCAAGGACCTCAGCCAGGTTACTGGTGGCGCGTCCTTCTTCGTCATCTGCCCAAGGTAGTTCGCTCGGATCCTCTACGAGGATGACGTCCCTCTCCGTGAAGGGGTCATCCTCGTAGACCTCCCACTCATGCATCTGGTTCATGGTCTCTACCGCCTGTTCCCAGGTTGCTGCAGTGACCCAGAAGAGCCCACCCCCGGCGTCGAGCTGCCACACTTGGAGTTGGACCACCTCTTCGTCCTCGAGGGTATCCGGCTGCTCACTGAGCAGGACCTTGAGCTCGCCGGGCTCCCAGTCCTCGCCACAGAAGGGACAGTAGTTGATGAAGCAGTACTGATCCTTCCCCTTCCCGCCGCGGTAGGCGATGCCGTACAGGTACTCCTTGTGCTCACCCTTCTTGAACTCCTCCATGTTGACCCGGAGGACGGCGTGCAGACCCTTCCCAGTCCCGTTCGCAGGACCAAGCATCCGGGTCATCGTCGGGCAGGTGTGGTTCTCCCATGGGCGGCACCACTCCACCCTCCCCTTCTCGACTAACTTCTGGGCTAGCTCCTGTAGGCGTTCCATAGGCCCAATCATCTCCAAAGACTGATTCTTCTCGTTCGTTGACGTCATGTGCGTCTCCTTCTACCTCACTGATAGCCAAAAAAGAAGGAATACTCACGCTGGAGCACCCCTTCTAGTTCACCATCCGCTCAGCTCAGAACGGGATGTCGCCATCGGAACCTCCTTTGTCTGGGTATCTCTCCTCGAGGTACTCGTAAGAAGCCTTCGCCTTCAGGTAGCCATACACTCGGAATGGGGCTCGCAGGAAGGCGAACGGGACGAAGAGTGTCACCCAGATCCCTCCTACGAGTAAACAGAGAGCGCCCTCAACGATCTTGTTGGCATAGTTCACCCAGGACAACGCCTCCTCCAATAGGTCTGTGTCCCCGCTACGGTTGAGGATATCCGTCCAGTGTGGCTTCGCCCACCACCCAACTTTGCGTAGCTCCTCCACGTACGTCTTGAGCTCATACTCAGTCAGGTGATCTAGGTGCTTGGGCTTGGCCTTCACAGGTTGTGCTCCGCCACTAGACATACAACCTCGATCTCGACACCGAAGGGGAGCTTAGCCAGCCGCCGAGCCTCCGATGCGTTGGCGCGCTCATCGTGGAACGTGGCCTGTGACATGGCTGCCACAGGCGTAGTGGGGTGTTGGTATAATCCCCATCAGGCGGAACAGTCGTGTGTAGGTAGTCACCAACCTCCCACTCAGGGAGATCTACGCGTGTCGAGCTAAACACTCGAAGCACATACATGCAGTCACGGTCATCCACCCAACGTCTCCTCGTTGCTACACACGTCGATCAAGGCCAGGGCCAGCAGGGTGTTGAAGTCCGAGCCTGTGTAGCGCCTGCTACCCATGTCGTTGTCGATCCTGACGCTGAAGAGGTCATCGTCGTTCCTGAAGAAGATCCCCGGGTACCCGCACTCAACCAGCTGCTTGATGAAGTACCCAGTGAAGGACTTGTGCGTAAGGTCGGGAACCACCCGCTTGTTCTGCGTGAGGCATGGCATCCCAGGCTCCCACTCCCAACCAGGGCAGTCGATCAACTGTTCCGCCACACTTCGCTGTTCCATGTTCATCCTTGTTTCGCCTTCTCGCGCACTTCTGCACGTAGTTTGTATAGTCGGTAGAGGTCGCCCGGGCGGATGGTTGGGGGCACCTTCTCGATGCTGTCCCGAACCTCTCGTGTGAGCCCAAGCCAGGGCCTGTCCATGAAGTCACGAATATAGTCCGCTCGAGTGTCGTCCCCGTGGAAGTCGAGAGCCTCCATCAGGTACATGAGGGCGAGGAAGATATCCACCTCCGCCTCGTGATGGGACAGCATCGGCTCCTCTTCGATGATCTGTCCCTTGCTGCTTATGCCGATGACGGGTGCGCCCATTTGTCGAAGTCACTCCACAGCCTTGTGGATCCCCCGCCCAGCCGCCTCAGTGGTGGCTCGAGCGAAGTCGGAGGGTAGGCGGTGCGCCTCCAGCATGTGCTTCGAGCAGATGTCGAACCATTGGGTCTCGCCCTCCCCAAGCACACCGATGACACAGTGGGATGCGGATCTGGGTGACCTGTCCGGACCTCCGATGGTCAAGGTCACAACGAGGTACTTCTGTGCAAAGGCCTCTGCAGCGTGTGCCGCGGTCGGCGCCTCAATGGTCTCTGGGCCGGAACCCTTCCGCCAGACTTCCCAAGTGGGACCCTTGGGGGGCTTGGGCTTGGGTTGCGGGCACAGGACCTCGTACGTGCACTGGAGATAGCCCTCCATACGCACGATCTCGTCATATTGTTCTTGTAGTGTTCGGTCGACGTTCATCATTCTTCACCTTCTTTCTCGTTGATTGTGACCACAACGCAGTCCGCGGCCCAGGCGTCTGTCCCATCCTTGAACAACAAGAGCGGTGTGTGCTCCGAGGGATAGTCGATCCCAGTAAGGACCCGGCAATCCACCCGGGACCCAATCAGCACCCAGACACGCGTACCTATCGGCTCACCCGGCCGAGGCCGCCGCACGTGAACACCGAGGTTGGGCTCGGGCACCCCCGGAATCAGGGCAAGGGCTTCCTGAAAACAGTTCTTGCAGAACCACCGTGAGCCGTCTCCCGAGTACTCCATCATGATGACAGTAGGTAGGCCCTTGGCGCCGCACTCATCACACGTGTACCCCAAGTCGGCACTACATAGACGCATCGGGCTGTTCCTCCTGGATGGCCGCCCGCTGATCTCCGTCCCAGGCCAAGGTAAGGCGCTCATTGCATGCTGCAGCGAAGGTCGCCCAGTCATCCTCCCGGTCTGGAAAGCGGCCGGCGCAGAAGCCCAGGGCCATATCGAAGGTGTCGAGGATGGCGGCACAGTCCACCTCAGCTACCCACCTACTGAACTCAAGGAAGAGATCCTCGAGATCCTTACTCATCTTGGTTGTCATATGCAGTCCTCCAGCTCTGTGATGTGGTCCTCTGTGAGCATCCAGGAGTTGCCTTCGTACTGGAAGATGTACTGCTGCCCTCGGTAGCCCTCGTCGTCCTCCTGGAGAGGAGCCTGCTCGCAGGTGATCCTCATCCCATTATACATGCTTCTCTCCCCTGGAGACATCCTGCATGCCATGTCAACTAGCCAACGGATCTGTGCCCTGTCGAAGACCACGTTGTCAATCTCTACGCGGGTGACCGCATCGATGGTGATGTAGGCGGGCTCGGGCTCTTCTGCCATTGCAACCGCCGCCGTGCCTAGATCCGTTGGCTTGACCTCTTCCTCCGTACCTGCGAACTGGAAGGTCTCTCGGTACTGTGCCATCGCTACCTCCACCGAGTACTTGTGCGGACTCCCCTCAGCGGGGGACACCCCGAGGAACGTGACAAGGATGTTGCCTCGTTGGACGGTGTCGCCCGAGTTCTTGAGCGTGCCCACTATCAGGCGCACCCAGAGCCACTCTCGGTCAGTGAGTGGTCGTCCTACTACGTCGAACTTGTTGATGATCTGTCCCATATTCTTCCCTTTCACCTTGCTTATAGGCCAAAGAAGGTCCCTCTCAGGACCTTCTTCTACTCAGCACTAGCTCGCTGGCTATACCAGTCGGAGCTTACCCTTGGGCTTCTTGGGCCCAGAGAGCTTCTGCGTGGTCTCTGCCTGCGTCGGGGTAGGCCTCTCCTCCCCTCTGGTGGTGCCGACAGCACCCATCTTGCTGAAGGACATCACGTCATCCATGTCTGGTCCATAGATGATGGCAGCAAGTGCCGGCCATGGGATGTAGCAGCTGAAGGATCGCATGTTGAACGAGAGCACTGCCTCGATCCCCTCCTCATGCATCTCGACCTTTGGCGGTCGCGCTAGGCCCTCGCCTAAAGAAAGCCGTACGAAGTCCTGCGACATCAAGTCCTCAGGTAGTTGTACGCCCGGTGTCTGCGGACGCACCATGACGTCATACAAGAGCTCGTTTTCTGCGACCATCTCTGCAGCTGCCCACACGTAGTTCATTCTTCCTCCAAACCACCCGAGGGTGCTCGTGCCTCTACCTTGATGTCCCCTACTCGGCAGTGGTACCGGTCCCCAATGGTTGAGGTCAGGAAGACGGTGTCTTCATGCCCTGCCTCGATCCACGCCACTATGAAGCTGTGGGCAGCTTGGGGCGGGGACTGAGTCGCTGGCCACCCTATCTGATCCCCAGTCATCACCATGCAAGGGCCCATAGCGCTCATCCAGTGCACGTAGTTACCAAGCCGACCTTGCATGGGCACGATCTTCGGAGGCTCCCCCAACTCCTGTGCGATGCGGTCCTTGTATTCCTTTTGGAACTCCTCATCAGTCATGTGGACTGACTCAGCCTTGTGTATCTCCACGCTCTTCGACTTGGGGAATGGGGCTCGGAAATCGGGGTGCCTGACCTCCTTGAAGGGGACCTCGAGTGGAGAAGGTGGCTCTCTCTTGTCTTGGTGACGCTGCTCGTTGAGGTTCATGAGGTGGTGGACACTCATGTGCGGGCTGTACACCTGCACACCGAGGTAGCGGAAGTGCTCACCCAGCCGGTGCTCCAGCGAGGTGCGGACAGCCTTGTAAGCCGTGCGAATGATCTCCGTGTCTGTGGAGTACGGGCTCAGGTACCACTTGCGTGCCTTCTGCAGCACAGGTCGGCCTGGGTCCCCGGGGACACCCCCGTTCACGTCTGACTCGTAGTACGTGAACTGGAGCAAGAAGCCGTCGCCCTTCTCCAACAGGAGGAACTTGGGACGGTCATACAGGACCCTGCCGAGATCGATACGCTCGAGCTCGGCCATGATGTCAGCTCGGGTCTTCCGCTCTTGCTTAGCCATGCTCACCTCCGCAGTCGATCATCCGTGCACCTAGCTGCTCCATGATCGAATCGATCGTGCGTACCCTGTCTTCCACACGCATACGCACGGTGTGTCCCTCCCTCAGGAACAAGTGAAGGATGTGCGGGTTCTCCCCGTCCGGCCGGATGTGGACGTTCTGCCCAGCATCCAAGATGTCGTCGTATATTCGAGTGAATCCCATGTCTACCTCATTGGCCCGGGGTGCAGTAGGCGCAGTCTACCTGCACCCACTGCCCGGGCTGTCCGTTGATGCTCAGTGTGTGGTACCGCCCCCGCCCGCTGCAGTGCGGACAGGAGTGGCGGGTGTACCTCTTCGGGGCTGGCTCCAGAGGGACAACGGCACCAGTTGGTTCGTCATTTCTTTTCGGCTCGTCTGATGTATGGGTCATTTGGCTGGCATGACGGTGGTTATATCCATCGTGTGTCCCAGCACCATCCTGGTCTCTTCAAGCGCCTCGATTATCCGGGTGTGTGCCAGCGTTGCTGCAGTGTCTAAATCCTCGGCGTCCACCAGTAGGGTCAGGTGCATAGTTACCTCTACCTCATACTTTGACATCTTGTCTCCTCGTCAGGCTGCACGGTCCACGGGTTTCTTGTCGGTCAGCTCGCACCAGCAGACCGAGCACGCTTCTGGATGCTTGTCTGCGCCACCGTTCTCCCAGCCGTCCCAGCACCCGCAGTGTGGACAGAGGAACCAGTCCTGCTGTTCTTCGATGAGGAGCGTGTCGAGAAGAGGATCAAGATCAGCGCGAACATTTGTCTGGCCGACCCTCAACATGAGCTCAGTGTGTGCCCTCTTGTACGCCTCAAGCCCTTCTTCCTCTTCTAGCTCCTCAAGGGCGTAGTACTCCTCGTGTGTCAGGTACGTGTACAGCACGGTACCGTTGGGATCCATGTTGGCGTCCCACAGCAGTGGGTACTCACAGTCAGCCAGAGTACGCATAGTCGTCTTCCTCTCGCTGCCGTACGAGATATCCCTGCATCTCGTTGTAGAGCACAGAGAAGGGGAATCGTGCGCGAAGCATGTCGGAGCACGGAACTCCTGCGAACTCTGCAGACCCTACGACTGAGTCTGCTTGTGGGTACATTCGTGTGGGCGCGATCTGGAGCACAGCACGCAGGGCATGTATATGGACGGGGAAGTCACTGAGTTCACCATAAGTACCACCTTGTTGTGCACGATACTCCAACCAGGCCGACCAGGCCGACGTTCCCCGGGCTGTCTTGCCCGTCGCCATGAGGTCCCTGGCCAGCGACTTGTCCTCTTCGGAAGCATGTTGCTCCCAGATGGGAACTGCTGCCTGAGCACATTCTCGAGCAAACTCTAGATAGCGGTCGTGCTCTCCATCATCTAGTTCCCAGAGCAGCCAGAGCATCCAATCGCTACGAGTACAGTTCTCCCAGAGCCACTTGAGATCTTGGTGGATGTTCGCACTTACCCAATCCGTGGCTTCTTCACATGCGTACAGCGTATGCAGCAGATCCAGGAATGCTTGGCCCTGCATGATTTCTCCCTCCGCGATTTTGGAATCATCCATGTTTGGTACCTCCAGTTGGTGTGGTCGGTGGTTCAGGTGTGTGCCGCCAATGGGTGGGCGTTCCCATCCGGACACCGTCTTGGTCCACCCAGTCTTCCCACCCCTCGTACAGTGTGCCCAGCTCGAGCACCTCGTTCTCTGCATTCCACGTGAGTACGAGCTCATCCCGCGGTGCCTGGTCCATGGGGAACCAGGGCTGCTCCCGTTCATCATCCATCGCCTGCAGGATGACCTGGGCCATCGCGACAGCCACATCGTCCGGGATGTTCGCGCCCGGGACCTCAAGACAGTCCAACATAGCCGCTCGAGCCTTGTTCATGGCCTCCCAAGCAACCTTCCGGGCCTCGATCTCTGCATGTTGTAAATGTCGGGCTCTGTGGTCCTTGCTATTGGCCGCTACGAACTCGGTACACAGCTCGTACAGTCCTCGGGGCTCATCATTTGGTGTCTGGGTCATCTTTGTCTCTCGTTTGCTTGTTTGGTGCTTCTGCCCATCTACGTGGCCGTAAAGTGGCGTCTATTCTGAAGTTGGGGTGGATTATGGTGTTCATAGCCTCTCCAGGGGGCCTCAAATCCTTAGGCGCTGTAGAGAGCTCTGGTGTTGGGGGCATCTTCCCGACGTACATCTCAGGGCCTACTGCATACCTCGCCCCCCTCCTTCTTCAGCCTATCTGCGATGAGGCGGCCCAATCTGTTCTCTGGGGGCATCTCCTCGAGCCTACCCATGGCCTCTGGGGTGAAGATGGCCTCCTTTAGCCCCTCCGCGTCTTTACCGTACACCGCAGAGTGCACGGCCACCCTGAGTCGCTTGTACGCATCGTGCAGTGCCCTGTTCTCATCATCCATGGCTGCGATGATGAGTCTGGCTGCATCCACATGGGTACTTGTACCCTGCATCGTTCTGGGGTGCCCCCAGCCCTGTCTCTTTGGCCACGGCCTCATGCTCCTTCCACAGGCTGTATAGGAGCTCGATGGCCTGTGCGTTGCTTATCCCAGGTCTCGTAGGTGGTGATGACCTCGAGCAACTTGGAGCGCAGCGTCATAGCCACACGCCGTGCCTGTTGTGAGAGTCATCCGAGTCGTCGAGCTTGGCCACATCCGCGGTGTACGCCTCCACATACTCATCCGTGAGCATCCCATCTTGAATAGCCCGGCTGACCTCCTGTTCGAGAATGTACGTGAGGTCTTCGTCGGTGGTTAGATCACCACGATTTCGATCTTGTATGTCTTCATCAGTCTGAGTTCTCCCATGTCAGGATGGCCCGGGCCCCCTTGAGATCTTGTGAGGGCTCATCTTTGCCCAGGCTGAGTGGGTCACCCCACTCCAGTGTTGGTAGCTCTTCGATGACCACAGGCAGCCACGCCTCCCCGAAGTGCTTCTGATCCCCGAGAAGGTGTGAGCTGATGGCTATCTCTGGCGCGGTCATGAACCTGAGCCATGGGTACATGCTGCCGGGCCCTACGAGATCCATGGCCCGTGCCCTAATCTTGTTTAGGGGTGCCCAGAAGTCCCGCACCTTCTCGTAGGCATCATGTGGTCCTGGTGTGAACCCTGTGCTTAGGGGAACCAGATGCCCCTTCGCCCGGGGCTGGGCACACAGCGTCCCGCCTGTCTGGTTGCTGTACCAGATCCCGTTGGGGCTCAACAGGATGAGGTGGTCATCCTTGATGGGGAATAGTGAGATCGTCACCTTGTCTGTACTCATCAGTAGGGGTTGCTCCAGGTGTCTGCCTGCTCTTGTGTGATGACCCCGCTCTTCTGGAGACTGTCCACGTAGTTACACCACTCTTGGCTGCGAGCAGGTTTGTCTACGATGCCGTCCTTCTCGTACTTCTTCTTGATGTGCGGAAGGACATATTTCTTGAAGTTCTCAAGCACCTCGGCCTTGGTCATGTGGTCACCATCGCCGCTTCGGCCTTCTCTTGTTTGTCCGTCTCCCACCGGGCCAGCAGAGTATCCATGACCTCGTCGAAGCAGCTGAAGTAGTAAGCGCCTGGGACCACGAGGGCTATCCCTCCGCTGAAGGCATCCGCCCGAGGCTTGTCACACCAACAGGCGTAGGAGATAGGGATGCCTGTGCTATGTGGGCGGTGCAGCTCCAAGAACTTGGCCATCCACGCCGCGGCGATCTCCACATCCCCCTCGGACTCATCCGAGTAGATGTACGCCCGATGTCCCCCGCCCTTGTCGAACTCCACAGTGGGGATCGAACCGATGTTCTCAATGTCGTAATCACACAGGATGCTCTCCACATCCTTCTGCTCTGCCGCCCCATCCATCATGAGGTCAGTCAGGACCTTGTTGGTCGTCGTGAGCCACTGCTTCTCCGCATCTGTGATGTTGATGAGGCTGAAGCTGAACCCGTTGTAGTAGTTAGCCACTGGTGTCGTCCTTTGGGATGCGTGCGAGTTCTTTCTGATTCACGTCCGGGATCTCGATGCCGAAGTCTTCGTACATCGCCTTCATCATGTCTCGAGAGGCGAACCTCCGAGCTCGAGCCTCCCGGAACTTGACGTACTCATCCGAGTAGAGCTCACTCCCGGAGCTGACCCAGGCCTGGTACGCCTTGATGTGCTCGTAGATGAGCTTCTCTGTGATGATGGCGGCCTTGTCGTAGGCCATGTTGCGCTTCCTTGCAGTGCTCATGGCAACTCCTGCCGTACCCGCTCGGCGTACGTGTTCTGGGCCTCAGCCTCAAAGGACTCTGCGCTGAGCTCAGCCCAGATCATGTCTTCGAGGTGGTCCTTGTCTGGGTGCCCCTCCCGTACAACGGCCAGAAGATGCCCAACCTCATGGATGACTAGGCCTGTGGACCTCATCAACGTGCCGTGTATGTCCTCCACCACCAGCATGGGGATGCTCCGCTTTCCGATCTTGGCCTTGGCGTAAGTCTGCACCCCGTGGAGATCCTTGTTCACCTTGATGGCATAGTGCACAACCAGCTTGGGGTAGTCCTTACCTATGGCCCCGTGCCAGGGTGTGTACCGAAGCCAGATGTTACCGCAGATATCGAGGGCCTTGGCCAGATGCTGCAGGTACCTATCCTGCGTCGCAGTTGGGTACTCCCGCTCGAAGATGGCAATCACCTCGATGCCCCGGATGTTGACGACCCGTCGAGTGCCAGTGGGATACTGGATCTTGCGCCCCTTGGTGACGAGATAGATGCCCATGCCAACGAAGGCCGCGGCGGTGATAGCTGTGATGATGATCTGTTCTATGCTCATGTTTCTGTACTCACTTCTTCAGGCCATACCCGAGTATCTGTTGGGTGAATACCACCCTGTTTCTTCTTCTCCCGCTCAGTGAGTCGCATGGCTTCCCATGCAGCTACCTGCGTCTTGTGCGGCCCACCCTTGATGAGCCCGCCACCTGCGGCGAACCACACGATCTTCTTCTTCTTAGCCATGTGTGCCCTCCTTGAGCTGCTTCTCGATAATGGCTGCGATATCGGAGGGCTTCCATCCCTCGGGCTTGAGGATCTTGCCGTCCTCTCGGCGCGTGATGACTCCATTCGGGGCCTTGGCCATGTTGGTGCGCTGCACCTCCGCGAAGACCTCGTTGATGTCGATGCCGAGGGTCAGGGCGTAGCCGTAGGTCACGTACAGGATGTCGGCGAGGGCATCAGCCATCTCCACGAGATCCTTCTTCGCGATGGCGGCCCAGAGCTCTTCTGTCTCCTCCTCGATCATACCTATCCGCAGGGTGTGCACCTCCTTGGACACGTCGATGGGGTGTGGAGGGATGTTTTGCCCCACCAGCTCCATGAACTCCCGCACCTGATCTTGGTGTGTTGTGATGGCGAGGATATCCTCTGCGTCTATGCTGCATTGGAACCTGCTTCGAAGCATGTTGTGTCTGTCACTTGCTTCGTGCATCGCCACCTCGGCCTCGCCAAACTGTCGTTGGAGACTGATCAGCTCTGCTGTGTGGGTTTCCAGGTGCTGCACCTTTTTGCGGCGTGCTGCGAGCTTATCCTTGGCCTCGTGCATCTTGTTGATGGCTGCTGTTTCGGCAGCCTCAGCTGCAAGCACCTTGCGTGCCTGCTCTTGTATCTCGATTAGGGTCATGGGTCCTCCAGTGGGAATGCAATGGCCAGCCTCAGCGCCAGCTCAGCTCGATCGTTCTCGTCGTCCAGAGACAAGCTGCTCGAGGTATCCAACAGCGCCCTGTACTTCTGCGCCTGGGTGTTGCAGCGGATCTCCTTCTCGAACTCTTCCAGGTTGTTGAGAGCCTGCACCAACGTGAGACCCTCATGCTCTAGTCGGTGCTTCTCGTACTTATTCCGCCAGTGCCTGGCATAGTCGATAACGCACGTTCGAAGCTGCTCAAGTTGGTCCTCTTGTCGGGCGTCCATCACCTCCGGATGGGTCTCCTCGAGGAGACACGACTCGGCATGGTTCGCCCAGTGCCGGAGTGCAGACGCTAGACGTTCGGCCACCTTGCTCTGTGCCATACTGTTATACTCTGGTGCATTAACCCAGGCCATGTAGAGGGTCTCTATCTCCCCGTTGAACTGTGTGGGGAGCCCCCCCCCCCTTGGGCCAGAAGTGCTCATGTGGTGCCTGCGTCAGCTTGCGCGCCCCATCCCGTGCGATATCGATCAACTGCTTCTTCGTATAAACTACCATCTGTATCTTCCTGTTATGCAGACTCATCCACCTCTGGGCACAGCCAGAGATCGGGGCACGCTTGGACACGAGCTGCAGCATCGTCACATGACGAGGCATCTCGCTCTTGTCCCTGTTCAGGCACCCCTATGTCAACGACTACTTGTACAACCCCAGCATCTACAGCTTCGTAGACAGGTAGGGGCATACTCACGATGGGGTCGGATATGGCTTCTTGGATCGATGGATGCAGCGAAGCACCAAACAAGATCCCCACCACCCCCACAATCCAAAGATGCTTCGTCATCCTGTTCCTCCATCGGTGTCGAGGCCCCCTCCCAAAGGAGGAGCACATCGAGTGACTCTTGCTTGACTGGGATGACCGAGAGGTCCTCGGGCCCATAGGGATCCACTGAGAGGCGGGCATAGAACATGTCCACCTCTCGGCCTGCAAGCTCCTGTTGGTGCTCAAGGTCGAGCTGGTGCTCGTGCTCGAGCCAGGCGAGCTCGCACTCTTTGTCCAGCTGCGTCATCCATGCGATCTCGATCTCGAAACAGCAGTGGATAGTGGTGGGACTCTCTACCTGAACTTGATGTAGTAGTTCGTCAGCCACTGCTTCACCAGCCCTCGCTTAGTGCCTGCATCCCCTCCAACCCCTTCCACGATCTCATCGTACATCACACGACCTGCCCGGATGCCCTGAAGGTTCGCCCCTTCCGTGTTGGACACGATCTTTGTCGCATCTGCAAAGGTCAGCCCCTTGCCGTACTCCGGCCGAGCATCGTGAAAGCGGGAGGCCAGGAACACTCTCGAGCCCTCACGCAGGTGGCAGTAGGTGAAGATGCCCAAGTCGCCTCGAGACGTCATGTACATACTGAGAGGAGTCACCGCCCGTTCCTTGCGGTCCTTGCGCATACCCGTGTAGTCGATGTGCAACGTGCTCCCGTTGGCAAGGGCAACCACACATGTCGTGAGCACCTCCACTATCGTCTCAGTCTCCGCAAGACGCTTGACCTTAGGCAAGGCCTTCTGCAGCTTGTCCAGCTCGGTTGGGGTGAACAGGTACGACGCACCATCCTGGCGCACCCCCACACCTTCCGGCGCATTGTGTCTATACCGAACATGGATCTCGGACGTATCCGTCTTGACGAGCGCCTTGGAGTCCTTCCGCTTCCACATCTGAATGACCCAGTGGGCGTCCTCCAAGCTGAGCTCTGGGTCATGCCCCTGTTCCATGATCCTCGTGGCGTCCAAGAGGATCTTATTGCCTGCTACTTTTATCTTCATCGTGTTCTCCTTCGCAGCACTTTGCCGCTTCACCCTGCTTATAGGAGCAAAGAAGAACTTCTCAGCCGAAGCTGAGGTCCTCCTTTGTTGTGGTCAGAGGTTGATCACCCCGACCGTGCCGTCGATGTGGTAGCCGTCCACATCGACCCTCTTGGTCGCGACCTTGGCAGGCACATGGGACGGCATCTCCCCCAGTCACCCAGGTTGTGTTGGTGGGGTCGCTGTACCGCTTGAACACGGTCAGCACCCTGGGTGCCGCGGCCCTCTCTAGGAGATAGTGGAGCTTGGTTAGCCCCCCATCCTTGATGGCGTCCTCAATGTTCGCTGTGGACAGCGTTGTTTGGCGGAGAAGCATGGAGATGTACTCCCTCCCGTACGTGTCCTTGCCGTACAAAGCGGGCACCCCCCGCGAGGTGAACTCAGCCACCTCGATGCTGTCGAGGTAGCCGGTGCTGCCGCAGAACCCCTGCGACTCCTCTTGGGTGAGGCGGGCCAGGCCGGTGTCCTCCTGGTCAAGGGAGTTCAGGGCGGAGGCGATAACGTTGTCTGTGATCATGATGGGTCCTTTCACGGACGAAGTGTCCGTTTTCCTTCACCTTGCTCATAGGCCAGATGGGGGTCTTCTTAGCAAAAAAAGTAACTAACTAACGCGATAGTTAGTTACTTTCGCTCTTGCCTCAGGACCGATCCGCAGATCAGTTCATGAAGATGGGGACCACTGAGGTATCCCGCATTACGGAGCGTGCCCACTGGAGCCCCCACATGAGCTGCTCCTCTTCGGTGCCGCCCGTGCACTGACCGCAGGCACAGCTGCCATACAGCTCGGGACACATAAGGTGGGCGAACTTGAGGACAATGGCCTCGAAGAGGCTGTAGGCCTTTCTTCGATCTGCAGGCGGAACTCTGCTGGCCTGGTGGATGCCCGTGTCTCGAACTTTCTGAACCACCGCCCAGCAGTAGCTCAGTCGATCCTCGGGATCGCCCCCACACAACTCCAGGATGGGTAGGTTGTGTGGGTAGGCCCCGTCAATATCTGCCGGTGTGGCTACCACGAGGCTGTAGACGAGCGTCGTGACCACCTCAGCAAGGCGGAGGCAGCCAGGGCATGTGGCGGGATCGTGTTCTTCGTTCGTATCGTGTTCAGTGTTGGACATGGTGTCCTCCTTCACACTGCTTATAGGCCAAAAGATGCTCTTCTAGCAAAGAGAAACCCCAGGGCGCACCATTGCACCCTGGGGTTCTCCGTGTACTAGGCAACAACGATTCAATAACACCTACCTAGTTACTCTTGGGGGGTCCTCTACGAGCGGTCGTACACGCTCCAGAAGAGGTTGGGCGGCAGACGCCGCTCGGGGTATTGGAAGTCGACCAAGCACTCCACTTGTCGGGAGCCTGGACCCGGACTGCCATCCTGCACACTACCCCAGTGTCGGGCGCCCGGACACGGATTGCGCGCCTCACCGGACAGGGTACTGCGCACCGCATTGACGGTGTCTGCCCACTTCGCTTGAAGCGAGGGGCGCAGACGTGCAGGCCGTTCTGGCTCAGGGAGGCGAAGGCGTAGGATGTGCTCGCGCCTTCCTCGGAACACGGCTGAGTAACCACGCGCCACGGTAGCTAGCCGAGCTCGAGGTACGAGGTTGTCTCGCCGCCACATAATGACGTGTGTCACCGCGGCGCACTCTTCTGTAGTGGCTCCCTCCCAGCCCACCTCCCCGATGCACATTTGCGCCAGTGTGAGGACATCTCGCTCATTGGTCTCGGGCGGGGATCGATCCCCCAGGGCCTCTGGCGTAGCGAGTAGAAGGGACATACAGATCATCGAACAGATTAGGAGCAGCTTGCGCATACTTCCTCCTTGTATGAGAAAGCCCCCTGCCGGCCGGAGCTAGCAGGGGGCTGACAACATGTGTGGGGGGGGGGTCGGTCGTTCAGACCAGGGCTTGGAGCTTCTTGACGCGGCTCGAGGCCGCCTTCTGGGTTGCCTTGTCGGCATGTTTCTCGGCGTCCGAGGCGATGCGCTCGTACTTGGCCACCAGGCTCGGGATCTGCTCCTGGTCGAAGCGGGCGAGGCGAGCGGCCGGGGAGCGATCGAAGCGACCGGCCTCGGACAGGTGCGCCTTCGGGCCCTTGCCGGTGACCTTGGCGTCGTCCGCCAGCTCCGCCTTGCTCTTGGCCTTGCGCGGCGCCTTGGTCTTCGGGGCCGCCGTCTTGGTCGTCTTGTTTCCGCTACGTGTCTTCATGGTTTTACTCTCTCTCGGGAAGGGACCACTTATCAGTAAGGGGTCTGTGGTGTCTAGTTCGGCCATGGTCAACCAACGCATCGAAGTGTTGGTCGGTCCCATAGCCAGCATTCTTGTCAAACCCATACTCAGGGTACTCGCGGTGGATGATGTTCATCGCATCGTTCCTGTACGTCTTCGCCAGGATAGATGCGGCGCCCACGGCCATGTGGTTCTCATCCGCCTTTTTCTCAAAGATCATTCTCATCCCAGGCCTAAGTGCCTGTACTGCCTCGAGTGCTCTAGTGTTGACCGACCCATCAAGGAGAAGATCAACGAAGCCGTAGGGTAGTTCATATTCTTGTAGGTGCGCAAGTAAATCTTCCACTACTCGAACCACCCCACGAACCCAGGCAGTACCCTGGGTGTGTTCACGTATCTCGGGCACCCCCACAGATGTCACGGGACAGAAGGAGCTTGCCCCCTCAATGACGGGTACGAGGGTGCGTCTAGCTACGTCACTGAGCTTCTTCGAGTCCCGCACCCCCTCTATCACCTGGCCATACTCTAGTAGGACCCCGGCAATCATGAAGGGCCCTGCGAGGGCCCCAGTACCACTCTCGTCGATGCCGAATACGTACCTAGTCGTCGTCTTCTTCGTCTTCGAGGAGGTCATCGATGTCTTCGGGTTCGTACTCCTCCCCGGAGTCATCCCGGATGCGGAAGATGAGCCACTTGACGATGATGACCCACCAGCGGACCCGCGTGTTCTCCGTATCTTCGCACTCAAGCTCATCTTCCGCGACATCGATCACCTCACGCAGGTACTCAAAGAACTCTTCCAATGAAATCATTTCATCTCCTTGTTAGAACCAGAAGTCCGGAACTACGCACGATCGTACACTTCCAGTCAAGAGCCTCAGCCTCTCGCAGAATCCTAGCAGCAAGACTGCCTGGGCCTGCGATGGAGGCAATGAGCTCGAGGTGCCTTCGGCTTACCTCGGGCTTTAGGGGGGATATGGACAAGCTAGTCGCCGTGTACGTGACACGTCCTTACGATGATGTGGCTGGGCGTCTTGCCCGCTTCGTAGCGGTAACCCCAGCCATGTTGGTTGTCCATGACAGGGCAAGTGCACCCAATCTTGGTGGCCTCTGTACCACCGGGGGACCAAGACGCACGCACCTCTGCCAGCCTCTGGTAGCCCACGTTCCTAGCCATCAGCATGAAGCAGAGCCACACGAAGGCCGTGATGAGCTGAACAATCCCCAGCACCAGCCATCCCGTGGCTAGCAGTAGGACGCTCACCACAAGGTTGGCCAGCACCACCCTGGCCCACATCCAAGAGATCTCCTTGAACTCCTTGGCCTGCTTGGTCACCGCTGGATGCTCTGGGTGTTCCTTGATCTTAGGTGGGTCTCGATAGGTCATAGTCTTCCTTTCGTACTGCTTATAGGCAAGAAGATGGTCTTTGCCACACGCCCAGGTTTGACCTAGACTAGGGCACTAAACTACCATCAACGCATGAGCGCCAGCCAGCCACAGCTATCTAGTACGCCTACGCTGGTATGGCCTTGAGTAAACAGCGGCAAGTACCGCAAGTAGGAGATCAACATGAGTAAGCTATTCGGTAATGAACGCGCCGCGAAGCCCCATCTCGTACGTGGTGGCGGAGGCATCTCCGGTGAGATCGTCGACCTGCGCGGCGACATCGAGCGCGCCTTCAGCACCCTCGAAGACGGTAGTCTCTTCGGCCTTCTCGTCACGGAGGAGTTCATCAACGTACCTGCGGCGGACCCCGACGCCCTCAGGACAACAACGTCCACGTCGGGCGCACCCGCAGAGTTCACTGCGGCCATGGACTTCGACGGTGTGTCTGCTGGCGCCGAGCTAGTGCCGCCCCGCAACGTCACGATCACCACGTCGGCCCATGCGGACGTCGATGCCGTGGCTGTTGAGGTCACAGGTCGTGTCCGCAATGCCGACGGCGATCTCGTCGCCCAGACCGACACCTTCAACCTGACCGACGGTGGTGGGGTCACCGACGCTGGTGCAGCGATGTTCTCGTTCGTCGACTCTATCACCATCGAGGCCCAGAGCGGCAATGGTGGTACGCTCCAGATCGGCTTCGGCGTCCTGATCGGCCTCGCCAACGCCATCAAGGCCCGCGCCGGCTTCATCGCCCCTATCCGTGAGATCGCGGCAGGTGCGATTGTCACCACTGGGACCTTCACGAGCCCCGCGACCAACTCGCCCTACGGCGCCTACACGCCTGCGACGGCGGCCAATGGGACCAACGACTACGCGATCACCTACGAGGTCGACGCGAGCGTCTGATCTCAGCCTGTCAGCACTAGAGCGGCGTCCCAGGAGTGGGGCGCCGTCTCCTATTCTGGCCTCGACAGCTCCTTGTCCAGCCTCTCGATCTCCTCCACGAGAGCATCTACCTTCTGGATGTCTCGGTAGTTGTGCCAGCCCAGGATGAGCATGATGGCCCCGAGCACAACGACAGTAGGCCAACGTTCCATGTACACATGGAACGTCATCGCAGACAGCATCAGGCAGATACCTGCAGTAGCTATCGCCACTATATTCCTGCGTGACCGGTAGGCCGTTTTCAGGTTGGGACTAATCTCTTTCTTCTTCATACGGGTATCAGTGTCTCTCTCTGGATGAAGTATTGGATGAGGGTCTCTGCGAGCTCGCGTGAACGTGCCCTTCGGATCTCATGGCTGATGATCTTAGGGGCGTTCTCAAGGTGTGTGTACTTATGGAGGTTGCGCATGCACCCGCGCAAGATGCCCTGGCGTAGCTCACGCACAGCACACACCTGCCGCATCACCAAGTAGGTTATGGCAGACGCTCGTATCTCGTTGAAGTCTGATGCCCCAATCCCCAGCTTGGCGATGTGCTGCCCAATGTTGGATGCCTCCTGCACCTGCAGAGGCAGGCCCATGTCCGCAGCATGTGCCAGCTCATGTGTCACAAGCTCGAGTGTGGCATACCTGATGCCCGCCTGTGTTCTGTGGTTTCGAATGGCAGACAGAGACAGGTATTCGTACCGATCCTCGAACCCTGCTGCAGCTATATCTACCGCCAGCCTCTCCTCGGCTACCCGATACTTGATCTTCATTTGATGCCTCCGATCTTACGTACGGCGTGCCGCATGGGGAGGGACTCATCCCCCACTACGGTCTCTGCCACTCGAGCGACCTTCATGGCCACCCACTCTGTGTTCTCCTTCATGGGGTGTCCCCGCAGCTCCATCTGCTCGCGCCGCAACTGAGGTGGGTGCTCGAGTTCGTAGATCTCGTAGCTGTACTTGGTACACCACTCCCGATCCTCGAAGGACATGGGCAAGGGCCCGCGGCGGAACTTCATGCGGAAGTGCCCAGCACGTAGGTGGCGGTACCGAATCTTGCTACGCTCAGCCACCTCCTTCGTGAGGTCCCGGATGTACCGCTTGGTGTCGGTGGGGATCACCATCGAATAGTACTCTAGGGGGAGGGGCGCAGGCTCTCTCCGCTTCTTCGCCTGCTTACGCAGCCGCTTCATCTCCTTCTTGGAGGTGAGGACCTTATCGCATTTGCGGAAGAAGGACCGACGTACATGGGAGTCGGCTATGCCAAGCGCGCCAAGGGCCACCGAGTCTGGGTGGGTAGTGCTCCGAACGCTGGCTACGTACCCATACACCGCCTCCGGCCCACGGGGGTAGCAGCAGATCTCTATGGTGCATGTGGTCGTGTACAGAACACCCAACACCACAAGGCACCCACTCAGCCTAGACCTGGCGATCCAACGTGAGGCCGGCACCAAGTGCCCGAGGTCAATATCCACCGCCCGAGGTACGAGCAAGATGGCAGGGAATGGGAGCTCCTCCAAGGCACATCCTTGAGGCTCATATTTAGCGGCAAACCCACTGCATGGGTCGTGCATCAGGACAGTTACCTCACCCGCTGTGTCCAAGTACACAGGGAACCCCAACGCATTAGCGAGTTCCTGCAGTATCTCTGCGCTGCTGCCGCCGCCGTTTCTGATCAGATCGAGCTTGCCTCGTGCAACCTCAAGAGGGGCGCTGACTAGGTCTTCAAAGAACTCCCCAGGGACCTGGTACACGGCGGCCTCATCCAAGGTCTTCAACAGGGGGATGCCAAAGATTCGATCGTCGGTTCCCGCCTTGATCGCGTACTGGAGTGCAGTGCGGCACCGCCCCCTCTGATGAATAGCCCACGGACGTGGGTCCCCAGGGGGTATCATATACCTGATGTCATTAGGGAGCTTGAACGGGTAGTACTTGTAGTTCTCCAGGTATGTGTTGAGCTTCTCCATCTCTCGGTCGAACTGCACTTCATTATCTTCTTGAGTGGGTGCGTCGAACAGTAGATTTAGATCAGTGAGCATATTACTTCTCCTTCTTCTTGCTTATAGGAAGAAGTAGAAAGAGAAGAGGCCGCCGGATGGCGACCTCTTCTCTCACGTACACAGCGCTGTCAGGACCCTGTACTGGCCTTGCGTACGCGGTACTCGCTGTTGTTCTGCCGGAAGCCATACTGGCCCTGCTTGTCCACCTTCTTGGACACGTACACCTTGGCTCCGGCCAGGCCCATGCCGAAACCGACACCAAGACTGAACACACTGAAGACGACTACGATGATTCCATCCATGCTCAACTACCTTCTGCCTTCCCGAACGTATGTGCGTCGGAGATGGCGTCTTCGAGGAGGTCCACCAACTTGCGGTAGCCCTTGCTCTTCTTGTTGATCAACCCGTCGGTGGCTTCAGACCATTCTGCGGCCACCTTCTCTGCTCGCTTCCGCGGGTTCATGATGTACCCCGAGGCTAGCAACTCTCGACGGTACCCGAGCTCTGATACGGACACCACCCTAGTCTTCATCGTCGTCTAGCTCCAGGTTGTTCCACTCCTCTTGGTCGTCCTTCATCTTTCGGACAGCCCCACGAAGAATCTCCTTGTCGCGCTCTTCCTGGGCGAGCACCTCCCGGTACTTATCCATGTCGATGAGCTGGTCGAGGGCCCCATCGATCAGCACCTGCAGGACCTTGGGCGGCAGTGCATCCACCTCCCAGGAGCTGTGTCCATATTTCTCGATGTAGCCCTTCGCCCGCGAGTCTGAGACCTTGGTGGGGTTAGGCGGCGGTCGGTACTTGTGTACCTGCTCGATGGTGAGCCCCAGCTTCTCGACCGTCAGGTCAATGTGGGGCTTCCGGTCTCGAGCGTCCTCCGGATCTTCGATGTCATCAAGAGTCCCGCCCTCGGTATAGCTCACCTCGAGACCGGCGTTGAGGAACATCTCGGTACGGTCACGAATGTCCCGCACCATGTCCTCCCCGCTGGGGTCGAGGTCCCCGAGGTACAGGATGGCGGCATCCCGAACACTCAGTTCATCACAGGCCCTTCGGATACGCTCCGCGGACTCCCGCATAGCCGAGGAGCTCGAGTACCCTCGGTTGACCATAAGCGTCACGTGCCTGCGCCGTGCAATGGGTGTGAGCACGCTGGCCAGCGCATCCTTCTCCACCCAGAGCTCGACATACACATCCTGCCCCTTCATACGAGGGAGGCGATAGGCACGCAGAGCAACCTCGAGTAGGTCGCCAACACTGTTGAACGCCTGGGGGACCTCTGGGCTGCGCATGCGGTCCTCGATCGCATCCCAATCCAGTAGCCCACCAAGTCGACCACTGCTGATCAACTTGCCCAGCTTCTTGTAGCTCTTCTCGGTGTTGGGGATCGTGTTGGCTGTGACCAACTGGTAGTAGAGCTGACGCAGGGTCAGCATGATGTGGTCTGCCTGGTAGGCCGTGATCACATCACGCGCTGCTACGAGTAGCTGAGCAGACTTCGTCGTGGGTGAGTAGGGGGTATACAGTTCGTACATCAGTGGCCTCTCATAGTGCCTCAAGCACCGCCTGTGCAGCTGCTGCCCACGCCTCTTGGATGTTCGAGGGAAGGACGTCCCACCCGGGGATGTCCTTGTTGTCGTAGGTCTTTCCATCCTGTGCGGCGCAGTACGCCTCAAAGGCTGTCCGACCTCGAGCCTTACGCTGACGTGCCCGCTCCTTGGCTGGGTGTTGTGCACGCTCCTCAGCCTCATCGAGCACCTCCTGCAGCGGTCGATCGAAGAACTTGCGGTCCCTCTCGAGCGTGCCCATCAGCGAGCCGTAACCATGGCCCTTGTTCACGTCCTTGGCATCAGGGTTACCCAACAACGTCATGGCTGCCTCGCACAGACCTACGAACACGGACAGATGGATCTGCTTATTACTCGTCCGTGTGATGGTGTATCCCAGCAGGCGACGCTTCGGGATCTCGTAGTCCACGCCCATCTTGAAGAACCCGTTCAAGAACTCGTGCGCCTGGGTGATTTTCAGCCGTGTGATCGGATCGATACCTTCGCTCATCAACTCTTCTCCGAGGTAAGGTACCAACCAAGGATACTTGGGTTCACGTCGAGCATCTCGAGAAGACGTTTGAGTTCCCCCTCCGCTTCGGTGGGTACCTCGTACAGCTTCTCGAGCCTGGCTGCGCCATCGTCCAGAGACACCTCCTGGCCCAGATTCTTTGCGCAGATGAGGAGGGTGTCATAGTTGTAGCCCGAGCCTACTGCCTCGATGTGCCCCATCTTCAGCTCCTCCAAGAGCGTCTCGAAGAAGATGAGGGGGTCGTCTGCGAAGTCATCGAAGACCCACCCGAGATTGTCGAATGCCTCTTCGGTGAGTAGGGTGGGTCCATCTTCATCGTGTATCTGTGCTCCGTAGAAGATACGGGCGCCTATGTGTTCACTCACTTTTCATGCCTTTCGGTAAGGGCTGCATTGATCTCTGTGTCACACGCGTTGCACCAGTCGTGGTCAAAGGGGTCCGACGTATCGACCCTCTCCCCGCCGTTGAGATAGTACCACTGCGTGCGAATCACGTCGGTACTTTCACACTCCGGGCAACGGTACATCTGCCGCCTCCCGGTGATCCCCGCCCAGGTGCGCTGTACCCACAGCCAAGCCACTCCCACAAAGGGGGTCGCCGCGGTGAGAGCCAGTAGCTCGTCTCCACAAAAGTGCATCATCGTCTCCTCTTTTTCTTGCTCTTCTTTTGTTTACGTTTTGCGAGGCGCAGGTACCAGTTGTAGTCTGCGACCTTGTACTGCCAGTAGCCCCACCACTCTCCCGGGGCGTAGTCGTGCACACGGCGGAGGGACCACCAGAAGAGCCCCTTGATGGGCTCCTTGTCGTCGTACTTGCAGTACCTGTCCACGCAGTAGACGAACCACTCATGAAGCAGTTCGTCTCGATCCACGAGGCTCAGCATCACCCCTCGAGCTTCGGCTTGTTGGTGTCCTTGAGCTCGGTGATCGACTGGATGTTGTTCGCCCACAAGTAGCCTTGTATGAACCCGAGCCAGCGCATGGCCTTCTCCCGCCGCCCATCTATTATGAACGTGAAGATCTCACGAGACATATAGAGGACATGGCTAGCCATGTCTGCTTTACTGTGAATCACCCCGGGGTTCATGTTGAGACGCTCAGGAGCAAGTAGGCCCTGCTTGAGAGCGTCTGGGAACTCCTTGGTGAACCAAGCGATCACGGACGCCGCGGCGCCCGCCGCAGCCTCCTGTACCAAGTGGTCAGACATCCCGGGCCGCTTGCCATCGAGAGCATCGAGAACCCAGCTGCGGCTGGCATGAGCTTTGGCCCATGTCCGCATCTTGGTCAGCGCCTCCCCGTAGTTATCCCCCTCCGTCTCGTGGATCAAAGCAGAGGTGTGCCTGAAGAGCATCGTGGGGTTGCGTTCTGAGTAGGCAGCGATGCGTTCGATCTGCCCATGCTCGTTGATGATCACTAGTAGGTATGCTGCAGAGCTCATTCGTATGTCTTCTTCTCGGCTAGGTCGTTGTGGAGGATGTGGTAGTTCAAGGAACCAACCACCATGTTGGGGTGGAACACTTCGATGAGTCGCTGCTCGTGCCTCTCGTGCAGGCGTAGCGTGATAGGAGCCGGGGTCACGACACGGTAGAACTTCCCCGCCTTCCTGCTGGAGGGCAGCACCCGTATAGCCCCCAGCCATCGAAGCACGGCGTCCATGTTGTGCGTGTTGTTCTTGCCTGTCGGGGCACCTACCCCGAGCAGGGGCAGCTCGCCCTTATATGAGCAGCCGAACCCGAGGTCTACATCAACCTCCAAAGACTCCAGTCCGAAGACTGCAGTCACGTGGGCTGGGTAGTCCCGGAAGCGATAGCCCACAGATCCGTAGATCTCCGGCCCACGCAGCACACGTACCGTGGCTCTCTTGAGCACGTTCTTGTCCGTGTCTGGAAGTAGGTCGTCTAGTCCTGCCGCGAAGCTCTTCTTGAGCTTCGCAGAGAGGTCTGCAGCATGGGGCTTCTCCCAGACCGCATCGACCACTACCTTGTAGTGGTTCTTGAGCTCATGGTTGTTCGTGCTCACGTCCGGCCACCCCCGACGACGTAGATGAGGAAGCCATCACGCACCGTCATGGGGTCCCACCCATGCATCTCAACCAGCGTGTCGAAGAGGTAGTCAGCCGTGTCGGCGTCCTCCACACTCCGCACCCAGTAGGTAGGTAGCTCCTTCTTCTTGAGCTTGGGTCGGTACTTACCCTTGTACGTGTGGCACAGCTCCCCGTACGCCTGGATGCGTGCGACGGGCTTTGCCTTGGGGTCCTTGTAGACACGGACCAACCGGGCCACCCTCCGAGCACGGCGCCCATCGAGCCCCTCCGGGTGTGCCAGGCCCAGCAGCAGTTGGTTGAGCCTCTTGGCTGGCTTCACACTCAGTCGCTTTTGTGCGGGCTTTGGAATGGTCGGCTTGGCTGGCTTGGCTTTCCTCATAGGGTACCCATATGCCCTCTCAACTGCCTCCCTGATCGCCTCGCTGTATTGGAACTCCAGGACGTCCTTCGACGACCTGGTGTGTCCTACTGCATGCTTCGGGAAGTGGTCATGTAGGTATCGGTACCGCTGAGCACGGTTGAGCTCGCGGAAGCGGGATGGACTAAGTAGGTGTGGGTTGTTCATGTTCTTCTCCTTCAATCTACAGGTTCACCCCGGAGGAACCACTTCTGCTTCCACCAGGGCGGGATGCGTACCTCTCGGAAGTTGCGCTCCATGAGTCGCAGCCGTCCGAAAGGTACGCCGTGAATCTGTCTCTGGTACGCCAGCATAAGATCCACAGGGATGTTGATGACTGTGGCCTGATAGCCACAAGCATCGGCCAAGGCCGTGTACGGAGCACACTCCGCGGTGGTCAAGTTGGTGTTGTCCACGATGATGTCTCGCCGGCCGTCCGACTGGACGACACGCAAGAACACCCTCAAGCACTCTGCGTGTGCCTGGCTCAGCTTCGCAGGGTCGAACACATAATCCATCCCCTCCATGAAGTAGTTGTCCGAGGACACCCATACAGGTGCCCCAGGAATGTCCGACACGGTTCGGGGGTTGTGTGCGCTGGCTGCGTTGAAGTATCCCCGCGCTATGTAGGACTTACCTGCTCCAGGGATCCCTCGAAGAATATAGGCCTGAGGGGGTTTGCTGACTGTGTCTGACATAGTATCTCCTTCACCCTGCTTATAGGGCGGATGAAGGAGATATTGCAGTTAGCGGCGTGGACGATAAGGGACACCAGTGTACCGGCTATCCCAAGCCTCTGGGATGGGGGCACCCTCTCGCAGCGTGTAGCCGGGCCCGCCGTCGGTCAGGCCGAGCTCGCGCTGTGCCCACATGCCCACCTCTTGCCAGACCTTGGAGCCCGGGTCGCTCAGCTTCATCCCATTCGTCTGTCGGTGGGCGTGGATGTGTCTGAGCCTTCCGCCTTCATCGTAGACAGTGTTGTAAATGTGGGTGACCAACAACCGGGTGTCATGGATCTGCTGGTCAGTGATGCTGTCCGGCCCTGGGTTGCCTGCGAAGCCACCCTTCCATGCCGTACGGGGGTCCCCTTCGATCCCAGCAAAGCATCCGTTGATCTCGATACCCACGTCCGGCTTGTTGAAGGCGTTCCCGTGCCACACGATCGAACGCATGTCGTGCATCTGCACAACACCATGGAAGGGGCGTTCCCGAATCACGGCAAAGTGGGCTGGGACGTTCTTGAAGCGCTCCGGCTTGTTCGACATCATGATGCCGGTCTGGTGCAGCGTGATCCCTGTGATGTCCTTCCACGCCCGGGACCCTTTGATGATGTTGCCTTTGCTTGGTGTCGTGCGGGCGATGTCGAGCAGCCCTACCCGGGGCGGCCTACTCTTGGCCCCGATGATCGTCTCGATGAGGGCATCAGGTACCGACTCCATAAAAGCCGTCGCGTCAATGCCGTGGTCATGCGCGTACTCCTGCACGGCGTGCAGAGTCTCGTACCCAAAGTCACCGTCAGCTCCGTACTTCGGAAGGTCATACTCGAGGGCGAGTAGTGCCCCCTGCAGCTTCAGCACATCGGCGCCCTTAGTTTTTCGTACTAGGAATGGCATGTCGTTCTCCTATAGCAAAATGAGACATGCGGCCCGAGCGGGCCGCGTCTCAGATGTTACTGCATGTCTCAGCCCTTGGGGGACGCCACCTCACCGAGGTACTCGAGAAGCTCCGTGAAGCTCTCGAACTCCGTCTCTTCGACCCCCTTCTGGTAGACCACATAGGTGCACCCAACGATGTCCGGATCGCTGTCCGTGTACACCCCTGCTTGGTTGTCCTTCATCCAAGTGAGCACATTCTCGATCGTCGTCTTCATCTTTGTTGTTCCTTGCTCGCCATGATGATCCCCACTACGAGGATCGTGAAGAACCCCAGGATTAGGGTCGCCGCGACAACAGGTGCCAGAAGTAGGCACCCGCGCCTCACCCACAGGCTGTGTTGCGTACCGCGCAGGCACACCGACACAAGCAATAGGGAGAAGCTCCAGTACGCCACTAGAAGTAGGTGCGTCATGTCGTTTCCTTCATCTTGCTCATAGGAAAAAAGAACATCTTCTTAGCAAAGAAGAAGGCCCCCTACCGAAGTAGGAGGCCGTTCTCAGCGCCGAGGCTCCATCTGGCGCCCACAGCATGTGGGGACGTCATCCTTGATGGGCTTAAGGCTCCCACACTTGGTGCACTTGGCGATGGGCTGGGTTTCTCCGGTCTTCTGCATGAGCATTCTCCTGGGTGGGGGTCACAGAACGAGGGTAGCACGCCTGCTTGAAGGCGAAGGACCGGATCATCAGGGTACGTGTGTTCTTGTTGATTTGTTGCTGCATAGCCAGCCGTCTTCCTTCTGCTCGATCGAGGGTCTTGCGTCGTTGACGACGTATCCAAGCCCCCCAGTTTCTTCGTGTCCACTCCCTGCTCTCGCAGTCGGCGGTACCAGGATCGCATCGTCAGGGCCTGCCTAGCGCTGTTGCAGCTAAAGCAGGCCGTCACGAGGTTGTGTGGGGCGTTCCTGCCCCCACGGTTGCTAGGCGTCACATGGTCCAACGTCAGGCGTAGGGTGGACCTGCAGTAGACGCAGGCGAAGCCATCCCGATGGTAGATAGCTAGCCGAGTACTTCTACGTATCCACTTGCTGCCGTGCTTGGCTGGCCTAGCCGGGCCCATGACGTACGGCGCTCGCCGCGGCGATGACCCTCGTCATCTTGCTCTCGTCCAACAGGTCAGACCACTGGAAGTCCATGTGCTTCATGGCGTCCATGATCTGTGCGAACTGCGGGCTCGCTAGGCGCCCACCTTCCTGCCTATGTAGGATGTTGCCTACTAGGCCCTCGATGGCTCCGTTCACCGCCTCTGCCTGCCCCGGGGTAGGCTGTACCTCCTGCATGAAGGTAACGATGAACCCGAGTACACAACGAACGGCCACCGACTCAGGTAGGTGACTGAGCAGTGCGAAGGTAAGTCCCTGCACGAGGTAGTCGTGGATGACCCCTTCATGCAGTTCCTTGGGCACCTTCTGGAGGATGGGTCCTAGACTATCCTTCATAGGGGAACCCAAAGGCTTTGCAGGTGCGCTGAAGGACACCCTCATCCAAGAAGAGGAAGGCGCCGTTGTTGAGGTCGAGCAGCCCCACAGGAGCTTGGTCCTCCTTGAAGACCTTCCCGGCCAGGTACTCGTGCACATGACCAGGATATCGCTTGAAGCTGCCTATGTACTGGGGGCCCTTCCCAAAGAGCCTTCGGTACATGTCCTCCATAGGATCGAGGTGCTCCTCTCTTGCTAGCAGGAACACCTCACGCTCGGCTGTGGAGTTCAGTGTGACCTTCTTGTCCAGCTGGTAGGTGCTAAGCGGGCGGACGCTGCTCTCCCGGAAAGTCATCTTGCGTACCCGGAACCACTCACGATCACGGTGCATCTTGCTCGCGCAGTCGGGCAGTGCCCCGAACTCAAACTCGGCGGCACCCATGTAGTCGATCATGAAGAGCTTGTCCAAGACCGCACGGAGCTCTGGGCTCAGCCCCAGCATCCCGCCCCCGAAGGCATAGGCGACTGCCTGCTTCTGTGCGACAAGCACATGCGGTAGCTGAGTCAATCCCTGCAGTAGGAACCTGTTCTCGCACCAGGGCACGAGCTCTCGATCTGCGATTCGCTGTGCCTCGGTTGCTCTCTGGCGGCCCTTCTTCGTTGTGCTCTTCTTAGGCATCTTGCACCACCTGTGTCCTGCGTTGTTCCTGCAGCTTGATCTCCTTGCGGCACTTCACACAGGTCACCCTGTCATCTCGTGTCTCGAGTCGGGTGGTGGTCTTCGCCCCGCACAGGCTATTCCGCCCTGCGTCCAGCTTGTGTATCGGTTTCTTCTTAGCCATCCGTCATCTCCGTTATGTGCCCTTCTGCATCTACGAGGAAGACAGGTATCTCCCTCTCCTCCAGTAGTTCTTCTAGTACCTCCATGAGAGGGCTCACCTCCCCGAGAGTGTGCCCGGGGTTCCTAGAGTGGAGCACCAGTACGCACACAACATCGTCGAAGCACTCAGTGTTGGGCTGGTCCATCGTGAACTGCTCCGGGTGCGTACGGACCTGCAGCTCCGCGGCAGCGTCTCTCACACAGACGTCGAACCCCCATAGACCTCCTACTGAGGCGATAGGTTCGATCCACGCATCCATGAACGTCTCTAGGATGTCCCCAACGATCTGAGTGTCGCTCCTCCATGTCCGGTTGATGTGGCCAACGAACGCCACGCGGTGTGCGCCCTCGGGCAATGAGGTCGCAAACCTGAGTAATGATTCCATGTGTCTCCTCAAGATACTGATAGGTGATCTGGCCATGGAACTGGCGGAGTATTCTCACACTCAGCGAGAGCATCATCGATTGCCTGCCTCAATCCGATCACCTTCGGGACGTCTGCGAAGGGCAGCAAGTACTCCTCTCCGCAGGCGTAGCACAGCAGCTGCACCCCTCCTGTGTAGCCCCGCTTTCGATTGAGGTTCAACGACCAGTCCTCTCCATTCCACACGTGGGACGTCCAGTAGAGACATGGCGCGTTCGCATCGATCACGCGGGGAGTATCGCCCACCTCGAGCCCAATAGGAAAAAGAGAATCCCCTGGCCCGCAGGCCAAGGGATTTCTAATCATCGAGACAGCTCGAGCGCGTCCCACGCCTTGACACTCAGGGTCATCTTGCGCCTCCGCACCACATGCTCCCGTATGTCCTCATCCTTCAAGTACTGCAGCACCAGGGCCTCTGGAACCAGTGCCCGGAGTCCACGCCTGTCCGCCAACTCGAGAAGCACAAGTCCTTGCTCGCCACACCTCTCACAGAGCCGATCATCATCGACCCTGCATCCGTAAGGGAGGTCAACATCGGTGGGATCCTCATCGAGCTCCGCCCACTTGTTGCCGATGAGCTCGTCTCTCTCCGCCGCTGTAGTGCGCCCATACGCTCGAATGCCCGTGTCCTCTTGGCACCCGGGGCACCGCCGGTAGACCCAGTGAACCCGGGCCATCACATCGCCCCACTGTGCTGGAAGTACTCATCGACAACCGCCAAGCAGTTGCGTAGTTGGGTTTCGTGCGTCTCCGTGTCCTCTTGCAGGAAGTTCCTCGCGAAGTAGGCCACATGCCGCAGCAGTGCCTTGGGGTTATTGACGTCTTCGATGCTGAGCTCCTTCCCGGCCTTGACCCGACGGGCCTCACCGAGCCACGCCGTCAGGTAGTCATACTCTGACTGCTTGTAGATCTTGGAGGACAAAGCCTTCTTTCTCCAAGTGGCGTAGTCCTTGGACTGTCTTCGGTCCCGGTCCCCTAGCTGCAGGTCGATGCTCCGTAGGGAGTAGCGAAGTAGCCGCAACCTGTCCTTGCAGTCACGGATATCTACGGGGGTCTCAAACGTTGGTGCGTTGTGTGCCATGGGGCTCTCCTTCAGAGATTTGGTACACGTAACAGAGCTTGCGCTCCGCCCGTGCTTTGTTGATGGTCTCTCGTATGCAGGGGGTGAGGCCAGAATGGGCCACAACCACTACATCGGCTTTCGCCATTGTTGTGTATTTGGTGACGCAGTAGGCCGAAGCCTTCACTGCATCCTTTCGATGTTCTTCTAGTCCCAAGTAATAGGCGTTCATCTATCTCCTCATCTTGCTTATAGGAAAAAAGAGGGTCATTCCCGACCCTCTTTCCTCACCCTCTTTCCTCACCCTTGCTCCTCACCCTTGCTCCAGCCGATGATACAGGGTCGTCATCCGCTCCTGTGGGTCATTGTTTGTCAGGGCCTGATGGATGCCTTCCTCATTGCCCATGAGCACAACACCACGCTTAGCTCGGGTCACTGCGGTGTACAGGATCTGCCGACTCAACATGTACTTGTGTGCGTCGTGACAGATCACAACAACCCAGTCCCACTCGGACCCCTGTGACTTGTGGATCGTAAGGGCGTAGGCGAGACGGAGCTTCATGGCCTGTACTGCATCCAGGGACAGGACGGTGCCCTCAAAGTCGACAGTCACTGTGTCAGGTGCGACTGCCTTGACCACGCCCTCCTGCCCGTTGAACACCCCTAACTTATAGTCGTTGGCTGTGTAGATGATTCGGTCTCCTGCGGTCAGGTCGTAGTAGGTGTCATCCCTGTAGATCCTGAAGGTGTCTGCACCATCCTCTTGTGGGTTGATGCGTGCCTTGAGCCCCACGTTCAGGAGATCCACCCCGAGGCCATACTTGTTGTAGGGACCCAGCACCTGAACGGTGTCGTGCTCCTTGAGCATGATGCCTACCCTGCGAACAACCTGCTCTCGAGCCGCGTCCACGTTCTCGTGAAGCCTCACGTACATGAAGTCTGCGCGCTTCTTGAGGTCCAGCTCTGTCCCCTCGATGATGCGATAGGCGTTGTCGCAAACCCAGGAGCCTCGAGCAGACCTATGCACTGTCTTGAGGTGGACTGCCGGAATGCGCTCGCACTGAAGGATGTCCGCCAACACCCTGCCCGCGCCTACGGAGGGAAGCTGGTCTGCGTCTCCCACAAGAACCACTCGAGTGGTGCTCGGTATGGAGTTGAACAACCAAGCAGCCAACGTGGCGCTCAGCATGGAGGCCTCGTCAACGATGACCAGGTCCGGTGGGATCCAATCATCCCCGGCCTGCGTCTTGGTTATGAGCCACCGATGGATCGTGAAAGCCTCTTCCCCAGTCGCCTCGGTGATGCGCCGGGCAGCCTTTCCTGTGGGCGCCAGCAGTACGTAGCGTGTCGCCACTGTCCTGCCTCCAAGGATACGGTTCAGTGCGATCCGCAGCGTGGTCGTCTTACCAACCCCAGGACCCCCGGTAACTACCCCGAAGGGGGCGTGCAGGATGAGCTGTGCTGCCTCCTCCTGATCATCATCAAGCGTGAACTCCGTCGTCATCTTTGTCCTCCAGTCTCTGCAAGATGCACTTAGCTATCGTCTCTTCTGCGTTCGCGTACTTCCGGTGCATCAGCACAACGTGATCCTCATCGATGTCGAAGGTCACCATGGCCCCCTTGTCGACTAGGGCCACACAGGCATCCTCGAAGACACTCGACGACAGGTGCATCTTGGTTGCGTAAGCGCTCTCCAGATCGTCGTAGTAGCTCGCTGTGTGCCCACCGAAGCTCAGCTGTTCCAGCGAGTAGAGCACCGCGGCTGACGTGCGCCGGGGATCATCCTCGGGAACGCCTGCCTGTTGTGCGAGGAAGTCGATACGTCCAAACGAGATGAGGCCATGGTCCGTGTACAGGGCGTACGGGTTCTCCTCGAACAAGCGGATGACATCCTCGAGTGTGACGTCATCCCCAAGCAGCTTCTGCCGCAAGGTTCCTATCACGTGGTCCGCCTCTCGCTGGCTGAAGCCGTACGAGAAAAAGCGAATCAGGGCTTCCCGCTCCCCGAGGTACTGGGCATACGCGTGCACGATGGCAGACATGCGGTCGTCACCAATGCCTTCAACCTCCTTCAGTCGCTGCGGCTCTTCATCGATAACGTCCCACAGGGACTTGCCGAACGTGTCCCACACCCGCCTGGAGAGCACGTCCCCTAACAGCGGGATGTACGTGGTCATCCAGAGGATGACGCCCACATCCGTCTTGGGCTCCTCCGCCACGTACCGGATGACCTTCACCTGCTTGCCATAGGTGGGGTGCTCCACCCACTCCCCCTCGAGCTGCACTCGCTGCCCCTGTGTCAGCTGGTGGACGTTCCCTACGAAGGACACCTCGGTACGGGCCTTGGTCTTGCCGCTCGAGTCCGTCTCCCCGTCTGCCATCAACCGTCCGAAGCCCCAGCCTCCTGGGTAGACTCGAACGCTACTTACCTCCCCTACGATTAGCGTGGCCATATGGTCTCCAAACTTTGCCGAGCAAGATCCTATCTTGGTCTGCATTTCAAAATGTTATGAGAAAAAAGAGGAGCATGCACTCCTGGCCCCCGTCCACACAGAAGTGCGGAGATGAGGAAGGGGGACCGATTCAGGGCCCAGGGTGCATGCTTCTGCTCTCACATTGCTTATGGGCGTCCCTGCCCCTGTTTTCACACCTGCTTGATGTGGGGCAGCGGGATCAACAGATCGTCCTCAGGGCCACCCAGCTTGCGCATCAAGGTCTCCGCCTGCTTGGATGTCCCACGAGCCTCCAAGAACTCGAGGAGGGACTCAGCCAAACCTGTGTGAGACTCGAAGAAAGACGCCAAGCTGGCGCGCTCCAGGGAGCTCAAGCGAGACCCGTAGAGGGTGTGCTCCTCGAAGACCTGCCAACACTCGGGCCACAGCGCCCGGATGTAGATGGCGATGACCTGGGCATAGGCCCGAGTCTCTTCTTGCACGTCCGCCCGTAGACGCAGGTCCAGGAAGTTGAGCCAGTTGAGGAGGTTCGCCTTGAGACGAATCTTGGTGTACTGGTTCTGCGGAAGGACCAGCCGAGCGATCTCGGACGCAGTCCCGTAGGCCATGATGGCGTCGTAGGCCGAGCGGGCGCTGACCGAGCTCGTCCCAACCAGGTGCTTCACAGCCTGCTGCAGCGGTGGTGAGAGGGGGATCTTGGATCCCTGCTTGTTGTCCGGGTCCGTCCCCTTCACTCGAGCGAGCTCAGGGATGTAGTAGAGGTCCGGCATCTCACTGTACCGTCCGGAGAACTCGTTCCGGCTTGTGAACTTCCGGAACTGGTCGTAGTCCTCGATGGTCACGTTCGAAAGGCTCACCGTCCGGTGCCTATCGAACTGCCGTAGGACGAACATCGGAAGCTGCAGCTCCACGCAGAGCTCGTTCATTTCGAACGGGGAGTTCCCGCTGAGCACGATCTTGCCCGAGCGCCGAACAACAAGAATACCTGTTCTCGTGTGTGCACAGTAGACCCTCCCTTTGTAACCCTCCCAGCTGACATTCTGCTTCCCTTGGTTGATGACTGGGTGCGTCATGCGGCTCAGCATACTCACGGAGAACATACCTTCCACGTTCTCCAGAACATGTGCAGCGCGTCCTGCATGCAGCGCGATGAGCTGTACTGCATGGGCCACTTCCGCAACCGATGTGGAGTATAGCCAAGTACCTCTGTGCTCACTCCCATCCGATGCTCGAAGTCCTTCAAGCAGTGCTTCAGACGCTTCTTGGCCCATGTACTGCATATCCACGGGAATACGCTTGTTCCCAGCTGGTGTGTAGAACATCTCCCGAAAGTCCAGTGTGATTCCGTCCTCACGTACCACATAGTTATTGTTTGCAAGGATGCCAATCTCAAGATTGAGCTCAGCGCACAGCTCGAAGAGGTAGGCCACCTTGCGCTTCTTCTTCAGATGAAACGTGATGCCATTACGGTAGCTGCCACCAGCGTACCCATCCCCAATGAAGAACCCGTACAGGCGTAGACGAGCAAGATCATACTTCAAGTTCGGCATTCGGTACGGGGCTAGTTTCGAGTAGCGCACCATGGAGCGCTCTCCGAGCACATCTGCTGCACATAGCCCATAGTCTGACCAAGACTGCGTCTGGGTGACGTGGTCATACGCCTTTAGACTCACCCACATATTGTGTGACGGGGTTACTAGCAGATCGACACCTCCATGATCTACAGAGTACATCTGCCCTTCATACTCTTCATCGACTAAGCCTTGTGGGTGCTCATAGCAGAGCGACTGCGCCTTTGGGTCCCATACCCCAAGCTCCATCTCCTTGGTCACGTCAGGCCAGGGCACAAACCCTCGTCTCTTCACCAAGACTTCCGTCTTTGCGTCATAGCATGTATGTCTGTCACCCCACAATCTGTTGCGCAGTCGGGCGTCCTTGGTCTTGTCCACCCCAGTCAGGGTGTCCGTGGACATCCGGGCTGCCCGAAGGGGCTCGAGGTCGTCGCCCATCTTGTCCACGTACTTCACGTACCCGTGGTCGAGGATTTTGATGTGCGTCAGAGGCTTGGCTGGGTCTCCCTTGATTCGGTTCTCGTCGTAACTGCTCATTGGTCTGCTCCTTCGGTCACTTCGACCTTGCTCGCTGTCGTGCCTTGTTGGTTTTGGTACTTAGACTTGCGCCCAGGGGACCCGTAGGGCCTGGCGCAAACACCCTGAAGCTCATGCACTACTAGCTGGCAGATACGTGCCCCATCAGGGAGGAAGATGGTATGTGGGGAGACATTGTAGATCTCCAGGGTAATCTGCCCGACGAACCCTGGATCGATGACGCCCGCGGTGATGTGGACCATGATCCCGAGACGCCCGAAGCTGCTACGCCCATGCACCTCCGCGTAGTGATCCGCTGGGATGTCCACCCTCTCTATGGTGGTACCGAGGATGAACTCACGAGGGCTGATGTAGTACCCAGGCACCCTGATCCGCGAGTAGTACTTGTCCATGTCCGAAACACCAGGGACCAGTGCCAAGCCCTCCACACATGGGACACGGAACTCATCTCCCAGTCGCAGGTCTATGGAAGACGGTTGGAGCTGTGTGTTCATGTCTTCGTATCCGGTGACGAGGCCACCCTCCACGAGACGGGCTAATCGAGTGTCGCTCAGGGGCATCAGGCTTCTCCATAGGCCGGACCCAAGGCGGTGGCCGGCAGTAGTTGTGGAAGGGTGGTTGGGCAGTGTGTCTCGTACCGGGACACTTCTACTTCTTTGCCCACTGGATACGCGGTGTACCACACCTGGTATCGATGGTTGATCGAATCCAGTAGAAGAACCCCGTACATGGTCCCGTCCTCGAGGGAGGCGGGCACCTCGCCGAAGTACTTCCGAAGCTGCGCCCCGCTGACCACGCCGACAACAGCTGCCGCATCCGCATGGTGCTGTTTGGCGAGGGTGAGAACAGAGCTGACGAGACGTGGCAAAACGTCAGCGGGGTCTAGCCGTGCGATGTCGGGCATCACTTTGCCCACACGTGTGTTGGTGTTCCTTCGGAGGAACGCGTAGCCAATCGGAGATGCCCCGGTTTCCAGGACCTCCCGTAGGTCAGCCCGCATGAACTCAAGTATCTCTGGTGGTGTCATAAAGGGTATTCCAAAAGAGGAGGGGTGGGCCGTATGGCTTCCCCCTCCTCTCTTCGTTGGTGGACTAGAGTTGATCTAGTCCCTCGTTGAGCTCCTGTAGAGCCTTCTTCATCTGCCGCATCGCGCGGAAGTATGCGCCAAGCCGCAGGGGCTCAGCGGGTGGCACCAACTCGCGGACGATATCGTCCGCGAGTACGGCGACCTTCTCGTCGGGGGTCACGGCCTTGGCATGTGGCTTGGGGGCCACCGCCCTCACCATCTCCGGCGTTACCACCGGACGATGGGTGACACGCTCACCCTTCCGAGGAGGGGCGGTTTCTCGAGCAGCTCGAAGCTGCTCATGCTGTAGCTCCCTGATCGTGCTTGCGAGCATATCAGGGTCGATGCTCAGGACGTCTATCGCCCCGGCATGTTTGTCCTCTTCCACGAAGGTGCCATCGTCCTGTTGCCGCATGGTGGTAGCAGTCAGCAGGACTCGGAACTTCCCTCTGTTGTGGAAGAACCGAAGCCCGACACCCTCACCAACACCGATCCGGTCATGGGAAGGTAGTTGACGAGCCTCTGCACTATTGCGGGCCCGCTTGAAGTAGATTTTCTGTGTTTGCATTAGAGATCCTCCACTTGGCTTATACCCCAAATAGGTGGATCTTTAGCATCAACCCTGGGTGTAGTGACCCCGCACGTTCCAAAGATCCTCAACTGCCCGAACAGCACTCCACAAAGTCTTGGATACGAGAACACCGCCGTCCTGCAGAAGGACCAGCTGCTCGTTCTTGCGGATGAGGTGCGGGTACCACGAAGCCTCTGGCGGCAGTCTCTTGAAGTTCGCGTGAAAGCGACTGCGCATCACCATGTGGCGCATGTCGCATGCCTCTTCTTCAGGCGGAACTACCTTGTGCATGAGGATGGAGACGAGCGACCGACAGAACTTCTGCCGATCCTCCTCCGGGCCCCCCGCTAGATGTCCTATCGTCTCGCACTTCAGTCGAAAGGCCTCTTCGTCTACCAACTGTCGGAGGACCACCCGCATCTCCTTGGGTGATATGTCGTCCGAGAGCATTCGAAGAAGGATGGCCCCTGTCTTAGGCGCCGTCATCGGGAATGTCTTCAGGCTCAGGAACTGTGCTCAACTGTAGCGTCTCCACGAGAGCTACACCATCGACACTGATGGTGAGTAGTTGGTGCTCCCCAGCTAGCTTCGTGAGCTTCATCTTGACGCCCGCTGTGTGCTGTCGCCGCTGGCCGTAGAAGACCCAGGCCACTCGAGAGAGCGCGTTGTCTTCAGTCATCATGCACATCTGTATCTCGCTCAGCGTCATGCTGTCGCAGACGGCTATGAGCTCATCGATGGTCGTGGGGCTTGCTATCCACGTAACCAGGCGGGCTATCGAAGCAGCCCGCACTTGTGTGTTGTTCATGAAACCTCATAGGGGTTTGTTGTTGGCGTAGAAATCGTAGTCGACGAGCAGCGTCCAACCGACGAGGCCCCTTGGATCGTAAGTCACCAAGGGGTCCACGGGGTTCTGTGCGTTGGCCTGCAGTACAGCATCGACGTCTTCTCGAGCTATCGCACGGTCTTGCACCAGCTTGTACTGCTGGTCTTGTGGCCAGTCCATCAGGTCGATGCCTTGGGAGACGCTGCCCCCAACCTCGTACCAACGGATCCAGAGGAGATACCTCTTGATGTTGTTGGCCGCGTTGATGGCCACCTCGAGCTGGGCGACATCGATAGCGGTGTCACCCTGGGCGGCGAGTAAGAGGGAGTTGTATTGGGCTTCAGTGAGGGTGACGGACATAGCGCGAGTCTACCACCGTCTCACCCACTCCCAATAGGGCGGCCCTCACTGATGCTGCGGATATCTGCGAGCCGCTGCTCGAGAAGCTTCACCCGAAGGCACCACCTGTTGGCATCAGATGTCAGCGTGATGATCTGCGCCTTGAGTGACTCACGGTCCTCACTGAGATCCGCAAGCTCGAGCTCGTACGCTGTGGCAGCCGCGCGATGATTGGCTGCCTCTGCGTTGAGCTCTTCGATGCGATCCTGCGCCTGACGCAGGCGCACCGCCGTGCCGTCCACGAGCTCGACCTCACTCATCGTCATCCTCATCGTCATCGAACGCATCATCACCGTCGTCATCCTCGTCGGTGCCCAGGCGCTCCCGGAGATCATCCAAGGACATCTGCCCAGTCAGGATGTCCTTGAGCTTGTCGAAAGGCAAAGAAAGCGCGGTCGCATGGTCGAACGCATAGAAGGGTGGGTTGAGGCCCACCACGTAGATGTGCTCCGTGTCGCATGAGGCACAGAGCACCGGACCCCGAATGACCTTCTCCTTCCCGCTCGGGTAGCTATCCCACTCTGCCTTCAGCGTCGAAGGAGACACACCGCACCCGGTGGCCTTGATCGATCCGCCGCGAGCCGCAAAGGGCACAGGGATCGTCTTTTCCATCATGGCGAGGAGGTTTTCGCTGTCCCCGCAGTTTACACATTTCATCGTATTGTCCTTTCAATGGGCTGATAGGCAGCCAAAACGTCCTATCAGCATGGTGGAGGAAGTAACATGACCAGCAATCTACGTCTAGCAGCAGTTGGAGAACTACATGATCGTGACCACGAGTTCATCGCCCTACTAGAAGACCATCCCCCAAAGACCCGTCTCCAGTACGGAGACCTGGTGGTGCTGAAAGATATCCCACCCCGGATAGCTAGCAGCGCCTACTGGCGGCTGCAGGGCATCCCGCGGGTCTGGAAGGTCCACTTCGTCGTCAGCCTGTGGCAGTTCGAGATGCACAACCTCATGCACGAGCGTGCAGGTATGGGCATCGATGAGGCCGTGACCTGCATGGAGATGGTTGGGGTCACCTCACGTAAGGAGGCCCGAACACCCATCGTGTATGCCCACGGCTTCCCACACTTCGACAACCCCAACACATGTGAGTGGTTCTTCGAGAGCTCTCTCAAGAAGATGGTGCTACGCACAGAAGAAGCCCAGTGGGAGGAGGTCCTCGACGAGTTCAAGACACCCTTCCTTGGGTACGACCCAGGTCCTCTCGGAGCCAACTTCATACTCGACATGGCCCCAGATATGTATGGGACGTCTCAGGCCCTGCGCTACCCACTGCAGCACGAGGAGAAGGCCTTCGAGACGGCCTGCAGCGACTTCAATCTGGAGGAGCTCCTCCTGGTGAAGAACCACTCCGCGGAGCTCGAGATGTGTGACATCGACCAGGATCACGATGTGTTCGTGTACCCCTGGGGCTAGATCCAAGCCTCAGACATCCCGTGGTTGAGCGCACCAATGGTGCAGTGCTTCGTGAACCTGCGTGCGATGTGCCCACAGACGATGGCGTCCGCCAAGGCCCGGTGGGCTGTCGTCTGGGGTACGTCGAGCGCGGAAGCCACGAAAGAGAGGGCCTTCCGGGACATCCCTCTATCTTTTGCTGCCTTCATCGTACAGAAGGTAGGGATGCCAGTAGGCCAGCGATCCCTCGGGATGTCGTAGGACAGCATGCGTGTATCGAACGACATGTTGTGGGCCACCCATGGGTACTCGTACAAGGAGAGCCAGCGCAGCACATCCTCAAGCACGTCTACGAAGAGAGGGGCATCCGCGTAGTCTTCGGTGTCGATGCCCGTGATCTCAGCCGCCTCCTTGTTCATCTCCACTCGAGGATTCACCATCACGCAGTAGGTGTCCACCACCTTGTCCCCCTCGAACAGGGCGATCCCGATCTCCACCACGCGGTCGCTGCTGCGGAAGCCAGTGGTCTCGGTGTCGATGGCTAGGAAGGGGACATCATCCCACTTGGTGTCCAGGTTGTATGTCTTCATCAGGTAATCCAGGTCTTGTTGGTTGGGTCAGCAGGGTCTTCACCCGTGTTGAGGATCTCGATGACCCTATCGGGTTCTGTCTGGGCAAGATAGGCCCGTCTTGCAAGCACGACGCTCAGCCTATCGAGCTGGCTCGGCTTGATGATGAGCAGGTTCTTGTCGGTGTCCATGTATTTTTGGAGGGCCTCATACATGACCCGAGTCAGCAGAGTGGTTGTGGCGGCCTGATGCTTCGGACGAACAGGTTCTTTTTGTGGGAGCATGGTCTTCCAGTATAAGCACATGCAGTTCACGAGATCTACAGGACGTACGTAGCGACGCGCTAGTACGATACCTCCGCCGAGGAGGTACTTCTCAGCTGTAGCTGCAGCCGCAGCTACCACACGATCACCGAGCTCTTGGGTGAACTCCCCCTCCGGGGGAGGTACCTCCGAAACGCGGATGCCATGGTCTATCAGATGGATGGACAGGGCTTGTACCGCCTCGTCTACACCACCCTGACGACACATGGCTAGGAGGGTCTTCTGAACGTTGAGATGAAGTGCACCTACCTGGTCCATGATGTCCACGAGGGTCTGGATTTGCTTTGATCTCATAGATCCCTTAGTTAGTAAGTACGAGAAGTTAGTATAACTTACTAACTAATCGTACTTATTGCAAAGAAACAGGAGGGTCTCTTCAAGAAAGCGCTTGTTCCTGAACAGACCCCTACTTACTCTATTTTACTACTAACTATATAACTATATATAAGTTAGTAAGTTAGCAGGAGATTATGAACCCACCCAAACGCGTGCGGATCTACGTCAAGGCTGATGAAGCACACGCACGGCTAGATGACTTCAAAGAGGAGGCCGAACGCGGCCTATCCGATCGAGAGCTAGCACAGCTAGCAGGCGTCAGCCCTTCGGCTGTGACGCGCTGGAGATACAGAAGGGGGATTCGTCGCCCTGGCGGGCATCTGGGGGCCCAGCAACACGCTACTGCAACAGCCATGGTTCTCTTCGGTGATGCTGAGGAGCTCACAGACGTACGTCAGCGTGCTCGATCCTCAGCAACCCACGGAGAATGGAAGCCACCTGAGTACGTCGTTCGTGAGGGTGTCAACTATGACCGCCTTCTGAAGCACATCTATCTGGCCCACCACACGCTCGGTTTGGCCGTGAAGGATATTGCGGATGCTCACGGGTACACAGTGAGCACCGTGCGACAAGCTCTTCAGCTCTACACGGGCTACTTGAAGCAAAATGGAAAGCCCTGCCTCTCCTGCCATCGAGTCATCGATGCTGCAGAGGGGGCCAACTACTGTTCAGAGTCATGCCGTGACCTGTACGACCTCATTCTGATGATAGGCGATACCGATGCAGAATCCCCTGAACCCAAGTGAAGACTTCCCAGAGCTGGAGTGGGGCCAATGGGTCACCTACTCCACACGTGAGCTCAGGGAGGCCGGGGTCGACGACCCGGCCCTCGAGCGACTACAGACCATAGGCACTGAGCGACCCTACTCCTCCCGCTGGCTACTGACGCTGGGGATGTGGGGAGGGATCTACACGGCACGTCAGATCGCAGATGAGCTCGGGGCCAAGGGCACGGGCGAGGTCTACGCCTACCAGCGCTCCTGCGCCGCTCGGGGCATCCCGCTCAGGCTGCGTAAGCACAGCGCCCCGGGTGACGGAGAGCAGTTCTTCGTTGCCTTGAACGCCAAGATCCTATCGGACAAAGGACACACCCCGCAGATGATCGCGCACGAGCTCGGCATCCTCCCCCCTGCAGCCCCATACTACGTGTACAAGATGGAGATGTTCGAAGAGCTCGCCAATGAGAATGACCCGGGCGCATTCAAGCGAGCTCTGAAAAAGGACCCGGACGTGTTCCAGAACACTTGGAACGATGCAGAGGCTGGGTTTAGGCTGTCCAGTGCGAGCCTCGGCAAATACCTCCCTCATCACCTCAGAAGTGGCCATGACCAAGAAGACATTCGAAAGCGCGCTCTCAAGTACGTCACATCCTAGTTTCGTGGAGAGGCATCGTCCTCGGCATCCTGTGGAGGAGGTCTCCGCTCTCGAGCCCACGGACCCGATGTACGCCCTCAAGTTCATGGAGGTGGTCTCGCCGGTTCTACTGCCCCGCACAGAGGTGAAGGGCCCGAGCAATCTGTACGAGGCGTATCTGGACGGCCGGCCCGGGGTGCTTGCCTCCGATGTGTCCCAGAGGCCCGATCACTACACCCCGCGGCAGCAGGCGATCGTGGCCAACCTGCAGCACAACCTCCCACTCCATCCGCCTGCCACGGATCAGGAGATGGATGAGCTCATCCTCACCTGGCAGCAGAACTCCCAAACCACCAAGCAGCGCAAAGAGCTCGTGCAAAAGATCACGGCCTCGAGGCACGCACCGAAGGACATTGCGGATGAAGCCGTACTCGAAGACTCACTACAAGGAAAATCCCCCACGGAAAAGGAGCAAATCCTCAACGCCCAAGACCCCCTCGCTGGAGGAGGATTCATCAAGATCATTTGAGGAGACTGAGGCCCCTTGGTACGCTGCTCGCTTCTGGACCAAGGTGGCGGCTCGAGAGGAGGACAAGTGCTGGCTATGGGAGGGTGGGGTGTCCAACGGCTACGGATCCTTCTGGGTCCCCGGCTACCGGGCCGTGACCGCACATCGAGCTGCCTACGCCATCGCCAACGGCGTGGACATCAAGGAGCTCGGGCAGCAGCACTTCATCGTGCGTACCTGCGGAGAGGCCCTGTGCTGCAACCCAGCCCACCTCAAGCTGCGTGATCTGGAGACAGAGGCCCTCCTGGCGGAGACTAAGGCCCTGGCAAAGCAGCAGCAGGACGAGATGAAACGGCGGTATCGGGTCACCAACAAAACAGCAGAGGCCGTTTTTAGAGCACATGCTCGGGGCATCCCTGGAGAGCAGTTGTCGCGTGATTTCAACCTGGCGCCCGGAATACTACGTAAGGTCCTCATAACCGGTCAGCGGATCGCTCACCGTCGGAACGTCCAGCGGCGCGTGAAATCTTGAAGAGGATCTTGAATATCCTTACGGGCGTGTATAAAAACATCTTGATCTTCCTCTCATACTCCCCATCTCATAACTTAGGTCGTGTGGGGGCGACAGGTATAACTAATGTAACTTACTAACTATGTAACTTATCGAGTCTTCTGAGGCCCCGTGTCCCAGAAGATCTTCTTTGCTAAATAGACCCCCATCTGGCCTATGAGCAAGGTGAAGGAAAACGGTTCGACTCCGGTGCTTGTAGGGGGTGGCCCCCCAACTTCTTTGCTATCCCAGAAAAACGAAAGGCCACCTCCATGGGATGTATGGAGGTGGCCTACCGTCCCCGAGGCCCAAGAAAACCTCGAGTACGAGCCTCAGAAGGCGTGGGAATATCCCTACGCCCTCCGGGGAGCTATGGGCTGGCGGTGCTGCGTTGTCAGGTTGGTCGCTGCATCGATTCCCTTTTTGGCACCGTACAGGCCTACGCCCACCGTACCGACAGCTGCAGCACCGAGGGCGGCCTTGCCCTTGGTGAGGCCCCCAGGCTTGGCCACCGTGGCAGGCTTCGCAGGTAGGTTGGGCTTCCCAGGCTTGGCCGCCCTCATGGCGTTCATGCGGCCCTTGACGTCCTGCCCGATCATCTTCATGCGTGTCTGTGCACCAAGCATCATGGGCTCAACCTTGGCCCTAGCGTTGGCCAACATGGGCTTGGCCTTGGCCTGGGCCAACATGGGCTTGGCTTTCGACAGGAGGTTCTTGCCTGCGCTGAGGGCAGCACCGAAGTACCCAGCCTCCTTGAGCATCTCGAGGCTGTCCTCCGGGGTGTAACCCATCTCGCACAGGCTGACGAAGAGCTCGTCGGCTGAGACCTTGGAGAGGAGCTCGTCTGAGGCATACTTGCGGCCCAGCGTCTGTGCGAACTCCATCTGCCAGCTCGAGAGCTTGAGGCTGGAACCACCGGAGTCCGATGGATTGTTGTTGTTCGGAGAGTCCTCTGCGTCCACCCCAGAGATGATGGTGGGCTCGTTGTTCAGTGGGTTCTTCTTCTTTTTGCTGTTCGGATCTCGCTCGGGACTGGCATCCGGCCACGCTGCTCGCTTGAGGATCGAGGCAACCTTCTCTCCGCGGTACTCTTGGCTCATGGCCTTCTCCTTGAACTCGTCCATGGGCATGGCCTTGATGGATCCGAGGAAACGCTCATCGTTGTAGTGATCGACGTACGCCTTGCGTGCCGCCTCGAGGCTGGGGAAGCCGAGCATGCACTTCTGCTCGTCGAACTCTGTCCAGGCCTTGCCATCGCCCTTGGTCGAGCCACCCTCGGGCTTCTTCTTTTGGTCCACGATGTAGACATGGGTGGCTTCTTCATCCGGCCCCACGTACACGTCCAAGTGGTCCCCGTCTGTCCCCTCGGTTCCCCGGATGTACCCATAGTGGTGGGCCATGGTCGTGGTCCCATTCTCACCTGTGTGGGGGTTGTGCCACGCTCGCTTGGACCCTCGAGCATTCTCGATGGAGATAGGTAGGCCCTGGAAGAGGAGCTTGCCGTCCAGCTTGTACGCTGCCGCGGTCTTGTTGAACTCGTCGATGAAGAAGTGCTGCATGGTCTACCTACGACAAAGGGGGCCGCACTGAGTGGGACCCCCATACCCTACACCAGAAGGTGCACAGCTGTCAGGTGATGAGCTCGACGGCGTTCATGGCGATCGGAACCACCCGCTCGAACTGCATGGCCACGGACTCCTGCATGATGACGCCCTGAGCATCCGTCGCGAGAGTGTGGTTGGGGATGACACAGCTCTCGATGTACGCGGCGCCGTAGGTGTCCGTGTTGCTGTCCCCGAGGATCATCAGGAGGCCGACGGGCTGGGAGAACAGGTCGGATGCCAGGTCGATGTAGAAGTTCTCGAAGCCTGGGGGCAAGATCACATCGTGCGGATTGGCGATCGCTGCAGCACCCACGTTCGGGAACAGCGAGGGCACGACCGTCTCCGGGATGCTGTCCTGGTAGTAGGCGTACAGCGTACGAAGCATCGACGGCCCGTGGTACAGGATGCGGCTGAGTGATAGCTGCCCGATGGTACGGCCCGAGATGAAGTAGGACCGCTCCGAGCCAATCTCGAAGATGCGGCTCCAGTTGCGGTTGTGGGACAGGTTGATGTTCTGGCAGAGGCCCAGGGGATACACCAGCTGTGACGCCGCCTCTGGAGCTCCGCTGAGGGCCGCGCCGAGGCTCAAGGCCCCGCCGATGGAGGCCAGTCGCGGAGGACCGCAGAAGATGCCCGTGTAGGCACCCGTGACGAAGCGTCCGTCCACCATGCCGGGGCCATTGCCACCGGACTGCATGTAGTTCTTGTACGGACTCCAGTTGCCGAATGAGGCCATCAGCTCCTACCTTTCAGCCCAACGGCCGGTTGGATGCCAGAAAGCGGTCGACCAAGGACCGCTTGGATGCGGTCTTGGATCGGATGAGCTCTCGGACATCATCTTCATGTGTGATCTCTGCTGCGGTCTTGGCACCGGCCAAGCTGCTGCGAACCGATGCCTCGATCTGATCGAGGGTCAAGGGGCCCGCAATCCTCTCCAGGCTGCTCGAGGTCTTGACCTCATCGCCCCCCAGGTCACTCGTAGGTGCGCTGGGGGTCGAGGCTGCGTCCTCTGCTTGATGCGAGTCCATGATGTCCTCCAAGGAGGACTCAAGGTCATGCGCTTTCTTGTTATACACAAAGTCGGTCATGGGTGCCTCAGATGATGAGAGTGACGCGGATTTCGTTCAGGGGGTAGAGGATGCCCAGGGTCACGTCCAGAAGGAGGTTGTCCGGGGCAGTCTCACTCTGGCGGATGCTGTTGACGTTGAAGTCAGCCAGCACACCTGCGTCGAGGAAGAACCGCTTGAGGCCTTCCATCATCGTCGACACCGCGTTGATGACGTTGGTCGTGATGTTGAAGCGACCGATGAAGTTGCGCAGCGAAGCCCGCACCGTCTTGGCCACAAAGTCCACGGCCTTGAGGATGGAGAACTCACGCTTCTCGATGGACGTCATGTCCGAGGTGAGCTGGTGGCGCGTGTAGATCGAGGTCCCAGGGGCGTCCTGCACCATGACCCAGCAACCACCCCCATCGAGGATGGTCATCTGGTACTCGCTGTACCGGTCGTTGGAGCCCTGGACCCCGGTGAACCCGGCCAGGCCCACGTTCGTCAGCGGTAGCTGGGGAGAGAGCGAGCTCGTCTTCCCGACCAACGCAGCGTTCATGTAGAAGCCCTCGATGAGGGTCTCGAGGCCGTCGATGTTCGCCTTGGCCCGATCGGGCACCGTCACCACCATGCGGCGGTTCAGCAGGCTCTGCGGGATGGCCTGGTACGCGATGGCCTCCTCGGTGCGGTTGGCCAGGGCCGAGCCGCGCACAGCAATCGAGAACGGGGTGTCCACGATGCTCGAGGTCCATGGGGACGCCCCGGAGTTGTCGTAGTACCCGTCCGTACCGGTCGCAGTGGTCGTGATGGTCACCACGGAGCCGGCCACTGATGTGATCAGATAGCGGAAGGTCCGATCCTCAACCTCGAGGTGGAGATCGTCGGCCACCGTGTAGGGGCCAAGGCCCACACCAGCTGCAGCGAGCAACGCCGGGAGGTTGGCGATGCCTGTGTCGAAGGTGAACGTGGACGCCACCGCGTTGCCCAGAGCTCCGGAAGCCACCAACGTGTTGGCGCTCCGTGTGGGGCGGACGGGGTTGTAGAAGACCACCCGTTCGAGGCCGTACTCTTCTCCGGACAGGACATCCACGTGGGCCGCAGCGATCTGCGACATCGTGGTGTTGTGGGAGAGAGGTGCGATGCCGTAGACATCCATGTTCTCGAGGAACTCGAACGCTCGAGCCCAGGAGTCTGACGTTCCGTAAGGCTCTGTGCTCGAAGACTCGTCGACACCCAGGCCCTGTACCTCGAGGCCAGGAGCATTGAGCATGGCGAAGAACAGACCGAGGCCCAGAGGGTTCTGGGTGTCGATGGGCGAGAGCTCCGCCTCGAGGTCAGTCAGGCTGCTGTACCGAAGCGACGTGAAGTCCTCTGCGATCCCAGTCACATCCTGACGAAGCGCAGTGTACGCGATATACCTGCCGACAGTAGGTGCGGCAGTCACGGAACCATCTGGCCCACGAAGAACCGAGGGAGGGATGAAGAGAGACCCTGTGTGGTCGATGCCCATCTCCGGCTCACCTCGGGAGTCGTCGGTCAGGTTCTTGGCAACGATTGAGTACTGGGCCCCCGTGAATCCTAGATCAACCTCAGTGTCTACTCGCAACCGGGTGGCAGCCACATTCGTGATCAACCCACGGTACACCCCATCAACCCAGAGCTCGTCGCCATTGACGGGGACATGCGGGGTTCCACGAACCTCACCAGCAGCCAGCCCAAGGACAGTAGCAGCGCTACCAGAAACCCGGAGGAAGCTATTAGCTCCAGCTCCGTAGGGCATCGTGATCACCAAGAAGTTGCTTCCATCCAAAGCGAAGGAGAGGGACGGAATACACTCCGTAAGCCAAGCCACAAGCGCCGTCTCGTCGGCAATGGACGAGTCGATTGCCGCGTACTGGGGGGCTGTGTTGTATGACCCTGTGACGAAGAGCTCAAGGGCTGGGTCGAAGTCGCCGAGCGCCCCGTAGGTGAGCGTGGTGAGGTCTATTGAGCCTTGGACCTCGGCGGCAGCGCCTGCGGTAGCGAAGGTGCCCGCAGCAAAGTCGAGGTATGGGGTACGGCTGTCTCCGTCCCCATCATCAAACGCCGTGATGGTGTCCGAGTCACCACGGAGGTGTACCGACGTACGGCTGAGCTCACGGACGTTGCCACCCCCAAGATCCAGGAAGGCACGAACACTAGCCTGCTCCACCACGAGCTGGCTAAAGTTGCCCCGGGGGTCGGGGTAATCCGCAACAACAGTAAAATAGTCGTTGTTGTACCCGCTGTTGCCTGCGAAGCGGCCCGCAGCTGGGGCCAGGACGGCGGGCAGTGGGGCGTACGCGGGGATGTCGAGTGTTGCCTCGTTACCCGTGGCGGTAGTCTGAATGAACAGGATCTTGTACGCACCCGAGGGCACAGTCACCATGCGTGTGACCAACCCAGGTAGAGCAAGATCATCAATCCTGG